>QIRE01000011.1_pt1 | contig 305784 bp, 296 predicted proteins | sample 2940141 | NCBI WGS metagenome assembly QIRE01 (sample SAMN09273532, study PRJNA473421) | Gut metagenome, whole genome shotgun sequencing project. | isolation source: gut tissue | host: Folsomia candida VU population | place: Netherlands: Amsterdam | collected 2016-03-06 | reverse complement strand
CGAAAACTGCGTAACTCATTGAGTTTCAAGGAGTTTTCCGTTTCGACTGCGCCGGAAGTGGGGCGAATTATAGGCCTCCAGAATCTGCCGTCAACTCTTAATTGCGCTTTTCTTGCAAAACCTGCCTTTTACCCAGCAAACGCGGGATTCGGCGGGCTACCGGCGGCAGTCGCAGCACAAGAAGCAGCCCACCTATAGAGGCATAAACCGCCCACTCTTTAAGATCGGCGCGCACAATCCACAGCATATGCAGCAATCCCAACCCGAGAATCACATACGCCAACCGGTGCAACTTCTTCCAGCGCACACCCAAACGGCGCTGGCTATAACGGTTGGACGTCACCGCCAATGCCAGCAACCCCAGGAATCCAAGCGTACCGACAATTATGTACGGGCGTTTGCGCAACTCCACTCCCAGCTGCGACCAGTCGAAACCCAGGATGAACGCCATATAGCTGCATAAATGCAAAACCACATACGCAAAACACCAGAGCCCCAACTGCCGGCGCACAGCGATCCACCCAGCCCACCCCGTAAGCTTCTGCAGCGGCGTCATGCTCAAAGTGATCAACAGCAATACCAATGTCCCGAGCCCAAGTCGATCAACCAGGACTTTTCCGGGGTCTGGCCCGAGCAGATCCTCAAAGGCCTGATAGAACCACCACAACGGCCAGATAGCCGCCGCAATAAAGACGCCCACACGCCAGAATGGATATCGCATCAGTAATTCTTCCGCAGATCGAGCCCTGTATATAAAGAAGCGACTTCGTCCGAGTAACCGTTGAACATCTGCGTATCACGCACATTCGGCTTGAACAGACTATTAGGAAGACGTCGCTCCCGAGCCTGAGTCCAGCGAGGGTGATCAACCGTCGGGTTCACATTGGCATAAAACCCGTACTCGTCCGCCGCAATGCTTTGCCAAGTCGTCTTTGGCTGCTCACTGACCAGACTGATACGCACGATGGATTTGACACTCTTGAAGCCATACTTCCATGGCACCACCAGACGCAACGGCGCGCCGTTCTGATTCGGCAATTCACGGCCATACATGCCCACCGCCAGGATCGCTAATGGATTCATCGCCTCATCCAGACGCAAGCCTTCTACATAAGGCCAGTCGATCAGGGCAAACCCCGACCGCTGTCCCGGCATGCTCTTGGGATCCTGCAAGGTTTCAAAACGGATGTACTTGGCGTTGGACGTTGGTTCGACCTGCTTGAGCAGCGCCGAAATGGGAAAGCCGATCCAGGGAATGACCATCGACCACGCCTCGACACAACGCAGGCGATAGATGCGCTCCTCCAACTGATAAGGCTTCATGAAGTCTTCCAGTGCATAGCGCCCCGGCTTCCCCACCTCCCCGTCCACCACCACACTCCAGGGTTCGGTCTTCAGCGATCCGGCATTCGCCGCCGGATCCCCCTTGTCGGTACCGAACTCATAGAAGTTGTTGTAGTGGGTCGCGTCCTTATAGGGCGTGATCGCCTCATCCTTGACGTTCACGGCGCCCCATTTAATAGAAGGCTGCTTCTCGGTAAACCAGGCGGGCGCATTGCCAGACTCGACATCGGCATAACGGGCGGCCTCTTCAGCACTGGCCCAGCGCGGCAGACTGCTCATGGCCAGACCGGCCGCAGTCGCTCCGAGCAATTGCCGGCGAGAGAGATAAATGGATTCAGGCGTGACGTCCGACTCGTGGCAGTCGGACGCTTTGGGGATTTTGATCAGCATGACAACTCCGCAGTTTTGGAGGACAGATGCACCCATAGACTGCGGAGTATGAGGGAAATTACATCACTCGACGTTTTTGTGGCGACGAAGATGCAACAGGTACTGCACAGGGCCCGAGGCCGCATAGGCAAGGAACACCAACAGCAGAATACGCGGAGGATCACTGAACACCACGGCGAACACCAGCACCACCGCCAGGATCGCCACGAATGGTACGCGCCCTTTCAGGTCCAGCTCCTTGAAGCTGTTGTACTTGATGTTGCTGACCATCAGCATACCGGCGGCCGCGACCATCAGTGCAACCAGGAACGACATCTTCGAACCCTGGATCCCGTAATCGCTGAACGCCCAGACAATCCCCGCGACCACACCGGCAGCTGCCGGACTGGCCAGACCGATGAAGTAGCGCTTGTCTGCGGTGCCCACCTGAGTATTGAAGCGCGCCAGACGCAACGCTGCGCCGGCCACATAGATGAAGGCGACCATCCAGCCGACCTTGCCCATGTCACCCAAGGCCCAACCGAATGCCAGCAATGCCGGCGCGACGCCAAAGGCAACCATGTCCGACAGCGAGTCGTACTCGGCACCGAATGCACTTTGGGTATTGGTCATGCGCGCCACACGGCCGTCGAGACCATCGAGCACCATGGCGACAAAAATCGCGATAGCCGCGAAGGCGAAGTACTTGCTCGCATTCGCCGAGTCCCCGGCGCTCAACGCAGCCTGGGCGCTCATCGAATTGATGATGGAATAGAACCCTGCAAACAGGTTCGCAGTGGTGAACAGATTCGGCAAAAGATAGATACCACGATGCCGGACTTTACGACCTTCTGCGTCATGCCCTTCTTCGACATGCTCATCGATGGGCAGCAGGCTTTCGGCGTCTGAAGCCTGGTTCGGCTCTTCGGGACGTTCGCTCATGGACATTACCTTGCAACGGATTGGACATTTTCGACAGGTGTCTGGGACGACGGTTCGGCCACAAACGATGCAGCTTTATACCAGAACCGCCCGCCCATACGAAAAAACGCGGCCGAGGCCGCGTTTTTTCATACAAGGGTCGACGACTTAGTTTTTGGCTTTGTCGACGATCTTGTTGGCACCGATCCACGGCATCATGGAGCGCAGTTGCTCGCCGATGATTTCGATACCGTGAGCGGCGTTGTTACGACGCTTGGCGGTCATCGAAGGGTAGCCGGTTGCGCCTTCGCTGATGAACATTTTGGCGTATTCGCCGTCCTGAATACGTTTCAGGGCGTTGCGCATGGCCTGACGGGACTCGGCGTTGATCACTTCCGGGCCAGTCACGTACTCGCCGTACTCAGCGTTGTTGGAGATCGAGTAGTTCATGTTGGCGATACCGCCTTCGTACATGAGGTCAACGATCAGTTTCAGTTCGTGCAGGCACTCGAAGTAGGCCATTTCCGGCGCGTAGCCAGCTTCAACCAGGGTTTCGAAACCGGCTTTTACCAGTTCAACGGTACCGCCGCACAGAACGGCTTGTTCGCCGAACAGGTCGGTTTCGGTCTCGTCCTTGAAGGTGGTTTCAATGATACCGGTACGACCGCCACCAACGCCGGCGGCGTAGGACAGCGCAACGTTCTTGGCGTTGCCCGAGGCGTCCTGGTAGATCGCGATCAGGTCAGGGATACCGCCGCCTTTCACGAACTCGGAACGTACGGTGTGGCCCGGGGCTTTCGGCGCGATCATGATCACGTCGAGGTCGGCACGCGGAACAACCTGGTTGTAGTGGATCGCGAAGCCGTGGGAGAAGGCCAGGGTGGCGCCTTTCTTGATGTTCGGCTCGATTTCGTTCTTGTACAGGGAAGACTGGAACTCGTCCGGGGTCAGGATCATGACCAGGTCGGCAGCAGCAACGGCGGAAGCAACATCAGTCACTTTCAGGCCGTGGGCTTCAGCCTTGGCAACGGTAGCCGAACCTTTACGCAGACCGACGGTAACGTCGACACCGGAGTCTTTCAGGTTGCACGCTTGAGCGTGGCCCTGGGAGCCGTAACCGATGATGGCAACTTTCTTGCCCTGGATGATCGACAGGTCGCAGTCTTTATCGTAGAAAACTTTCATGAATTTCCCCTTTATATCCAGGCCGTTCAGGCCATTCGCTAATTTGGTTTAGATGCTGAGTACTTTGTCGCCGCGGGCAATACCGGTGACGCCACTACGGACGGTTTCCAGAATCGATGCGGTGCCGATGGACTGAATGAAGCTGTCGAGCTTGTCGCTAGTACCGGTCAGTTGAACGGTATACACGCTGGCGCTGACGTCGACGATCTGTCCACGGTAAATATCGGTGGTGCGTTTGATCTCGGCGCGCTGGGCGCCAGTGGCCTTGACCTTGACCAGCATCAGTTCGCGCTCGATGTGAGCACTTTCCGACAGGTCCACCAGCTTGACCACTTCGATCAGCTTGTTCAGGTTTTTGGTGATCTGCTCGATGATTTCATCGTGGCCGACAGTGGTCAGCGTCAGACGCGACAGGGTCGGGTCTTCGGTTGGCGCCACGGTCAGGCTTTCGATGTTGTAGTTGCGCTGCGAGAACAGGCCGACTACGCGAGACAAAGCACCGGGTTCGTTTTCCAGAAGCAAGGAAATAATGTGCCGCATGATTAGGTACGCTCCGTCTTGCTCAGCCACATATCGCGCATGGAGCCGTCTTTGATCTGCATCGGGTAGACGTGCTCGCTGGTGTCGACCGAAATGTCGAGCACCACCAGGCGATCCTTCAGGGCGAACGCTTCTTCCATCTTCGACTTCAAATCTTTCGATTCGGTGATGCGCACGCCGACGTGACCATAGGCCTCGGCCAGCTTGACGAAATCAGGCAGCGATTCCATGTAGGAGTGCGAGTGACGGCTGCCGTAACTCATGTCTTGCCACTGACGAACCATGCCCAGTACACCGTTGTTCAAGATCACGATCTTGACCGGCAAACCGTATTGCAGGCAGGTCGACAGCTCCTGGATGTTCATCTGGATGCTGCCTTCACCGGTGACGCACGCAACGTCAGACTCAGGGAAGCTCAAGGCGATACCCATCGCGGCCGGCAGACCGAAGCCCATCGTGCCCAGACCACCGGAGTTGATCCAGCGGTTCGGCTTGTTGAACTTGTAGTACTGCGCAGCAAACATCTGGTGCTGGCCCACGTCGGAGGTCACAAAGGCATCGCCCTTGGTCACTTCGCACAGGGTTTCGATCACGGTCTGCGGCTTGATCTTGCTGCCGTCGCCCTTGTCGTAAGGGAACAGGCCGCGATCACCGCGCCACTCGTCAACTTGCTTCCACCAGCTGGCGACCGCTTCCTTGTTCGGGGTTTCGCCGATTTCCTTGAGGATCGCGACCATTTCGGTCAGGACGCTCTCCACCGGGCCAACGATTGGCACGTCAGCCTTGATGGTCTTGGAAATCGAAGCCGGGTCGATGTCGATGTGGATGATCTTGGCGTTCGGGCAGAACTTCGGCGCGCCGTTGATCACGCGATCGTCGAAACGCGCACCGACCGCCAGGATCACATCAGCATGGTGCATCGCCAGGTTCGCGGTGTAGCTGCCGTGCATGCCGAGCATGCCGATGAACTGACGGTCAGTGCCAGGGTAGCCACCCAGGCCCATCAAGGTATTGGTGACCGGCAGGTTGAGCATTTGCGCCAGTTCGGTCAGCGGCGCGGAGCCGTTGCCGAGAATCACGCCACCGCCGGAGTACAGCACGGGACGCTTGGCCGCCAGGAGCATTTCTGCTGCCTTGCGGATTTGCCCGGAGTGACCGCGAACGGCCGGGCTGTAGGAACGCAGTTTGGCTTTCTTCGGGAAGATGTATTCGAACTTCTCGGCCGGATTGGTCATGTCTTTCGGGATATCGACCACGACCGGGCCCGGACGACCGGATTGCGCCAGGTAGAAGGCTTTCTTCATGACTTCCGGGATTTCGGACGCGTGCTTGATCATGAAGCTGTGCTTCACGATCGGCCGGGAGATACCGATCATGTCGGTTTCCTGGAACGCGTCGGTGCCGACCATGGTGCTTGGCACCTGACCGGAAATGATCACCATCGGAATCGAGTCCATGTAGGCCGTGGCAATACCGGTGATGGCGTTTGTGGCGCCTGGACCGGAAGTCACCAGTACCACGCCGGCTTTACCGGTGGCACGGGCGTAGCCGTCAGCCATATGGGTAGCCGCTTGTTCGTGACGAACCAGGATGTGGGTCACTTCCGGTTCTTTGAACAGGGCATCGTAAACATGAAGAAGAGCACCACCCGGGTACCCGTAGATATATTTGACGCCTTCGTCACGCAAGAAGCGGACGAGCATCTCACCGCCAGATAAAAGCTCCACGTTGTTCACCTCTAAAACGCCAGAATACCGTCCACAAAAAAGCGAACGGGTCTTAATAGGTTTACTTCTCGGCAGAGCATGAGCGACGGTGGTCGCCGACTACGTCAGCACTGACTGAGCAAGTATTGGGATCGTCCCAAGTGTTGCGGGCCTTTCCCACCCAGCGCGAGGTAACGCGTTGCGGGTGTAACAGGTCGACGCGGATATGCGCCTCATGATCTGCCGAGAGGGTCTGCTTCTGGCAGTCCCTGTACAGCGGACTTTGGATTCTTCTGTTTCGCCCTCTCCAAGTCAAGCCGTCAATGTGCTTAATTGTGGGTAAGCACATGAGAACGCAAGAAAAAACCTGAAAAGCGCTACTCTGTTAGCGTCAATTGCGCAATTTTGCCAAGGAATCAGCATGCGAACGCTCCTCGTCATCCTGCTGATCGGCCTCAGCCCCTGGTGCATGGCCGGTCAGATCTACAAATGGGTCGATGCTCAAGGTGTCACGCATTTCGATGCGCAGCCGCCACAAGGTCAAACGGCGACCACAGTGCAAACGCCTCCCTCGCCTGCTCCGCGCCCCACCGCGATGCCCGGCAGCGGCGCGTTGGGCGATCAGAAAGCCATCGACGACAAGGTCAGGAAACAGGTCGCCGAGCAACAGGCTCAGCTCAAGACCTTCTGCGAACAGGCTCGCACGAACCTGGCGCAGTTACAGAACAATCCGCGCTTGAGGGAAGAGACCGAGGGGGAATTGCGGCGGCTGAGCGATACGCAACGTCAGGAGCGTATCGCAGAGACGCAGAAGCAGATTGCCGAGAACTGCCAGTGATCACTGGCAGTCGGCCGTTCAGCGCGAAGCAGTGATCAGCAGGTCGAACTCTTTGAGCAATACCTGCAACTGCCGATCCTTGCCCTGCAGATTGCGTTGGGCGAAGACCATTTCGGCCATTTCCTGAATGCCCGAGGCGTTGGGCAATGGCAGGTCCTGCTCGAGGATCATCTTCATCCGCGGCAGGAAGATCCATTGCAGCCACTGCTCGAAATCGAGCGTGTCGACCGAGAATGGCTCGACACTGCTCAAGGCTTCAACCGAAGGCTGGACGTCATCCCACCAGCCCTGGGTGCGCAGTTCGCGCTCGATCAACAACAATTGATCGGCAACTTTCGAGAAACGCGCGTCCATCACAGCGAAACCTTGGCCTTCTGACGGGCCAGTGCGGCGCCGGCGGAATCACCCTGTTTTTCGCGAGCCTGGGCAATCAGTTCCCACAGGCTGGCCTGCAAGTCCGGACGACCGTTGGCCATGGTCAGCGCGCGGCGGGCAGTTTGCTCGGCTTGCGGGGCATCGCCCTGAGCCATGCGCACCTGCGCCAGACGGTAAAGCACTTGTGGCTCACGCGGGGCAACACGCTGAGCGCGCTCAAGGCTGGAGGACGCACCGTTCAGATCGCCACCGGCCTGCTGTTGCTGCGCGGTAGTCAACAAGGCGAGCACCGGACCGTCCAGTTGCTCGTCGGCAGACAGACCGCCGCCGCTGCTGCTGGCCGATGGAATGCCGCTAGGCGTCGAAGGCATGCTGTAGCTGCCGGAGCTGATCGGTGCCGATTCGACTGGCGAAGGGTTGTACGGCCCTGCGGTGATACCACCGGATGCCGGGCCCGGCACGATCGGCGAGCTGCTGATCGGCGTCGACGTCGCAGCGCCACCCGGCACCATCACCACCACACCGGTATCGCCCTGCGGGATAGCCTGAGTCTGGCCCTGCACAGGACGTTTCACCGTCGTCTGCCGGAAGCCACCATTGGCCGAAATGCGTTCACTGTTGGACACAGCCGTGCCCGAATCGACAACCGGGATCGAACCACGCTGTACGGTGGAGCAGCCGCTGAGCAAAGCCACGGCGGTCACCGCTGGAATCAACCACTTGTTCACTTGAAACCCTCTTCGCTTAATTCATCCAGCCCTTGACCCAATCCATCACCGACTCGCTCGACGCCGGGCTTTCGCCCGCGCAGGAGGCGCCGGGTGGCGGTTCGCTGCCGCGAATATACGGCATCTGCACGGCGCCCGGACAGTTGGCATCAGAGCCTTGGCCGGTACGCGAATCAACCCACGCCTGAACCACGTTGTCCGGCTGCGGCATGTCCAGCGGCAGCGGATCGGCCTTGCGCATGAAACTGGTCCAGACCTGCAACGCACCGGTAGCACCGGTGAACGGCGTCTTGCCGTTATCGTCGCGACCGAGCCAGACCACTGCCAGCAGATCCTGACTGAAACCGGCGAACCAGCTGTCGCGCGAATCGTTACTGGTACCGGTCTTGCCGGCCAGTGTCAGGGTCTTGGGCAGCACGTTGTAGACCGAGCTGCCGGTACCTTCACGCATGACGCGCTGCATGGCGTTCTGGATCAGGTAGATCGAGGCCGGATCGAAACGCTGCTCGATCTGGAACGGATAACGCTTGAGCGGCTCGCCCTCGGCGGTCAGCACGCTGCGAATCCCGCGCATCGGCGTATTGAAACCACCGTTGGCGAGGGTCTGGTACATGGTCGCGACTTCGATCGGCGTCATGCCACCGGCACCCAGCAGCATCGACGGGAAGGCCGGGAACTCACGGGTTACGCCCAGGCGCCCGATGGTCTTGAGGACGTTCGGAACACCCACCGCCAGCCCGAGACGCGAGGTCGACAGGTTGTAGGAGTGCGCCAGCCCTTGATAGAGGAACACCGTACCGTGGGAGCGACGATCATAGTTCTGCGGTTTCCAGACCTGACCGTCCGCGCCCTTGATGGAAAGCGGATCGTCCGACAGCCAACTGGTCAGCGTGTACTGGCTCGGTTTCTCCAGTGCCGTCAGATAAACCGCAGGTTTGACCAGCGAACCGATCGGTCGCACCGCATCCAGTGCCCGGTTGAACCCGGCGTAACTGGCCTGACGGCTGCCGATCATCGCCTGGACTTCGCCGGTTTCCGGATTGGTCACGACCATCGCCGCTTCCACGTCATCGGAACCCTTGCGGCCGGAAAGACGCTTGAAGGTGTCGTTGACCGAAGCTTCGGCTTTCATCTGCAGGATCGGATCGAAACTGGTGAAGATCCGCAGACCTTCCTCGGTCAAGTCTTCGTCGCGGTAGTCTTCACGCAACTGGCGTTTGACCAGATCGATGAAGCCCGGGAACGAGCTGTCGGCCAGCTTGCCGCGCGAGGTCACGCCCAGCGGCATTTTTTTCGCGGCTTCGACCTGCTCGGCAGTGGCGACGCCCTGTTGCTCAAGCACGTCGAGCACCAGGTTGCGTCGCTCCAGCGCCCGCTCCGGGTTGCGACGCGGGTTGTAATAGGAAGGGCCCTTGACCATGCCGACCAACAGCGCGACCTGATGCAGTTTCAGCTCGGACAATGGCTGACCGAAGAAGAACTGGCTGGCCAGGCCGAAACCGTGTACCGCACGCTGACCGTCCTGACCGACGAAGACTTCATTGAGGTAGGCCTCAAGAATTTCCTTCTTGTCGTAATGCACCTCGAGCAACAGCGCCATCATCGCTTCGGTGAGCTTGCGGGTCAGGCTGCGTTCGTTGGTGAGGTAGAAGTTCTTGACCAGTTGCTGGGTCAGCGTACTGCCGCCCTGAGTCATCTTGCCGCCAGAGGTGTTGACCCAGATCGCCCGGGCAATCGACTTCGGCGACACACCCCAGTGACTGTAGTAATCCCGGTCTTCCACAGCGACCAGGGTTTCCAGCAGGTACGGCGGCACCTGATCGAGCTTGATCAGAATCCGGTCTTCAAGGTTTTTCGGGTAGATCCCGCCGATCATCAGCGGCTCCAGGCGCACCACCGACAACTTCGAACCGTTCGTCGCCGAAAGCTCGGCCACGTAATCACCGGAGAAACGCACGCGCACCGGCTGCGGTTTCTCGAGGCCTTCATAGAACTGGAAGCCACGGGTGTTCAGATCGACGGTATTGCCGTTGACGGCTGCAGCGCCGGGGCCATTGCTCACGGCTTCGCGGCGATAGCCCAGGGCGTCGAGCTCAGTGAGGAAATCGTCCTTGCTCAGTTTCTGTCCGACGAACAGCTCGAGCGGACGCGCGTATACCTTGGCCGGGATGGTCCAGCGCTTGCCGGAGAATTTCTCCTGCACCACGGCATCGAGGTAAACGGCGAAGCCAGCCAGCACCACAAGGCCGACCAGACTGAGTTTAAGGGCCCAGCCCAACCATGGGCGCAGGCCCCGGGAAGGTGGTTTTTTAGGGGTGCGGGGGGATCGAGTACGAGTCATGGCGGCGGATTATACGCACTTTATTCATACTCAACAGGAGCGCTCCGAGGTTTGCGTCGGGCTGGCGAGCGGCCATAATGGCGACCTCGAATTTCCCCAGTCTCTGAAGGATCGCCTGTGAGCCAGTCCCTGATCGCCGCCCTGCAAAACCCGGCCCTGTTTGCGCACCCTGTCGAAGGGTTTCAGGTCATCGAAACCCATATCTCGTGGGTCCTGCTCACTGGTCCTTACGCTTATAAAGTGAAGAAGCCGGTGAACTTCGGTTTTCTCGACTTCACCAGCCTCGAATCCCGCGAGCATTTCTGCGGCGAAGAGCTGCGCCTCAACCAGCGCCTGACCGACGATTTGTATCTGGAAGTGATTCCAGTCACCGGCACTGTCGAAGCCCCGCAACTGGGTGGCGAAGGCCCGGCCATCGAATACGTGCTGAAAATGCGCCAGTTCCCGCAGACCGGCCTGTTGAGCACCCTGCAAGCCAATGGCGAGCTGACCACCACACACATCGACGAAATGGCCGAGCAGATCGCTCGTTTCCACCTCAGCGCGCCGATAGTCCCGGCCGAGCACGATGCCGGCACGCCTGAAAGCGTGATGGCGCCGGTTCGCCAGAACTTCGAACAAATCCTGCCGTTCCTCAGTGACAAGGCCGATCTGCTGCAACTGGATGCCCTGCAAGCCTGGGCCGAAAGCAGCTTCGAACGCTTGAAGCCACTGTTCGCCCAGCGCAAGGCACAAGGTTTCACCCGCGAATGCCACGGTGACATTCACCTGGGCAACGCCACGCTGATCGACGGCAAAGTGGTGATCTTCGACTGCATCGAATTCAACGAACCGTTCCGTTTCACCGACGTTTGGGCCGACACCGGTTTCCTGGCGATGGACCTGGAAGACCGCGGCCTGAAATCCCTGGCCCGTCGTTTCATCAGCCAATACCTGGAGCTGACCGGCGACTATCAGGGCCTGGAAGTACTGAACTTCTACAAGGCTTACCGCGCATTGGTTCGCGCGAAAGTTGCGCTGTTCAGCATGCCGGCCGACGCAACCCCGGTGCAGCGCGCCACCACCCTGCGCCAGTACCGCAACTACGCCAACCTGGCGGAAAGTTACAGCACCATTCCTTCGCGCTTCATGGCAATCACCCACGGCGTATCCGCTGTAGGCAAAAGCCACGTAGCCATGCGTCTGGTCGAGGCGCTGGGCGCAATTCGCCTGCGTTCCGATGTGGAGCGCAAGCGTCTGTTCGGCGAACAAACCGTCGCCAACGATGTTCAGGCCGGCATTTATAGCGCCGACGCCAGCACAGCGACTTATGCGCGCCTGCATGAAATCGCCGAAGTGATCCTGCACGCCGGTTTCCCGGTGGTGATCGATGCCACTTACCTCAAGCGCGAACAACGTGACAGCGCAGCCAAGGTCGCCGAGGCCACTGGCGCGCCGTTCCTGATCCTCGACTGCAACGCACCACAAGCGGTTATCGAGAGCTGGCTGGCCCTGCGTCAGGCAGACAAAAAGGATCCGTCCGACGCCACGCTGGCTGTGATCGAAGCGCAACAAGCCAATCGTGAAGCGCTGACCCCGGACGAAATTCTGCGCAGCAAGCGCGTGCAGACCAATGAGTCCGGAACCCTGGATACTGTCGTGGCGCAAATCCGCCAGCGCCTGCCAGGTCTGTAAGAAACTATTTCGGCCGTGAAGCCCTCGCTCGCTTCACGGCCGTCAAATAGTGGCACTATACTGGCGTCATAAAACCAACAGGTGATCTGACATGAGCCAGCCGAAACTTCTCGACACCCCGCTTTATGCCTTGCTGCACAAAGACGACATAACCGGTTTCAACAAAGAACGTCCGAAAGACGGTCCGATCGATATGGTCGGCGGTGATTTTCGCGGCCTCGACCTGCGTGAACTGAACGCCGATGGCGTGGATTTCCGGGACGCCTACTTCCGTTCCGCTGATCTGCGCGGCATCGACTTTCGCAATGCGGCGCTGGAAGGTGCGAGCCTGGCCCACGCGCAGATTTCCGGCGCTTACTTCCCGCCGGAACTGAGTGCAGACGAAATCCTGATGTCGATGAACTTCGGTACACGCCTGCGCTATCGCACTCGCTAAGCCACCGAGAGGCTGACCCGTCCAGCGCCCCCGCTTTGCGCTGGACTGCGTGCTATTCGTGCTTTTCCCACGCCCTCCCCGTCCTGATCCATCAGCGAAAATCTGACCTTTCTTAGAAGCGTTTGCGTCGAATCCGACCAAACAACCACGCTTTTCCTACTGATGGCTACACTCCTGAGAAGCTCGCCCACGCACCATTCGGCCGTCGCAAGGAGGCTTGATGAATGATGAACTGCAACACCTGAAGAATCTTGGCAAGACGTCGGCGCAATGGCTGCATGCCGTGGGCATCCACAGCGCCTCGGATCTGCGTCGCCTGGGCGCCGTGGATGCCTATCGGGCCGTGCGCACGCGCGGGTTCCGGGCGTCGAAGGTGTTGTTGTATGCGATCGAAGGGGCGCTGATGGATGTGCACTGGAACGACATCCCCGCCGAACGCAAGGACGCTCTGAACAAACAGCTCGAAGCCATTTCCTCTCGCCACAAGAACTGACGGGCACCCACCTTCATGTATCTGCTCGGGGAACAATCGGCGCCGGCCGAAGCAATGATCAACCGCTTGCAGAGTCTGCCCGGTCAATTTCTGCGGGACCTTGAACCGTCCGGGCCCGTGCTGGAACTGGAGGCCACGGATGATCTGAAGGCGCAGTTGCCGGGTGATCAGCTGTTTTTACTGACAGAGGGCATCATCAACGGCCAGTTCGGTGGCCGGGCGCTTTTCTACTGGCAGGAAGGTGATCTGATCGGTCTGCAACAAAGCCCGGACTGGACGGATTGCATCCTGCGTTCGGAAGGCCCGCTGAGCCTGCTGCCCTACCGTCGACGCGATTTGTTTCAGCATGTGCATTCGGAACCCGTACGTTCGGAGCAATTTCTGCATTATCTGCTCGGGCAAATGGCGCTCCTGGCCCATGCAGTTGCCGAGCTGAAGCCACGGGAGTTTCGCAGTACCAATGGCTTTAAACGGGTCGAGGCCGGAGAAGTGTTGATCCGCGAGGGCGACCCCGCCGATCACGTGTTCGTGATCATCGAGGGACACGCGCAGGCATTCGTCGACGGGCACAAGGTTGGGGAAGTGCCCAAGGACGAGATTTTCGGCGCCATGGCGATATTTACCGGCGAACCGCGCAACGCTACCGTCGTTACCTGCGAGCCGAGCACGGTGATGCTGATTCCAGGCGATCAGTTTTTGAGCATGACCCGCAGCAATCCGAAAATCGCCCACAGCCTGATCGAAAGCATGGCCCGGCGCATCGACCAGCTCAACAAGCAGCTCACGGCACTTGACCGTCCAGTCTGAAGCCCAGTGTTTGCAGGGCTTTTCAGCCATTCCCCAAACAAAAACGAAGAAATGGAAAAACACACGTTGACTTGTTAATGAGAATCGCTATGATTATCACAACTGGTCGCGAGATCAGTCGATATTCTGAAAAGCCCTTGGTTCGGACTCTCAGATTATCTCCTCATCAGGCTAATCACGGTTATTTGACCCGGTTTTTTACCGGGTCTTTTTTTGCCTGCAAGAAAGTCATTGGCCGAACTGTTTACGCATCTCGGCGCAGTAATCCGGTTTCGGTGTGGCCGGCGTGAACCAGACATAATCGGCCATGGCCGCCGTGACCTCGCTGCCCTGCTCCGCCAGCATCAACACCGTCGGCGCTTCGGGCGCGCCCAGATCCAGCACATGCAGCGGCACACCAACATCCTTGCGCGCATGGAACGCACCAGCGAACAACAACGCCGGCGCAGGCGCCGCCATCAATCGTGAAGCCATCCGCCGATCCCGTTGCTGCTGCACCGCCAGCATCGCCGGCATTTGCGATTGGGGCAGCAAGCCGCAGTGAGAATCGTTGATCTGCCCGGCCAGCTCGTTTTTCACCGACTCGGCGTTGCTGCGATCCCCCTTCAATACCGGAGGGTCGCGATAGAACGCACGAATTTCAATATTATCGAGATTGGCCGCCAACAGTGGATACGGTTGCGTGAAAGCAAACCGCACAATCGGTCCGTAGAGTTTCCAGTCCCAACCGTCCTGCCACGCCAGCTCGACCGGGAGATCAACAGGAGGCTTTGCGGAATGGTGTACGTCATCAACCCGCGATTGTTGATCGGGTGTCAGCATTTCAAGCAGGAGACTGCCCTGGGGACGCGCTTCGCCCAGCGTCTGCAACAGCCACAATTGCACGGCATGATGATCGGCGTTGTCATGTTGCTCACCGACGATCACCCGTGCCGGCTTGCCCAGACGCGTCAGCAATTCGTGCGGGGTAATCAGTGTTCCGCTGCGCAGGTCGCGAATCTCGCCAGTGACCGGTGGCGGAGCGACATGTTGGCAACCGCCAAGCAACAACACCGCAAACAGCAAAATCCCACGCATGCTTTCACCTCGATGACGAAATCAGCGGGCGATGATCAGCGGATGCCCGCGCTCCGGGTGCGACTGCACCAGAACCTCCAGACCGAAAACGGCCTTGAGCGATTCAGGACGCAACACCTGCTGCGGCGTGTCCAGCGCCACCGGGCGCCCCCCTTCAAGCAGCAGGATGCGATCACAATAGCGCGCCGCCAGGTTCAGATCATGCAGGATCACCATCACTGCAGCGCCACGATCGGCAAACTCACGCACGGCTTGAAGGGTGGTGTGTTGATGCAGTGGATCGAGCATCGAAGTCGGCTCATCCAGCAACAAGGTCTGCCCGGCCTGCCCCGGCCACAACTGCGCCAGCACACGGGCCAGATGCACCCGCTGGCGCTCGCCACCGGACAACGCCAGATAACTGCGTCCGCTCAGATGACCGGCATCCGCTGCCAGCAACGCGGCGGCAACAATCTCGTCGTCGCGCACTCTGCCGGTCTGATACGGCAAACGCCCCATCCCGACCACTTCTTCGACGCGAAAGGCAAAATCCAGCGTCGACACCTGGGGCAATACCGCCAGCCGCTGAGCGCGCTGACTGCCACTCCAATGGCTCAAGGCTTCGCCGTCGAGAGAAACGCTGCCTTCACTGGCCGTCAGTTCCCCGCACAATGCCCCGAGCAAAGTGCTTTTGCCGGCGCCATTGGGGCCGAGTACACCGAGCACTTCACCCGACTCCAGTTGCAGATTGACGTCAGCCAGTACCGTCTTGCGGCCACGACGGATGTGCAGATTGTGCGCACGCAACATCAGGCACGTCCTCGCAGCAGCAGATAAAGGAAGAACGGCGCGCCGATAAATGCAGTGACAATGCCAATCGGCAACTCTGCCGGCGCCAGCGCCAGCCGCGCCACCAGATCCGCCAGCAACAACAGACTGGCACCGGCCAGCACCGAAGCCGGCAACAACACGCGATGATCCGGCCCGGCGAGCAAACGCACCAGATGCGGCACCACCAGCCCGACAAATCCGATCATCCCGGCCGCCGCCACTGCAGCGCCGACACCCAGCGCGGTGCAGAACACCAGCTCACGCTTGAGTCGCTCGACATCGATCCCCAGATGTCCGGCTTCCGACTCCCCGAGCAGCAACGCATTCAGCGCTTTGGCCCGACGCGGAAGCCATAACGCGACGCCAGCGCTGATGATCAGCAGCGGCCACAACCGCGCATAACTCGCGCCGTTGAGGCTGCCAAGGTTCCAGAAAGTCAGGGTTCGCAGGGTCGCGTCGTCCGCCAGATAGGTAAAAAGCCCCACAGCAGAACTGGCGAGCGCAGTCAGGGCGATGCCTGCCAGCAACATGGTCGCGACATTGGTCTGCCCGTTGCGACGGCCGAGCCGGTAGACCAGCGCCGTCACACCAAGACCACCGAGAAATGCACACACAGACAGCAGATACGGCCCGAACCACTCCGGCAAACCGCCGAAAAACGAACCGCCGACAATCGCCACCGCCGCGCCTAAAGCAGCGCCACTGGAGACGCCAACCAACCCGGGATCGGCCAGCGGATTGCGAAACAAGCCCTGCATCGCCACACCGGACAACGCCAGCACGCCGCCGACGGCCAACCCGAGCAAAGTCCTCGGCAGGCGAATCTGCCCGAGAATCAGTTCAGCCTGCTCCAGCCCGTCCGGCGCCAGCGGCACGCCGATCATGCGCAAGGCAGCCCGCAAGGTATCGAACAGCGGCAGGCTGACCGGCCCCAAGGCCAGCGACAGCCAGATCGCCAACAGACACAGCAGGATCAGGCCGATGAACAAGCCACGGGGTTTGACCAGCGTGGTCATTGGCCGCTCTGGGTCGGGTAGAAACCGTCAGACAGGGTTTTCAGCGCTCCCGGCAAACGCGGCCCGAGCCCGCCGACCAGCAGCGTCGGGTCCAGCTCCAGCACGCGTCCGGACTTGGCCGCACGGCTTGAATTGAGGATCGGGTTCTCCTTGAACAGCGCCGCTTTCGCCGCTTCGCCGGTCAGTGCGCGGTCAGCAAACACCAACACTTCGGGGTCGAGCCCGGCCAGGGACTCCACGGAAAACGGTTTGTAACCGGTGTGGGTGGCCAGGTTGTGCCCGCCCGCCTGTTGCAGCAGCCAATCGGCGGCGGTGTCCTTGCCGGCAATCAATGGTTTGCCGCCGGCATGCCCCAGCAGCAGCAACACACCGGGAGCCTTGTGTTTTGACTGCACCGCAACCACCCGAGCCTTCTGTGCATCAAGTTGCTGTTGATAACTTTGCAGCAGTTGCGTCGCCTGAGTCTCGGCGCCCAGCAACTGACCCAGATGGGTGACGTTTTTCTCCAGCGTCGGCAGGTCCGGCTGAGCGGAGAACAATTCCACCTGCACCTTGGCACCGCGAACCTGCGTGATCACCGGAGGCGGGCCCATTTCCTCGGTGCCGATCAGGATGTCCGGACGCAGACTGAGGATGCCTTCCGCCGACAGACTGCGCTGGTAACCAATGCTCGGCAGCGACTTGAGGGATTCGGGATGCTGGCTGGTGGTGTCGACGCCCACCAGTTTCGCCTCGCCGCCCAACGCACTCACCCACTCCGACAAGGCACCGCCGGCACTGACCCAACGTTGCGGCAATTGGGCCGCTGCAGCCTGGTGGCTGACAAAAAGTCCGACACACAGCACGGCAACGCGGGTACTCAGGCGCATAGACAGCTTCCTTGAAGGATTTTCCCGGGCATCGGGACGGCAGGCCAAGTATCCTCGGCAGCGGTCACCGCGCAGCGGGCGAAGGCGGCCATTTGATAATTGTTTGCATTTAAACGTCAAGCTCGGACATATCCGGACATGAGCTGACACTTGAGGATAGCCATGAAGTTTCTGTGCACGGGCGCCGATCTGGCCGAGGCCGCCAGCCGCGGTTTCGAGATCGATGGCAAAAAACTGTTCGCCGTACGCCGGGCCGGCCAGGCGTACGTCTACCTCAACCGTTGCCCGCACCGGGGCGTCGGGCTCGAATGGCAACCCGACCAGTTTCTCGACCCGAGCAACAGCCTGATCCAGTGCGCCACTCACGGCGCACTGTTTCTGATCGAGGACGGTGAATGCGTGGCGGGCCCCTGCGCCGGGCAATCGCTGACGGTCATCGATTGCCGTGAGGACGCACAAGGGCTGTGGGTCGACGTTTAACCGTCGAGCAATACGTCCAGCCGACGGTCGATCAACATTTCCTCATGATTTAGCCGCACACCATAAGCCAGCACCTCGACCCCGGACGCCACCGCCTCACGCAAGGCATCGGCGTAGGCCGAATCGATTTCCACGGCTGGGCGCACCGCCTCGATGCCGGTCAGGTTCACGCAGTACAACTGCACAGCCCGAATCCCGTCGCGGGCCAGATGCGCAAGTTCACGCAAGTGTTTGGCGCCGCGCTCTGTCACCGCATCGGGAAAGGCCGCCACCGCGGTACCGTCGAAACCCAGCGTGACACTTTTCACTTCCACGTACGCCGGCCCTGTCGGGTATTCGAGGCGAAAGTCGATACGGCTTTTTTCCTGTCCGTAGGCCACTTCGCGTTTCAGCGCGGTAAAACCGTTCAACTCGCTGATGACACCGGCCTGCAACGCTTCTTCGACCAGCGTGTTGGCGCGCCCGGTGTTCACACAGAACAACCGGCCCTGCGGGGTTTCGCCGATTTCCCAGGTGCCGGGCAGCTTGCGCTTGGGGTCATTGGAGCGGCTGAACCAGACCTGACCTCCCTCGACCTGACAATTGAGCATCGAACCGGTGTTCGGGCAGTGAATCGTCAGCAATTCGCCGCCAACGGTTTCGATGTCGGCGAGAAAGCGCTTGTAACGGCGGATCAACCGGCCTTCTTCAAGAGGAGGATGAAAGCGCATCAGCCTTGCCAGCTCTTCAAGCCACGGGCGATGCGCTCCACCGCTTCCTGTAGGCGAGGAAGGTTTTGCGTGTAGGCAAAGCGCACGTGATGACTGGCCTGATAGCGACCGAAATCCAGGCCCGGGGTGAACGCCACGTGCTCGGTTTCAAGGAAGTGACGGCAGAACGCGAAGGCATCACCGCCGAACTGGCTGATATCGGCATACAAGTAGAACGCGCCTTCCGGCTCTACGGCGATATTGAAGCCCAGTTCCCGCAGTGCGGGCAGCAGGAAATCGCGACGACGGCCGAATTCGGCGCGGCGCTCCTCGAGGATCGCAATGGTCTCCGGCTCGAAACAGGCCAGCGCCGCATATTGGGCCATGCTCGGCGCACTGATGTAGAGGTTCTGCGCGAGTTTTTCCAGCTCACTGACCGCCGCATCCGGCGCCACCAGCCAGCCGAGGCGCCATCCGGTCATGCCGAAATATTTGGAGAAACTGTTGAGGACAAACGCACTGTCGTCGACTTCCAGCACGCTGGCGGCATCGGTGCCGTAAGTCAGGCCGTGGTAGATCTCGTCCACCACCAGATGCCCGTGCCGCGCCTTGATGGCTGTGGATAACCCCGAAAGCTCATCGCGGGTCAGAATCGTGCCGGTCGGGTTGGCCGGCGAGGCGACCAGTGCGCCGACACTGTCGTGATCCCAGTGGCGTTCCACCAGATCAGGCGTCAGTTGATAGCGTACATCCGGCCCGACAGGAACCAGTTGCGCCGCGCCCTCGACCAACCGCAAGAAATGCCGGTTGCACGGATAACCGGGATCGGCCAGCAACCAGTGCTTGCCCGGATCCACCAGCAACGCGCTGGCCAGCAGCAGCGCCCCGGAGCCACCCGGCGTGATCAGAATCCGTCGCGGATCAATATTCAGGCCATAGCGGGTCTGGTAGAAACCGGAAATCGCCTCGCGCAGCTCAGGAATGCCGCGGGCGGCGGTGTAACGGGTTTTCCCCGCCGTCAGCGCGGCCTGGCCGGCGCGGATGATCGGTTCGGCGGTCGTGAAGTCCGGTTCACCGATTTCCAGGTGGATCACGTCGTGGCCGTCAGCCTGCAATTCATTGGCCCGCGCCAGCAACGCCATCACATGGAACGGTTCGATCGCACGACTGCGCGCACTGTAGGGCTGAGCCATTGGCCTTCCTTCAACGAGGGAAAAGAAACGATTCTACCCATCTGCCGGAACGAGCGAGAACCCGTAGCGGTCACAGCCTCAAGAACACTGGACTGTAACGACCCGAGCGTACGCTCCAGGATTGACTAAAATGATTGATTGTCAGGTCTCCAGCACCACCAGACATGGCTTGGCAAACATTTGCAAGCACCACCGGCCGCGGGCTCGACATCCGGGAGTAGCGCGGGCCGAATTGATCTGGTAAGTTCGCCCGCTTGCAGCCGCAGGGCCGGCAGGTGTCGGTGATGGAGCAATCCTGCGCAATGGATTACAAGAGTAGAGGCGGTCCATTTCATGCCCACCCAAGCAAAGCAACAGCAGCAACAGGCGATCAGCGGTTTCGAACCTTACGTTCCGGCCGAAGGCGAAGAGTACATGGGCAAGCCCATGCGCGCGCACTTCACCAAGATCCTGACCAAGTGGAAACTGGACTTGATGCAGGAAGTCGACCGCACTGTTGATCACATGAAAGACGAAGCAGCCAACTTCCCTGATCCGGCCGACCGTGCCAGCCAGGAAGAAGAATTCGCCCTTGAGCTGCGTGCCCGCGACCGCGAGCGCAAGTTGATCAAGAAGATCGACAAGACGCTGCAACTGATCGAAGACGAAGAGTACGGCTGGTGTGATTCCTGCGGCATCGAGATCGGCGTCAAGCGCCTCGAAGCCCGCCCGACTGCCGACATGTGCGTCGACTGCAAGAACCTTGCGGAAATCAAGGAAAAGCAGGTCGGCAAGTAATCCCGACCTGAACGAGAAACGGAGCGTGCGAACGCTCCGTTTTTGTTTCTGCTGTTTTTTGACTCTCTAGTAGCATCGCTCTCATGACTGCCAACACCTCCCCCGCCTACATCGGCCGCTTTGCGCCTACACCCAGTGGACACCTGCACTTCGGTTCGCTGGTGGCTGCACTGGCTTCTTATCTGGATGCCCGTTCGGTGAATGGCCGCTGGCTGGTGCGCATGGAAGATCTCGATCCGCCCCGGGAAGAGCCGGGCGCGCAGACCGCGATTCTCAAGGCGCTGGAAAGCTACGGTTTCGAATGGGACGGCGAAATGGTCCGCCAGAGCGATCGGCATGACGCCTACGCGCAAGTCCTCGACAGTCTGTTCAATCACGGTCTGGCGTACGCCTGCACCTGCTCGCGCAAACAACTGGAGCCTTATCACGGCATTTATCCAGGACTGTGCCGCAATGCCGGCCATGGTCAGGAAGACGCCGCGATCCGCCTGCGCGTGCCCGAGCTGGAATATCACTTCATCGACCGGGTGCAGGGCGAATACCGTCAGCACCTGGGTCGTGACGTGGGTGATTTCGTGATCCGCCGCCGCGACGGCCTCTACGCCTATCAACTGGCGGTGGTGCTGGACGACGCCTGGCAGGGCATCACCGACATCGTGCGCGGCGCCGATCTGCTCGACTCGACGCCGCGCCAACTCTATCTGCAAGAACTGCTGGGCCTGCGCCAGCCGCGTTATCTGCACCTGCCGCTGATTACCCAGCCCGACGGCAACAAACTCGGCAAGTCCTACCGCTCGCCACCGCTGGAAGCCGATCAGGCCACGCCACTGCTGCTGCGCGCCTTGCGCGCGCTGGGGCAAAATCCCGGCGCCGAACTGATCCACGCCTCGCCGCAAGAACTGTTGAACTGGGGCAGTGCCCACTGGGATGCCTCGAAAATCCCGCGCACACTGACCCTGCCCGAAGCGCAACTGCTGTGACGACACTTGCAGTGGCGCGCCCATCCGTTACCATCGCCGCACGTTTTCGGGCACGCGCATAAAAAAGAGAGGCCGGGATGTACATCTATCGCTTGGTCCTGCTTCTGGTCGTGGGGATCTACCTGTTTTCTCCCGCCATCATGGATTGGTGGATCGACGCCACGGGCGCCTGGTATCGCCCTTATCTGCTCTGGCTGATCCTGATCGTCGTGACCTTCATCCTTCAGAGCCAAAAAGATGCCGATGAGCTTTAGCCTGACCCAGATGCTGCTGATCAGCGCCGCCTACCTGGCTGCGCTGTTCGGGGTGGCGTGGATCAGTGAACGGGGCATGATCCCGCGGGCGATCATTCGCCATCCGCTGACCTACACCCTGTCGCTGGGGGTCTACGCCAGTGCGTGGGCGTTCTACGGTACGGTCGGTCTGGCTTATCAGTACGGCTACGGCTTTCTGTCGAGTTATCTCGGGGTGTCCGGTGCGTTCCTGCTGGCGCCGGTGCTGCTGTATCCGATCCTGAAGATCACTCGCACTTATCAACTGTCGTCGCTGGCGGACTTGTTCGCGTTCCGCTTCCGCAGCACCTGGGCCGGCGCGCTGACCACGATTTTCATGCTGATCGGTGTATTGCCGTTGCTGGCGTTGCAGATCCAGGCCGTGGCCGATTCCATCGGCATTCTTACCGGCGAACCGGTGCAGAATCGCGTGGCCCTGGCGTTTTGTGCGCTGATCATTCTGTTCACGATCTTCTTCGGCTCCCGCCATATCGCCACCCGTGAAAAGCACGAAGGGCTGGTGTTTGCGATCGCCTTCGAATCGGTGATCAAACTGGCCGCTCTCGGCGGCGTCGGCCTCTACGCCTTGTATGGTGTGTTCGACGGCCCGCAACAGCTCGAACTGTGGCTGCTGCAGAACCAGACCGCCCTCGCCGCCCTGCACACCCCTTTGCAGGAAGGCCCGTGGCGCACGTTGCTGCTGGTGTTTTTCGCCTCGGCGATCGTGATGCCGCACATGTATCACATGACCTTCACCGAGAACCTCAACCCGCGTTCGCTGGTGAGTGCGAGCTGGGGCCTGCCGCTGTTCCTGTTGCTGATGAGTCTGGCCGTGCCGCTGATTCTCTGGGCCGGCCTGAAACTCGGCGCCACCACCAATCCGGAATACTTCACCCTCGGCATCGGCATTGCTGCCAACAGCAAGGCGCTGGCGCTGCTGGCGTACGTCGGCGGTCTGTCGGCGGCCAGCGGCCTGATCATCGTCACCACGCTGGCGCTGTCGGGCATGGCCCTGAACCATCTGGTGCTGCCGCTTTATCAGCCACCGGCCGAAGGCAACATCTACCGCTGGTTGAAATGGACCCGCCGGGCACTGATCGTCGCGATCATCATGGCCGGCTTCTGCTTCTACCTGATGCTCGGTGCCGAACAGGATCTGGCCAACCTCGGCATCGTCGCGTTCGTGGCCACCCTGCAATTCCTGCCGGGCGTGTTGTCGGTGCTGTACTGGCCGACCGCTAACCGCCGCGGTTTCATCGCCGGTCTGCTGGCGGGGATTCTGGTGTGGGTGGTGACCATGCTGCTGCCGCTGGTCGGCAATCTGCAGGGTTTCTATATCCCGCTGCTGAACATGATCTACGTGCTCGACGACACCAGCTGGCACATGGCGGCCATCGCCTCGCTGGCGGCCAACGTCTTGATGTTCACTTTGATTTCGCTGTTCACCAATGCCAGCCCGGAAGAGGCCAGCGCCGCCGAAGCCTGCGCGGTGGACAACGTGCGTCGCCCGCAACGCCGGGAACTGCACGCCGCCTCGCCGCAGGAATTCGCCACGCAACTGGCCAAACCACTGGGTGCCAAGGCTGCGCAGAAAGAGGTCGAACAGGCCCTGCGCGACCTTTATCTGCCTTTCGACGAGCGCCGCCCTTATGCCTTGCGCCGTTTGCGCGACCGAATCGAAGCCAACCTCTCCGGCCTGATGGGCCCGAGCGTCGCCCAGGACATGGTGGAAACCTTCCTGCCGTACAAGGCGGGCGGTGAAAACTACGTCACCGAAGACATTCACTTCATTGAAAGTCGCCTTGAGGACTACCACTCGCGCCTCACTGGCCTTGCCGCCGAACTCGATGCCCTGCGCCGCTACCACCGCCAGACCTTGCAGGAACTGCCGATGGGCGTCTGCTCGCTGGCCAAGGATCAGGAGATCCTGATGTGGAACAAGGCCATGGAAGAGCTGACCGGGATTGCCGCGCAACGGGTCGTCGGATCGCGCTTGAGCACCATCGCCAATCCGTGGAAAGAATTGCTGCAAGGCTTCATCAACCTGCCCGACGAACATTTGCACAAACAGCACCTGGCCCTCGACGGCCAGACCCGCTGGCTGAACCTGCACAAAGCGGCCATCGACGAGCCTCTCGCGCCGGGCAACAGCGGCCTGGTGCTGCTGGTGGAAGACCTGACCGAAACCCAGATGCTCGAAGACAAGCTGGTGCACTCCGAGCGCCTGGCCAGCATTGGCCGACTCGCGGCCGGCGTGGCCCATGAAATCGGCAACCCGATCACCGGTATCGCCTGTCTTGCGCAAAACCTGCGTGAAGAACGCGAAGACGACGGCGAACTGACGGAAATCAGCGGCCAGATCCTCGAGCAGACCAAACGCGTGTCGCGCATCGTGCAGTCGCTGATGAGCTTCGCCCACGCCGGCAGCCATCAGCACAGCGACGAGCCCGTCTGTCTGGCGGAAGTGGCTCAGGACGCCATCGGTCTGCTGGCCCTGAACCGACGCAACTTCGAAGTCCAGTTCTACAACCTGTGCGACCCTGATCACTGGGTCGAAGGCGACCCGCAGCGGCTCGCCCAGGTTCTGATCAATCTGCTCTCCAACGCCCGTGACGCCTCGCCTGCCGGCAGTGCGGTGCGGGTCAAGAGCGAAGCCGGCGAACACACGGTCGATCTGATCGTCGAGGACGAAGGCAGCGGTATTCCATCGAGCATCATGGATCGATTGTTCGAACCCTTCTTCACCACCAAGGATCCTGGCGAAGGCACCGGTCTGGGCCTTGCACTGGTCTATTCCATCGTTGAAGAGCATTATGGACAAATCACCATCGACAGCCCGGCTGATGTTCAGAGCCAGCGCGGCACCCGTATCCGGGTGACATTGCCGCGTCATGTCGAAGCGACGTCCGCTGTGAACTGAGACCGTCGAGAGTATCGAATCAATGCCGCACATTTTGATCGTCGAAGACGAAACCATTATCCGCTCCGCCTTGCGCCGCCTGCTGGAACGCAACCAGTACCAGGTCAGCGAAGCCGGTTCAGTGCAGGAAGCACAAGAACGCTTCAGTATTCCCACTTTCGATCTGATCGTCAGCGACCTGCGCCTGCCGGGTGCTCCGGGCACCGAGCTGATCAAGCTCGGCCAGGGCACGCCGGTGCTGATCATGACCAGCTACGCCAGCCTGCGCTCGGCGGTCGACTCGATGAAGATGGGCGCGGTGGACTACATCGCCAAGCCTTTCGACCACGACGAGATGCTTCAAGCTGTCGCGCGGATCCTGCGTGATCGCCAGTCGGCGCCGGCTGCCGGCGAAGTTGTTACCGGCAAAACTGCCAACGGTAACGGCAAATCCGCCGTCGACAACAGCAATGGCGAGATCGGCATCATCGGCTCCTGCCCACCCATGCAGGACCTTTACGGCAAGATCCGTAAAGTCGCCCCGACGGATTCCAATGTATTGATCCAGGGTGAGTCCGGCACCGGTAAAGAACTGGTGGCCCGCGCCCTGCACAACCTGTCGAAACGCGCCAAGGCACCGATGATCTCGGTGAACTGCGCCGCCATTCCGGAAAGCCTGATCGAGTCGGAACTGTTCGGTCACGAGAAAGGCGCGTTCACCGGTGCCAGCGCCGGTCGCGCCGGCCTGGTGGAAGCGGCGGACGGCGGCACGCTGTTCCTCGACGAGATCGGCGAATTGCCACTGGAAGCACAGGCCCGCCTGCTGCGCGTATTGCAGGAAGGCGAAATTCGCCGGGTTGGCTCGGTCCAATCGCAGAAGGTCGATGTCCGACTGATCGCCGCAACCCACCGCGACCTCAAGAGCCTGGCGAAAATCGGCCAGTTCCGTGAGGACTTGTACTACCGCCTCCACGTGATCGCGTTGAAACTGCCGGCCCTGCGCGAGCGTGGCGCCGACGTCAACGAAATCGCCAATGCGTTCCTCGCTCGCCAGAGCGCACGCATCAACCGCACCGACCTGAAATTTGCCGCCGATGCCGAACAGGCCATCCGGCACTATTCCTGGCCGGGCAACGTGCGGGAGCTGGAAAACGCCGTCGAGCGCGCCGTGATTCTGAGCGAAAGCCCGGAAATCTCTGCCGACCTGCTGGGCATCGACATCGAGCTGGGTGACCTGGAGGACGATGAGTTCATCGGTCTGCCGGCGCAACCGGCCGGTAACGCCAGCAACAGCAGCCACGAGCCGACCGAAGATCTGTCGCTGGAAGACTATTTCCAGCATTTCGTGCTCGAGCATCAGGACCACATGACCGAGACCGAACTGGCGCGCAAACTGGGCGTCAGCCGCAAATGCCTGTGGGAGCGCCGTCAGCGTCTGGGCATTCCACGGCGCAAGACCGGGGTCGCCAGCGAGAGCTGAACGTTACCTGTCGAGTGTGCGGGTAACGGTTGAGGATGTGAAAAAAACTGTTACCTCAGTCTTTTCACGTAACAGAAGCCGGGGTTATCGGTAACGAAACCCCGGCTTTTTTTCGCCCTGCGAAAACGGTTATATCGACCTAACCCCTTGTTTTATTGGGGTTCGCAAAAGTTGGCACGGCACCTGCTATATGTTTGGTACAAGAACAATAACAAGCAATGCACAAGACAATAAAAATAAGACGAATCGACTCACGCACAATAAAAACAAGACGGCGAGAGGCGCAGCTAACTGATTCTTTTGGAGAGGCGTTGTATTTGGGGCTTGCCCCACGACCAGGCCGAGAACAACAAAAACTGTCTTAAGACAGAGCCTGTACTGGTTGGATCGAGAGATCACTGCAATTCAGCGACCAAAGCAATCCGTTTGCTCTTGGCTCCCGATTGGGAGGGTCATGAAGGAAAAGCTTCATGGCGAGGGCACTCAACAAAAACAAGAAGCCCGAATCAATAATAAAAAGAGCACGCAACTACTTCTTGGGGAGCTTCGGCTCCCCTTGTAGTTTCTCCCCCGCAGCAAAATCCCCCTCACTCATCCTTTTCGACGCCTTTAGCCTGCGGCTTGCAGCGCAAAATGCCTGCGTCCTACACCATCACTCGACTAAATGCTAGAATCCCGGCCCATCATGCGGTCATTCTTTGGTCTGGCCGAACATTCCTTCAAACAGTGCATCCCATGCTGAAGAAGTTGTTCCAGTCATTCCGAACTCCCGTTCGTCGTACTCAACACATCCGTAGCACGCCTGAAGTCCTCAACAGCGGCCAACATTCGCTGCAAAAGGGCCAATTCAGCCGTTACGCGGTCAATATCGTCGAACGTCTGCAAGGCGCCGGTTACCAGGCTTATCTGGTCGGCGGTTGCGTGCGCGACATGCTGCTGGGCATCACGCCCAAAGACTTTGACGTTGCCACCAGCGCTACCCCCGAGCAGGTCCGCGCCGAATTCCGCAATGCGCGGATCATCGGCCGCCGCTTCAAGCTGGTGCACATCCATTTCGGTCGCGAAATCATCGAGGTCGCGACCTTCCGCGCCAATCACCCGCAAAACGAAGATGACGAAGACAGCAACCAGTCTTCGCGCAACGAGAGCGGGCGCATTCTGCGCGACAACGTCTACGGCACGCTGGAAGAAGACGCGCAACGCCGCGACTTCACCATCAACGCCCTGTATTACGATCCGGTCAGCGAGCGCATTCTCGATTACGCCAACGGCGTGCACGACATCCGCAATCATCTGATCCGCCTGATCGGCGACCCGAAGCAGCGTTACCAGGAAGACCCGGTGCGGATGCTGCGAGCCGTGCGTTTCGCCGCCAAGCTCAACTTCGGCATCGAAAAGCACACCGTCCAGCCGATCCGCGAGCTGGCACCGATGCTGCGCGAGATTCCGTCGGCCCGGCTGTTCGAGGAAGTGCTCAAGCTGTTCCTCTCCGGACATGGCGCCATCACCTTCGAAATGCTGGTCGACCTGCAACTGTTCGCGCCGTTGTTCCCGGCCAGTGCCGATGCGCTGGAATACAACCCGGAATACACCCACACGCTGATCAGCGAAGCGCTGACCAACACCGATCTGCGGATCAAGCAGAACAAACCGGTGACCCCGGCGTTCCTGTTTGCCGCATTGCTGTGGCCTGCCCTGCCGGCCCGCGTGTTGCGTCTGCAAGAGCGTGGCATGCCGCCGATTCCGGCGATGCAGGAAGCCGCCCACGAGCTGATCGCCGAACAGTGCCAGCGCATTGCGATTCCAAAACGCTTCACCATGCCGATCCGCGAGATCTGGGACATGCAGGAACGCCTGCCGCGCCGCAGCGGCAAACGCGCCGACCTGTTGCTGGACAATCCGCGCTTCCGCGCCGGCTACGACTTCCTGCTGCTGCGTGAAAGCGCCGGCGAGCAGACCGATGGCCTGGGCGAATGGTGGACCGATTATCAGGACGCCAACGACAGCGAGCGCCGCGACATGATCCGCGACCTCAGCGGCAAGGATGACGGCGCCAGCGGTGCTCCGCGCAAGCGTCGCCGCAGCAGCGGTTCCAAGCGCAAGCGCGCAGGCGCACCGAGCGCCACGGGCGAATAAGGCATGGAACGCATCTACATCGGCATGGGCAGCAATCTGGCTGACCCCGCCGAACAACTGCGCAGCGCGGTCGACGCGCTGGGGCAATTGCCAGACAGCGCGCTGGTCGGCGTCTCGGCCTTTTACCAGAGCGATTCGTTGCTGCCGGGCCAACCGCGTTACACCAACGCGGTCGCGGCGCTCGACAGCACACTCGCCCCGCTGGACCTGCTCGATGCCCTGCAAGCCATCGAAAACGGTCAGGGCCGCGAACGCCTGGAGCGCTGGGGCCCGCGCACGCTGGACCTGGACATTCTGTTGTTCGGTGACCGGCTGATCGACGAGCCGCGCCTCAAAGTCCCGCATTACCACATGCAGGAACGCGCCTTCGTTCTGTATCCCCTGGCCGAACTGGCCCCCGAAGATCTGCACCTGGCTGATGGCCGCACCCTTGCCGATCTTCTGAAAGCCTGCCCGTTCGTCGGCCTCGAACGCCTCGCCCACGCCTGACCCAAACCGCTGATGCGGGAGCAAACTGGCTCCCGCATTTTGCGTTCTTGTAGGACAAAAACTCCGCAGATCAGGCCCGCCGGCCCGCTGAATCGCATCAGTAACGCCGGTAACACTCCCGTCGTAACAATGCGGTAACACATGCAATTGACTTCCTGAGGCCTCATCACGACTATAGGCGTCCCGCTGCCGCCAACCCGGCATACAAGGGCGCAATCCAGGCCTTATAAGCACGACAAAAGAGCGTGCGCCTGAGTAGATGACGAATCACGCGCGTTACTCGCAGTAGTTTCCAAAGCGCCTGAACGAGGATTTCTTACATGCCAGCCATCACCCTGACCACGCTCCAGAGCCTCAAGCAGAAAGGTGAAAAGATCACCATGCTGACCTGCTATGACGCGACCTTCGCCCACGCCTGCAACGAGGCCGGTGTCGAAGTGCTGCTGGTGGGCGACTCCCTCGGCATGGTCCTGCAAGGTCACGACAGCACCCTGCCGGTGACCATTGCGGAAATGGCCTACCACACCGCCAGCGTCAAGCGCGGCAACACCGACGCCCTGATCCTGGCCGACCTGCCTTTCATGGCCAACGCCACCCTTGAACAAACCATGACCAACAGCGCCATGCTGATGCAGGCCGGCGCACACATGGTCAAGGTCGAAGGCGCGCTGTGGCTGGCGGAGTCGATCCGCCTGCTGGCCGAACGCGGCGTTCCGGTCTGCGCCCACATGGGCCTGACCCCGCAAGCCGTGAACATTCTCGGCGGCTATAAAGTGCAGGGTCGCAACGAAAACCAGGCACGCCAGATGCGCGCCGACGCGATCTCCCTGGAGCAGGCCGGCGCGGCCATGCTGCTGCTGGAATGCGTGCCGAGCGAACTGGCTGCCGAAATCACCAGCGCAGTAAAAATCCCGGTGATCGGCATCGGCGCCGGCGCCGACACCGACGGTCAGGTCCTGGTGCTGCACGACATGCTCGGCCTGTCGATCAGCGGCCGCGTACCGAAATTCGTGAAGAACTTCATGCAGGGTCAGGACAGCATCCAGTCCGCATTGAAGGCGTACGTCAGCGAAGTCAAAGCCTTCACTTTCCCTGGGATCGAACACGGATTCTCTGCATGAACACCGTTAAAACCGTACGTGAACTGCGCGCTGCCGTGGCGCGCGCCCGCAGCGAAGGCAAGCGCATCGGCTTCGTGCCGACCATGGGCAACCTGCACAGCGGCCACATCGCACTGATCACCAAGGCCAGGCAACGAGTGGACTTCGTGGTCGCGAGCATTTTCGTCAACCCGCTGCAATTCGGCGCCGGCGAAGACCTCGACAAATACCCGCGCACCCTGGCGGCGGATCAGGAAAAACTGCTGGACGCCGGCTGCTCCCTGCTGTTCGCCCCGACCGTCGAAGAGATGTACCCCGACGGCATGGCCGGCCAGACCCGGGTCAGCGTGCCGCACTTGTCCGAAGGCCTGTGCGGCGCCAGCCGTCCGGGGCACTTCGAAGGCGTGGCGACCGTGGTCAGCAAACTGTTCAACATGGTTCAGCCGGATCTGGCGATCTTCGGTCAGAAGGACTACCAGCAACTGGCGGTGATCCGTGCGCTGGTGCATGACCTGAACATGCCGATCCAGATCATTGGCGAGCCGACCGTGCGTGCCGCCGACGGCTTGGCGCTGTCGTCGCGCAACGGTTTCCTCAGCGAGGAACAACGTGCCGTGGCGCCCGTGGTCTATCGCGCCCTGAGCAGCATCGCCGAGTCGATCAAGCAGGGCGAGCGCGACTTCCCGGCCCTGATCCAGGCACAGCGGCAACAACTGGAAGCCGCCGGCCTGCGTCCGGACTACCTGGAAATCCGCCACGCCCTGACCCTGCGTCCGGCGACGGCGGAAGATCGTGACCTGGTGATTCTGGTGGCTGCGTTCCTCGGCACCACCCGGTTGATCGACAACCTGCACCTGAATCTCGATACCCCCGCCTGAGCACCGCAATATCAGAATGTGAGGGTGAGCCTGCTCGCTCTCACATTCGTGTCACCTCCTCTTCCAAACCGTATTGCTGACCACCAGACCATCGGGCAAACTGCCCGCCGATCCACTGCGCGCGAAAAGCAGGGACTTGCTCGTATTACCCGCCGTCTGTCGGCGTCTGCTGTTATCGATGTTAAAAAAGTACAGGTAACAGGTCAGAAGAAGCCAAGACAGATCGCAGCGCTAGGTTTACTGTATTCGCCCTGCGCCCGTGTAATCGTGTCGACGCAGTTGCCCCCTCGCCCAAACATGGCGGGGAGGTCTTTTCAGTGTTCAAAAGGCCGTTCAAGTAAAAAGGAAAACCGCAGCGATGGCGTACTACCGCACTCCTCATGACGTTACCGCTCTGCCTGCCTGGCAAGCGTTGAAAGACCACCGCCAAGCCATGCAGGATTTCAGCATGCGCGAAGCCTTCAACGCCGATCCGCAGCGCTTCAATCAGTTCACCCTCAGCAGCTGCGGACTGTTTCTCGACTATTCGAAGAATCTGATCAACGCCGAGACCCGCAACCTGCTGGTGGGCCTGGCCAATGAAGTCGATCTCAAGGGCGCGATCAAGGCGCTGTTCGACGGCGAAATCGTCAACTCCTCCGAAGGCCGCCCGGCGCTGCACACCGCCCTGCGTCGCCCGGTCGGCGACAAGCTGTCGGTCAACGGCGTCAACGTGATGCCTGAAGTACACAAGGTGCTGAACCAGATCACCGATCTCGTGGGCCGTATCCACGACGGTCTGTGGCGCGGTTACACCGAGAAGCCGATCACTGACGTGGTGAACATCGGCATCGGTGGTTCGTTCCTCGGCCCTGAACTGGTCTCCGAAGCCCTGCTGTCCTACGCCCAGAAAGGCGTGCGTTGCCATTACCTGGCAAACATCGACGGCAGCGAATTCCACGAGCTGACGCAAAAACTGCGCGCAGAAACCACGCTGTTCATCGTTTCTTCGAAGTCGTTCAACACCCTCGAAACCCTGAAAAACGCCCAGGCCGCGCGTGCCTGGTACCTGGCTCAGGGCGGTTCGGAAGCCGAGCTGTATCGTCACTTCATCGCCGTATCGAGCAACAACGCGGCAGCTGTGGCCTTCGGTATCCGTGAAGAGAACATCTTCCCGATGTGGGACTGGGTCGGCGGTCGTTACTCGCTGTGGTCGGCCATCGGCCTGCCAATCGCCCTGGCCATCGGCATGTCCAACTTCAAGGAACTGCTGTCCGGTGCCTACACCATGGACCAGCATTTCCAGAGTGCGCCGTTCGAACAGAACATGCCGGTGCTGCTGGCCCTGCTCGGCGTGTGGTACGGCAACTTCTGGGGCGCGCAGAGTCACGCGATCCTGCCGTACGACCACTACCTGCGTAACATCACCAAGCACTTGCAACAGCTGGACATGGAATCCAACGGCAAGAGCGTGCGTCAGGACGGCACCCCTGTATCGACCGATACCGGTCCGGTGATCTGGGGTGGCGTAGGTTGCAACGGTCAGCATGCTTACCACCAGTTGCTGCACCAAGGCACCCAACTGATCCCGGCCGACTTCATCGTGCCGATCGTCAGCTTCAACCCGGTGTCCGACCACCATCAGTGGCTGTACGCCAACTGCCTGTCCCAGAGCCAGGCGCTGATGCTCGGCAAGACCCTGCCGGAAGCCGAAGCCGAACTACGCGACAAGGGCATGAGCGAAGCCGAAGTACAGAAACTGGCACCGCACAAGGTGATCCCGGGCAACCGTCCGAGCAACACCATCGTGGTCGAGCGCATCAGCCCGCGTCGTCTCGGCGCACTGGTGGCGATGTATGAACACAAAGTCTTCGTGCAAAGCGTGGTCTGGGGCATCAACGCCTTCGACCAGTGGGGCGTGGAACTGGGCAAGGAACTGGGCAAGGGCGTCTACAACCGCCTGGTCGGCAGCGAAGAAACCGCCGCCGAAGATGCTTCCACCCAGGGCCTGATCAACTACTTCCGCGGCCGTCACCGCGGCTGATCCTGCACTGAACACACCCCCTCGCCATGAGGGGGTGTTTGTTTACGGGTCTTGAACCCTCCCCGCTCTCGGCGCATCTTTATCCTTGTCGCATAACAAGAATAAGGAACCGTCATGTTCGATATCAGCACGTTCCCCAAAGCCGATGCCGTCCGCCGGGCTGCCCAGTTGAGTCAGGACGACTACCATCGCCTGTACCGCGAATCCATTGAACACCCCAGCACCTTCTGGGCCGAACAGGCCACGCGCTTCCTCGACTGGAGCACACCGTGGCAGACCGTCCAGCGCTATGACCTGAAGACCGGAGAGGCTTCATGGTTTGCCGGGGCGAAACTCAACGTCAGCTACAACTGCATCGACCGTCACCTGGAAAAGCGCGGCGATCAGATCGCCATCCTCTGGGAAGGTGACGACCCTGCCGAATCGACGCAAATCACCTACAACAAACTCCATCACCACGTCTGCCGCCTGGCCAACGTGCTGAAAAGCCGTGGCGTGAAGAAAGGCGACCGGGTGTGCATCTACATGCCGATGATCCCCGAAGCGGCCTACGCCATGCTCGCCTGCACTCGGATCGGCGCGATTCACTCGGTGGTGTTTGGCGGTTTCTCCCCGGACTCGTTGCGCGACCGCATTCTCGACGCCGACTGCCGCACCGTGATCACTGCAGATGAAGGCGTGCGCGGTGGCAAGTTCGTGCCGCTGAAACAGAATGTCGACAAGGCCCTGTTGAGTTGCCCGGACGTCAGCACCGTCGTGGTAGTCGAGCGCACCCAGAACAAGATCGACTGGGTCGAAGGCCGCGACCTCTGGTATCACCAGGCGGTGCGCGACGTCAGCGACGATTGCCCTCCGGAACCGATGGACGCCGAAGATCCGCTGTTCATCCTCTACACCTCCGGCAGCACCGGCAAACCCAAGGGCGTGCTGCACACCACCGGCGGTTACCTGCTGCAAGCGGCGATGACCTTCAAGTACGTCCTCGACTACCGCGAAGGCGAAGTGTTCTGGTGCACCGCCGACGTCGGCTGGGTCACCGGCCACAGTTACATCGTCTATGGCCCGCTGGCCAACGGCGCGACGACGCTGATCTTCGAAGGCGTACCAAGCTACCCAAGCACGTCGCGGTTCTGGCAGGTGATCGACAAACACAAGGTCAACATCTTCTACACCGCCCCCACGGCCCTGCGCGCACTGATGCGCGAAGGAGCAGGTCCCTTGCAGGAAACGTCGCGACAGAGCCTCAGATTGCTCGGCAGCGTCGGTGAGCCGATCAACCCGGAAGCGTGGGAATGGTATTTCAACGTCGTAGGCGAACAGCGTTGTCCGATTGTCGATACCTGGTGGCAGACCGAAACCGGCGGCATCATGCTCAGCCCGCTCGTCAGCGCCCAGCGGATAAAACCGGGCTGCGCCACCCAACCGATGTTCGGCGTGCAACCGGTGCTGCTCGACGAGCATGGCAAGGAAATCAAAGGCGCCGGCAGCGGCGTGCTGGCGATCAAGTCGAGCTGGCCGGCGCAGATCCGCAGCGTCTATGGCGATCCGCAACGCATGGTCGACACCTACTTCAAGCCCTACCCCGGCTACTACTTCACCGGCGACGGCGCCCGCCGCGACGAGGACGGCGACTACTGGATCACCGGGCGCATCGACGACGTGATCAATGTCTCCGGCCACCGCATCGGCACCGCCGAGGTCGAGAGCGCGCTGGTGCTGCACGACAGCATTGCCGAGGCCGCCGTGGTCGGTTATCCCCATGACGTCAAAGGCCAGGGCATCTATGCCTTCGTCACGCCCATGAACGGTGCCGAACCCAACGACGAACTGAAAAAGGAACTGCTGGCCCACGTCAGCAAGGAGATCGGCAGTTTCGCCAAACCGGACCTGATCCAGTGGGCCCCGGCCCTGCCGAAAACCCGTTCGGGCAAGATCATGCGGCGGATCCTGCGCAAGATTGCCTGCAACGAACTCGACAGCCTCGGCGACACATCGACCCTGGCTGACCCGAGCGTGGTGCAGGGGCTGATCGACAAGCGCCTTAACCAGTAGAATCACGGGCGCGGTCAACCGGCCGCGCCGCCCTTCATCACTGAGTTGCCATGGAATTCATCCGCAGCCGTATCGAAAACCAACTCATGAGCCTGACCGGTCTGTCCCTCGGCCAGCTCGATCTGGAAAACCCCAAGGGCGATCCCGGCCTGTTCGGCCCGGACTCGATCAGTTGGCAAGTGCACGGCGACTTCAGCAGCATGTTGATCGGCGGCATCAGTGCCTTGTTGCTGCAAGCCCTGCACCCGCTGGCACTGGCCGGCGTCTGGGACCACTCGAACTTTCGCCAGGACATGCTCGGCCGCTTGCGCCGTACCAGCCAGTTTGTCTCCGGCACTACGTTCGGCTCGAAACGGGACGCCGAATGGCTGATCGAAAAAGTCCGCACCATTCACCTGCAAGTCGTCGGCACCGCGCCGGATGGCCGGCCCTATGCGGCCAGCGATCCGGATCTGCTGACCTGGGTGCACGTGGCCGAAGTCAGCAATTTTCTCGCCGCCCATTTGCGTTACCGCAACCCGCAGTTGTCGCCGGCCGATCAGGATCGTTACTACGCGGAAATCGCCGTGGTCGCTGAACGACTGGGTGCCCGGGATGTACCGAAATCACGCCAGGCCGTGGCCGATTACCTGCAACGGATGCGCCCGCAGTTGCTGTGTGACGAACGCAGCCGCGAAGTCTTGCGCCTGCTGCTCGATGCCCCGGCGCCCAGCGTTCTGGCGCGGCCGTTTGGCGACCTGATGATGAAGGCCGGGATCGACCTGCTGCCGGACTGGGCCAGCGACATGCTGGATGCCCGCCAGAACCCGCTGCAACGCCAGTTGATCCGCGCCAGTGTCAAACGCAGCGCGCCAATGCTGCGCTGGGCGATGCGCAATGGATCGGTTCAGCGGGCCCAGCGGCGGATGGGGCTGAGCTAAAGCTCAGTAACTGCTAAACTCCCGCGCCCCGATTCCCTCCAGCAAGGCGCAAGCATGTCTTCCCTGAATCAGGCGCTGAGCGCCGCCCTCGATCAACGCCAGGATCTGCTCGCCGAGCTGCACCGCCAGGGCACCGACTGCTATCGCCTGTTCCACGGCAGCCAGGAAGGCGCCGGCGGCCTGACTATCGACCGCTACGGCCCGCAACTGATGGTGCAGAGCTTCCACCAGACGCTGGAACTCGCCGACCTGCTGCAACTGCACGCCACGGTGAATGAAACGTTGGGATTGCAAACCTTGCTGGTTTACAACGACCGCTCCCGTGGCAACTCGCGCATCGATCGTGAAGACAGCGTGTACCGCGCCGACGATGCTGCGCTGGTTGATCTGGTCGGCCACGAATGGGGCCTGAACTACCGTGTGCGCGGGCGCCACGCCGGACAGGATCCGCTGCTGTTCCTCGACCTGCGCAACACCCGCGGCTGGGTCAAGGATCACGCCAAGGGCAAAAGCGTGCTCAACCTGTTCGCCTACACCTGCGGCGTCGGTCTCAGTGCGGCCGCCGGCGGTGCCCGCGAGGTATGCAACCTGGACTTCGCCGAGGGCAATCTGGCGGTCGGGCGCGAGAACGGTTTGCTCAATCCGCAACTGCCGACCATGGAGTTCATCCAGTCCGACTACTTCCCGGCGATTCGCCAGTTGGCCGGTCTGCCGATTAGTCAGCGTCGCGGGCAGAAACTGCCGAGCTATCAGCGCCTCGAACAGCGCCAATACGATCTGGTGCTGCTCGACCCTCCCGCGTGGGCCAAAAGTGCGTTCGGCACGGTCGATCTGCTGCGCGATTATCAAAGCCTGCTCAAGCCAGCCCTGCTGACCACCGCCGAAAATGGCGTGCTGATCTGCTGCAACAACCTGGCGAAGGTCAGCATGGACGACTGGCGCGAACAGGTGCTGCGCTGCGCCGAGAAAGCCGGGCGCCCGGTACGCGAATGGAGTGTGATGACGCCGGGTGCCGACTTCCCTTCGCAGGATCAACAACCGCCACTGAAGACCCTGATTCTTCAGCTCTGATTTTCTGGCTCTAAAGTCGCGCAGGAAATTTCCCACAGAAAAATCTGAACAATCCTGATCACAGGCTATTACTTCGGAACCGGAATCGCGTGCCATACTCCAAGGCACTCCGATTCAGACAGATGAAGCCGCACATGCCCAAAGGATTGATTCGCGCGATTGGCGCCTTGTTGACTGCTCTGGCCCTCTACAGCCTGCTGGGGTTTCTGATTTTGCCGGGCATTGCGCTCCGGGTCGCCAACCAGCAACTGGCCAACTACGCCACTGTGCCTGCGCACATCCAGCGTATCGAACTCAATCCGTTCAGCCTCGAAGTCACGCTTTGGGGCCTGGTCATCGGCGAGCCGGGCAAGGAACAGGTCGGTTTCGAACGCCTGTACGCCAACCTGCAACTCGACAGCCTGTGGACAAAAGCCCTGCACCTGTCCGACATCGAACTGGATAAACCCAAGACCGAAGTCCTGTTCGCCCAGGACGGCAAACTCAATCTGCTGGGTCTGTTCAAGTTGCCGGCCAGTGAACCGACGCCGGCCGATCCGAATGCCAAACCGTTTCCGCTGCGCATCGACCGGATCAAACTGGCCGGCGGCAACGTGCACTTCCAGGATTCACGCCCGAGCGAACCGATCGAGTTCCTCTACGACAAGCTCGATTTCGAACTGAACAACCTCAGTACACTGCCCGACGACAACGCCGACATGACCCTGGTCGCCATCGGCCCGGCCGGTGGACAGATCGACTGGAAAGGCAACTTCAGCCTGATCCCGATCGCCTCCGAAGGCACGCTCAAAGTCACCGATGGCCAGATGAAAGCCTTCTGGCCCTACGTGCGCGACGCGGTGCCATTGGTGCTGGAAAACGGCGTGGTCAGCCTGAGCACCGACTACAAGCTCAACCTGTCCAAGGAAACCGAACTGCTGTTGAGCAACGTCTCGGTCAGTGTCGCGCCGTTTGCGATCAAGGCCCCGGACGGGCGCCCGCTGGCGAAACTCGACCGCCTCGACGTCAGCGAAACCACGGTGGACCTGGCCAAACAGCAAGTGGTGGTCGGCAAGATCCGCAGCCAGAAACTCGAAACCTGGGCCGCCCTTGAGGCGGACGGGCAACTGGACTGGCAGAAACTGTTCGCCAGCCAGCCGTCGAAACCTGCCGCCAAAGCGGCGGCGGAACCGAAAAGCACTCCGGCGGCTACCGACTCACCGAAACCGGAACCGGCCGCACCGGGCAAACCGTGGCAGGTGCTGCTCAAGGACGTGCAACTGCGTGACTACAAAGTGCATCTGGCCGACCGCTCGGCGAAGCCGGAAGTCACGCTGGATGTCACGCCGCTGAACCTCGACCTGCAGAATTTCGACAGCCTCAACGGCTCGCCCTTCAACGTCAAACTGGACACCGGCCTGGGCAAGCAAGGCAAGATCAGCGCCGACGGCGTGGTCAATCTGGCACCGGTCACGGCCCAGCTCAACGTGAAGACGCAGGACATCGACCTTCGCGTCGCCCAGTCCTACATCAACCCGTTCATTCGCCTGGAACTGCGCAGCGGCATGCTCGGCAGCGATCTGAAAGTGAATCTGAAAAGCGTCACACCTCTGGCACTCAGTGTCACCGGTCGCGCCCAGGTCGATCAGTTGCACACCCTCGACACCCTGAAGACCCGCGACTTCCTCAAGTGGCAGCAAGTGGTGGTCGAAGGCCTGAACTATCAGCACGGCGACAACCTGTCGATCGACAGGATCAACCTGTTCCAGCCCTATGTGCGATTCATGATCAACGATGACCGCACCACCAACATCGACGACTTGCTGATTCCGCAACCTGCCGATTCCGGGGCGAAAACCGCAGCGGCCAAACCAGCCGGCAACTCGAAACCGCTGGGCATTCATATCGGCGGTATCGCGATCAATGACGGCTCGGCCAACTTCGCCGACTTCAGCCTGACCCCGAATTTCGCCACCGCAGTCCAGCAGCTCAACGGCCAGATCGGCACCATCGACAGCCGTCAGGCGAAACCGGCCAGCGTCGACGTCAAAGGCAAGGTCGACCGCTATGCGCCGGTGACCATCAAGGGCGCGGTCAACCCGTTCGATCCGATGGCCAGTCTCGACATCGCCACCAGTTTCAAACGGGTCGAATTGACCACCCTGACGCCCTACTCCGGCAAGTTCGCCGGTTACCGGATCCGCAAGGGCCGGCTCAATCTCGACCTGCACTACCTGATCACCAAGGGCCAGCTCAAGGCCGAGAACAAAGTGGTGGTCGAGCAGTTGCAACTGGGTGAGAAAGTCGACAGCCCGGATGCCGTGAGCCTGCCGCTGAAACTGGCGATTGCGTTGCTCAAGGACGTGGACGGCAAGATTTCCATCGAGCTGCCGGTCACCGGCGACCTCAATAACCCGCAATTCAGCGTGATGCCGATTATCTGGCAGACCCTGCGCAATCTGGTCGTCAAAGCCGCCGCCGCACCGTTCAAGATGATTGGCGGACTGATCAACGGCGGCGGTTCCGAAGACCTCGGCACCGTGTCATTCGCACCGGGTTCCAGCGAACTGAACAAGGACGCCGAAGCCGCGCTGGTCAAACTGTCCCAGGCCTTGAAGGAACGTCCGGCCCTGCGCCTGGAAATCGAAGGCACCGCCGCCCAGAGCAGCGACGGCCCGTTGATCGCCGAGCAGCGTCTGGAACGTGAATACCAGTACAACTACTACAAGATGCTCCAGCGCCGAGGCGACAAGGTGCCGGCCCAGGCATCACTGATCCAGGTACCGGACAATGAAAAAGGTCCGCTGCTCGAAGGCATCTACCGCACCCGCCTGAAAACCCAGCCGCCGGCTGAATGGAAGGATCTGGGCAAGGAAGAACGCACCGCGAAAATGCGTGCGGACGTGATCAAGTTCTGGAGCTCCAGCGACGTGCTGCTGCGCCAGCTCGGTCAGGACCGTGCCAGCAGCATCAAGGATTACCTGGTGGACAAGGGCCAACTGGCCGACGACCGCGTGTACTTCATCGACGCCAACCTCGGCGAAGCGGAAAGCGACGGCCGCGTGGTGACGCAAATGCATCTGGACGCCGAGTGATGAACAGCCAATGGCTGGCGGCAATAGTGCTGGCGCTCGTCGCCAGCCAGGCGTCAGCATCCGATACGCTGCGCTGCGGCAGCCAGTTGGTCAGCCTTGGTGACCGTTCCAGCGAGGTGCTGCAAAAGTGCGGTGAACCGGTCAGTCGTGACGTGCTGGGCTACAAGCGCAGCGCCAATCGCCGGGAAGAGTTTCAGGTCGAGGAATGGACCTACGGCCCGAGCAACGGCATGTATCAATACCTGCGCTTCGAAGGCAATCGCCTGCGGCAGATCAACAGCAAACGCGGCAACTGACCCTCCCTCATTTGTTTTCCCGTCCCTGAAATAGAACAGGCCCCGACACGAATGCCGGGGCCTGTAATGGCCACTCCCTGTGGCCGTTCGCATGAACTCTAAAGTGCGGCAGACGTATTGCTCGGCCCGCCTGTCGCGTCTTCTCCCGGTCCAGGCGAGAAGTCTTGCCTTACTCGGCTTTCAGGCCGTCAGCGGAGACCGCCTTGACGCCTTTGATTTTCTTGGCGATGGCCACGGCGGTGGTTTTCTGAGCTTCGGTGATGGCAACGGTCGAAGACAGGGAAACGACGCCTTTGTTGGTTTCTACTTTGATGTCAGTGCCTGGAATGCCTTTTTCGGTGACCAGGTCGCTTTTGACTTTAGTGGTGATCCAGGTGTCGGAAGTGGCCTCTTTCGCCTTGGTCATTTCACCGGCGGCCAGGGTCATCGGCGCCTGGGTTGCCTGGGTGGATTGTGCGAATGCGCCGGTGGCCATGGTCAGGGTCAGCGCGGTAGCAGCAGCGGCAGTGATAGCGAACTTCTTCATACGAGTAACTCCTGTTTTTCTGGAAAGTCTGCTGCGTGTCTTGTCAGCAGGGTTACTGGAGATATTGCGAACGCTGTGCCAAGTTTTCAAAAGACAATAATTCTTTATAAATCAATAAGTTATAAATCATGAACATTTTCGGAATCATGCAAATTGCATGACGTTCGAATTATCTGCATGCAAGTTGCGGCTTTTGGAAAAGTTCCTAACACGCTGAAATGATTGAAGCTTTTGTGAAGTGCCGGGCAAAAGAAAATGCCCCGCGAAGCGGGGCATTTCATGACGCCTGGCTCGCCGGTCAGGCACCGCTGCCCGGGCAACCTTTAGGCGCGTAGTCCGGGTTGACCGTGGATGCGCAACTCCAGACACCGGCGGTGTTGCCGGTAGCAGCACCCGTGCGGGAGAGCGTGATGGTCTTGCCCAGTACCGGGCCTGGTGCGTTCACCAGTGTGCAGGTGATCGTGCCGGCACCTGTCGAAGCCGTGCCCGACGCCGCCAACGTGCAGTTGGAGGTGGTGGCTGCGGCGTTACCGGCCACCAGTAACAGGGTCGGGTCGGTACCTTGATTAATGGTGTCCTCGAACGGCACTTTGAGGGCGCTGATTTCCGCCAGCCCTGCCGTCACCTTCGACCGTGCCTGGTACTTGGTGTATTGCGGCAACGCGATGGTGGCCAGGATGCCGATGATCGCCACGACGATCAGCAGCTCGATCAGAGTGAAACCTTGTTGTTTCTTCATAGACACGCTCCATGCATGAGTCGGAATCTCATGATCTGAACAGGACTCAGCACAGCCCGTGCCAAGGCGCTCGCACCCGCGCAGGCTGGGCGCGATCACGCTATCGCGGCGTTTCCTACAACCTGTAACCGCACTATCTGACACTTTTTGTCACCTGCACCGAGGCGGTTTGGCGCTGTCACTTGACTAGGCTATAAGTCATGAACTGTCTGCATCCGGGATTCCCATGAATGACATCGCTCTGAGCGGTCTGGCCAAGCAATTGGTACAGGCCGAACTGCTCACGGAAAAAAGCGCCCAGCAAGCCTGGCAGCAGGCCCAGCGCAATCGTCTGTCGCTGGTCAGCTATCTGGTACAGAACAAACTGGTGAAGAGTTCGCAGGTTGCCGAGATCGCCTCGGAGCATTTCGGCATGGCGTTCCTCGACCTCAACTGCCTGGACAAGGAAACCCAGCCCAAGGGGCTGGTCAGCGAAAAACTGGTGCGCCAGCACCATGCCCTGCCCCTGTGGCGCCGTGGCAACAAGTTGTTCGTGGGGATTTCCGACCCGAGCAATCATCAGGCGATCAATGACATTCAGTTCAGCACCGGGCTGACCACCGAAGCGATTCTGGTGGAGGACGACAAGCTCACCGACGCCATCGAGAAGTTCTTCGACACCCACGCCTCCGGCCTGGAAGACATGGCCGATGTCGACCTCGACGGGCTGGACGTCGAGTCCATCGATGACAGCAAGCAGGACGCCATCGGTGGGCTGGACGCCGACGATGCGCCGGTGGTGAGGTTCGTCCACAAGATGCTGCTGGATGCGATCAAAAGCGGCTCCTCCGACCTGCACTTCGAACCCTACGAGAAAAACTACCGGGTTCGGGTCCGTACCGACGGCATCCTGCGCGAAGTGGCCAAGCCACCGATTCAACTGGCCGGGCGCATTGCCGCACGCCTGAAGGTCATGGCCAGCCTCGACATCTCGGAACGCCGCAAACCTCAGGACGGGCGACTGAAGATGCGCCTGTCGAAGAGCAAGTCGATCGATTTCCGGGTCAACACCTTGCCGACCCTGTGGGGCGAGAAAGTGGTGATCCGGATCCTCGACCCGTCCAGCGCGCAGATAGGCATCGACGCCCTCGGCTACGAGCCGGAGCAGAAAGACCTGTACCTCGCAGCCCTGAAGCAACCACAAGGCATGATCCTGGTCACCGGTCCCACCGGTTCCGGCAAGACCGTGTCGCTGTACACCGGGCTCAACATTCTCAATACCGTCGACATCAACATCTCCACTGCCGAAGACCCGGTGGAGATCAACATGGAAGGCATCAATCAGGTCAACGTCAATCCGAAGCAGGGGCTGGACTTCGCCCAGGCCCTGCGCTCGTTCCTGCGTCAGGACCCGGACGTGATCATGGTCGGCGAGATCCGCGATCTCGAGACCGCGGAAATCGCCATCAAGGCGGCGCAGACCGGTCACCTTGTGCTCTCCACGCTGCACACCAACAGCGCCGCCGAGACACTCACCCGCTTGCACAACATGGGCATTCCCGGCTTCAACATCGCCACGTCGGTCAGCCTGATCATCGCCCAGCGTCTGGCGCGAAAACTCTGCAGCCACTGCAAAAAGCCCATCGAGATTCCCCGCGAAACCTTGCTCAAGGAAGGTTTTCCCGAGGAACGCATCGGCAGTTTCACGATCTATGAGCCCGCCGGTTGCGATCAATGCAACGGCGGCTACAAGGGACGCACCGGGATTTATGAAGTGGTGAAAAACACCCCCGAGCTGCAACGGCTGATCATGGCCGAAGGCAATTCATTGGAAATCGACAGCCAGATGCGCCTGGACGGCTTCAACGACCTGCGCACCTCGGGACTGATCAAGGCGATGCAAGGCATCACCAGCCTTGAAGAAATCAACCGGGTCACCAAGGACTGAACATGGCCGTCAAGGCAGCGAAAATCAGCGTCTATGCCTGGGAAGGCACGGACAAGAAAGGCAGCAGGATCACCGGCGAGTTGAGCGGGCAAAACCCCGCACTGATCAAGGCCCAGTTGCGCAAGCAGGGCATCAACCCCGGCAAGGTGCGCAAGAAATCCGCGTCGTTGCTGAATTTCGGCAAACGCATCAAGCCGCTGGACATCGCCCTCTTCACCCGGCAGATGGCAACCATGATGAAAGCCGGCGTGCCGTTGCTGCAGTCGTTCGACATCATCGGCGAAGGCTTTGAAAACCCGGCGATGCGCAAACTGGTGGACGAGGTGAAACAGGAAGTCGCCGCCGGCAACAGCTTCGCCGCGGCCCTGCGCAAGAAGCCGCAATACTTCGACGAGTTGTACTGCAACCTGGTCGATGCCGGCGAGCAATCCGGCGCCCTCGATACCCTTTTGGAACGCGTAGCGACCTACAAGGAAAAGAGCGAAAGCCTCAAGGCCAAGATCAAGAAAGCCATGACCTACCCCACCGCCGTGATCCTGGTGGCGGCGGTCGTCACCGGGATTCTGCTGGTGAAAGTGGTGCCGCAGTTCCAGTCGGTGTTTTCCGGGTTCGGTGCCGAACTGCCTGCGTTCACCCTGATGGTGATTGGCCTCTCGGAGTTCATGCAGCAATGGTGGTGGGCGATTCTCGGCGTGCTGGTCGCGGCGTTTTTCGGCACCCGCCATGCCCTGAAGAAATCCCAGGCCCTGCGTGACCGGCGTGATACCTGGCTGCTGAAACTGCCGCTGGTGGGCACCATGATGTACAAGTCCGCCGTGGCCCGTTTCGCCCGAACCCTGTCGACCACGTTTGCCGCCGGCGTGCCGCTGGTCGAAGCGCTGGACTCGGTTGCCGGGGCCACCGGCAACGTGGTGTTCAAACGTGCGGTGCTGCGCATTCGCCAGGACGTGGCCACCGGCATGCAGCTGAACTTTTCGATGCGCACCACCGGAATCTTTCCGAACATGGCCGTGCAGATGACCGCCATCGGCGAAGAGTCCGGCGCCCTGGACGATATGCTCGACAAGGTTGCCGGGTTCTACGAGGAAGAAGTGGATAACATGGTCGACAACCTCACCAGCCTGATGGAGCCTTTCGTCATGGTGGTACTCGGGGTGATTGTCGGCGGGCTGGTCGTGGCCATGTACCTGCCGATCTTCCAACTCGGCTCAGCGATCTGACATGCCCATCGACGAACTCTTCGCCCTCTATCCGCTGGCCTTTGTCTTCACCGCTCTGGTGCTCGGGCTGGTGGTCGGCAGCTTCCTCAATGTCGTGATCTGGCGCCTGCCGAAAATGCTCGAACGCGAATGGCGCCAGCAGGCCCACGACGTGCTCGGGCTGCCCGTCGAAACGCCGCTGCCGGTCTACAACCTGATGCTGCCGCACTCGCAGTGCCCGCATTGCGCCCACCGCATTCGTGCGTGGGAAAACATTCCGCTGCTCAGCTACCTGTTTTTGCGCGGCCGCTGCTCGTCATGCGCGGCGCCGATCAGCAAGCGTTATCCACTGACCGAACTGGCCTGTGGCGTGTTGTCGGCGTTCATCGCCTGGCATTTGGGTTTTGGCTGGCCGGCCTGTCTGATGATCGTCCTGACCTGGGGCTTGCTGGCGATGAGTCTGATCGACACCGAGCATCAGCTGTTGCCCGACGTGCTGGTGCTGCCGCTGCTGTGGCTGGGATTGATCGTCAACAGCTTCGGCCTGTTCGTCTCGCTGCACGACGCGTTGTGGGGGGCAGTGGCCGGTTATATGGCGCTGTGGTCGGTGTTCTGGCTGTTCAAGCTGCTCACCGGCAAGGACGGCATCGGTCACGGTGATTTCAAGTTGCTGGCGTTGCTCGGGGCCTGGGGTGGCTGGCAGATTCTGCCGCTGACTATCCTCCTGTCTTCGTTGGTAGGGGCGGTGCTGGGGGTGATTCTGCTCAAACTGCGCGACCGCAAAACCTCGACGCCAATCCCCTTCGGGCCGTATCTGGCAATTGCCGGCTGGATTGCCTTGCTCTGGGGTGGTCAAATAACCGACTTCTATTGGCAGTTTGTCGGTTTGAAATGAATACCCCTGTGGAAAAACCCTGGATTCTCGGCCTGACCGGCGGCATCGGCAGCGGAAAAAGCGCAGCCGCCCAGCACTTCATCGACCTCGGCATCCATGTGGTGGACGCCGATCATGCGGCGCGCTGGGTGGTCGAGCCGGGTCGACCGGCGCTGGCGAAAATTGCCGAGCACTTCGGCCCCGATGTCCTGCAGGCCGATGGCACGCTGGATCGCGCGGCGTTGCGCAAGCTGATCTTCGAAGTACCGGAGCAACGCCGCTGGCTCGAAGCGCTGCTGCATCCGTTGATCGCCGAGGAAATCGCCCATCACCTGGCGCTGGCAAAATCGCCTTACGCGATTCTGGTTTCGCCGCTGTTGATCGAGTCCGGACAGTACGCGATGACCCAGCGGATCCTGGTGATCGATGCTCCGCAGCAACTGCAGATCGAACGCACCTTGCAGCGTGACCAGACCAGCGAACAGCAGGTCCAGGCCATCCTCAAGGCTCAATCCAGCCGCGAAGACCGCGTCAGCCGCGCCGACGATGTGGTGGTCAACGACCGCGACCTCGCCTGGCTGCACAGCGAGGTCGAGCGCCTGCATCACTTTTACCTGACTTTATCTGGAGGCCAGTCATGAGCCCGATCCCGACCGTTGAATGCCCGACCTGCGGCGCCCCGGTGGAATTCACCCCCGAGAACAAATTCCGGCCGTTCTGCTCGGACCGCTGCAAACTGATCGACCTCGGCGCCTGGGCATCGGAAGAACACAAGATCCCGGTCGCCCCGGATGCCGAGGACGAACTGTTTTCCGGCGACTTCGACCCGCGCCACTGATCCTCTGATCAGGGCCGCATGAAGCCGTAGTCCTGATTGTCGTCGAGGTTTTCTGCCAGAAAGCGCAACTCGTCGGCCAGGTCTTCGGCGTTGCGCACCGCCTTGCTCTGCTGCACCACGGCACTGAGCAAGGCGCGCAGACTCAATCCAGGATCGAACCCCACCTCCTGCGCCATCTCCAGACTTTGCCGGGTTTCCTGCCTCGCCCACTCGTAAACGCTCATGCCGCTGCTCCTGAAGGGATTTGGCCGAGCATGAAATGCCGTGCGCGGGGTGGATTTGATGTGGATCAAGACTTGGGATCGTCATCCTTCCAGGGCGCCGAAAGGTAGCGGGTGCGGTTGAAGGTCTCCAGCCATTCCGGGCTGAACACCACCAGTGCGCTGATCACCATGCCATTGATGAACGCTTCCGGAAAAATCAGCAGCCACAGGTAACCGATGAAATCTTCCAGCCATTCGGGCATGGCGAAGAGGCCGTCGTACCAGAGCAACGTCAGGCTCAGCACCAGGCATGACAGCGCCGACAAGGCCGCCGCGAAGAAGCCGGAGCAAAAGATATACACAAACGGATTACGCGGTTGCGCCCGCTCGACCAGGATCGCCACGCCCTCGGTGATCAGTACCGGCAGCAGGATCAGCAACGCGCCGTTGACTCCGACCGCCGCCAGATCCTGGCGTCCCAGCAGGACCAGCCCGATCTGCGCCACCAGCCCGCCCACAATCGCCAACGGCCAGTCGAGCAGCAACGTCACTGCGGTCATGCCAATGAAGTGATACGACACACCCGTGTCGAAATCCCTGCGCACCATCCACAACAGAAACAGCGCGAACACGGTGCCGAACAGCAAGTGCTGACGACGGCTGTCGCTGAACAATTCGACCCACGGCGAGCGGCAGATCGCCCAGAGCAGCACGGGCAGGTAGATCAGCCAACCAAGGGTCAGACTTGTCGATGACAGCAGTTCTGCCCCGATCATGATCCCATCACCTTCATTCGCACCGCAGACTCCTTTGATTGGCGCTCCTGTGTCGAAGTCTACACCGCCACCCTGATGAAACTGCCGATGCAAAGCTTTCTGCTTGTCGCAATTGAACGCTAAGCTTGGGCCTATGGATGACTCAGATTATTTACGCCTGCTGACCATCGCGGCCGAGCAAGCCAACGCGTTCCTGTCCAATGCCCGCAAATGGGAGCGTGAGCGTTGGGTCTGCCAGCGCCTGCTGCAAGGCCTGAATATTCCGTATCGCGCCGACGAATTCGCCCCGGCCGGCGAGCCACCGGATGTGTTGTTTCGCGATGCCAATTTCGAGGTGTTTTTCGTCCTCGACGAAGGCCGCCGCCTCAACGATGAATGGCGCGATGAGCTGCAACGTCGGCGCAGTGCGTTTTCCCTGAGCCAACTGGTGCGCCGCGAGGCCAAGCCACGGCGGATTCCGGCCAATGAGTTTCTGCTGAGACTGGCGCCGACCTTGCGCAAGAAAGCGCACAACTACAAGGAACGCGGCATGGATCTGGGGGAACTGGACATCATCGCCTTCGCCAGCCTCAAACGCGAAGTGCTCGACCTCAACAGCCACTTTCCACCGCCCACCGAATACTTGCGACAGGGCTGGCGCTCGCTGTCACTGGTCGGGCCGACGTTCGCCCGCGTGCTGTTCGCCCACCCCGATGCACCGGATTTCCTGCGCAGCAACCTGGGTCGCAGCATCGTGTTCGATGTCGGGATCAGCCTGTAATCCCTAAGCAGGATGGCGCAAACACTGGCCGGATGTTACAAAAGCGCAATCATTCGCCCGGATGACATGCGCCGTTCAACGCTCGCAGGCAAACCGCTGTAACGTCTGCGCATTCAGCAACGTCTATCCCTGACGAGGCCTCATATGACCAGCCGCCTGAACCCCGATGACCAGAAGCATGTCGAAGAGTACCTGCAGTTGTCCCAACACCGTGTCGAGCGCCGGCCATTCCGGCCGTGGATGCTCCTGGTGGTGGTGCTGGCAGTGACCATTGGTCTGGGCCTGTTGAGCCGATTTATCAGTTACCTGACGCTATGAGCTGCATCGCGCTCGCTCGGGTAACCGCACCGATTTCCTTTAAAAACCTTGCGAGCTATTCCCATGTCCCATCGTATTGTCATTGTCGGCGGCGGCGCCGGCGGTCTGGAGTTGGCTACCCGTCTGGGTAAGACTCTGGGCAAACGCGGCACTGCCAGCATCATGCTGGTCGACGCGAACCTCACGCACATCTGGAAACCGCTGTTGCACGAAGTGGCCGCCGGATCGCTGAACTCCTCCGAAGACGAACTCAACTATGTCGCCCAGGCCAAATGGAACCACTTCGAGTTCCAGCTGGGGCGCATGAGCGGGCTCGACCGTGAGCAGAAGAAGATTCAGCTCGCCGCCACCTACGACGAAAACGGCGCGGAACTGGTTCCGGCGCGGGAAGTGCCTTATGACTCGCTGGTGATCTCGGTCGGCAGCACCACCAACGATTTCGGTACCCAGGGCGCAGCGCAGCACTGCCTGTTCCTCGACACCCGCAAACAGGCCGAGCGTTTCCACCAGCAATTGCTCAATCACTATCTGCGTGCTCACGCCGGGCAAACCGATGTGGTCCAGCAGATCAGCGTGGCTATCGTCGGCGCCGGCGCCACGGGCGTCGAACTGGCGGCCGAGCTGCACAACGCCGCTCATGAGCTGGCGGCCTACGGTCTGGACCGGATCAAACCGGAAAACATGCACATCACCCTGATCGAAGCCGGGCCACGGGTGCTGCCAGCCCTGCCGGAACGTATCAGCGGGCCAGTGCACAAGACTCTGGAAAAACTCGGGGTCAATGTGATGACCAACGCGTCGGTCAGCCAGGTCACCGCCGACAGCCTGATCACCGCCGATGGCAACGAGATCAAGGCCAGCCTGAAAGTCTGGGCTGCCGGGATCCGCGCACCAGGTTTCCTCAAGGACATCGATGGCCTGGAAACCAACCGCATCAACCAGCTGCAAGTGCTGCCGACCTTGCAGACCACCCGCGACGAAAACATTTTCGCCTTCGGTGACTGCGCCGCCTGCCCGCAACCGGGCTCGGATCGCAACGTTCCGCCACGGGCCCAGGCTGCGCACCAACAGGCGTCGCTGCTGGCCAAGTCGCTGAAACTGCGGATCGAAGGCAAGACCCTGCCGGAGTACAAGTACACCGACTACGGCTCGCTGATTTCGCTGTCGCGTTTTTCGGCTGTGGGTAACTTGATGGGCAACCTGACTGGCAGTGTGATGCTCGAAGGCTGGCTGGCGCGGATGTTTTACGTGTCGCTGTACCGCATGCACCAGATGGCGCTGTACGGCCCGTTCCGCACCGCCATGCTGATGCTGGGCAGCAAGATCGGACGCGGCACCGAGCCGCGCCTGAAGCTGCACTGATGTAAAACGCTGTGGGGGCGGGCCTGCTCGCTCCCACAGGGTTTTGTCTTTTACTGTATCTGCCCCCGCTTTCCCCACCTTCGCTTACAAACGCCCCCGCTCCTCGACACAGACGCGATACACCGCCACCGCTTAATGGCCACACCCGAGCACACCTGCTCCGGCTGATCGCCCTTAACGTGTGGTTGCGCAGTGCAACCGAAGGAGAATGAAATGACCCGCACTTCGAAAGTTGGCAAAACCTCCCTTGGCCTGGTCGGTGCCGTACTGGCTGGCGGCCTGATGCTGTCCGGCTCGGTGTTCGCCGCACAACCGCTGGCCCAGGGCTACATGGTTGCCTCGGCTGAAACCTCGGTGAAAACCCCGGAAGGCAAATGCGGTGAAGGCAAATGCGGCGACGCGTCGATGGCCAAGACCGACACCGATGGCGACGGCAAAGTCTCGCGCGCCGAGTTCCTGAAGGTCGCGCCGAAATCTGACTTCGACAAGATCGACACCAACCATGACGGCTTCATCGACGAGCAAGAGGCTTACAACAACGTCAAAGCCAACTTCGAAGCCAACGGCAAGAAAATGCCGAAAGGCCTGTTCGAACACCTGAAAGACCAGGACGGTGCCTGATTTTCATTCTGTCCCGACAAAACAAAGCCGCGCTTTCTCTCACGAGGAGCGCGGCTTTTTTATGTCTGCACGGATTACAGCTGGAAGCGTCGCACCATGCCCTGCAGTGCATTGGCCAGTTTCGATAGCTCATGACTGGAAGCGCTGGTTTGATCGGCGCCGGCCGCCGAACGCACCGACAGGTCACGAATATTCACCAGGTTGCGATCCACTTCCCGCGCCACCTGCGCCTGCTCTTCGGCGGCGCTGGCGATCACCAGGTTGCGTTCGTGGATCTCATGCACCGACGCGGTGATGGTTTGCAGCGCCTCACCGGCCCGTTCGGCCAGCACCAGCGTGGTGGACGCACGCGAGGCACTGGCCTGCATCGACTCCAGCGCCAGGCTTGAACCGTTGCGCATGCCTTGCACCATCTGCTCGATTTCCTGGGTCGATTGCTGCGTGCGATAGGCCAGCGCGCGGACCTCGTCAGCAACCACCGCGAACCCGCGTCCGCTCTCCCCTGCCCGCGCCGCTTCGATGGCGGCATTGAGCGCCAGCAGGTTGGTCTGCTCGGCGATCGCCCGGATCACGTCCAGCACCTTGCCGATGTCTTGAGATTGATTGGCCAGTGATTGCACCAACTCGCCGGTGTGTTGCACCTCACTGGCCAGCGCGTTGATGGCGCTGGCGGTTTCACTGACCCGCTCTTGCCCCAGATGCGCCGATTCGCTGGACTGGCGCGTCGCGTCGGAGGTCGACACTGCATTGCGTGCGACTTCCTCGACCGCCGTGGTCATTTCGTTGACGGCGGTGGCGGCCTGTTCGATTTCGTTGTTCTGTTGTTGCAGGCCTTGGGTGCTGTCGAGCGTGACGACGTTGAGTTCGTCGGCCGCGGTCGCCAGTTGCGTGGCCGAACCGTTGATGCCTTGCAGGGTTTCACGCAGGTTTTGTTGCATGGTCGCCAGCGCCTTGAGCAAACGGCTGACCTCATCATTGCCATCGGTCTCGATCGGACGCGTCAGATCGCCTCTTGCGACGTTTTCCGCAGCATCCACAGCGGCGCTCAGGGGGCGAACGATGCTGCGCGTCAGCAGCATCGCCAGGGCCACGGTCGCCAATGCCGCCAGTGCGATGAACAGGCTGACGATGGTGCGTGAGGTTTCGTAGTGCGCGGCGGAGTTACGGCTTTCTGCGGCGACCTGTTTGGCGAACAGATCCGCCAAGTCGTTGAGTTGCTTGCCGGAGCCGTCGACCACGGTTTTCATGTCGACCAGCAGCAGTTTGGTCAGCTCGTCACGCTTGCCTTGCTCGGCCAGCGCGAACGATTGAGTGATGCCGGCGCGGTAGGCCGCGAAGGTTTTCTTGAACTGATCGTATAACTGCTGGCCTTCCGGGGTGGTGACCAGTCGGTCGTACGCGGCGATTTTCTCGCTCAACTCCTTGTCGCGGGTGTCCATCTGGCTGCGGTAGGTGGCGACGTTGTTCGGGTCCTGATCCAGGGCCATGCGCAGGGAGATGGTGCGGATGCGCAGCATGATTTCGCGGATCTCGTCACCACCGCGGATGCTCGGCAGCCACTGATTCTCCACGGCGACTTCGCTCTCGCGGATGCTCGACATCTGCCCCAGGGCAAACACGCCGAGCAACGCCACCAGCACAGCGATCAGGGCAAAGCCCAGGGCGGCACGGGGAGCAATATTCAACTGACGAAGCAACATGACGAACGCCCTTTTTCTTGTATTGGCCGGATTCAAGGGGCGATCGACGGCAGCCCCTTTTCGTTAGCGGGCTATCGGCAAGTTGTACGATGACTTGAATGAAACATTTCTGGAGGGCAAAAAAAATCCCCGTATCTTTCGATACGAGGATTTTTAATATGGTCGGGGTAAGGGGATTCGAACTCCTGACATCCTGCTCCCAAAGCAGGCGCGCTACCGGACTGCGCTATACCCCGGTAAAAAAAAGGCGACCTTTCAAAGATCGCCTTCTTCGATCAGCGCTTTTGGCCTCTGATCTTAAGATTCGATCCCAGCGTTAACTGGTTTCAAAAATGGTGGGTCGTGTGGGATTCGAACCTACGACCAATTGGTTAAAAGCCAACTGCTCTACCAACTGAGCTAACGACCCAAAAATGGTCGGGGTAAGGGGATTCGAACTCCTGACATCCTGCTCCCAAAGCAGGCGCGCTACCGGACTGCGCTATACCCCGGCTTGAAATTGGCTCCGTGACCAGGACTCGAACCTGGGACCCAATGATTAACAGTCATTTGCTCTACCGACTGAGCTATCACGGAACTACATATTTCAATTTACTACGGTGAAACTTGCAGCTTCTCGACACCGTTTTCGCATCGCTGCGTTCGTGTGTCTGAGGCGCGCTATTCTACAACCTAGAACACCTCTGTCAACCCCCTAAATTGCTTTCAAGTTAATGATTTGCAACTTATTTCAGATTTCTGCCCAGTGAGCTGAAACCGTGTTGGTGACTGACTGCGGGGCGCACTTTACAAGCCTTTTCCTTTGAGTTCAACAGCCTAACGAAAAAAAAGGCCTCGCAGTGCGAGGCCTTCCTTACTTCACCACCTTCAGGTGTCAGTTGAACGTGATCTCGTCGTTCTCCACGACACCGGTCGCGGTCTCGCCCGGCAGGAAGCGTCCCGACAGGATCAACTGCGCCAGCGGGTTCTCGATCCAGCGCTGGATCGCCCGTTTCAGCGGCCGTGCGCCATAGACCGGGTCGTAGCCGACGGCAATCAGCTTGTCCATCGCCTCCGGGCTCAGTTCCAGCTTCAGCTCGCGCTCGGCCAGACGACTGCGCAGACGACCCAGCTGGATCTCGGTAATGCCCGCGATCTGATCCCGCGCCAATGGCTCGAAGATCACCACTTCGTCGACCCGGTTGATGAACTCCGGACGGAAGTGGGTGGAAATCGCATCCATCACCGCTGCACGTTGCGCCTCACGGTCACCGACCAGTTCCTGAATCTGCATCGAACCCAGGTTGGAGGTCATGACAATCACGGTATTGCGGAAATCCACCGTACGGCCGTGGCTGTCGGTCAGACGACCATCCTCCAGCACTTGCAGCAGGATGTTGAACACATCCGGGTGCGCCTTCTCGACTTCGTCCAGCAGGATCACCGAGTAAGGCTTGCGCCGTACCGCTTCGGTCAGGTAACCGCCCTCTTCATAACCCACGTAGCCTGGTGGCGCACCGATCAGCCGCGCCACGGAATGTTTCTCCATGAACTCGGACATGTCGATCCGCACCATCGCCTCTTCAGTATCAAAGAGGAATTCGGCCAGCGCCTTGCACAGCTCGGTTTTACCGACACCGGTCGGGCCGAGGAACATGAACGAGCCGCTCGGGCGATTCGGGTCGGACAACCCGGCACGGGAACGCCGCACCGCATTGGCCACTGCGACTACTGCTTCGTCCTGGCCGATCACACGCTGGTGCAACAGGCTTTCCATCTTCATCAGCTTGTCGCGCTCGCCTTCGAGCATTTTCGACACAGGAATGCCGGTCCACTTCGAGACGACTTCGGCGATTTCCTCTTCGGTCACCTTGCTGCGCAGCAACTGGTTCTCGCTCTTGCCGTGCTGGTCGACCATTTGCAGGCTGCGCTCCAGATCCGGGATCACCCCGTACTGCAACTCGGCCATGCGGTTCAGGTCGCCTTTGCGGCGCGCGGCTTCCAGTTCCTGACGGGACTGTTCGATCTTCTGCTGAATCTGCGCAGAACCCTGCACCTCGGCTTTTTCCGAGTTCCAGATTTCTTCCAGGTCCGAATACTCACGCTCGTGGCGGACGATTTCTTCCTGGAGTTTTTCCAGGCGCTTCATCGCTGCCTCGTCACTTTCTTTCTTCAGCGCCTGGGATTCGACTTTCAGTTGAATCAGGCGACGCTCCAGACGATCCAGCACTTCCGGTTTGGAGTCGATTTCCATACGGATGCGGCTGGCCGCTTCGTCGATCAGGTCGATCGCCTTGTCCGGCAACTGCCGGTCAGTGATGTAACGATGGCTGAGCTTGGCCGCGGCGATGATCGCACCGTCGGTGATCGCGACCTTGTGGTGAACCTCGTAACGCTCCTTGAGGCCACGCAGGATCGCGATGGTGTCTTCTTCACTCGGCTCGTCCACCAGCACTTTCTGGAAGCGCCGTTCGAGAGCCGCGTCCTTCTCTATATATTGGCGGTACTCGTTGAGCGTGGTCGCGCCGACGCAATGCAGCTCGCCACGGGCCAAAGCCGGTTTGAGCATGTTGCCGGCATCCATCGAGCCTTCGCCTTTACCGGCGCCAACCATGGTGTGCAGTTCGTCGATGAACAGAATGATCTGCCCTTCCTGCTTCGACAGCTCGTTGAGCAGGGATTTCAGGCGCTCTTCGAACTCACCGCGATACTTGGCACCGGCAATCAGCGCACCCATATCGAGAGACAGCAGACGCTTGCCCTTGAGGCCATCCGGCACTTCGCCGTTGATGATGCGCTGGGCCAGACCTTCGGCAATCGCGGTTTTACCCACGCCCGGCTCGCCGATCAGCACCGGGTTGTTCTTGGTGCGACGTTGCAGAACCTGAATGGTGCGACGGATTTCGTCGTCACGGCCGATCACCGGATCGAGCTTGCCGTCTTCGGCGCGCTTGGTCAGGTCGACGGTGTATTTATCCAGTGCCTGACGCGATTCTTCGTGGTTGGCGTCGTTGACCGCTTCACCACCGCGCAGGTTGTTGATCGCGTTTTCCAGCGCCTTTTTGCTCACGCCCTGGCCGAGCAGCAACTTGCCGAGCTTGCTGTTCTCGTCCATCGCGGCGAGCAGCACCAGCTCGCTGGAAATGAACTGGTCGCCCTTCTGCTGGGCCAGACGGTCGGCCTGGTTGAGCAGACGCGCCAGATCCTGCGACATGTTCACATCGCCGGTCGGGTTCTGGATTTTCGGTAATTGATCGAGCTCTTTGGTCAGCTCTTTGCGCAGGCTGTTGACGTCGAAGCCCACCTGCATCAACAGGGGTTTGATCGAACCACCCTGCTGTTCAAGCATGGCTTGCATCAAATGCGCCGGCTCGATGGCCGGATGATCGTGGCCGACAGCCAGGGATTGGGCATCGGACAACGCCAACTGTAATTTGCTGGTTAAACGGTCTATACGCATGGGTCACCTTCCTTTTGAGCAGGCCGGACCTAAAAAACCATCCTGAATAAAGAAACCTGCCAGATACCGCTATAGATGCGGTCGATTCTGGAAGATTCAAGCGTCAGGGAGTTGATACAGGTCAGACAAGCTTAGCGGGTGAGCCAGACTAGAGAAGCAAAGCGACCGGTGCGTGGCGCACGGCGGTAGGAAAAGAAGCGCGGATCGGTCACGGTACAGAAACCGCCACCATAAACAGCAGTGACACCCCGAACCGCCAGACGCAGTCGCGCCAGCTTATAGATGTCGGCCATGAATTTGCCGTCGTTGTGGCTCGGGACAAAGGCTGTCGCGGCTTCGGGCAATTGATTGATGAAGACTTCCCGGACTTCCGGGCCGACTTCGAAGGCTTGCGGGCCGATGGCCGGGCCGAGCCAGACCAGAATGTCTTTCGGATCGACGGCCAGACTGTCGAGGGTGGCTTCCAGCACGCCGGCCGCCAGTCCACGCCAACCGGCATGAGCCGCTGCCACACGAGTACCGGCACGGTCGCAAAACAACGCTGGCAGGCAATCGGCGGTCATCGCTGAACAAGCAATACCGGGTGTTGCAGTCCAGCTGGCATCCGCCGTGGCCACCACGGACGGATCGGCATGCGCCACGGCAATCCCGTGCACTTGCTGCAACCAGGCAGGCTTTATAGAGAAGTGTTCGGTCAGACGCCGACGGTTTTCGGCGACGGCCTCAGGGCGGTCGTCGACATGATCGCCCAGATTGAGGCTGTCGAACGGCGCCTCGCTGACGCCGCCCTCGCGGGTGGTGACACAGGCCTTGACGCTGGCCGGCGCGGGCCAGTCCGGCGTCAGCCAGTTCATCCGACGAATGCCTCGCGATCCTGCTTGAGCAGGGTCAGCAGCCAGACGAAGTCTTCCGGCAACGGCGATTCCCAGCTCATGCGCACACCGGTGGTCGGATGATCCAGCTCCAGGAACCGTGCGTGCAGCGCCTGACGCGGGAAGTGCTTGAGCGATTCGACCATGGTCGGGTTCGCCGCCGGCGGAATGCGGAAACGACCGCCGTACGCCGGGTCGCCGACCAACGGGAAGTTGATGTGCGCCATGTGCACGCGGATCTGGTGGGTACGACCGGTTTCCAGCTTCACCCTTACGTGGGTGTGCGAACGGAAACGCTCCAGCACGCGATAGTGGCTGACGGCAGGCTTGCCACCTTCCATCACCGCCATGCGCTGGCGCTGCTGGCCATGGCGACCGATCGGGGCGTTGATCTTGCCACCGGCCGTCACCACGCCGATCACGATGCACTCGTAGATCCGGCTGACGCTGCGGCTTTGCAGCTGGGCGACCAGCTTGGTCTGCGCCTGAATGGTCTTGGCCACCACCATCAGACCGGTGGTGTCCTTGTCCAAGCGATGCACGATACCGGCGCGCGGGACATTGATAATGTCCGGCACGTGGTGCAGCAAGGCGTTGAGCAAGGTGCCATCGGCGTGGCCGGCAGCCGGGTGCACCACCAGGCCCGCAGGCTTGTTGATCACCAGGATGTCGTCGTCTTCATAGACGATGTCGAGCTCGATGTCCTGAGCGACCCATTCACCCTGGGCCTCCTGCTCGGCGGTCAGCTCAAGAATGGCACCGCCATGAACGATGTCGCGCGGGCGGATGACCGCCCCGTCCACAGTCAGGCGACCTTCTTTGATCCAGGCGGAAAGGCGCGAGCGTGAGTGCTCTGCGAAGAGTTGGGCGGCGACTTGATCGAGGCGTTGGCCGCCCAATTCGGACGGCACCTCTGCGCGAAGTTCAATTTTATCGGACATGCTCGGACTGGGCGTCGGCTACAGCCTTTGGTTTCGGCTGCGCGCTTGTGGTTAAATACGGCGTCTTTTGCCCCGGGGCTTTTCAACGGGGCGCTCATCATAACAGGACGGCCCCGCCCAAGACAGCGGCCGTCATAGGGACGCAAGCCGCCATGCAAGTGAAACACCTGCTGCTGATCGCCATCCTCGCATTGACCGCTGCTTGCTCATCGAAGGAAGTCGTAGACGAAAACCTGAGTGAAGCCGAGCTGTACCAGCAGGCTCAACAGGACCTGGACAACAACAGCTATACCAGCGCCACAGCCAAGCTGAAGGCTCTGGAGTCGCGCTATCCGTTCGGTCGCTACGCGGATCAGGCGCAGCTGGAGCTGATCTACGCCAACTACAAGAACTCGGAGCCGGAAGCTGCAAAGTCCGCCGCCGAGCGCTTCATTCGTCTGCACCCACAGCACCCGAACGTCGATTACGCCTACTACCTCAAGGGCCTGACCTCGTTCGACCAGGACGTCGGCCTGCTGGCGCGCTTCCTGCCGCTGGACATGACCAAGCGTGACCCGGGCGCTGCCCGCGACTCCTACAACGAGTTCGCCCAGCTGACCAGCCGCTACCCGAACAGCCGCTACGCGCCGGACGCCAAGCAGCGCATGATCTACCTGCGCAACCTGCTGGCGGCTTACGAAATCCACGTGGCCGACTACTACCTGACCCGTCAGGCCTACGTCGCTGCCGCCAACCGTGGCCGTTATGTAGTGGAAAACTTCCAAGAAACCCCATCGGTCGGTGACGGCCTGGCGGTGATGACCGAAGCCTACCAGCGTCTGCACCTGGACGAACTGGCAGCCTCGAGCCTGGAAACCCTGAAGCTCAACTACCCGAACCACCCGAGCCTGAAAGACGGTCAGTTCGTACCGTCGGTCGCGGAAGCCGACAACCGTTCGTTCCTGAGCAAGGCAACTTTGGGCCTGATCGAATCCCGTCCACCGCTGCCGCCGGGAGAAACCCGCGCCAACCAGGACGTGCAGAAGCAGTTCCAGGACGCGAAAGACGCGATCCCGAACGAGCTCAAGCCTAAAGACGAAAACGGCGACGTGATCGAAGCGCCGGAACCGGAGTCCAGCAACAGCGACCGCTCCATTTTCAGCTACATGACCTTCGGTCTGTTCGACTGATCACTTCGGTGATGCCAAAAAGGGAGATCTTCGGATCTCCCTTTTTTATTGCCGCGTTTTATTGAGCTGTGCGCCTGCCGGGTCCTTGGCTAAACTGCCGGATCATCAGCCAAAAAGCCGCCCATCATGCTTCGTTTACTGTTCTGGATCGCCCTGATCGCCGCCGCCGTCTGGTTGTGGCGCAAATTCAAGGCCCCTGCCGCGCCGACACAATCCCCTCGCGAACAGGATGCCGCGCCCATGGTGCGTTGCGCCCATTGCGGCGTGCACCTGCCGCGCGACCGTGCGCTGAGCCTTCGACAACAGTGGTATTGCAGCCAGGCTCACCTCGAGCAAGGCCCCGGTTCCAGTGATCGCTGAGGCCACCAACGCCACTCGCAAACAGGCACAGCGACTGCTGCGCCTCTATCATCTCTACCGTTTAAGCGTCGGCATCACCCTGGTGTTGCTGATTTCCAGCAACATGGACAACCGCCTGCTGACGTCGGCCGACGACGATCTGCTGCGCAATGGCAGCTGGTTGTACCTGGTGCTGAATATCCTGCTGGTGGTGTTCCTGGAGAACATCCGCCGCCCGGCCCAGTTGTTCGGGCTGGCCCTCCTCGACATCCTGCTGTTGTGCGGGCTGTTTTATGCCGCCGGTGGCGTGGCCAGCCCGATCGGCAATCTGCTGATCGTCTCGGTAGCCATCAGCAATACCCTGTTGCGACGCCGTATCGGTGTGCTGATTGCAGCCATCGGCGCACTCGGTATTGTCGGCCTCAGCTTCCTGCTGAGCTTCAGCCATCCCCTCAGCGCCAACGAATACCTGCAAGCAGGCACCCTCGGCGCCCTGTGTTTTGCCGGGGCGCTGCTGGTGCAAGGCTTGGTCCGTCGGCTCGAAGTCAGCGAGACCCTGGCCGAACAACGGGCCAGCGAAGTGGTCAGCCTCGAAGCCCTCAACGCCTTGATCCTGCAACGCATGCGCACCGGCATTCTGGTCCTCGACGAGCAACGCCGGGTACAACTGGCCAACCACAGCGCCCGGACTCTGCTGGCGCAATCGCCCCTTGAGGGCCATTTGATCGACGACTACTCGACCGCGCTGGTCGAGCGTCTGCACCTGTGGCTGAACAACCCGACACTGCGACCGCAGAGCCTGAAAATCGCCACCAACGGCCTGGAACTGCAACCGAGCTTCATCGCCCTGGAACAGAGCCCGAACCGCCAGACCCTGGTGTTTCTCGAAGACCTCGCCCAGATCGCCCAGCAAGCTCAGCAACTGAAGCTCGCCGCACTCGGGCGCCTGACCGCCGGCATCGCCCACGAGATCCGCAATCCGCTGGGCGCCATCAGTCATGCCGCGCAGCTGTTGCAGGAATCCGAGGAACTCGACGGCGCGGATCGGCGTCTGACGCAGATCATCCAGGATCACTCCCAGCGCATGAACCGAGTCATTGAAAATGTCCTGCAACTCTCCCGTCGCCAGCAGAGCGCCCCGCAGCGACTCGATCTCGAACCGTGGCTTGTGCAGTTCGTCGAGGAAAGCCGGGAACAGGCCAGCGAGCGCCAACGAATTCATCTGAACATCGAATCCGGGGATTTCCGCACCCTGATGGACCCGGGCCAACTGACGCAAATTCTCGACAATCTGTTGCGCAACGGCTGGCGGCACAGCGCCCTGCTGCACGATCCTGCAGAGGTCTGGCTGCGGCTGTTCATCGACCCCGAAAGCCAGCTGGCCGTGCTCGAAGTGCAGGACAACGGCCCCGGCGTGGCGCTGGATCAGCAGGCCCACCTGTTCGAACCCTTCTTTACCACCAGCAGCCAGGGCACCGGCCTTGGGCTTTATCTGTCCCGTGAGCTGTGCGAAAGCAACCAGGCCCGCCTAGACTTCAAACCACGCCAAGGCGGCGGCTGCTTTCGCATCACCTTTGCTCACGGACGGAAACAAAGTTGAACACGAGCCCACGGCAAAAAATCCTCATCGTCGACGACGAACCGGATATCCGCGAACTCCTGGAAATCACCCTGGGACGGATGAAACTCGACACTTTCAGCGCACGCAATCTCGGCGAAGCCCAGGCATTGCTGCACCGCGACACCTTCGACCTGTGCCTGACCGACATGCGTCTGCCCGACGGCACCGGGCTGGAACTGGTCCAGCACATTCAACAACGCTACCCGCAATTGCCGGTGGCGATGATCACGGCTTATGGCAGCCTGGAAACGGCGATCAACGCGCTGAAGGCCGGGGCTTTCGACTTCCTGACCAAACCGGTGGACCTCACGCGGTTGCGTGAACTGGTCGCCACGGCACTGCGCATGCCCGCGACCGGTGGAGTCTGCACATCGATCGACCGGCGCCTGCTCGGTGACTCACAGCCGATGCGCGATCTGCGCAAACAGATCGACAAACTGGCCCGCAGTCAGGCGCCGGTCTACATCAGCGGCGAGTCCGGCAGCGGCAAGGAACTGGTCGCCCGCCTGATTCACGAGCAAGGCCCCCGCGCCAGCCAGCCGTTCGTGCCGGTGAACTGCGGGGCCATTCCGTCAGAGTTGATGGAAAGCGAGTTCTTCGGCCATCGCAAAGGCAGTTTCACCGGCGCGGTGGAGGACAAACCGGGTCTGTTCCAGGCAGCCCATGGCGGCACGCTGTTTCTCGATGAAGTGGCGGACTTGCCGCTGTCGATGCAAGTCAAGTTGCTGCGGGCGATCCAGGAAAAAGCCGTGCGCAGCGTCGGCGGCCAGCAGGAAACCGTGGTCGATGTGCGCATTCTCTGCGCCACCCACAAGGACCTGGACGCGGAAGTTGCCGCCGAGCGCTTTCGGCAGGATCTGTATTACCGGCTGAACGTGATCGAACTGCGCGTACCGTCTCTGCGCGAACGCCGTGATGATATCGAAGCTCTGGCCTCCCATATGCTCAAGCGTCTAGCCCACGGCACTGGCCAGCCTTCGACCCGCCTGCATCCGCAAGCGCTTGAAGCCTTGAAGAACTACCGCTTCCCGGGAAATGTCCGGGAGCTTGAGAACGTCCTCGAACGCGCGCACACATTGTGCGAAAACCGCATGATCGAAGCCGACGACCTGCGCCTGAGTGAAGGCAATTGCGCGGCCGAGGGCGGCATCGCCGATCTCACGCAGATCGACAACCTGGAAGACTATCTGGAGAACGTCGAGCGCAAACTGATTCTGCAGGCGCTGGAGGAAACCCGCTGGAACCGCACGGCGGCGGCGCAGCGGCTGAATCTATCGTTTCGCTCGATGCGCTATCGATTGAAGAAACTGGGCCTGGACTGAGTCATTCAAGGATCGCAGCCCACAGGCTGCGATCTTTGATCTGGCTTCAGAGCCGGCCTTCCGGTGCATACGGCGCAGGATCGATGATCGGCGCCCGTCCCAGCATCACATCGGCAAACAGCTGACAGGAAGCGGGCGCCAGCACCAGCCCGTTGCGGTAATGCCCGCAATTGAGCCACAGGCCATCAAAGCCCGGCACCCGGCCAATGTAGGGAATCCCCTCCGGTGAGCCGGGACGCAAACCGGCCCAATGCCCCACCACTTCGGCATCCGCCAGCGCCGGCAGCAATTCGACTGCTGAGGCCTTGAGGCTTTCCAGCGCATTGTCGGTCGGCGTCTTGTCGAAGCCTTCGTGCTCCAGCGTACTGCCGATCAGAATATGCCCGTCGCGGCGCGGGATCGCGTAACGCCCCTTGGCCAGCACCATGCTCGGCAGGAAATCCGCCGCGCATTTGTAGAGAATCATCTGGCCTTTGACCGGCTCCACCGGCAGCGAAAGATTCAAGGTGTTGAGCAGCTCGCCGCTCCACGCACCGGCAGTCAGCACCACCTGGTCGCCGTTGATCACGCCTTGCGGGGTCTGTACGCCCACGACGCGCTCACCGTCACGGACAAACCCGCTGACCTCGCACTGCTCGTGAATCGTCACGTTCGGCAGCGACTGCAACGCCGCTTTCAATGACTTCACCAGCCGTGGGTTACGCACGTTGGCCACGTCGGCCATGTAGATCGCCCGGGAAAATCCGCCGCCGAGTACCGGCACCGCATCATGGGCCGCCGAGATATCCACAGCCCGCAGCGGACGGTTTTCCCGCTCGGCCCAGGCCAGCGCTTCGGCTTCGTCATCCAGATCCAGCCAGTACAGGCCGGTGGTGTGCACTTCGGGATCAACGCCGGTGTCGGCAAACAGGCGCTCGCCCAGCTGTGGATAAAAATCCTGTGACCAGTGCGCCAGTGCCGTGACGGCCGGGCTATAGCGCCACGGATACAACGGAGAAACGATGCCGCCACCGGCCCAAGACGATTCCTGGCCGACATTCGAGCGATCCAGCAGCACCACGCTGCGCACCTCGGAGGCGAGGTTGTACGCGGTGAGCAGGCCAATCACCCCGCCACCGACAATCACCACTTGCTGTTGCCTGGTCATGTTTGATCCAACCGTAAAAAAGACAGTGGGCACAAAAGGCACCCGAATAAATGCGGCTCAGCGGCCCCAGCAATCCTTGGAGGTCAGCCCGGTTGTCGCGTTGTTCATGCTGCGCACCCCGGTGTTGGTGAGGGTGAAGTCCCCGCACTTGTCGCCGGCCATGGTCGTACCGGCCTTGCGGGTCGCGGTCAGCAGAAAGGTCTGGTCAGCGATGGTCGGGGTGATCGTGTAGAAATCATTGCCCGCGCTGAGACCGGTGATGCCTGTGTAAACGTTGTTTTTGGTGTAGAAGCGCTCGAGCGTCTGCGCCTGCTCCGACAGCAGCGATACCACCTCGGCGCGACGGCCCTTTTTCAAGTACTCGGTATAGCTCGGTGCGGCAATGGTGATGATGATCCCGATAATCGCAATCACGATCATGATTTCGATCAGGGTGAATCCTCGGATGGATCTGCGCATGCCTCAACTCTCGCTTACTGTATTTGTCGCCACATGATACGACGACTGCCGCCGCCGGATTTTTCCACCAGGGTGGTGATACCGCCACTGGAATCGTTCACGATCTTGCGCGTTGCGCCATTGACGATGGCGTTCAGGGTGGGAATGCCGCCGCTGAATACCACGCCGCTGGAAATCGTGTCGTTGCTGTCGACCACGCCGTCGGCGTTGGTGTCGAGCACCGCATAGTTGAGCATCTTACCGCTGAACGCATCGAGTTCGACCAGTTTGCCGGTGCCGAAACTGGAGCACGGGTCAGTGGTATCGACACTGGCCGTGGTGAATACGATACGCCCGAGCACCAGGCTGGCCTGATTGATCACCCGTTCCCCCGTCAATACGTTGTTGTACACCAGCGGCAGGTACCAGCCCTTCTCCGCCGGATACGTCGTGTCGTTCTGGGTGGTGGTGACGAACTGCCCCGAACTGCCGGAAAACACACCGGTGATGGCCTGCGCCTGCAAACTGCTGACCGTGAACTGACCCGAACCGCCGTCGGCATCCCACACCGAATAGAACGCCTGCAGATCCTTGTTGGTCTTGTCGGCGGTTTCGTTGAACTTGCCGGTGCCGACGAATATCTGTTTGCCGCCCAATGAATTATCCGCCAGCAGCGGTTGCGCAGTGATCGGTTGAGTCGCCCCGCCCGCCGTCGTGAACAGCGGCTTGCCGGAAAACGCCACACCCCAGCCGTCGGTGGTGGTCGCGCTCAGGTCGAACTTCCACAGGCGCCCCTTCAAATCGCCGCCATACGCGGCCTGCACCACATTCTGCGAATTGACCTTGAGCTTTACCGAGGACAAGCCATTGGTGGTTTCCGTGCTGTCGATGACGATTTTCTTGATCAACGAACCATCGCGCACATCCAGCACATACAACGCCGCGACTCCCGAATTGCTGCCGTAACCGTTGGCGATGAAGGCCGCCCAGCGACCATCGGCCAAGCGTGCCACTTCCGGCCGGGCGTAGGCATAACCCAGATCATTGAAAGTGTTGGCCGTGCTGGCAGTCGCCGGAGCGCTGACTTCCCACAGCGCATTGAGAATGTTCCCTGCCGATGCGTCGAACAGTTGCAGTGCATAGAACGTCTTGCCGCCGGCCCCGGTGCCGCCGATGGCCAGGGTTTTCCAGGCGCTGCCGAACTGCACGTCGTAGACACCGACCTGCCCGTCCACCAGAAACTTGTGGCTGACGCCGTTGATGTAGTTCGGGTCGGCGATCAGCCGCAATGACGGCAACACGCTCGATGGCATGTAGGCATAGCGCCGGGTGCCGTTGGCCGAGTTGATGACGCTGACGAAACCGTCGTTGCCATTCACCACCAGGCTGGCGTTCATGTTCGCGGCTTTGGTGGTCAGGTAACTGGTGTAGGTGGTGTCACCCGACAGGTCGGAAGCGGTCTTGTCCGAGGGCGAGGCCAGCACCAGCGGCGAGTTGATGATGTCGCCCAACAGCACGCTGCGAACCTTGAGCCCGGTCTTGTTGGTGCCTTTGCTCCACTCCACCAGATCGCTGCCGCTGATGCCGGAGGGCAGGCTCTGGCTGAGCGAGGTCTGCTGGGTTGCCGAGAAGTTGCCGTAGGCAAGGGCGACCGCCGCGTTGTTCGCGGTATTCCATGATTGGTAGGTCGGCGCCGCAGCACCGGGAACGATGGCGGTGTCGGTTGTCCACAGCACCGTCGAGGTGTTCACCGTCCCGGCCGAAGTGAAACCGAACGACTTGATGGTGCCGCGCCAGTCCCTGGGGTCGTAACTGGTCTGGAAATAACTGCTGCCGCTCGCCAGCGTGGTGCCGCTGGTGACACCGCTACCGCCGGAACCCGCCTTGGAGGTGATGTCGCTCAATGCCGCCGACAATGCTGTGTTGAGGCCGGCGCTGTCGGTGGCCTGGTAATACCTGCCCTGCCCGTACGCCGCCGCGTCCGACAGCATATCGTTATCGGCGGTGAAGCCAACGGTGTAGGTGTTCATGTTCTGCTTGGGAAAGTCTGCCGAACTCCAGCTCTTGCCGGCCGCATCGACGCCGGTCGAACGCATGTCGATGTCGAAGGCAAACTTGGCGATGTCGTCCAGGTACAGCGTGTCGCCCTCGTTATCACCGTTGAGGTTGTTGCCGTCATTGTTGACCCCGTCCCAGTTCGGCAGGCGACTGCCCCCGAGGGGATCATTGTTGGGGAATGTGCGGTCGTAGGTTGGCAGGCCGTCGGTGATCACCACCCCGTAGTTTTTCTGGCAGCGGTACTGGATCGGGCTGGTGTAGGTGTTTGGCGTGTTGTTGTAGTACGGCACCATGCCGCGCATGTAGCGGGTGATTTCGTAATAGGTCTCCGCCAATGGCGTGTTGGCCACGGCGCTCAGGCCATTGATCGACGAAATCAGGGCGTTGTAGTTGGTGTCGGCCTGGCCCTGGGTCACGCTGCCGCTCACCGGCGACAGGTCACTGATGGAACGGGCGATGTACCCGCCATTGCCCGGGTTGTTGCTGGTGGCCGGGTTGAACGTCGACAGACCGATGCGCAGATTGCGGTTGCTGGTCACCAGCGCCGTGGAAACGTTGCGTGCGACGTTGATCCGGTAGTCATTGGGAATGGCCCCGGTGGTGAAATCACGCGTACCGTTATTGATGGCGAGGCCGACCACGTAGGCGATGTAATCCCCGTAATAGCGGGTGTTTCCGCCGCCCACCGGGTCCGGCAGTTTCAGGCACAGCGGCGTCAGGCTGTTGTTGTAGAACGCATAGGCACCGCCGGAGCAGCCGGAGGTCGGCAGGCTCGACAGAAACACCGGATCACCGGTGATCGCCGTCGAAGACAGGCACAAACCCAGCACCGCGTTGCACTGGCGGGCCGGCGTACGAGTCACCGTCGGGTCAAAACCGGCGGCATAAATGATGCTGTTCATGCTTCCCGAATCGTCGATCAACAGCATGACATTCGGCGGTACCGCCGCCGCACTCAGGAGCGGTGAGTCGGACGGGGTGAAGGCATACGCGGGCGCCGCCAGATACAGGCCCAATAACAGCCCCATGAACCCGGACCACCCGCCAGAGCGTCGCTCAGTACTTCGCATAAACGCTCTCCACCACACTGCGTGAGCTGCCGACGATGCCGACAGCCGTGACCCGGTACAGCGTCGCCGAGGTATTGCTCGGCACGTTCACCGCCGTCAGGGTGGTACCGATGTTCTGCACCCCATAGAAGCCGCTGCCCGCAGCGACCCAGGTAACGCCCGACGTCGAGTTGAGCCCCGCCGCGCTGACCACCGACGACTCCGCCGGCGGCGCGCATTGCGTGGTATTGGCACACACCGCCAGTGCATAGCTGTCCAGTTGCACCGCGCTTTCGCCGATGCGCAGCGCCGCCTCGGCGGTCTGGAACGATTGGTTGCGCAGGCTAACGCTACCGGCCATTTTTTCCTGCAGATTGGCGCTCTGCATCGAAGAAAGACCGATCACGGTCAGAAGCAACAGAAACACCAGACTGACCAACAACACCATGCCGCGCTGGCTTCGTCGCTGATGAAGAGAAATATTCATCGACCGGCCCTCACTGCAAGCGGTTGCGCAGCGCGGCAACCACATTGAAGGTTTGATTGGCGATCCGGTTGTTCGGATCAGTGAGGGTCAGGCTCAGGCGTACGCTGCGGATGCGTGCCGGATCACTGGGGTTGCTGCTGTAGGTCGAGGCAGCCACATCGGTCGCGGTACTGGCCAGGCCAAACAGGACGGTGAACGCACTGACATTGCTCACCAGCACTTGCTGGGTCGGCGTACCGCTGCCGGTGCCCATCAGGATCTGGTTGTTGCTGAAGCTGTAGACCAGACGCCGGATCGGAAACGCGATTTGCCCGGTCGCCGGTGCTCGCACACCCGTATAGGCCGTTGAACTGTTGCGGCAGTCAGATACCACTGTCCAGGTCGGCGTCCCGCCCGCACCACCGACGTCGGCGGTAACCAGTGTCAGTTTGAGGTTGGTGTTGTCCCAACTGATCGGCGTGATCTGGGCGGCATTGAAGTCGCCGCTGCTACTGGAATCGGTAATGGTCCCCAGGCAGCCGAACATCCCGACCATGCGCAATTCCTGAATCATCTTGCTCAACACAAACCGCGCATCTTCCTGCATGGCAGCCGAGGTGTTCTGGCTGACGTAGGTGTTCTTCGCCGCGAGAAAGGTTTGTACGACGCCCAGCACGATGATCAGCCCCAGCGCCAACGCGATGAGCATTTCGATCAGGCCGAAACCCTGGTTATGCCGCTTCATGGCGTGGCCACCGGGTCGACCGCGACGCGGCTGGTCAGGACAAAACTGCGCGGGGCGCTCGCGGTGTTGGCGGCTCGCGCGTCACTCCAGCTGATGGTGATGGTGTACACGCGCTGATTGAGGGTGATGCTGCCGGTGGCGCTCGGCCCGCCGAAATTGACGATGTTGGTGGTGAAGTCGTAGAGGTCCTGATCCCGGGTGACATTCAGGTTGCCCGAGGTCGGCGGCGTGACGGTGTAGTCGGCGCCGGCGTTGGCGCGGATGCGGTCCATCATGTCGTAGGCGATGAAGCTGGCCTGACTGGTCATGCGCGAGCTGTCGGTGTACTTCAGCGCATTGAGCTGAACCGCCGCCGCCCCCAGCAACCCGACCGTCAGAATCAGCAACGCGACCAGGATTTCGATCAGCGACATGCCTTCCTGTGCACCTTTGCTCCCTGCCCTCATCCGCAGCTTCCACCCGATTGAATTCGTCCGTTCAGACACACGTTCAGCGTCCTGCTTTGCGTGCCCAGCGTGTAACTGAACACCACCGCCGTGGACGGTGCTGCCAGGCCGCCCAGATTGTTGAAATCCAGCGCGGTCACTCCTGAGGTTAGCGTCAGAGTCGCACCACTGCTCATCGCTGGAACAACCCGCAATACATTGGCCGAAGTGCCAGTACTGTCGTAGACCGACAATTCGCCAGTCCAGACGCTGCCCCCGGCGGTCGGCCGCAAGCGAATGGTCGTCCCGCGATCGATGGCTTCCAGACGGGCGTAGTTGAGCGCCCGTTGCAGGTCGCCGACTTCGGTGTCGGCCTTGCTGCCCTGTATCGAACGGGTAAACGCCGGCACGGCCATCGTGATCAGGATCACAAACAACGCGACCGCCACCAACAGCTCGATCAGCGTGAAACCTTTTGTACGATGATCCATCGATGCCCTCCGTTGCCGTCGGCTATACCTGCTCTACAAACCTAGAACATTCGACCGGGTTACGTCGGTTGATTTGCCCTGCCCGGTGCACGGATCGCGTCGGACACCCTGCCCCACGGAGGGAATACACATGCCGCAACGGGGTTTCAGCCTGGTCGAACTGCTTATGGGACTGGCGATCGGCGCAATTGTTCTGTCACTGGTCAGCCCGGCGTTTGCAACGCTGACAGAGTCAAACCACCGACAGCAGGCCGCAGAATCGCTGATCAGCGGGATCCGCACTGCCCGCACCCAGGCGATCACGCGCAATCAGAGCGTGGTGATTCATGGCATCAACGGAGATTGGGGCCAGGGCTGGCGGATCATTCTGGATGTCAGTGGCAAGGGTGCGGAGGACAGCAGCAATCCGCTGCTGGTCGAGCACGCCAGTGATGGGCGAATACCCATTGTCGGCAACTGGTTCGTCAGTCGGTACATACGGTTCAGCAGTCTGGGGCAACCGCTGATGCCCGGGCGGGCGTTTCAGGCAGGAAAACTACACATCTGTTCGACCCGCGAGCCGGTCAGCCAGCTTCAACTGGTGCTGGCGGCGACCGGTCGCGTGCGCCTGGCCAGCGAAAAGGCTGAACAGGCGCTGTGTCGAAAGGATAAAACGGTCAGATCGAACGTACGCGCAGCTCTTTAGGCATCGAGAATGTGATGTTCTCTTCTCGCCCGGCCAGTTCGTCGGCACCGGTAGCGCCCCAGGCCTGCAATTGCTGGATCACGCCACGTACCAGCACTTCCGGTGCGGAGGCCCCGGCGGTGATACCGATGCGCTCGACGCCATCGAACCAGCTCTTTTGCAGATCTTCTGCACCGTCGATCAGGTACGCCGGCGTGGCCATGCGTTCGGCCAGCTCGCGCAGACGGTTGGAGTTGGAGCTGTTCGGGCTGCCGACCACCAACACCACGTCGCATTCGTCGGCCAGTTGCTTGACCGCGTCCTGACGGTTCTGCGTGGCGTAGCAGATATCGTCCTTGCGCGGGCCACCGATGGCCGGGAAACGGGAGCGCAACGCGTCGATGACTCGACTGGTGTCGTCCATCGACAAGGTAGTCTGGGTCACGAAGGCCAGTTTTTCCGGGTCATGTACCTGCAGTTCGGCAACATCCTTCTCGTCTTCGACGAGGTAGATTGCACCGCCATTGCTGGCGTCGTACTGGCCCATGGTGCCTTCGACTTCCGGGTGACCGGCGTGGCCGATCAGGATGCATTCACGGCCGTCGCGGCTGTATTTGGCGACTTCGATGTGTACCTTGGTCACCAGCGGGCAGGTGGCGTCGAACACTTTCAGGCCACGACCGGCGGCTTCGGTGCGCACGGCTTGCGAGACGCCATGGGCACTGAAGATCACGATGACGTCGTCCGGCACCTGATCCAGCTCTTCGACGAAGATCGCGCCACGACTGCGCAGGTCCTCGACGACGAACTTGTTGTGCACCACTTCATGACGCACATAGATCGGCGGCCCGAAGACTTCCAGGGCGCGGTTGACGATTTCGATCGCCCGGTCCACGCCAGCGCAGAAGCCACGGGGGTTGGCGAGTTTGATTTGCATGCTGTGCCTCGTGTCTTGCGCGCGAAAATTCAGATCAATGCAGGAGCCGGTGCGGCCCCTGCAGAACAGCGTTTACAACGCTTTGACGGAGAAGATTTCCACGTCAAAGGTCAGCGTCTTGCCGGCCAGCGGGTGGTTGAAGTCGACGGTCACTTGCGCGTCGTCGAATTCTTTCACCACACCCGGCAGCTCAGTATTGGCCGCATCGTTGAAGATCACCAGCAGACCCGGTGACAGTTCCATGTCCGCAAACTGCGAACGTGGAATGACCTGCACGTTCTGCGGGTTCGGCTGGCCGAACGCGTTTTCCGGCTCGACGGTCAGAGTCCGCTTGTCACCCGCCTTGAAGCCGAACAACGCCGCCTCGAAGCCCGGCAGCAGGTTGCCGTCGCCGACCTTGAAGGTCGCCGGTGCCTTGTCGAAAGTGCTGTCGACCGTGTCGCCGTTCTCCAGGCGCAATGCAAAGTGCAAGGTGACTTCCGTGTTCTGGCCAATGCGTTGCTCAGCCAATACCTGTTCAGTCATGAACGGTTTCTCCGGATTTCTTGGATTTGAACATGTCCAGTGCCAGCATCACCGCACCCACGGTGATGGCGCTGTCGGCGAAGTTGAACGCCGGGAAGTACCAGCGGTTCTGCCAGTGCACCAGAATGAAATCGATCACATGCCCCAAGGCAATGCGGTCATACAGATTGCCCAGCGCGCCGCCCAGCACCAATGCCAGTGCGACGGCCAGCCAGGTTTCGTTGCGGCCCAGGCGTTTGAGCCAGACCACCAGCACCGCACTGACCACGACCGCGATCAGGGCGAACAGCCAGCGCTGCCAGCCGGAGCTGTCAGCCAGGAAGCTGAATGCCGCGCCCGTGTTGTAGGCCAGGGTCCAGCTGAAGTAATCGGGAATGATCACGATCTGCTGGTACATCTCGAGCTTGCCTTCGAAGTAAAACTTGCTGGCCTGGTCAATAACCAGAACCAGCAAGCTCAACCAGAGCCAGCTCAGCCGTCCGAAACGGCCAACGGCATTAGGCATAGTGACGAACCTCGCCGGTGCCATCGATGTTGTCCACGCAACGGCCGCAGATTTCCGGATGCTCCGGGTTCACGCCGACGTCTTCACGGCAGTGCCAGCAACGGGCGCATTTCGGGAAGGCCGATTTGACGATCTTCAGCTTCAGGCCGCTGACTTCTGTTGCTACAGCGTCAGTCGGCGCTTGCACGAACGGCGCAACGCTGGCGGTCGAAGTAATCAGAACGAAGCGCAGCTCGTTGCTCAGCTTGGCCAAGTCGGCGCTCAGATCGTCTTCGGCGAACAGCGTCACTTCGGCTTGCAGGTTGCCACCCACGGCCTTGGCCGCGCGCTGGATTTCCATCTCTTTGTTGACCGCAACCTTCACTTCCATGATGCGATCCCAGTAGGCGCGACCCAGCTCGAAGCCTTCCGGCAGCTCGGTCAGACCTTCGTACCAGGTGTTGAGCATCACCGATTCGTTGCGCTCGCCCGGCAGGTATTGCCACAGTTCGTCGGCGGTGAAGGCCAGGATCGGCGCGATCCAGCGCACCAGCGCTTCGGAGATGTGGAACAGCGCGGTCTGGCACGAACGACGGGCCTTGCTGTCGGCACCGGTGGTGTACTGGCGATCCTTGATGATGTCGAGGTAGAAACCACCCAGCTCCTGAACGCAGAAGTTGTGGATCTTCGAGTAGACGTTCCAGAAACGGTATTCGCCGTAGTGCTCTTGCAGCTCGCGTTGCAGCAGCAGGGTGCGATCCACCGCCCAGCGATCCAGCGCCAGCATGTCTTCGGCTGGCAGCAGGTCGGTGGCCGGGTTGAAACCGGTCAGGTTGGAAAGCAGGAAGCGCGCGGTGTTACGGATACGACGATAGGCGTCCGCACTGCGCTGCAGGATCTGCTCGGACACCGCCATTTCGCCGGAGTAGTCGGTCGAAGCGACCCACAGACGCATGATGTCGGCGCCCAGGGTGTCGTTGACTTTCTGTGGCGCGATCACGTTGCCCAGGGACTTGGACATCTTGCGGCCGGACTCGTCCACGGTGAAACCGTGGGTCAGCAGTTCGCGGTACGGCGCGTGGTTGTCGATGGCGCAACCGGTCAGCAAGGACGAGTGGAACCAGCCACGGTGCTGGTCCGAACCTTCCAGGTACAGGTCGGCACGCGGGCCGGTCTCGTGGCCCATCGGGTGCGAACCGCGCAGGACGTGCCAGTGCGTGGTGCCCGAGTCGAACCAGACGTCGAGGGTGTCGCTGATCTTGTCGTACTGCGGCGCTTCATCACCCAGCAGTTCGGCAGCGTCGAGCTTGAACCAGGCTTCGATGCCTTCGACTTCAACGCGCTTGGCGACTTCTTCCATCAGCTCGACGGTACGTGGGTGCAACTCGCCGCTTTCCTTGTTCAGGAAGAACGGGATCGGCACACCCCAGTTGCGCTGACGGGAGATGCACCAGTCCGGACGGTTGGCGATCATCGAGTGCAGGCGAGCCTGGCCCCAGGCCGGAACGAACTTGGTTTCTTCGATGGCTTTGAGCGAGCGCACACGCAGGGTGTCGCCGCTGACCGGCTCTTTGTCCATGCCGATGAACCACTGCGCAGTAGCGCGGTAGATCAGCGGGGTCTTGTGACGCCAGCAGTGCATGTAGCTGTGTTCGATGACGGTGGTGTGCAGCAGCGCACCGACTTCGGTCAGTTTTTCGACGATGGCCGGGTTGGCCTTCCAGATGAACTGGCCGCCGAAGAACTCCAGCGACGGCACGTAAACGCCGTTGCTCTGTACCGGGTTGAGGATATCGTCGTTGACCATGCCGTACTTCTTGCAGGTCACGAAGTCATCCACGCCGTAGGCCGGGGCGGAGTGAACCACACCGGTGCCGGCGCCCAGTTCCACGTAGTCGGCCAGGTACACCGGCGACAGACGGTCGTAGAACGGATGACGGAAGTTGATCAGCTCCAGCGCCGAACCCGGAGCAGTCGCCAATACAGTGCCTTCGACGCCGTAACGGGTCAGGCAGGATTCGACCAGCTCTTCAGCCAGCACCAGCAGCTTGTCGCCGATATCGACCAGGGCGTAGGTGAATTCCGGGTGAACGTTCAGCGCCTGGTTGGCCGGGATGGTCCACGGAGTGGTGGTCCAGATCACGATCGAAGCCGGTTTGCTCAACGACGGCAGACCGAACGCAGCGGCCAGTTTGGCCTCGTCAGCGATCGGGAACGCGACGTCGATGGTCGAGGACTTCTTGTTCTCGTACTCGACTTCCGCCTCGGCCAGGGCCGAACCGCAATCGAAGCACCAGTTCACGGGCTTCAGGCCCTTGAACACGAAACCGCCCTTGACGATTTCGGCGAGGGCACGGATTTCACCAGCCTCGTTCTTGAAGTCCATGGTCTTGTACGGGTTGGCGAAGTCGCCCAGCACGCCGAGACGGATGAATTCGGTCTTCTGCCCTTCGATCTGCTCGGTGGCGTAGGCACGGCACAGTTCGCGGGTCTTGTCCGCGCCCAGGTTCTTGCCGTGGGTCACTTCAACCTTGTGCTCGATCGGCAGGCCGTGGCAATCCCAACCTGGAACGTACGGCGCGTCGAAGCCCGACAGGGTCTTCGAACGGATGATCATGTCCTTGAGAATCTTGTTCAGAGCGTGACCGATGTGGATCGTGCCGTTGGCGTACGGAGGGCCGTCGTGCAGGACGAACTTCGGACGATCCTTGCCAATCTCGCGCAACTTTCCGTACAGGCCAATACTGTCCCAGCGCTGCAGGATCTGCGGTTCGCGCTGTGGCAGGCCGGCCTTCATTGGGAAGGCGGTGTCCGGAAGGTTTAGCGTGGCTTTATAGTCGGTCATTTAAGGCTCTTCATTAGCGATGGGCGCTAGGTGCGGCTAGTGCACGGGCGGCGGCGACATCCGCGCTGATCGCCGTTTTCAATGCCTCCAGGGAGGCGAAACGCTGCTCTTCACGCAGCTTCTGGTGGAAAACCACCGTCAAACGCCGGTCATACAGATCGCCGGCAAAATCTAAAAGATGGACTTCAAGGTGGGCCTTGCCATCACCTTGCACCGTGGGCCGCACGCCGATATTGGCGACGCCGGGCCAGGTCTTGCCGTCGATGTCGACGTCGACCAGGTAAACCCCGGTGAACGGCACGCGACGGCGCTTGAGTTGAATGTTGGCAGTGGGCGTACCCAGTTGGCGGGCCAGTTTCTGGCCATGCAGCACGCGACCGGCAATCCGGTACGGGCGGCCGAGCAGACGCTCAGCCAAAGCAAAATCGGCGGCGGCCAACGCATTGCGCACCTGAGTGCTGCTGACACGAATGCCGTCCAGCTCGACGGTTTGCGCGGCCTCCACGGTAAACCCGTGAACCTGCCCGGCCTGCAACAGAAAATCGAAATCGCCGAGACGGTCGCAACCGAAGCGGAAATCATCACCGACTTCCAGATGCTGCACACCGAGGCCATCCACCAGAATCGTATCGACGAATTCACTGGCGCTGAGTTTGCTCAAGCGCTGGTTGAAGGCCAGGCACAGGACCCGGTCGACGCCTTCGGCGGCCAGCAGTTGCAGCTTGTCGCGCAACCGGGCCAGACGCGCCGGCGCGGTCTCCGGGGCAAAGAATTCCCGTGGCTGCGGCTCGAAAATCACCACGCAGCTGGGTACGCCCAACTCGAGCGCACGCTCACGCAGTCGGGCCAGGATAGCCTGGTGACCACGGTGAACACCGTCAAAGTTGCCAATAGTGGCGACGCAGCCCCGATGCTGGGGGCGCAAGTTGTGAAGGCCTCGAACCAGCTGCATAACGCGCTTCTTGCTCATAAAGTGGCCGATTATAACCACACCCGGCGGCAGACGACAGGCAACACCGTAACCCAAAGTGATCGAGCCGACAAAACTGCCGGCTCGCGCCCGTTTTTCAGGGGTAAAACCTCAGCTCAACGCCTTGCGATTGAAGTCGCGCAGGCGGAAACCGAGCAGCAGCAGCATGCCGAAATACGCCACCACGCCGGCAACCACCAAGGCGCCCAGGCGCACGAAGCGTTCCAGCATGTGGCCCTGATCCCACGCGGGCATGAAATGCATGCCGATCAACAGCACCGCCGACATCACCGCCACGGCGACCACCAGCTTGAAACCGAACTTCAGCCAGCCCGGCTGCGGTTGATACATCTGCTGCTTGCGCAGTTGATAGAACAGCAGCCCGGCGTTCAGACAGGCGCCGGCGCTGATCGCCAACGCCAGCCCGGCGTGCGCCAGCGGACCGATCAGCACCAGGTTGAACAACTGCGTGACCACCAGGGTGAAGATTGCAATTTTTACCGGTGTGCGGATGTTCTGTTGCGCATAGAAGCCCGGCGCCAGCACTTTGATCACGATAATGCCGAGCAAACCGACAGAGTAGGCAATCAACGCGCGCTGGGTCATGGCGGCGTCAAACCCGCTGAACTGGCCGTACTGGAACAGCGAAACCGTCAACGGCTCGGCCAGAATCCCCAGCGCCAGCGCACACGGCAACACCAGCACGAAGCACAGGCGCAGGCCCCAGTCGAGAATCCGCGAGTACTCGTGACGGTCCTTGCTGGCGTAGGTCTTGGCCAATGTCGGCAGCAGAATCGTGCCCAGCGCCACACCCAGCACGCCGGACGGCAATTCCATCAGGCGGTCGGCGTAGTACATCCACGACACCGAGCCCGCCACCAGAAACGAGGCGAAGATAGTGTTGATGATCAGGGAAATCTGGCTGACCGAGACACCGATGATCGCCGGCAACATCTGTTTCATCACCCGCCAGACACCGGTATCGCGCAGATTCAGGCGTGGCAGCACCAGCATGCCGATCTTTTTCAGGTGCGGCAGTTGATAAAGCAACTGCGCCAGGCCACCGACCAGCACCGCCCAGCCGAGAGCCATGACCGGTGGATCGAAGTACGGCGTCAGGAACAGCGAAAACACGATCATGCTGACGTTGAGCAGGGTCGGCACGAACGCCGGCACCGAGAAACGGTTCCAGGTATTGAGAATCGCACCCGCCAGAGAGGACAGGGAGATCAGCAATATATAGGGGAAGGTCACTCGCAGCAGGTCAGAGGTCAGCTGGAATTTTTCCGGCGTGTTGGCAAAACCGGGGGCGGTGGCCCAGATCACCCAGGGCGCGGCAATCATGCCCAGCGCCGTCACCAGCGCCAGAACCAGCGTCAGAAGCCCCGTCACATAAGCAATGAAGGTACGGGTCGCCTCCTCCCCCTTCTGACTTTTGTATTCGGCAAGAATCGGCACAAACGCCTGTGAAAATGCACCCTCGGCGAAGATTCGCCGCAGCAGATTGGGCAGTTTGAAGGCGATGAAGAAGGCGTCTGTCGCCATTCCGGCGCCGAATGTACGCGCAATGAGCGTGTCGCGGACAAACCCGAGAATCCGGGAAAGCATCGTGATAGAGCTGACGGCGGCCAACGATTTGAGCAGATTCATTGAAGGAATTTGTGCCTGTCGATAAACAGCAGGCGAACAATGCGCCTACTTGTGCGATACTCCGCGCCGCAACAGCACAGAGCCAAAGCTCGCGAGTTTACAGGTCACACGCCGGAAAGAAATATCCCGTCGCACCACACCTACCACTTAGCGGAACGTTTCAAGCGCCCTTGACAAGACTTCAACTCATCGGCATGATTCGCGGCCTATTTTGTTTGCTATTTCCTAAAAAGTCTTTCGAGGAGCTCGACGGTGGCCAACTCACCTTCCGCCAAAAAACGTGCAAAACAGGCTGAGAAGCGTCGCAGCCACAACGCCAGCCTGCGTTCCATGGTTCGTACCTACATCAAGAATGTAGTTAAAGCCATCGACGCAAAAGACGCTGAAAAAGCTCAAGCTGCATACGTTCTGGCTGTGCCAGTTATCGACCGTATGGCCGATAAAGGCATCATCCACAAGAACAAGGCTGCTCGTCATAAGAGCCGTCTGAATGGCCACGTCAAGGCACTGAAAGAAGCTGCCTAAGCGACGTAGTCATTAAAAAACCGACCTCAGGGTCGGTTTTTTATTGCCTGCGATTTGCTGAAAACAACGCAAAAAAAAGAGGAGCCAACGGCTCCCCTTTTTATTTACGCCCAAATTAATGGACTGGCGCCCACGGCAGAATCGGGATCGCTGTCACCGCATTCTGCGGACTACCCTCGATCAGGCGATCGCTGTAGACCAGATACACCAGCGTATTGCGCTTCTTGTCGAGGAAACGCACCACCTGCATGGTCTTGAACACCAGCGAAGTGCGCTCCTTGAACACCTCTTCGCCATCCTTCAACTCACCCTTGAAGTTGATCGAACCCACCTGACGACAAGCAATGGACGCCTCGGCACGATCCTCGGCCAGCCCCAAGCCACCCTTCACGCCACCGGTCTTGGCGCGCGACAGATAACAGGTCACACCCTCGACTTTCGGATCATCGAACGCCTCGACCACAATCCGGTCGTTCGGCCCGACAAACTTGAACACCGTCGATACCTGGCCGATTTCCTCGGCCGAGGCCAGCAATGGCAACGCCATCAGCAAGCCCAACAATCCTTTTGCCATGCGCATTGCGCGTTTCCTCAAACAAGAATCAGGTTGTCACGGTGAACCAGTTCCGGCTCAGCCATGTAACCCAGCAAACCGACAATCGCATCTGACGACTGACCGATGATTTTTTGTGCTTCCAGCGCGCTGTAGTTGGCCAGGCCACGGGCGATTTCTCGACCGTCCGGCGCCACGCAAACCACCATTTCGCCGCGACGGAAACTGCCCTGCACCAACTTGACGCCGACCGGCAGCAAGCTTTTGTTGCCCTGGGACAACGCCGAGACCGCACCATCATCCAGCACCAGCGTGCCACGGGTTTGAAGATGCCCGGCCAGCCACTGCTTGCGTGCCGCCAGCATCCCGCGCTCAGGCGACAGCAACGTACCGATTCGCTCGCCCGCTTTCAGACGATCGAGCACTCGCTCCAGACGCCCACCGACAATAATGGTGTGCGCCCCGGAACGGGCCGCCAGACGCGCCGCGCGCAACTTGGTCTGCATGCCGCCACGACCCAGCGCACCGCCGGTGCCACCCGCCACCGCATCCAGGCTCGGATCATCGGCGCGCGCTTCGTAAATCAATTGCGCGTCGGGATTGTTGCGCGGATCGGCATCGAACATGCCGTCGCGATCCGTCAGGATCACCAGCAGATCAGCCTCGACCAGGTTGGCCACCAGCGCAGCGAGCGTGTCGTTGTCGCCGAAACGGATTTCGTCGGTGACCACAGTGTCGTTTTCGTTGATCACCGGGATGACCTTCAGCTCGACCAGCGCACGCAAGGTGCTGCGGGCGTTCAGGTAGCGCTTGCGATCGGACAGGTCGTCGTGGGTCAGAAGAATCTGCGCGGTGTACCGGCCATGCTCGGCAAAGCTCGATTCCCAGGCCTGCACCAAGCCCATCTGACCGATTGCAGCAGCGGCCTGGAGCTCGTGCATCGCACTGGGTCGCGTGGCCCAGCCCAAACGGCTCATGCCGGCCGCCACCGCCCCGGAGGACACCAGCACCAACTCGACGCCAGCCTCATGCAAGGCCACCATCTGCTCGACCCAGACACCCATTGCCGCACGATCGAGCCCTTTGCCATCCGCTGTCAGCAAAGCGCTGCCGATCTTCACGACCCAACGCTGCGCACCCGTCACCTTGCTCCGCATCATCTTCAACCTTAGCTTGAGGGCAGCGCGACCTGGCACTGCCCATGACATTATTCGTGGTTATTCGTGACCAACGATCGATTTCCAGATACTAAAACGCCGCTCGATTGAGCGGCGCTTAAGTTTACTTCAACGAATCAGTCACGCACGTAAATGATTTCCGGACCGTCTTCGTCATCCACATCTTCTTCGTCCCAGTCATCGTCGCCGATATCGTGGACCGACTTCACGCCGCTGCGACGCAGGGCACGCTTGTCATCCAGCGCCTGCAACTGAGCACGGGCTTCGTCTTCGATGCGCTGATCGAGATCGGCCAGCTCTTCCTTGTAGGCCGGGTCATTGGCCAGGCGATCGGCACGATCTTCCATGTAACGCATGATGTCGTGGCAAAGACGCTCGGTACCCAGCTTGGAGATGGCCGAGATCACGTAGACCGGACCAGTCCATTCCAGACGATCGACGATTTCCTTGACGCGAGCATCGTGCTCTTCTTCAAGGATCTGGTCGCACTTGTTCAGCACCAGCCAGCGATCACGCTCAGCCAGCGACGGGCTGAACTTGATCAGCTCGTTGACGATCACTTCAGCAGCATCCGGAGCGCTGGCATCATCCAGCGGCGCCATATCCACGAGGTGCAGCAACAGACGGGTACGCGCCAAGTGCTTGAGGAAGCGGATACCGAGACCGGCACCGTCGGAAGCACCTTCGATCAGACCCGGAATGTCGGCGATGACGAAGCTTTTCCAGCGATCGACGCTGACCACACCCAGGTTTGGCACCAGCGTGGTGAACGGGTAATCGGCGACTTTCGGCTTGGCAGCCGATACCGAACGGATAAAGGTACTTTTACCGGCGTTCGGCAGGCCCAGCAGACCGACGTCGGCCAGAACCTTCATTTCCAGTTTCAGGTCGCGCTGCTCGCCCGGCTTGCCCGGCGTGGTCTGACGCGGCGCACGGTTGGTACTGGATTTGAAACGGGTGTTGCCCAGACCGTGCCAGCCGCCCTGAACCACCATCAGTTTCTGACCGGCCTTGGTCAGGTCGCCGATGACTTCCTGAGTAGCGGAGTCGATTACCGTGGTGCCGACCGGCACGCGCAGGATCAGGTCTTCACCCTTCTTGCCGGTGCAGTCGGTGCTGCCGCCGTTGGAACCACGCTCGGCGTCGAAATGCCGGGTGTAGCGGTAGTCCACCAGGGTGTTCAGGTTTTCGTCGGCCATCATGAAGATGGAACCGCCGTCACCGCCGTCACCGCCGTTCGGGCCACCGTTTTCAATGAATTTTTCCCGACGGAAACTCATGGCGCCATTGCCACCGTCGCCAGCTTTTACGCGAATCGATACTTCATCAACAAACTTCATAACCAACGCCTCTCGCCGTACGGACGAGCCGAAAAACAATCAAGACATAAGACTCTTGCAAAAATGAGCGCAGCGACCCCAATCCACGACCTGCATCGCACGCCGGCAGCCCATACAAACAGCTTTGCAAGAGACTCACCCCACAAACGAAAAAGCCCCGTCGCAAGACAGGGCTTCTCCAGCACTCTCGCAGTTAGGCTGCGATTACGCTCACGTAACGACGACCGAAGGCGCCTTTTACTTCAAACTTGATCACGCCTTCGATTTTCGCGAAGAGGGTGTGATCTTTACCCATGCCAACGCCGTAGCCAGCGTGGAATTGGGTGCCGCGCTGACGCACGATGATGTTGCCGGCCTTGATGACCTGGCCGCCATACATCTTCACGCCAAGGCGTTTGGCTTCTGAGTCGCGACCGTTACGGGTACTACCACCAGCTTTTTTGTGTGCCATGAGTCAATTCTCCTAGTGAGGAATTAGGCTGAAATTAAGCCTGAATACCGGTGATTTTGATCTCGGTGTACCACTGGCGGTGGCCCATACGCTTCATGTGGTGCTTACGACGACGGAACTTGATGATGCGAACTTTATCGTGACGACCTTGGGAGATCACTTCAGCCACAACGGTAGCGCCAGCAACAACTGGAGCGCCGATATTCACGTCGTCGCCATTGGCAACCAACAGAACGCGATCAAAAGTTACGGATTCGCCAGTAGCGACTTCCAGTTTTTCGATCTTCAGGTATTCACCTGGTGCAACTTTGTACTGCTTGCCACCAGTAACGATTACTGCATAAGACATGGTATTTCTCCGATAATCCTGCTCACCCAGCTCTTTATAAGAAGAGGTATTGGCTGGCATGGCTGCATTGGGCTGGAGGCCCGATTGCAATTGCGTAAGGCAGGTGCTGCCCAGGAAGTTCAGGGTGCGCGATTGTACGCAAGCTACAAGAGTCATGCAAGTGGCCGTCCATCGCGCCTTGACAGGCCCGGACGTGGGTCCTAGCATGCCGCGCAACCCTTCTGGAGCACCTGTCGCTGATGCAACCCCAAGCTTTCTACCGCGCGGTGGCGGACGATTTTAGCGCCGTCGACGGCATCATCAAGAAGCAGCTGACTTCCCGAGTGCCGCTGGTATCGAAAATCGGCGATTACATCACGTCGGCCGGCGGAAAACGCCTGCGTCCTTTATTGGTGCTGCTGTGTGGCAAGGCCCTGGGTCGCGAAGGCGACGACATGCGCCTGCTGGCCGCCACCATTGAATTCCTGCACACCGCCACCCTGCTGCATGACGACGTGGTCGACATGTCCGGCATGCGCCGTGGCCGTTCGACCGCCAACGCCATGTGGGGCAACGCCCCGAGCGTGCTGGTCGGCGATTTCCTGTATTCGCGCTCGTTCGAAATGATGGTCGAACTGGGTTCGATGCCGGTGATGAAGATCCTGTCCCAGGCCACGCGCATCATCGCCGAAGGCGAAGTGCTGCAGTTGTCCAAGGTTCGCGACGCCAGCACCACCGAAGAAACCTACATGGAAGTCATCCGCGGCAAGACCGCGATGCTTTTCGAAGCGTCGACCCACAGCGCCGCGGCACTGGCCGGTGCGACCGCCGAGCAGAGCGAAGCCCTGCGCACCTTCGGTGATCACCTGGGCGTGGCGTTCCAGCTGGTCGACGACCTGCTCGACTACAAGGGCGACGCCGAAACCCTGGGCAAGAACGTCGGTGACGATCTGGCCGAAGGCAAGCCGACCCTGCCGCTGATCTACACCATGCGCGAAGGCACGCCGGAGCAAGCCGCACTGGTACGTCAGGCGATCCAGAAAGGTGGAATCGAAGACCTGGAAAGCATCCGCATCGCCGTGGAAGCGTCCGGCTCTCTGGAATACACCGCACAGCTGGCCCGTGACTACGTGGCCCGTGCGATCAAGTGCCTCGAAACGCTGCCGGCCAGCGAATACCGCGATGCACTGGTTGAATTGAGCGAGTTCGCGGTCGCCCGCACGCACTGATCAACGCCTTGTCATCAAGAAACCGCAGCCTCCGTCGGAGCCTGCGGTTTTTTGTTGCCTGCCATCTGCAGCTAAAACCTTATACAATGTGCGACTTTTAACGACCCCCTCTCCAAGGAGCCTTAGTGAGCACGTTGCCACCCTGCCCGAAATGCAATTCCGAATACACCTACGAAGACGGCACCCAACTGGTGTGCCCGGAGTGCGCCCACGAGTGGTCTGCCGGCGGCGAAGCCGAAGTGGCGTCCGATGATGCCGTGAAGAAAGACTCGGTCGGCAACGTCCTGCAGGACGGTGACACCATCACCGTGATCAAGGACCTGAAGGTCAAAGGTACCTCGCTGGTGGTCAAGGTCGGCACCAAGGTCAAGAACATCCGCCTGTGTGACGGCGACCACGACATCGACTGCAAGATCGACGGCATCGGCCCGATGAAACTCAAATCCGAGTTCGTCAGAAAAGTCTGAATATGCTGTCTTCCATCCCGCGCCCGTCGCGGGATGGAGCTTCACCCTCCCCCGCTATCCTCAGCAAAAACACGCAATAGCCAAACGCCAGTCGTTTTGACCTTACGCAATCTTTACCCGCAAAAAATCACAAACCGCCAATAGACGCTTGCTATTTGACGAATAAGAATTATTCTCATTGAAACCCTTTCAATGGAGATGAGAACCATGACTTATTTGATCGACGCCTGGCTGGATCGCCCGCACCCGTACCTCAGGATTCTGCATCGGGAAACCGGTGAAGTCTGCGCGGTGCTGGAAGAAGAAGCCCTGCACGAGTTGCAGGATCAAGGGGATCTGGACGTCAGCGGCCTGAGTTCCAGTGAACCGTTGGTGCTCAAGGAGCTGGTGCGCAATCTGTTCCTGTTCTGCTATGCCCGGGCGTTGCGCCCGACCAGTGAGCTGCATCACAAGATCGAAGTATGAGAACGGCGGAGAAACCCTGCACAAGCCACGCTTGTGCAGGGTAACGGGATTACAGAACGTCGAGCAGCTCGACGTCGAACACCAGAACGCTGTGCGGCGGGATGCTGCCAACGCCTTGAGCGCCGTAAGCCAGTTCGCTCGGCACGTACAGACGCCATTTGCTGCCGGCATTCATCAGTTGCAGGGCTTCGGTCCAGCCGGCGATTACGCCGCCAACCGGGAATTCAGCAGGCTGGCCACGCTCGTAGGAGCTGTCGAATACGGTGCCGTCGATCAGCGTGCCGTGGTAGTGAGTACGCACGGTGTCTTCACGGGATGGCTTGGCGCCTTCGCCCTGAGTCAGCACTTCGAATTGCAGACCGGAAGCCAGGGTGGTGATGCCGTCCTTCTTGGCGTTTTCAGCCAGGAACGCACGACCTTCGCCAGCGGCGGCTTCAGCCTTGGCAGCGGCTTCGGCTTGCATGATCTCGCGGATCACTTTGAAGCTGGCGGACAATTCGTCCTGACCCACACGGCTTGGCTTGCCGGCGAATGCGTCGGTCAGACCGGCCAGGATGGCGTCCAGGCTGACACCCGGTGGCGGGTTGTCGCGCAGCTGGTCACCCAGCTGACGGCCGATACCGTAGCTGACGCGGGTTTCGTCGGTGGACAGATTTACTTCGGACATGACACTGCTCCGCTGTGCGGACGGCCTCAGGACATGCCGTGCGTGCACAGCGCGTCCCGGCGCGCCCGGAACCAAAAGGGCGAGCAGACTAGCACAGTTGTTCCGGCATTGATCAGACCCTCGGGCCTACAGTGCCGAGCGCCAGGCCAGCGGGACTTTCAGGCTTTCTTCACCGCTGGCGCCCAGACCGCACATTTCATCGTGCACCGAGGTGTGCACAAGGTTGAACGGCAGCACCGGAAAGCTGTGGAGTACATCCCGCGCATGCTCCACCGAGCGCAACATCAGCATCTTGCCCTGTGGATCACTCAGCGGGTACGCCGCGCCATGCATGCGCGCCTCGAGCAGATAGATGCCGCCCTCCATGGAGATCAGGTTCAACTCATCGACCTTCTTGGCGATGGCAAACGCATTCAATTCTTGCAGGTTCATGAACGCACCTCACGCAGTGGCGAGCCGGGACGCCTACAGGGATATGCTTCGGCGCTACAAAGCACAAGCCATAAACGACACCGCCCGTCTGTTTCGCAACAGACGGGCGGTTTTGTTACAGCGAACGACAACTCATCAGTGCTTGGTGAGCTTGTCCAGGTAACCCATGGCAAACGCCGAGATCACGAAAGTCATGTGGATGATCACGTACCACATCAGATGCTCGGGATCGACGTTCTTGGCATCCATGAAGATCCGCAGCAGATGGATCGAGGAAATCGCCACGATCGACGCCGCCACTTTCATCTTCAGCGACGAGGAGTCCATGGTGCCCAGCCAGCTGAGCTTCTCTTTGCCTTCGTCGATGTTCAGCTCGGACACGAAGTTCTCGTAGCCGGAAATCATCACCATCACCAGCAAACCGCCCACCAGCGCCATGTCGATCAGCGACAGCAGCACCAGAATCAGCTCGGACTCGGCCATGGAGAACACGTTGGGAATGACATGAAACACTTCCTGGAAGAATTTCAATGCCAGCGCCAGCAGCCCGAGAGACAGCCCGATATAGATCGGCGCCAGCAGCCAGCGCGAGGCGTACATTGCATTTTCGATAAAGCGTTCCATTGACTCTCACACAAGGGGGGGTTGTAATCGGCGGCGAGTATACCAGTCCCCCATGACAGCCAGAAACCGCCCGGAAATCCGCTACCTGCGTGTGTGTGACAAAGTTTTTCTGCTAGTGTCCAAACCATTGACAGCCCAGCGACAGTGGACAGGACGACTGGAAATGGATGTGCGATTGCCGTTAACGACTGCCGGAATTTGCTTCGCCCTGATGATCGGCGGCTGCTCGCCCGGTGAGGAAAAACACCCGCTCAGCCTCGAAGAAAAGACTGCACAGTTCGAACAGTCCCTGGACGCGATCACCGACCCGAAACTCAAGGATGCCGTGACCGAACTTGGCGGCTCGTTACTGCTGCTGGAGCGCGCGCAGCAACGACTCGACAACAAACCGCCCAGAACCGAATACGGCGAAGACGCCCTCGGCGTGCTCAAGCATTACCCGACGCCTCAGGCGCTGGTCGACACCTTCATCAACGGCCTGTTCGTGCTGCACAAGGATGCCAGCTCCGATTACCTCACCGACCTGCAACCGGTGTTCCCCTTCAACCTCAACATTCCCGGCGGGTTCCTGTTCCCCCACGGCGTGGAATGGCAATCGGTGACGTTGAGCAACAAGCGGGTGATCGCCTACCAGCCGGAATGGTCGGAAACCGATCCGGGCATTCAGTTGAGCCCGTCCAGTTCCAACGTCACCAACCCCGATGACCTGACCGTGACCTACCCGTTCATCGAAGGCCTGGATGTCGACAAGAAAACCCGGCCGCGCCCCGTGAGCCTGCAAGGCCAGGTTGAAGTCATCGCCCCGAAACGCCTGCACAGTTTCGATCTGGGCAAAAAGGACATCGGCCAGACCCGAACTGACGCCAACCTCAGCGTGACCCTGCTGAAGCTGGAAAAGAACTACGCCGAAGTCGAGTTCAGCAACAGCCTGCCGCTCGCCCCGGAAGTCGCCAACACCCCGCTCAATCCGCTGATCGTCCAGGCCCGTGACACGACCGGCCAGTACCTGGTGCGCGCCGGCGCCATCAACGAGAGCCCCGAGCAGGTCGGCTTCTATCAAAAACAACTGGTGCACCTGCAACAGCAAAAAGCCTGGAGCGAAGCACTGGAAAAACAATTGAACGACGACCAGCACGCCTTCGAGCAACAGCATCCGCGCCGCTACAACAAGGTCTACTTCAACGGCCCGATCGATACCCTCGAAGTCAGCGTTCTGGACTTTTCCGAAGCCTCCGTCACCCGCAAGCCACTGGACCTGCCGGTCCGCGAGTTCGACTCGCACACCACGGCGAAAACCGTGCAACCGCTGGATCTGGCGATCACCGTCTACGACGACCAGGCGCCCAACTGGCTCAAAGGTGCGTCACTGACCGAGGACGAGCTGAAAAAAAGCATCCATATCCGCCAGTCAGTGGAGGAGCCCAGTGCCGCGCGCATCGAGTTCGATCACCGCAAAACCTTCAATGACGAACTGCTGGGCGACGACCTGGCCCCCGGCGAAAGCCCGGTGACGTTCTTCACCGAAAAAACCAGCGGCAAACTCAACGAACCGATCGAACTGCCGGCCGAGGCCTATCAGGTGGACCCGCTGCAGGCGACCATCACCTATGACTTGAACCTGTTCCCGGAAACCCCGGCGATTGCCGTCGGCTCGATGCCGCTGTTTCTGGCCACGGTGGAGAAGCAGGCCTTCGAAGCCAAGGCGTTGCCCAAAGGCCTGGAAATCAGGAACAACGCACTGGTGGTGGATCTGAAACTGTTCCCGGCCAACGAATGGCGATTCTTCGTCAAGGACGACAGTGGCAACTACCTGAAACAGATTCTTTCGGTCAGCCACGACACGAGCGCAGAAGGCCCGGCGCTGTTCGGCGTGCATTATTTCTACGGCCGCCCGACGCACGTGGAAACCTATCAGCGAACCGACCTCGCCACCGTGCAGTACGGCTTTGAGGTCAAACTCGACAAGGCCCACACACAAGGTGCTGCGCCATGATCGGCGCTAGCTAGTGGTCAAAAACGCCGATGCTGCGCCCACGTCCACCGTTGATCTGCCGTAGCTGGGCTTGCAGGTGCAAGGACCAGATCTGCGGATCATTGGCCAGCTCGTAGCCGTGCATCGTCAGGCTTTCGACGATGGTATCGAGGATCGATTCGGCGGCGATCGGCCCATGAAACGGGCCCTGAGCCTTGATGGCGGAAGGTTGTTCACCGGCCATGCCGGCGGCGAAGAGCAATGTCCACATGCCGTTATCGCCAGCCAACGGCTTGATGGCGCATTCGATACGGGTCACGAGACCCAGGCACTGACGGGTGAGGCAAAGGTTGCGCGACATGGCGGCGACCCTCGGTAAAGCCGGTGTTCAGCCCTTGCTGAAGGGCTGTTTCGATCCCGTGATACTGTCGATGTCCTTGAGCAGAGAATAGAAGAAAAGTCCGCCGCGCAAGCCGCACAGAACCAGAAGGCGCCGAATGGTCATTGTGTGAATATTGACGCCAGAGTGATGGCACTTTTGCCGACGTTCGCGACAAAACAAAATGGGAGCACCAGGCTCCCATTTTTTTGACTGCAGTCTGACTTAAGCTGGTTTGGCCTCGGCCAGCGCCTCCTGCGCCAGTTCCTTCTCAGCTTCTTTCAGGTCTTCTTCGCTGATCATCTCGGCAATCACCCGCAGACGCTCCACCACCCGTGCGTTGACGCTGCCTTCCGGGAATTCGCCCTCTTCGTTCGGCTCACCGGCAGGCTCGCCCACCAACAGGCTCAACGCTTCGTCGGCCTGACGCACCGCATAAACGTGGAACTGCCCTGCGCGCACCGCCGCCAAAACCTTTTCATCAAGCATCAGCGTGGCCACGTTGGCTTGCGGAATGATCGCGCCCTGCTCGCCCGTCAGCCCGCGTGCTTCGCAGAGGCGGAAGAAGCCTTCGATCTTCTCGTTGACCCCGCCCACCGCCTGCACTTCACCGAACTGGTTGATCGAACCGGTGATCGCAAAGCATTGCTTGAGCGGGGTTTTCGACAAGGCCGAAATCAGCGTGCACGCCTCGCCCAGGGACGCACTGTCGCCATCGACGTAGCCGTAGGATTGCTCCAGCGCGATGCTCGCGGAAATCGCCAGCGGGAATTCCTGGGCGTAACGGCTGCCCAGATACCCGGTGAGGATCATCACGCCCTTGGAGTGGATCGGCTGACCGAGGTTGACCTCGCGCTCGATGTCGACGATACCGCTGCCGCCCGGGTACACCGTGGCGGAAATCCGCGCCGGCACACCGAACGCCGAGTCGCCGACTTCGAGCACGGTCAGGCCGTTGCACTTGCCGACCGCTGCGCCATCGGTGTCGATCAGGATGATCCCCGCCAGCATGTCGTCGAGAATTCGCGCCGACACACGCCCGGTGCGAGTGGCCTTGGCCTTCAGGGCGCGCTCGATGTGGCCGGCGTCGGTCATTTCATCGTTGGCCAGATGCCGAATGAAATCCGCCTCGCTGACCAGCTGGAACAGATCGCCGATCCGCGCCGACAAACGCCCCTGGTGCTCGGCCAGACGTGCGCTGTATGTCGCCAGACGCGCCACCGCGTCGGCGGTCAACGGCGCCATGCCTTCTTCCGAAGTACGGGTTTTCAGCAACTGGGCGAACTGCTCCAGGCTTTCGTCGACCATCGGGATGTCTTCGTCGAAATCCACCAGGACGCGGAACATCTCCTGGAAGTCTGGATCGAGGTCCTGCAACGTGTAATACAGCGACCGCGCACCGATGATGATGACTTTGACATTCAACGGAATGAACTGCGGATTGAGCGTCACGGTGGCGAAACGGCCCATCTCGCCCAGTGGCGATTCCATTTTCAGCTTGCGCGATTGCAGGGCGCGCTTGAGCGCATCCCACACGAACGGCTCGCCGAGCATTTTTTCCGCTTCAAGGATCAGGAAACCACCGTTGGCGCGGTGCAGCGCACCCGGACGCAACTGGCGATACGTGGTGTAAAGCGCGCCCTGATCGGTGGTGTATTCGATACGACCGAACAGGTTTTCATACGTCGGATGCGGCTCGAACACCACCGGCGCACCGCCGCTGCTCGGATGCCCGACCACCAGGCTCGGCGCGTATTGCTCTTCCAGCAGCTTGCGTGCGACCGCATCGGTCTTGCTGTCATCGACCAGTTGCTCGACCACGGTTTTCAGCAGGTAAACCTGCACGGCTTGCAGGTAACCGCAGACCGCCGCATTTTCCGCGTACTTTTCCGACAGCGGCGAAAGCAATGGTTGCAGGGCCAACGTGATGGTTTCTTCGTTGAGCTGGCGCAGCTGGTTGCTCGACTCGCGCTTCCATTGCGGCAGGCTCGCGAGTTCTTCGTTCAAGCGTTCTTCGAGGCCGGAAATGTCCTCGTGAAAACGCTCGCGCTCGGCTTCCGGCAACTGGGCGAATTCGGCCTCGTCCAGCGCCTTGCCTTCGAGCATCGGCGTGAACGCGATGTTGCTGCTGTCGCGGTACAGGGCGACGTCTTTTTCCAGGGCCAGACGCTCGATGATGTCCAGCGCCTTGTCGTAGCGCTGGTTGAAGGCGCGGTCGATGGCACTTTTCTTCTGCTGGTAGGACGGGTGTTCGAACACGGCGGGAAAAGTCGACAGCAAGTTGTCGATCAAGCCGTTGATGTCACCGATGAACGCAGCGGCAGTGCCCGACGGCAACTCCAGGGCGCGAGGTTCGCGCGGTTCATCGAAATTGTTGACGTAGACCCAGTCCGCCGGGGTCTGCAGGCGCTTGCCTTCGGCCTTCAGGTAGCGTTTGACGAACGAGAAACGGCCGGTGCCGGGCTCGCCCATGACGAATACGTTGTAACCGGGGCGTGGCATGGCCACACCGAACTGCAAGGCTTCGACCGCACGTTCCTGGCCAAGCACACCGCGAAAGGGCTCCAGATCATTGGTGGTAGTGAAGCTGAACTGTTCAGCGGAAAACGGACGGGTCAGCGCTTCGGGCGCTAGACGCAAGCTGGCAGCAACAGGATCAGGCATCGGGCTTCCTTAACAATCAGGCGGGGCAGATAGCGGCATTCTGGCGCTGCCCGTGCCCCACTGGCAAGGCGCGCCACACGACAAAGCATAGACAACCGGCCAACCCCGCGGCCGGGCCCATGGAACCGGGGTTTATTCCAAATATTGTGCAAAAAATCACGGAACCGCCGGAACGTGCCTAAACTCCAAACTGCGCGGCTGGAACTAATACCGGCCCACTGGCGCCACAAGGTCTGTACGAAAAATCGCCAAGCGGCGTTTTTCGGTAGAGAGCGGGGCCAGAACCCTGTCCATTGGTATGCACACAAAGAGAACAAAGCTATGAAACGGATTCTTCTCGGTACTCTCTTCACCGTTGTATCACTCAACGCCATGGCTCAGGCGCCAGGCGGTCCGGATTGCGGTTGGGGCAACATGCTGTTCGAAGGTCAGCGTGGCACCCCGGCTCACTTCCTGGCATCCACCACTAACGGCACCTCCGGCAACGCGACGTTCGGCATGACTTCCGGCACCAACGGTTGCTCCACCAACGCGTCGCTGACCTATGGCGGCAAATCCTGGTTTGCCATGAATGGCATGATGAACGAGCTGTCCGAAGACATGGCAAAAGGCAACGGCGAAGCGCTGACGACCTATGCCGTGGTACTGGGCGTGGCGCCGGAAGACCGTGCGCACTTCGCCGCCGTCACTCACGAGCACTTCCAGCAGATCTTCAGCAAGGCTGACGTGACCGCCGAAGACGTGCATACCAACACCCTGGCCGTCCTGAAAGCAGACCCTCGTCTGGCCAAGTACGCGACTCAGGCTTAAGCTCGACCCCACCCGCTTCTTTCGGGAAGCGGGTTTTGTTTTTTCGGCCCGCCCCTCCTTGGGTCTTTTGTTTTTTTCGACTTAAGTTGCCACCTATGCTCAAACGCCTTGCCTGGCTGGCGCTGTGTGTCTGCGCCCCGCTGTCCGCCGCGCCCCACATCGATCCTCAACGTTTGCAGCAACTGGCCAACGATCGCTTCTGGATTTCCCTCGGCCACTACGAAACCGCCAAACTCGGCGGCTGGCGCAGTTACGTCAGCGACAAGAAGTTCTTCCTCGCCCCCGACGGCAACGAGCACCCCGACCACGAACTGGCCGCCACCGTCCAGGCGCTGTACGCCCCGGCCAGTCTCGGCGAGCAACACGCGCAGTGCGTCTACCCGGCGCGCACGCGCTGGCTGAAAGATCAACTCAACCTGAGCGACCTGCCAACGCCGGACTGCACCGACTTCAAGAAATGGTTCAAGGACGTCTCGCCTCACAGCGCGGTGATGATTTTCCCGGCGGCCTACCTCAACAGCCCGTCGTCGATGTTCGGTCACACCCTGCTGCGCATCGACCAGGCTGACGTGCAAAGCGACAAGACCTCGCTGCTCAGCTACGCGATCAACTTCGGCGCCTACATCGAAGGTTCGGACAACAGCATCCTGTATGCCTGGAAAGGCCTGATGGGCGGATATCCGGGACTGTTCGCGCTGGTGCCCTATCAGGAAAAACTCTCGGAATACCGCAGCCTGGAAAACCGCGACCTGTGGGAATACCGGCTCAACCTGACGCAAGCCGAAACCGCACGGATGGTCGAGCATGTGTGGGAGTTGAAGCAGATCCAGTTCGATTACTTCTTTTTCGACGAAAACTGCTCCTATCGCCTGCTCGAACTGTTGCAGGTCGCGCGTCCGAGTCTGCGCCTGACCGAGCAATTCCCGCTGACCGCGATCCCCACCGACACGGTCAAAGCGGTGAAGGAAGCCGGACTGGTGGAGCACATCGAATACCGCCCGTCCCGCGAGCGTGAATTGCTCAGCCGCGCCGAGCCCCTGACCGGCGAGGAACAGGACCAGGTGCTGAAAGTCAGCGCCGACCAACAGCAATTACAGGATCCGGCCTTCAAGGCCCTGCCCCGCGACCGGCAGGCGCTGATCATCGACGCCGCGTATCGGCTGGAACGCTACCGCGCCAACGGCCAGGAGCGTGATCCACAGCGAGCGCAGCGCAGTTTCGAACTGCTGCGGGCAATCAACAAGAACCCGGCGCCGGAGCTGCAAATCCCGCAGCCGGGCCTGCCCGAGGACGGCCACGAATCCCGCACCTGGCAGGCCGGTCTCGGCACTCGCGGTGACCGCGCGTTCGGCGAGTACGGCTTGCGTATGGCCTACCACGATCTCAACGACAACGCCGAGAGTTTCCCCCTCGGCGCGCAGATCGAAATCCTGCAAATGAAGCTGCGCCAGTACGAAGGCAATCACTGGCAGTTCCAGCAGCTGGATCTGGCGACCATCCGCTCGCTGACGCCGCGCAATGCGCTGCTGCAGCCGCTGTCGTGGCAAGTCACCGGCGGTCTGGAGCGAGTGCCGGGCAAGCATGACGACGAAACCCTGGTCAGCCATGTCAACGGTGGCGGTGGCGGCACTTGGGCGCTGGGTGATGATGTACTGGGGTTTGCGCTCGGCACCGTACGTGTTGAACACAACAATGATTTCGCCGGGTTCGTTTCCCCCGCAGGCGGTTTCAATACCGGTGTGCTGTGGAAAAACCCGTTGGGCAATCTGAGTGTGGAGGCCAAAGGCGATTACTTCTTCAATGGCGAAGTGCGCCGCAGCCTGAGCCTGAACCAGCAGTGGGAGTTATCCCGCAACCTCGGCCTGCGCCTCAGCGCCCAGCGTGAGTTCAGCCATCTGGCAACGCCGGAGACCGAAGTGATGCTTGAGGTGAAGTGGTATCACTACTGAGGTTTTGATCTTTCTTTCACGCCTCATCGACGAATCCGCTTCTAGACTTTCCCTATCAGCCGGATAACGGCGCGGGAGAGTGTGATGTGGCGGTGTGCGGGTTTTGTGGGCGTGTTGCTGTTGCTGGGTGGCTGTCAGAGCACCCACGAAGATCTGATCGCCAAGGGTTACCCACCGGCGTTCGCCGACGGTTTCGATGACGGTTGCATCAGCGGTCGCCAGGCGGCCGGTTCGATCAGCGGCGAGTTTCGCAAGAACGTGCCGCGCTATCTCAAGGACAAACAATACGCCGAAGGCTGGAGCGACGGCTTCCGTCAGTGTCAGGCGATGCTGGAAAACAAGGACCGCGAAGACTATCGCAACGAACATTGGGACGAGCGCGAACGGGCCTGGCAGCAACAGAAGGATCAGGGCGCCGCGCGGGCTTATCGCTCGCAGTAGGTCGTTTCCAGACATCCAGTGAAACTCATTGCCTGCGACCATGGCCCAACGGTTGTCACAGGAGGTCACCATGAGCCGTGCTTTCGTCAACGAAGACAATGCCGCCGCGCAGGCCGACCAGCCGGTCGAACGGCAGGTCAGCACTCAGCCCAATTACGTCACGCCACAGGGGCTTGCCCAGTTGCACGCGAAAGTCGCCGAACTGCAAACCCTGCATGCTGAACAGGCGGCCATGGGCGAGCAGGCCGACAAACAGCGCCTGGCCGATCTCGAACGGGATTTACGTTATTTCAATCAGCGGGTCGGCAGCGCCCAGGTCGCGCTCGCCCCGACCTCGACCGACAAGGTGCAGATCGGCAGCTGGGTGACATACGCCGATGAACACGCCACCGAGCGCCGTGTGCAACTGGTCGGTGAAGATCAGGCCGATGCGGCCAACGGCCTGATCAACTGGGCCTCACCGCTGGGTCGCGCGCTGCTTGGCGCCCGGCTCAACGACGAAGTGCTGTGGCAGCGCCCGGCCGGCAATCAACTGATCGAAGTGATCCGCATCGATCTGCCTTAAACCACGCCCTGCGCCATCATCGCGTCGGCGACTTTGACGAAGCCGGCGATGTTCGCGCCTTTGACGTAGTTGATCCGCCCGTTTTCCTCACCGTAATGCACGCAAGCGTGGTGGATCGACTGCATGATCGCGTGCAGCTTGCTGTCCACCTCGCCCGCCGTCCACAGCAGACGCATGGCGTTCTGCGACATCTCCAGACCGCTGACCGCCACGCCGCCGGCATTCGATGCCTTGCCCGGCGCGAACAGGATGCCGGCCTCGATAAAGATATCCACAGCCTCAAGGGTGGTCGGCATGTTCGCGCCTTCGGCCACACACACGCAGCCGTTACGCAGCAAGGTGCGGGCGGCTTCGGCGTCGAGTTCGTTCTGGGTGGCGCATGGCAGTGCGATGTCGCACGGCAACGACCATGGCAACTGACCGGCGCGGAACTCCAGGCCGAATGCCGCCGCCAGTTCGCTGATCCGCCCGCGCTTGACGTTCTTCAGTTCCAGCAGCGCCAGCCACTGTTCTTCGCTCAGGCCTGCCTCGCAGTACAGCGTGCCTTCGGAGTCGGACAGGGAAATCACTTTGCCGCCCAGATCCATCACTTTGCGAGCCGCATATTGCGCGACGTTACCGGAACCGGAGATCGCCACGCGCTTGCCTTCGACGGTCTGCTCGCGGCGCTTGAGCATTTCTTCGGCGAAATACACGCAACCGAAACCGGTGGCTTCCGGGCGGATCAGGCTGCCGCCGTAGGTCATGCCCTTGCCGGTCAGCACGCTGGTGAACTGGTTGCTCAAGCGTTTGTACTGGCCGAACAGGAAACCGATCTCCCGCGCGCCGACACCAATATCGCCGGCCGGCACGTCCACGTCGGCACCGATGTGGCGGTACAGCTCGCTCATGAACGCCTGGCAGAAACGCATGACTTCGGCGTCGCTCTTGCCCTTCGGATCGAAGTCCGAACCGCCCTTGCCGCCGCCCATGGGCAACGAGGTCAGGGAGTTCTTAAAGGTCTGTTCGAAGGCGAGGAATTTCAGCACGCCCATATTCACCGAAGGATGGAAGCGCAAACCGCCCTTGTACGGACCGATGGCGCTGTTCATCTGGATGCGGAATCCGCGATTGACCTGCACCTTGCCCTGATCGTCGACCCACGACACGCGGAACACCACCGCCCGCTCCGGCTCGCAGATGCGCTCCAGAATTCCCGTGGTCAGATAATGCGGATTGGCTTCGAGAAACGGCCACAGGCTGCGCAGGACTTCTTCGACGGCCTGGTGGAATTCGGGTTGATCCGGATCGCGTTTTTTCAGACGGGCGAGGAAGGATTCGACGGATTCGATCATGGGAAAAGTCTCGGCAAATTTGTTGTCGTTGGAAGAGATTGAGCCGGACTGTAACAAACGACATGTACACAGCAACAGACAAAAATGTCGCATTTATGAAAACAAATAGTACACACGCTATAAATCACGGCGGATTGCAGGCAAAAAAAAGCGGAGCCCGAAGGCTCCGCTTTTTCATGCAACCAACCTGTGATCAGGCCAGTTTCTTGTGGCGTACCCGGTGTGGCTGGGCCGCTGCTTCGCCGAGACGCTTTTTGCGATCGGCTTCGTACTCGGTGTAGTTGCCTTCGAAGAACACCGCTTGCGAGTCGTCTTCGTACGCCAGGATGTGCGTCGCGACGCGGTCAAGGAACCACCGATCGTGAGAGATCACAATGGCAGCGCCCGGGAAGTCCAGCAGGGCTTCTTCCAGGGAACGCAGGGTTTCAACGTCGAGGTCGTTGGACGGTTCGTCGAGCAGCAGGACGTTGCCGCCCTCCTTCAGGGTCAGCGCCAGGTGCAGACGACCGCGCTCACCACCGGACAGGTCCTTGACGAACTTCTGCTGATCGCCGCCCTTGAAGTTGAAGCGACCGACGTAGGTACGCGACGGGATCTCGTAGTTGCCGATGCGGATCTGGTCGGAACCGTCGGAGATCTGCTGGAACACGGTCTTGCTGCCGTCGAGGTCTTCGCGGCTCTGGTCCACACAGGCCAGTTGCACGGTTTCGCCGACTTCGATGGTGCCGGAATCCGGGGTTTCCTTGCCCATCAGCATGCGGAACAGGGTCGATTTACCGGCACCGTTACCACCGATCACGCCGACGATGGCGCCTTTCGGCATCGAGAACGACAGGTTGTCGATCAGTACGCGATCGCCGTAGCCCTTGGTGACGTTCTTGAATTCGATGACCTTGTCGCCCAGGCGCGGACCGGCCGGGATGTAGATCTCGTTGGTTTCCGAACGCTTCTGGAATTCCTGCGATTGCATTTCTTCGAAGCGCTGCAGACGAGCCTTGGATTTCGACTGGCGGGCCTTGGCGCCTTTGCGCACCCACTCCAGTTCTTCCTTCATGGCTTTTTCGTGAGCCGATTGCTGCTTGGATTCGGCCGCCAGACGATCGGACTTGGCTTCCAGCCAGCCCGAGTAGTTGCCTTCGTACGGAATGCCCGCACCGCGGTCGAGTTCCAGAATCCAGCCGGCAACGTTGTCCAGGAAGTAACGGTCGTGCGTGATCGCTACCACAGTGCCCGGGAAGTCGTGCAGGAAGTGTTCGAGCCACGCAACGGAGTCGGCGTCCAGGTGGTTGGTCGGTTCGTCGAGCAGCAGCATGTCCGGGGCGGACAGCAGCAGACGGCACAGGGCCACACGACGTTTTTCACCACCGGACAGGTGTTCCACTTTCGCGTCCCAGGCCGGCAGACGCAGCGCATCGGCGGCGACTTCCAACTGGCGCTCCAGGTTGTGACCGTCGCTGGCCTGCAGGATCGCTTCGAGCTTGGCCTGTTCGGCGGCCAGCTTGTCGAAGTCGGCATCCGGATCGGCGTAAGCGGCGTAGACCTCGTCCAGGCGGGCCTGGGCGTCCTTGATCACGCTGACCGCTTCCTCGACCACTTCACGCACGGTCTTGGTCGGATCGAGTTGCGGCTCTTGCGGCAGATAACCGATGTTCAGTTCCGGCATCGGGCGCGCTTCGCCTTCGAATTCGGTGTCGACGCCGGCCATGATTTTCAGCAGCGTGGACTTGCCCGAACCGTTGAGGCCGAGTACGCCGATCTTGGCGCCCGGGAAGAAGGACAGAGAAATGTTTTTCAGGATTTCCCGCTTCGGCGGAACAACTTTGCCCAGCCGATGCATGGTGAAGACGTATTGAGCCATGGAGAACCTTGGGTCAGTGACAGATGAATGATTGGAGCGCAGGCGATGCCCGGCCAGACCATGCGCGTCGTTCACTTGATGGTGATCAATGCGTGCGCGCTGAAAAAAGTCTGATTCTAGGAGCTGGAACGCTCCCGCGTAACCGGCAAAGCTACCTGAATGACCGGTGGCAGTCCAGCCGAGCGGGGCTGGCACTTCGCCACAACTCAAGGCATGCTAGCCGCCCTTTGGGCGTCCGGCTTATAGTGCACGTCGCGCCAGTCCAGCCAAACCGCAGGATTACAGCTTGTCCAATGTCACTCCGCCTACTTCTGTGAGCAGCACCCCACCGGCGCCCGGCTCGTCCCTGCGTGGGACATTGAAAGGCGCGCTGGCGACTTTGGTGCTGTTGCTGCTGGCGTTGCTGTTCTGGCAACTGCTCGATCAACTGCGTGAAACCCAGAAAAACCAGCGCCAGTACACCATCGACTACACCGCCGATCTCGCTTCGCAAGTCAGCCTCAACATGTCGCTGAACGCGCAGATCGCACTCAATCTGCTACCGATCGTCGAACAGCCGCAGTCCACCGACGATCAGCAGGCGCTGCTGCGCAAGTTGCAGCAATCGCTGCCGGACCTGCGTAGCCTGGCGTTGCTCAGCCCCTCCGGAAAAATCCTCAGCGACAGCGCCACTGACAGCCAGGACGCCGACTACCTCAGCGATCTGGTCCGCCGCAGCCACGCCCAGGCACATTATTTCAGCAATGCCGACGACGGCTCGGTGGTGCATCTGCTGCTGCATCAGGCCAGCGGCAGCACCCGCGGCTATTGGGCACTGCGCCTGACCCCGACCTTCTTTGCCTCGCTGACCAAACAGGGTGACAGCGGCATCCGCCCTTTGTGGCTGGTGGAAAACCGCATCAACCATCAGATCATCAGTCGCGACGAAGCCCTGCCCTCCACCAAGACCAGCACCCTGACGCCCGACGATCTGGCCAACAGCGTGCTGACCGTGCCGCTGAGCAGCAGCGACTGGCAACTGCGCGGGCTGTTCGACCGGCAACATGTGCTGGAAGAGTTGCTGCCGGCGTTCATCGGCAAATGCCTGCTGGGTCTGGCGTTCTCGCTGTTGCCATTTATCGCGTTGCTCAACATGCGCCGCCGCCAGCGTCAGGTACATGAGGGGCGTCGTCGTTATCAGGATATTTTCGAAGGCACTGGCGTGGCCCTGTGCGTGCTGGATCTTTCGGGGCTCAAGCAGGTTTTCGAGAAAGCCCAGATACAGACCAGCGACCAGCTCAAGGCCTGGCTCGACCAACCGCAACAGCGCCAGCAACTGCTCCAGGAGCTGCGGGTCACCGAGGTCAACCAGGTGGCGCTGCAACTGCTTAACGTCAATTCCTGCGACCACGCCTGGCAACTGCTGATCGACGGTCATCCGCACAGCCAGTGCGCCATCGGCAATCAAGTGCTCGATGCCGTGCTCCAGCAGCAAAAGCAGCTGGAACTGGAAATCAAGTTGCCGGACATCAACGGCCGCGACCAGCACCTGTGGCTGGTGCTGCGCCTGCCGCAGGAGCAGCACGACTACAAGGCCGTGATCCTGAGCATCAACGACATCACCAGCCGCAAACTGATCGAACTGTCACTGCTGGAACGCGAAGGTTTCTGGTCGGACGTGGTGCGCACCGTGCCGGATCACCTGTACGTGCAGGATGTGATCAGTCAGCGGATGATTTTCAGCAACCACCACCTCGGCCAGACCCTCGGGTACAACCGTACCGAGCTGCATCAGATGGGCGAGTACTTCTGGGAAATCCTCCTGCACCCGGAAGACGCCGACTATTACCACCGCTCGCGGCAGATGCAGCGTCACGCCGGTTACAGCCAGTTGCTGCAATGCCAGTTACGCTTCCGTCACCGCGACGGCAAGTGGCGGCGCTTCGATATCCGCGAACAGGCGCTGGCTCGGGACAAGCACGATCAGGTCACGCGGATCATCGGCGTGGCCAAGGACATCACCGAGCAGATCGAAGCCAGCGAATCCCTGCGAGACAGCGAGCAGCGCTACCGGATGCTCGCCGAAAGCATCAGCGACGTGATCTTCTCCACCGACAGCAAGCTGTCGCTCAACTACGTCAGCCCGTCGGTGCAAGCCGTGCTTGGCTACGACGCCGAATGGATTTTCCAGAATGGCTGGCAGTCGACCATCGCCAACCCGCAGCAACTGAGCGGCATCTATCACCTGATGGACCGGGTCAGCAAAGCCCTGGACAAGCCCGAACAACTGGCAATCCTGCGCAGTCAGGTACAGACCCAGATGTTCCTGTTCGACTGCCTGCGCGCCGATGGCCGCAAGATCCCGATCGAACTGCGCCTGGTGCTGGTGTGGGACGAACACGGCGCCTTCGAAGGCGTGCTCGGGGTCGGTCGCGACATCAGCCAGCAGCGCCGTGCCGAGAAAGACCTGCGCATGGCGGCCACGGTATTCGAGCATTCGACTTCGGCGATCCTGATCACCGACCCGGCCGGTTACATCGTTCAGGCCAACGAAGCGTTCAGTCGGGTCAGCGGCTACGCGGTGAGCGAAGTGCTCGACCAGTTGCCGAACATGCTCACCGTCGACGAACAACAGGACGCGCACCTGCGTTACGTGCTCAAGCAATTGCATCAGCACAGCACCTGGGAAGGCGAAGTCTGGCTCAAGCGCCGCAATGGCGAGCATTACCCGGCGTGGGTCGGCATCACTGCGGTGCTCGATGACGAAGGCGACCTGGCCAGTTACGTGTGCTTCTTCAGCGACATCAGCGAGCGCAAGGCCAGCGAACAACGGATTCACCGCCTCGCCTACTACGACGCCCTGACCCATCTGCCGAACCGCACGCTGTTCCAGGATCGCCTGCACACTGCGCTGCAATCGGCCGACCGGCAGAAGTCGTGGGTGGTGCTGATGTTCCTCGACCTCGACCGATTCAAACCGATCAACGACTCTCTCGGCCACGCCGCCGGCGACCGCATGCTCAAGGACATGGCCACCCGGCTGCTGGCCTGCGTCGACGATGACGACACCGTGGCGCGGATGGGCGGCGACGAATTCACTTTGCTGCTGCAACACCGCTCCAGCCGCGAGATGGCGCTGAACCGTGCGATCCATGTGGCCGAGCAGATTCTCGGTAGCCTGGTGCGGCCGTTCGTGCTGGAGGGGCGCGAATTCTTCGTCACCGCCAGTATCGGCATCGCCCTGAGCCCGCAGGACGGCAACGAACTCAGCCAGCTGATGAAGAACGCCGACACCGCGATGTATCACGCCAAGGAGCGCGGCAAGAACAACTTCCAGTTCTATCAGGCCGACATGAACGCCAGTGCGCTGGAGCGTCTGGAACTGGAAAGCGACCTGCGCCACGCCCTCGAGCAAAACGAATTCGTGCTGTATTACCAGCCGCAGTTCAGCGGCGACGGCAAACGCCTGACCGGCGCCGAAGCCCTGCTGCGCTGGCGTCACCCGCGTCGCGGGCTGGTACCGCCGGGGGATTTCATTCCGGTGCTCGAAGAACTCGGGCTGGTGGTGGACGTCGGCGACTGGGTGATCAGCGAAGCCTGCCGTCAGCTCAAGACCTGGCACCAAAGCCGCGTGCGTGTGCCGAAAGTCTCGGTGAACATTTCCGCCCGGCAGTTCTCCGACGGCCAGCTCGGCACGCGGATCGCCACCATCCTCAAGGAAACCGGCCTGCCGCCGGCGTGCCTGGAGCTGGAACTGACCGAAAGTATCCTGATGCGCGAAGTCAGCGAGGCGATGCAGATCCTTGCCGGCTTGAAGAACCTCGGCCTGAGCATCGCGGTCGACGACTTCGGCACCGGTTACTCGTCGCTGAACTACCTCAAGCAATTCCCGATCGACGTGCTGAAGATCGACCGCACCTTCGTCGACGGCCTGCCCTCCGGCGAGCAGGACGCACAGATTGCCCGGGCAATCATCGCCATGGCCCACAGCCTCAATCTGGCGGTGATCGCCGAGGGTGTGGAAACCCATGAGCAACTGGACTTCCTGCGCGAGCATGGTTGCGACGAGGTTCAGGGTTATCTGTTCGGGCGGCCGATGCCGGCCACCCGCTTCGAGGCGCAGTTCAGCAATGATGCGCTGTTCATGTTCGACTGAAGATCGGCGGCGCGGCCTTCGCGAGCGAGCCCGCTTCCACAGGGATTGATGTCGATCACAAAATCGTGGGCCGGCCTCGGTTATTGTGCGAACCGGCTGGTCAGCGAAAAGGCCGGCACGGACGCCACATATCTGGTCATGAACGCCACTTGTCTGCGACATGATGTCGTTTCATATGCCATCCAAAACCCGATGGGTTAGAATGCCCCCCTTTTCTGCCCCCGATCCTTGAGGACCGCCATGTTCAGCCGTGATTTGACTATTGCCAAGTACGACGCCGATCTTTTTGCCGCCATGGAGCAAGAAGCCCAGCGCCAGGAAGAACACATCGAGCTGATCGCTTCGGAGAACTACACCAGCCCAGCGGTGATGGAAGCTCAAGGCTCGGTTCTGACCAACAAGTACGCCGAAGGCTACCCGGGCAAGCGCTACTACGGTGGTTGCGAGTACGTCGACGTTGTTGAGCAACTGGCCATCGACCGCGCCAAAGAACTGTTCGGCGCCGACTACGCCAACGTTCAGCCGCACGCCGGTTCCCAAGCCAACGCCGCTGTCTACCTGGCCCTGCTGTCGGCCGGTGACACCATCCTGGGCATGAGCCTGGCTCACGGCGGTCACCTGACCCACGGCGCCAGCGTTTCCTCCTCCGGCAAGCTGTACAACGCCATCCAGTACGGCATCGACGCCAACGGCCTGATCGACTACGACGAAGTCGAGCGTCTGGCGGTCGAGCACAAGCCGAAAATGATCGTGGCCGGTTTCTCTGCCTACTCGCAGATCCTGGACTTCCCGCGTTTCCGCGAAATCGCCGACAAGGTTGGCGCCTACCTGTTCGTCGACATGGCTCACGTGGCCGGTCTGGTCGCCGCTGGCGTCTACCCGAACCCGGTTCCGTTCGCTGACGTCGTGACCACCACCACTCACAAGACCCTGCGCGGTCCACGTGGTGGCCTGATCCTGGCTCGCGCCAACGCCGACATCGAGAAGAAGCTGAACTCCGCCGTATTCCCGGGCGCCCAGGGTGGCCCGCTGGAGCACGTGATCGCCGCCAAAGCGATCTGCTTCAAGGAAGCACTGCAGCCTGAGTTCAAGGCTTACCAGCAACAAGTGGTGAAAAACGCCCAGGCCATGGCCGGCGTGTTCATCGAGCGCGGTTTCGACGTGGTTTCCGGCGGTACTGAAAACCACCTGTTCCTGCTGTCGCTGATCAAGCAGGAAATCTCCGGTAAAGACGCCGACGCCGCTCTGGGCAAAGCGTTCATCACCGTGAACAAGAACTCCGTGCCAAACGACCCACGCTCCCCGTTCGTCACCTCCGGTCTGCGCTTCGGTACTCCGGCTGTGACCACTCGCGGCTTCAAAGAGGCTGAGTGCAAAGAGCTGGCTGGCTGGATCTGCGACATCCTGGCTGACCTGAACAACGAAGCGGTGATCGACGCCGTTCGTGAGAAAGTCAAAGCCATCTGCAAGAAACTGCCGGTATACGGCGCTTAATTGCGACGCTAAAACCGCAGCATGAAAAACCGGCCAAGTGATTGGCCGGTTTTTTTTCGTCCGCAAAAAAGTTTCGAACGCCAAATGGCTCAAAGTCGGGGTATTGCGCCCAACTGGTAAGACCGGTCATGCCAATTCGTCATTTTTTACTTGCGATCGACAAAAAACAGCGCCTAGACTGCACCCGCACTGGACATACCGGTAAGACCACAATAATTAAGTCCTGAATCTGATACGCCCCGCGTACGGCAGCCAGGACACCGACCAGGATTCCTCCCATGCTCAGATGGTGCTCGCGTTCAATCTTCCTCCAAGTGGTTCTCGGACTGATGCTCGGCATCGTCTGCGGGCTGACCCTTCCTGAATACTCGGCCCAGCTCAAACCGCTCGGCGACGGTTTCATCAAACTGATCAAGATGCTCATCGGCCTGATCGTGTTCTGCGTGGTGGTCAGCGGCATCAGCGGCGCCGGCGACCTGAAGAAGGTCGGACGCATCGGCCTCAAGTCGGTGATCTACTTCGAAGTGCTGACCACCATCGCGCTGGTGATCGGTCTGGTGTTCGCGTTCAGCACCGGGATCGGCAGTGGCGCCAATATCCATCTGGAGCAGCTGTCCGCCGCCGACATGGGCGATATCGCCGAACGCGGCCAGCACATGCACACCACCACTCAGTTCCTGATGGACCTGATCCCGACCTCGGTACTCGGCGCTTTCGCTGACAACAACATCCTGCAAGTGCTGTTGTTCTCGGTGCTGTTCGGCAGCGCGTTGAATCTGGTGGGCGAAGCCGCTTCCGGGATCTCGCGGCTGATCAACGAACTGAGCCATGTAATCTTCCGCATCATGGGCATGATCGTGCGTCTGGCACCGATCGGCGTGTTCGGTGCCATCGCCTTCACCACCAGCAAATACGGCCTCGATTCCCTGCAACACCTGGGCAGCCTGGTCGGTTTGTTCTACCTGACCTGCATCGCCTTCGTCGCACTGATTCTCGGCCTGGTGATGCGCCTGTCCGGTCTGCGTATGTGGCCGCTGCTCAAGTACCTGCGCGAAGAACTGCTGATCGTCATGGGCACCGCCTCCTCCGACGCCGTGTTGCCGCAGATCATGCGCAAGCTGGAACATCTGGGCATCGGCAGCTCCACCGTCGGGCTGGTGATTCCCACCGGTTACTCGTTCAACCTCGATGGTTTTTCGATCTACCTGACCCTGGCCATTGTGTTCATCGCCAACGCCACCGGCACGCCGCTGGCCATGACCGATCTGTTGACGATTTTGCTGGTGTCGCTGATTACCTCCAAAGGTGCCCACGGCATTCCGGGATCGGCGCTGGTGATTCTGGCGGCCACGCTGACGGCCATCCCGGCGATTCCGGTGGTCGGTCTGGTGCTGGTGCTGGCGGTGGACTGGTTCATGGGCATCGGCCGGGCACTGACCAACCTGATCGGCAACTGCGTCGCCACCGTGGCCATCGCCCGCTGGGAAAAGGATATCGATGTGCAACGGGCGAACAAGGTGCTCAACGGCGAGCAGGGCTATAACTTTCAGCCGAGAAAAACGGCCGCTCAAGCGGCGGCCAAAGAATTCTGAATGATCGCCGTGCCTGCGCACATGCAGGCACGGCTCATGGAGCGAACACGTGATTACTACATCAACCGTCGTCAACTCAGTGGTAGAAAAACTCCGGGCCGCCCTCGCCCGTGGCCAGTGGCGCTCCGGCGAGATGCTGCCGGGCCAGCGCGAACTGGCCGAGCAACTGGGCATCAGCCGCCCGAGCCTGCGCGAAGCGGTGATCGTGCTGGAAACCCTCGGTCTGGTGCGTTCGATGCCGGGCAAAGGCGTGGTGGTGCTCGACGCCCAGGCCAGTGACAGCCAAAGCCACGACAGCGCGATGGCCGGTGCCAGCCTCGAAGACGTGCTGCAACTGCGCTATACCCTCGAACCGTTCATCGTCGGTCTGGTGGCGCAGTCGATCAGCAGCAAGGAAGTCGGGCAACTGCGCCTGACCTTGATGGACATGCGCGAAGCCCTCGAAGCAGGTGACAGCGAGGCCGGCGTCAGCGCTTACATCGCGTTTCACGAAGAGCTGTTCACCCTGACCTCGAACCCGATTTTCCAGAGCGTGGTGCAACAGACCAGCAACGCCCTCAAGCAGAGCGCCGAAGTGCTGCGCAATTCGCCGGAGCACCTGGCCGAACGCCTTGAGGAAAACGAGGCCGTGGTGCGCGCGATCCGCAGCAAGAACAGCGCTCAGGCCAGTGCCGAAATGCGCCGGCACATCCTGCGTGAAGGCCAGCGCATGGGCATCGAGCTGAATATTCCGGATGACAATCTGAGTAACTGAAACGCCTCACACTGGAGACCGGCCATGAACAGTCTTGCCACGCCGTCGCATTCTCGCCAGACCTCGGCGGCCCTGCCCTTCTCCCGCCTGCAGACGCCGGTGGACGAGCTGTATCCGCGACTGTTCGACGCAATCCTCGAACAACGCCTCGATGCCGCCAGCCGCTTCACCGAAGAGAGTCTCAAGCACATGTTCGGTGTCAGCCGCGCGGATGTGCGTCGGGCGCTGACCCAACTGTCCCACGAACAGATCATCGTGCTGCGGGCCAACCATCGACCGCGCATAGCCGCGCCGGACGCCGAGCAGACACGTCAGGCGCTGCACGCCCGGCGCCTGGCCGAGAACACGCTGGTGCGGCTGGCTTGCCAGCATGCGCAGGCTGAAGACTTGAAACGCCTGCGCGCCTTGATCGAACACGAACGCCAGGCTGTGGATAAAGACCGACGCGGCGCGGCGATTCGCCTGTCCGGGGAGTTTCATTTGCAGTTGGCGAAAATGGCCGGGAATGCACCGTTGGCGCATTTTCTCGGCACGTTGGTGCCGCTGACCTCACTGGCGATTGCGCGTTGCATTGAAAGCACGCATAGCTGTTGCGGCTGGCAGGACCACGCCCGGATCGTCGAGGCGATCGAGCGTGATGACGCCGCCGAGGCCGTGTCGCTGATGAACTGTCATCTGGATCATCTGGAACAGACGATTCTCAGTGGTTCCACGCACTGAGACAGCGGCGGACTCAGTCCGCCGCCACCTTGGCAAACCCCGCCCGGATCTTCTCTTCCGGCAGATCATCGGCGATAAACACGATCACGCTTTCCCGTGCCTCGCCCTCGGCCCACTCGGTGTCCCAGTCGAAGCCGTAGAGTTTCAGCACGCCCTGGAACACCAACCGACGATCTTCGCCCGCAATGTTCAACACGCCTTTGTAGCGCAGCAATTGCTTGCCGTGTTCTTCCAGCAATTCGTTCATGAACTCGCTGAGCTGATCGATATCCAGTGGCTGATCGGTACGCAGCACCAGACTGGAAATCCGGTCGATGGACGGTGCCTTGCTGACCGGGCGCAGACTCACCCCGCCGCCGAGATCGGCATTCAGGTTGAAGCCTCGCACATCGAGCAATTCAGCCAGATCGATGTTGCCGTGTTCGACCACGCGAATCGGCGCACGGCGGTTGATACGGGTCAGGCGTTCGCTGAGTGCGGTGAACGCAGCCTCGTCCACCAGATCGGTTTTGCTCACCAGCAAGCGGTCAGCAAAACCGATCTGCGCCTGGGCGATGGTCTGGGTTAGGTGCAGCTCGGCGTGGGCCGCGTCGACGAGGGTAATGATGCCGTCGAGCAGATAGCGCTCACGCAGTTCTTCGTCGATGAAAAAGGTCTGTGCCACCGGGGCCGGATCGGCCAGGCCAGTGCACTCGATGACCAGCCGATCGAAGGCGATTTCGCCGCTGTCCAGCCGTTCGAGCAGCAAGTACAGGGCTTTGGTCAGGTCGGTGTGGATGGTGCAGCAGACGCAGCCGTTGGCCAGGGTCATGACTTGCACCGGCTCGTCGCCCAGCAACTGGGTGTCGATACCGGCGTCGCTGAATTCGTTTTCGATCACGGCGATTTTCAGGCCGTGCTCGGCTTTCAACAGATGGCGCAGCAAGGTGGTCTTGCCGGCGCCGAGGAAGCCGCTGAGCACCGTGACCGGGATGGGAGAAGACAAACTCGATCTCCTTCAATTGCACAAATAAAAATGGGAGCAGGCCGAAAGACCTGCTCCCACCTCACCTCTGATGAACCGCGATCAGCGGCTCAACAGCACTTCGGCCCACCCTTGCCACCGTAACGGGCTTCCTGACGTTCGCGAAAGAACATCTCGTAGCTCATCACCGGTTTGTCCGGGTGTTTGGTTTGCATATGCTCGACGTACGTGTCGTAGTCGGGCATGCCGACCATCAGGCGCGCGGCCTGACCGAGGTATTTACCGAGGCGACTCAGGTCATTGAACATGGTGCAATCCTCTGGTTACGCGTCCGGCAGGGCCTGGAACGGCGATTCTTTATCCGTACGCTCTTTTTTGCCCCAGGCGGCGATGCCGACCTTGAGCGCATAGAACAGGATGCTGAATACCACGAACAGGAACAGCGCGGTCAGCGTTGCGTTGGTGTAAGCGTTGAAGATCACGTGCTGCATCTGCTCGACGCTCTTGGCCGGTGCGATCACCTGGCCTGCGGCCAGTGCATCGCTGTACTTCTTGGCCAGCGACAGGAAGCCGACAGCCGGGTTGGCGTCGAACAACTTGATGAAGCCTGCAGTCGTGGTGCAGATCAGTAGCCAGGCAGCCGGCAGCAGAGTGACCCAGATGTAGCGCTGACGCTTCATCTTGATCAGGACCACGGTGCCGAGCATCAGCGCGATACCGGCCAGCATCTGGTTGGAGATACCGAACAGCGGCCACAAGGTGTTGATGCCACCCAGCGGATCGATCACGCCCTGATACAGCAACCAGCCCCACATCGCCACACAACCGGCGGTGGCGATCAGGTTGGCGGTCCAGGATTCGGTACGTTTCAGCGCCGGCACGAAGGAGCCGAGCAGATCCTGCAGCATGAAGCGCCCGGCACGGGTGCCGGCGTCCACAGCGGTCAGGATGAACAGCGCTTCGAACAGGATCGCGAAGTGGTACCAGAACGCCATGGTGTTTTCACCCGGCAGGACACTGTGCAGGATCTGCGCGATACCGACCGCCAGGGTCGGTGCACCACCGGCACGGGCCAGGATGGTGGTTTCGCCGATGTCATGCGCCACGGCTTGCAGCGCCTCAGGCGTGATCGCAAAACCCCAGTTGCTGACAGCGGTTGCCACCGCCACCACGTCACCGCCGACGACTGCCGCCGGGCTGTTCATGGCGAAGTACACGCCAGGCTCGATCACCGAAGCGGCAACCATGGCCATGATGGCCACGAACGATTCCATCAGCATGCCGCCGTAACCGATGTAGCGGGCGTTGGTTTCGTTATCCAGCAGTTTCGGCGTGGTGCCGGACGAGATCAGTGCGTGGAAGCCCGATACCGCACCGCAAGCGATGGTGATGAACAGGAACGGGAACAGGCCGCCCTTCCACACCGGGCCGGTGCCGTCGACGAACTGGGTCAGGGCCGGCATTTTCAGCTCGGGCATGGTGACCAGAATGCCGATCGCCAGGGCGATGATGGTACCGATCTTGAGGAACGTGGACAGATAGTCACGTGGCGCGAGGATCAGCCAGACCGGCAACACAGCGGCAACGAAGCCGTAACCGATCAGCATCCAGGTGATTTGCACGCCGGTGAAGCTGAAGGCCTTGGCCCACACCGGGTCAGCGGCAATCTGCCCGCCCAGCCAGATCGAACCGAGCAGCAGCACCACGCCGATCACCGAGATCTCGCCGATGCGGCCCGGGCGGATGTAGCGCATGTAGATGCCCATGAACATCGCGATCGGGATGGTCGCCATCACGGTGAAGATGCCCCAAGGGCTCTCGGCCAAGGCTTTGACGACGATCAGCGCCAGTACCGCGAGGATGATGATCATGATCAGGAAGCAGCCGAACAGCGCGATGGTGCCGGGGATGCGGCCCATTTCTTCACGCACCATGTCGCCCAAAGAACGGCCGTTGCGACGGGTGGACATGAACAGGACCATGAAGTCCTGCACCGCGCCCGCCAGCACCACGCCGGCAATCAGCCACAGCGTGCCGGGCAGGTAGCCCATCTGCGCAGCCAGTACCGGACCGACCAGAGGCCCCGCGCCGGCGATGGCCGCGAAGTGGTGTCCGAAGAGAATGTGTTTGTTGGTCGGAACGTAGTCCAGACCGTCATTGTTGAGCACGGCGGGGGTGGCCCGGCGTGGATCGAGTTGCATCACATTGTTAGCGATGAACAGACTGTAGTAACGGTACGCAACCAGATAAATGGCCACGGCGGCGACCACGATCCACAAGGCGTTGATCGCCTCGCCTCGGCGCAATGCCACTACGCCCAGGGCGCACGCTCCTACGATTGCCAGCACTAGCCAGGGTAAGTGGCGCAGCAGGCTATTATTATTTTTCATTTTATTATTCCAGCCAGGGTGGACAAGAAAGACAGCCACCCCGAGTTTAGCGCTACTGGCGGCAAAGGCCATACCCCGACATTGGTCGGACGCCCTGCCTGACTGGCAACACTCGACGTGGCGGGTCTATAGTCAGCGAACCGTCCAGAGGATTGCGCCATGAGCGAGCACCCGTCCGAGCGTCGCCGCTTCAAACGTATCGCGTTCGATGCCAGAACCGAATTGAGCCAGGGTGAATACATCTGGCCGGTGAAGCTGATCGACCTGTCGCTCAAGGGATTGTTGATCGAGCGGCCGGAGCCGTGGCTGGGGGATGAAACGCAGGACTTCAACGTCGACATTCACCTGAGCGACGACACCGACATCCAGATGGATGTGCAACTGGCGCACGACGATCATGGCCAACTGGGCTTCCAGTGCCGGCACATCAGCCTGGAATCGATCCAGCGCCTGCGCCGCCTGATCGAGCTCAACCTCGGGGATGAGGCCGAGCTCGAACGAGAGCTTGGCGCGTTGATGGAGCTCTGATTACTCGAAGAGTGAATCCAGCGCCTGTTCCAGACGCGTCACTGCAATGATCTGCAAGCCTGGAGGCGCTTCCTTCGGCGCGTTGCCCTTGGGCACGATCGCGCGCTTGAAGCCGTGCTTGGCCGCTTCCTTCAAACGCTCCTGACCGCTCGGCACCGGACGTACCTCACCAGACAAACCGACTTCGCCGAACACCAGCAGATCGTGGGGCAACGGACGGTTGCGCAGACTCGACATGACGGCGGCCATCAGCGCCAGGTCGGATGCGGTTTCCAGCACCTTCACCCCGCCGACCACGTTGAGGAACACGTCCTGATCGTGAGTCGGAATGCCGCCATGCCGGTGCAACACCGCCAACAGCATCGCCAGACGGTTCTGATCCAGGCCAAGGGTGACCCGACGCGGGTTGGCCAGATGACTGTCATCCACCAGCGCCTGGACTTCCACCAGCATCGGCCGGGTGCCTTCCCACGTTGCCATTACCACACTGCCCGGGACTTCTTCCTGAGCGCGTGTGAGAAAAATAGCCGAAGGGTTGGAGACTTCTTTCAGGCCCTTGTCGGTCATGCCGAACACGCCCAGCTCGTTGACGGCGCCGAAACGGTTTTTCACCGCCCGCAGCAGGCGCAACCGGCCATCGGACTCGCCTTCGAAATACAGCACAGTGTCGACCATGTGCTCCAGAACACGCGGGCCGGCCAATGCGCCTTCCTTGGTGACGTGGCCGACCAGGAAAATCGCCGTGCCGCTTTGCTTGGCGTAACGCACCAGCAACGCCGCACTTTCGCGTACCTGGGACACGCCGCCCGGTGCCGATTGCAGTTGTTCGGTGAAAATCGTCTGGATCGAGTCGATCACCATCACCTTGGGTTTTTCCTGGCGGGCGGTGGCGATGATGGTTTCGATGCAGGTTTCGGTCATGACCCGCAGTTGATCCTGTGGCAACCCCAGGCGGCGTGCACGCATCGCCACTTGTTGCTGGGATTCCTCACCGGTGACGTACAGCGCCGGCATGGTCTTGGCGAGGTTGCACAGGGTCTGCAACAGAATCGTCGACTTGCCGATACCCGGATCGCCGCCGATCAGCACCACCGAGCCGTCCACCAGACCACCACCGAGTACTCGATCCAGCTCACCGGAGGCTGTGGAAAAACGCGGAATCTCTTCGATGCTGACTTCGGCCAGGGTCTTGATCTGCGCCTGTTGCCCGGCCCAGCCGGTGCGCCCGCTCGGGGCGGCGGCACCACCGCTCTCGACCATGGTTTCGGTCAGGGTGTTCCACGCGCCGCATTCGCCGCACTGCCCGGCCCACTTGGGAAAGGTTGCGCCGCACTCGGTGCAGCCGTACATGCGCTTGGCCTTGGCCATCTGAACCCCCGGCAAAAACCGCGATGATAACGCAGCAGTCGCCGATCAGCGCGGCGCGGCGGTACGGATTTCCCCGCTGGCCAGACGCGCGGCGCTGTTGCCCAACGGATCTTGCGCGTTCAGATCGGCGCCCCTGGCCTTGAGAGCGTCGAGCAAGGCCTCACGCTTGAACAGCCCTGCGTACATCGCAGCGGTCTGACCCGCCCCGTTGCGTTGGTCCGGGTTGCAGTCGGTAGCCATCAATCGACGGGCGATCTGCAATTCCCCTTTGAATATGGCCCCCATCAGGGCGGTGTTTCCGCGCTGATCCTGGGCACAGGCATTCGCCCCGGCAGCCAGCAACTTGTCCACCGCGTCACCTTCGCCGTGGTAGGCCGCGAGCATCAGCGCGGTGTAACCCTTGGCATCTCGGGTATCCAGGGAATAGCCCGCCTCGATGAAGGTGTCGAGTACGGCGATATCGCCCTCACGGGCGGCATTGAAGTAGTAGTCCTGCAATTGCGCCTTGAGCACATCAGGGTCCTGTTCGGCCGGTGCAGCCATGGTCGCGAACGACAGACAGCCCAGCAACAGCGAAAGATAGAACCGCATGAGTCACCTCCTTGAAGGGAAACGGAGCCCTTTCGGGCCCCGCGATCGTTCTTAGTCGACCAGTTTGGCCGCCAGGGCCTTGACCCGATCCAGGTCACCCTTGGCCACCTTGGTCACGCCGGCGCCGTACTCCGGATCGGCCTTATAGAGGAAGGACAGGATGATGTGCTTGCTCTCGTCATCGGTGCTCGCCAGCGAACCGCCAAAGCTCTCGATCAGGTCCTGACGTTCCTTCTTGCTGAAGGATCGATACAGATCACCGGCTTGCTTGAAGTTCTGCTCACGCTGGATTTTCGCCTGCTGAGTGCTGCCTTGCAGGGACGTCTGGCTGTACCGTGCGCCTTGTGGCTCCTCACGCGGGTGCAAGCGACTCGGCTGGTAGTTCACGCCCGTATTGCTGGCGCCGAAGTTCATCGCGCCATCCTGATTACCATTGTTCACCGCAACTTTTGGAGCGTTGATGGGGAGTTGCAGGGCATTGGCACCCAGGCGATACATTTGAGTATCGGCATAGGAGAACACTCGGCCTTGTAACAAGCGATCTTCCGAAGGTTCGATACCGGGAACAATATTGGCCGGCGCCATGGCCACCTGTTCAGTTTCCTGGAAGACATTTGCCGGATTGCGGTTCAAGACCATTTGTCCAACTTTCCGTTCGGGAACATTGGGCCAGATCTTGGTTGCGTCCAATGGATCGAAATCAAACTTGGACAAATCTTGCGGATTCAGGACCTGAATGTACAAGTCCCACTTCGGAAAATTGCCCTTGTTGATATTAGTTACCAAGTCATTGGTCATGTGACTGTAGTCACGACCCTGAACTTTTGCGACTTGTTCAGGATCGAGATTCTTGATCCCCTGCAAACTTTTCCAGTGAAACTTCACATAGTGCACTTCACCCTTGTCGTTGACCAACTTGTAGGCGTGCACACCGTTGCCATCCATCTCCCGATAACTGGCGGGTGTCCCTGAGTTGGAATACAGCTCGGTCAATGTACGAGTGGCTTCCGGTACATGAGAGAAGAAGTCGAAACGGCGCGAGTCGTCGTCCAGGTTAGTGCGCGGATCAGGCTTGAAAGCATGCACCATGTCCGGGAACTTGATGGCGTCGCGGATGAAGAACGTCGGGAAGTTGTTACCGACCAGATCCCAGTTACCGTCAGCGGTGTAGAACTTGGTCGCGAAGCCCCGCGGGTCACGCAACGTCTCCGGAGAATGATTGCCATGAACCACAGCGGAGAAACGTACGAACACCGGTGTGACCTGACCGGCAGCGAACACCTTGGCCTTGCTCAGATCACTGAGATCGTTGGTGACGGTGAACGTGCCATGAGCACCGGTGCCACGGGCATGCACGACGCGCTCGGGGATACGCTCGCGGTCGAAGCGCTGCAGTTTCTGGATCAGTTGCACGTCCTGCAACAGCACCGGGCCATTGGCGCCGGCGGTTTGCGAGTTCTGGTTATCGCCTACCGCCGCACCGTTATCCCGGGTCAGAGGCGCGGCGTTCACGGAAAAGGTCAGCAGGCTGGCGGCCAATACGCCGACGGTACGGCGAAGGGGCAATACCCCTGAACCAAGTGTGGAATTCATTTCAGGTTCCTCTGTTGTTTGAGGCGCATCCAGGTGCGCCAACCAGAGGCTAGAGAGTCACGACGGCGAACATAAATAGAAAATCCACACTCCATCGATTGAGAAAAATAGCTTCTCGATCAGAGCCTTGCGGAGTAATTCGCGCGCGATTAGTGGCACTTTGCAAACTAATCGCGAATTGATGTGTCGATAAAAACGAGCATTGTAAGAAGGTGTTTCGCGCAGGACGCGTTTTGCTGATTTACACTGCGTACACCAAACTCATCTGTAACAAGGAAATAACTATGGGCGTGCTCAGCGAGTTCAAGGCCTTCGCGGTCAAAGGCAATGTGGTCGACATGGCCGTCGGTATCATCATCGGTGCGGCCTTCGGCAAAATCGTTTCGTCGTTTGTCGGTGACGTCATCATGCCGCCAATCGGCCTGCTGATCGGTGGGGTGGACTTCAGTGACCTGGCGATAACCCTGAAAGCCGCCGAGGGCAGCGCCCCTGCGGTCGTGATGGCCTACGGCAAGTTCATCCAGAGCATTCTGGACTTCATCATCGTCGCCTTCGCGATTTTCATGGGCGTCAAAGCCATCAACCGCCTGAAACGCGAAGAAGCCGTCGCTCCGACCTTGCCACCAGTGCCAACCAAGGAAGAAGAACTGCTGGGTGAGATCCGCGATCTGCTCAAGGCCCAGAACAATCGGCCCTGAACCCCATGAACGGCGCCTGAAGGCGCCGTTTCTTCACCAGTAGTTTTCCACCGCCACCTGCCCTGGCCGCCGCGTCAGGCTGAGGCTCATGCCCCGATGCTTGAGCAGGGCCCGGGTGTCGTCGATCATCTGCGGATTACCGCAGAGCATGACCCGCGAATGGGCCGGATCAAGTTCAACACCTGCCGTCTGCTCCAGCTCCCCGTTTTCGATGAGCGTGGTAATGCGCCCGTTGAGGGCCCCCAAACAGGGCTCACGCGTCACCACAGGAATGAACTGGAACTTGTGAGCGTACTCGGCCAGATAGTCACGCTGCGTCAACTCGGCAATCAACTGTTGATAAGCCAGCTCCCGCGCCTCACGCACGCTGTAGACGAGGATGATTCGCTCGAATTTCTCCCACACTTCAAAGTCCTGCAGGATCGACAGAAACGGCGCCACGCCGGTGCCTGTGGATAACAGCCAGAGATCCCGGCCATCGACAAAACGGTCCAGCGTCAGATACCCGAAGGCCTGGCGATCCACCAGCAAGGTGTCACCTGCCTTCAGACGGCTCAGCTCACTGGTGAACTCACCCCCGGGTACCACGATGGAAAAGAACTCAAGAAACTCGTCGAACGGCGAAGACACCATCGAATACGCCCGCCACACCGTACTGCCATCGGCCTTGGTCACCCCAAGGCGGGCAAATTGCCCGGCGCGAAAGCGAAAGCCTGCGTCACGGGTCGTACGCAAAGTGAACAGGCTGGGCGTCAAAGGCTGCACGTCAAGCAGCGTCTGGCGGCTGAATTTTTCTGCGCTGGCGGTCATGCGGCGCTCCCTCGACAAAGAGCTTCAGTGTCACTCAATTAGAGGCTTTGAAACACCGACGTTTTGTAGTGGTATTTAACACCATCATTTTTCAAGAAAAACAGAATTGTTAACAACGACCAAACAGCCTTTGAGTCAAAACTTTGAATGATGCCTTGAGTACAACTCACCCCACTTCAAGGCCTGAACTTTTACCTATCTTGAAATCCGATATTCCTATCCAGAGCAGCCTCTAAGAACAAAAAAATCCAAACACCCATACAAGAAGCGTCCTACACTCGTTTCCGTGCCTGACTCTTGGATCCAAGATCGCACCCCAGCGAAACACTCTCGGAGACTCTTCAAATGGAACTGTGGAAGGAGCGGCAGATACAGCAGGTGACATTCGCCACAAGAATTGAAACCGCCTACCCGATTCTGCTGACATTTGCCAAAAACATAGGCTTCAAATTCTGTGGGATTTCAGTCACATCGACTGAACGAGAGATACTACCCAAAGCCTTGAATATCAATAACTACCCCGAAGCATGGAACAAACAATACGAAGAGGAATGTTACTGCAAAGATGATCCGGTAGTAGCACACTGCAATCAGTCAATGCTGCCAATTACTTGGAACAAGGAACTCTTCTCAAAAACTCCGAAGTTGTGGGAAGCGTTACAGGAACAAGGACTGCAATACGGATGGTCGCAATCGTTTCATCACGAAGAAAGTGGCCTGTGCAGCATTCTCAGCCTGGCTCGGCCTCACTGTCCGATCAGCGCAATCGAGTTGTATGAACATTTTGGCTACATGTTTTACGTCACCAGCCATCTGGCCGAGTTGTTCGCGCAAGCGCTTCCCACGCGACCGGCCAAGGCCCGACCGCCTCGCCTGTCCGCTCGGGAGGTCGAGGTGTTGAAGCTGTGTGCATCCGGTAAAACCGCCTATGAAACCGCCCGAATCCTGAGCCTTAGCGAACGCACCGTTAACTATCATGTGCAAAACGTGATTCTGAAATTGAATGTCTGCAACAAGGTCTCCGCAGTCATCGCCGCCGCCAAGGCCGGGATCATCTAGTCGGCGTCCCCGAAATCAGGCAAGTAATGCAGTCGAAAAAAAAGTACCATTTGCGACCTTCCTGAGTGATGCCGCGAAACTTCGCGCCGCTGTCCACTCGGACGGTTCCGCCGCACAACACCCTGGGCCGCGGGACACCCGTTGATTACCCAGAGTCCCCCGCCCCATGCCTTTGCTCGATACGCCCTTCGCCCAGCTTGATCTGATCCGCCAGCCCGAACAGCAGAACGAACCGCTGCAAGCTTTCGATGCGGCCGACGAATACCTGCTCAATCATCTGGCCGAGCAGAACCCGGCGGCAAACACTCGGGTATTGGTGCTCAACGACAGCTTCGGCGCGCTGGCCATCAGCCTCTGCGGCAAAGTGCAGGTCAGCAGCAGCGGCGATTCGTTCCTGGCGTTTCAGGGTCTTGAAAAAAACCTGCTGCGCAATGGCCGGGTATTCGATGCGCTGCGCGGCACGCCGGCCAGCGAGCCGTTGGTCGGGCCATTCGACCGGGTACTGATCCGCGTTCCAAAAACCCTGGCGCTGCTGGAAGAACAACTGATTCGCCTGCAAGGCCAATTGGCGCCCGGTGCCCAGGTGATAGCCGCAGCCATGGTCAAACACTTGCCCCGCGCTGCCGGTGATCTGCTGGAACGCTACATCGGCCCGGTTCAGGCTTCGCTGGCCGTGAAGAAGGCGCGCTTGTTGATCGCCACGCCTGAGGCCAAGGCTGCGGCCGTCTCGCCTTATCCGACCCGCTATCGCCTCGACGAGCCGGCCATCGAACTGCTCAACCACGCCAACGTGTTCTGCCGCGAAGGGCTGGATATCGGTACTCGCGCCTTTCTTCCGCACTTGCCGAAGAATCTCGGCGCGGCGCGGGTTGCCGATCTCGGTTGCGGTAACGGCGTACTGGCCATCGCCAGCGCCCTGCAAAACCCTGATGCGCATTACACGCTGGTGGACGAATCGTTCATGGCCGTGCAATCGGCGGCCGAGAACTGGCGCGCGGCGTTGGGTGAACGTGAGGTGATCGTTCGCGCCGGCGACGGTCTGGCCGGGCAGGAAGCGCAATCGCTCGACGTAGTGCTGTGCAACCCGCCATTCCATCAGCAACAGGTGGTCGGCGACTTCCTCGCTTGGCGCATGTTCCAGCAGGCTCGCGAAGCGCTGGTCGTCGGCGGTGCGCTGTACATCGTCGGCAACCGTCACCTGGGTTATCACAGCAAACTGGCGCGGCTGTTCCGGGGCGTCGAGCAAGTCGCGGCCACGCCGAAGTTCGTCATCCTCAAGGCGCGTAAATAATCCGGGCAAAAAAAACCCTCCGGTCGGAGGGTCAAAAATCCGTGCCGCAAGGCGACGGGATGGGAAGTTTCAGTGTGTAGTCAGACCTGCGGCGTTCATGAACATGCGCATCAGGCTGGCGACGATGAACAATGCACCGACGCTGCCGACCCAGATCATGGCCAACCAGCCGAGCCGCTGCCACAGCGGCTTTTTTTCGGCTTCTTCAATGTCGTGCAGGGAATGTTTGCCGGTCATGCTTGCATCCTCCGGTTGAGGGAGATGGCGCCGCTGTCGGCGCCATCGTGATCACCCCTAGTGATAGCCGTCTTCATGGGTGACCTTGCCGCGGAACACGTAATAGCTCCAGAAGGTGTAACCCAGGATGAACGGGATGATGAACAGCGTGCCGACCAGCATGAAGCCCTGGCTTTGCGGCGGTGCGGCGGCGTCCCAGATCGAGATCGACGGCGGCACGATGTTCGGCCACAGGCTGATACCCAGTCCGCTGTAGCCGAGGAAGATCAGCACCAGGGTCAGCAGGAACGGCATGTAGTTGGCATTGCGCGCCACCGCGCGGATCAGACCGTACATCGTCACCAGCACCAGAATCGGCACCGGCATGAACCAGAACAGGTTCGGCATGCTGAACCAGCGCGTCGCGATTTCCGGATGGGCCAGCGGCGTCCACAGACTGACGATGCCGATCACCGCCAACAGCACGAAGGCCAGAGGGCGCGCCAGGTCATGCATCTGCTCCTGAAGCTTGCCTTCGGTCTTCATGATCAGCCACGTGCAACCGAGCAAGGCATACGCCACCACCAGCGCAGCGCCGCAGAACAGCGTGAACGGCGTCAGCCAGTCCAGTGAACCGCCGGCGTATTGCCGGTTGACCACCGGCAGCCCATCGATGAACGCGCCAAGCGCCACGCCCTGGAAGAACGTCGCCGCCACCGAACCACCGATGAACGCCTTGTCCCACAGGTGACGCTTGTCGTCCTTGGCCTTGAAGCGGAACTCGAACGCCACGCCACGGAAAATCAGCCCGATCAGCATGAAGATCAGCGGCAGGTACAGCGCCGACAGCACCACCGAATAGGCCAGCGGGAAGGCGCCGAACAACGCAGCGCCCCCCAATACCAGCCACGTTTCGTTGCCGTCCCATACCGGGGCGACAGTGTTCATCATCACGTCGCGGTCAGTCTTGCCGGGGATGAACGGGAAAAGAATCCCGATCCCCAGGTCGAAACCGTCCATGACCACGTACATCATGATGCCGAAGATGATGATCACGGCCCAGATCAGCGGAAGATCAATACCCATGATTCAAATCTCCTTGGTCAGGCTGCGATCGTGTTCGGCGCCATCGTCGTCGGCAGCGGACAACGGACGGGCCGGTGTGCGTTTCTGGCCAGGACCACCGTCGTTGGTTTCCTTGCCTTCGTCGGTCTTCGGCCCTTTGCGCACCAGGCGCATCATGTAGCCCAGACCCGCACCGAACAGCGCGAAATACACCACCACGAACATGATCAGTGTGATGCTCATCTGCATGAAGCTGTGGTTGGAGGACGCATCCGCCGTGCGCATCAGCCCGTAGACCACCCACGGCTGACGACCGATTTCAGTGGTGAACCAGCCCGCCAGGATCGCGATCAGGCCAGACGGGCCCATCCACAACGCCAGGTACAGGAACGGCCGCGAGGTGTAGAGCGTGTCGCGTTTGCGCAGCCACAGGCTCCAGAGACCGGTGAAGATCATCAGGAAACCGAGGCCGACCATGATCCGGAACGACCAGAACACGATGGTCGAATTCGGCCGGTCTTCCGGTGGAAACTCCTTGAGCGCCGGAACTTGCTTGTCCAGCGAGTGCGTCAGGATCAGGCTGCCGAGGTACGGGATCTCCACCGCGTACTTGGTTTTCTCTTCCTTCATGTCCGGCCAGCCGAACAGGATCAGCGGCGTCGCCTCATTGCCGTGGTTTTCCCAGTGGCCTTCGATCGCGGCAATTTTCGCCGGCTGATGCTTGAGGGTGTTGAGGCCGTGGAAGTCGCCGATGACCGCCTGGATCGGCGCAACGATCAACGCCATCCACATCGCCATCGACAACATGGTGCGGATCGCCGGGTTGTCCTTGCCGCGCAGCAGGTGCCAGGCCGCGGAGGAGCCGACGAAGAATGCAGTCGCCACGAACGCCGCCGTCGCCATGTGCATCAGGCGATACGGGAACGACGGGTTGAAGATGATCGCCAGCCAGTCGGTCGGGATGACCTGACCGTTGACGATCTCGAAACCCTGCGGGGTCTGCATCCAGCTGTTGGAAGCCAGAATCCAGAACGTCGAAATCAACGTGCCGATGGCCACCATGACCGTAGCGAAGAAGTGCAGCTTGCGTCCGACCTTGTTCCAGCCGAACAGCATGACGCCCAGGAAACCGGCTTCGAGGAAGAAAGCCGTAAGCACTTCATACGTGAGCAAAGGCCCGGTGACGGAACCGGCGAAGTCCGAGAAGCGGCTCCAGTTGGTGCCGAACTGATAGGCCATGACCAGGCCCGAGACCACCCCCATGCCGAAGTTGACGGCAAAGATCTTCGACCAGAAATGGTAGAGATCGCGGTAGGTGTCGTTGCCGGTTTTCAGCCACAGGCCTTCCAGCACCGCGAGATAACTCGCAAGACCGATGGTGATCGCCGGGAACAGGATGTGGAACGAGATGGTGAACGCGAACTGAATTCGGGCGAGATCTAGTGCCTCTAAACCGAACATAAGCTTTCCTCTATCAGATAACGGTTCCAAGGCTGGCGGCCTTGAACCACTGCCCCCACGGGTATGGAGTGCGGCGAACTCGGATTCGTTCTTCTTTTTACAGGCATCGCGACGCAGGGAGTCTGCCGACGGGTCCCGGATCAGTTCCGCGAAGGGTCTTGATCTGGATCAATCAACGTTGAAAGAGTAGTCCCATTTCCGACGGGGAACCGCGTGGTCTTTTGCCGCGTGACAAGTTGCCTCAGAGTCTTGGTAAAGCCCTGAAATACATCGATGGCCGGGTTGAGTGTCCGGGTCCCGAAAAATCGATGTCTGGCTAACTAAATTTTTTGTCATAGCAACTTCCTGTTACAGACTGGTGATAATCTCGCGGTTCCCCTCGTTCAAGACCGGCCCGCAGATGCCCAGCCAAGAGCCCTTGCTGTTACGCCACCACCGTCCCTTTCTTGCGTTCTGGTTTGCCCGGATCTTCACCGCCAGCGGTTTCCAGATGCTCACCGTGGTGATCGGCTGGAACCTCTATCAACTGACCGGCAACGTGCTCGATCTTGGCTTGGTCGGTTTGGTGGAGTTCGTCCCACGCGTGTTGTTCATGCTGCACACTGGCCACGTTGCCGACCGCTACGACCGGCGCAAGGTCGCGGCGATCTGTCAGTCGTTGCAGGCCTTGATCGCCCTGGCTCTGGCCATCGGCAGCGCCACCGACCATGTCACCCGGGAAATGATCTTTATCCTCGCGTTCCTTCTCGGTGCAGCACGCTCCTTCGAGATGCCGACCACCCAGGCGCTGCTGCCGAGCATCGTGCCCAGCGCGCTGTTCCCGCGGGCGGTCGCCGCCGCGCAATCGGCGCAGCAATCAGCCACTATCGTCGCCCCGGCGATGGGCGGTCTGCTCTACGCCTTCGGCAGCGTGTGGGTGTACGGCCCGACCGTCGTTCTGTACGTCATCGCCTGCACCTTGATGCTCAACCTGCCTGCCCGACAAACCCCGCTGAACAAGGGCAAGGCGACGCTGGACTCGTTGCTGGCGGGGATTCGTTTCATCCGCAGCCGCCCGGATATTCTCGGGGCGATCTCGCTGGATCTGTTTGCCGTGCTGCTCGGCGGTGCCACGGCGCTGTTGCCGGTGTTCGCCAAGGACATTCTGTTGACCGGGCCGTGGGGCCTGGGGTTGCTGCGTTCGGCACCGGCGGTAGGGGCGTTGATGATGTCGCTGTTCCTGGCGCGCTTCGCCGTCGAACGCAACGTCGGCCGGGTGATGTTCACCGCCGTCGGTGTATTCGGCGTGGCCACCATCGCCTTCGGTCTGTCGACCTCGTTCTGGTTCTCGCTCGCAGTGTTGGTGGTGCTCGGCGCGGCGGACATGATCAGCATGGTGATCCGCGCCTCGTTCGTGCAACTGGAAACCCCGGACGAAATGCGCGGCCGGGTCAGCGCGGTGAACGGCCTGTTCATCGGCGCCTCGAACCAGTTGGGCGAATTCGAATCCGGCCTCACCGCCCACTGGTTCGGCACCGTACCGGCAGTGGTGATGGGCGGGATCGGTACGCTGGTGGTGACCGGAACCTGGATCAAACTGTTCCCGACCCTGGCCAATCGCGACCGGATGCATGTGCCGGTGGAAGAGGTGAAGGCCTAGCTGCACCGCTGCCACCTGCGGAATAAACCCGCCAAGCACAATCAGCTCGAAAAGATGCGGTACATAGATACCGCATTGAGTGTAATGTATCGCCTTACACTCGCCCCATGATCAAATCCTTTCAGCACAAAGGCCTTCGCGGCTTCTATGAAACCGGTTCGACTCGCGGGATTCGCGCCGATCACGCTAAACGGCTGTCGCGTATGCTGCAGTTCATGGATCGGGCAGCGGTTCCCGGGGATCTGGACCTTCCCGGTTGGCGTCTGCATCCACTGAAAGGGGAGCTTTGCGAGTACTGGTCACTCAGTGTGTCCGGGAACTGGCGGGTTATCTTTCGATTTGCAGGGTCGGACATCGAACTGGTTGATTATCTGGATTACCACTGACAGGAGGCAGGCTCATGCCCATGCACAACCCGCCACACCCCGGTGAAACGCTGCTGATGGATGTATTGCCGGAGCTTGGTATCAGTGTCACCGAATTGGCTCGGCATCTCGGATTCGCCCGCCCTCACCTTTCTCGTGTATTGCACGGACATGCACCGATCAGCCCGGATCTGGCCGTCCGTCTGGAGCGAGCGGGGATTGGCAAGGCTCGCATGTGGCTAGGGGTTCAAACCGATTACGATCTTTGGCAAGCGGAGCATCGTGAGCAGCCAGCCATCCAGCGAATCGCCGCTCACGCCTGACGATCTCAGGCCAGTAACTCTCCCGCCACCTTCGCTCTGGCGGCCTTGCCCGCCAGTTGCTCAACCAGTGTCAGGGCGAACTCCAGTGCTGCGCCGGAACCCTGGGCAGTGATGCAATTGCCGTCGACCACCACCGCTTGATCGACAAACGTGCAACCGGAGAGGTTATGGCTGGTGGCGGGCAGGCAGGTCATGCGTCTTTGACGCAAAACACCGAAACTTTGCAGTGCGACCGCCGGGGATTCGGCGATGGCGGCGAACAGGCGTCCGGCGCTGGCCTGGTCCTTTAGTAATTGCTGCAGCGGCTGATGCGCCGCCAGGTGTTGTGCGCCAACAGCGCCACCGGGCAGGACGATCAGGTCGAAGGTCTGGGCCAGCACATCAATGAGCATGCCGTCGGCGGTCAGTCGCGTGCCTCGGGCGCAGGTCAGCATGCGCCGGCCTTCGATGCTGGCCGCCACCACTTCAATGCCGGCTCGGCGTAGCACGTCGATCAGGGTCACGCATTGCAGATCATCGATGCCCTCGGCGAGGGTAATCAGGGCTCTAAAGGTCATGGGCGCAATCCGCTGGGTGATCTTTAAAGCGTAGTCAGCTTTGACCTGCCCTGTTCGGCGACAGCCGTTACTTGATGTAAAGCTGAGTCGACATCGTGTTGCGCGGGGCGTTGATCGATGTGTTGCTGAACGTGAAAGTACCCTCCTGCCGGCCTGCCAGATCGAAGGTATAGAGAGAACCAACGGTTTTGCTGCCAGGCGTGCACTCGGTCAGATTGCCGTTATCGAAGGCACACACCGGGCTTCGCGTGCCGTTCACTTCAAAACCGTCCAGTGCGGCCTGGGGCTGGCTCTGGCCATAGCCGATTTCCAGCACATAAACCTTGATGCCCGGCGCGCTGTGATCGCACCGGGTCTGCACCTGACCATCGGTAATGTCTTCGAGCCCGCAGGACGCCGACTGAACCTTGATGACTTTCACCTCGCTCAGCGGCGGTGCCGATGCGGCGAATGCAGCGGGTGCCCCGGTCAGCAACAGTGCGATCAACCCGCAGGCCTTCATCCAATGCTTGTTCATGCGATCCATTCCCGAAAAATCAGCGCGCAGTATGGCCGGTTTGGCCGCGACACAAAACTTCGCCGACGATCGATACCAACATCCGCCATATTCCTCACGCTGCTGGTATGATGCGCGGCTTTTTCCGGCCCACCACAATTTTCCAGGCGCTTGCGACGGTCTGTGCTTTGCTGTTGAGGTCGATACATTCACGGCGCCACGCGCGCCACGGGGAGCAGACATGCTGGAAAGGCTGTTTCAACTCAAGGCACACAACACCAACGTGCGGACCGAGATTCTGGCGGGCGTCACGACCTTCCTGGCCATGGCCTACATTCTGTTCGTCAACCCGAGCATCCTCGGCGAGACCGGCATGGACAAAGGCGCGGTGTTCGTCGCCACGTGCCTTGCGGCTGCCATCGGCTCCACGGTGATGGGCCTGATCGCCAACTACCCGATCGCCCTCGCGCCGGGCATGGGCCTGAACGCCTTCTTCACCTACACCGTCGTGCTGCACATGGGCCACACCTGGCAAGTGGCGTTGGGTGCAGTGTTCATTTCGGCCGTGTGCTTCTTCCTGCTGTCGATCTTCCGCATCCGTGAATGGATCATCAACAGCATCCCGCTGCCGCTGCGTTCGGCGATTGCCGCCGGTATCGGCCTGTTCCTGGCACTGATCGCCCTGCACAACGCCGGTATCGTGGTCAGTAACCAAGCGACCATGGTCGGCCTCGGTGACCTGAAACAACCGGCACCGATCCTCGCCACCCTCGGTTTCGCCCTGATCGTTGCCCTTGAAGCCCTGAAAGTGCGCGGCGCGGTGCTGATCGGCATTCTGGCAGTGACCATCGTCTCGATCGTGATGGGCTTCACCCCGTTCGGCGGCGTGACTTCGATGCCACCTTCGCTGGCCCCGACCTTCCTGCAACTGGACATCAAGGGCGCACTGGACATCGGTCTGGTCAGCGTGATTTTCGCCTTCCTGTTCGTTGACCTGTTCGACAACTCCGGCACCCTGATCGGCGTCGCCAAGCGCGCCGGCCTGATGGGCAAGGACGGCCACATGCCGAAAATGGGCCGCGCACTGATCGCCGACAGTACAGCGGCAATGGCCGGTTCGCTGCTGGGCACCTCGACCACCACCAGCTACATCGAATCCGCTGCGGGCGTGAGTGCCGGGGGCCGCACCGGCCTGACCGCCATCGTCGTCGCGATCCTGTTCCTGCTGGCGCTGTTCTTCTCGCCACTGGCCGCCAGCGTGCCGGCCTTCGCCACCGCACCGGCCCTGCTGTTCGTCGCCGTGCTGATGACTTCGGGCCTGGCGGAAATAGACTGGGACGACATCACCGTCGCCGCGCCGGTCGTGGTCACCGCCCTGGCGATGCCATTCACCTATTCCATCGCCAACGGCATCGCCTTCGGCTTCATCGCCTGGACTGCAATCAAACTGCTGTCCGGCCGCGCCCGTGAGCTGAACCCGGCGCTGGTGATCCTGTCGATTCTGTTCGTGATCAAGCTGGGTTGGTTCAACGCATGACTTTTGATTCCCAGGCCTACGCCGCACAACTCGAAGACAAGGTCACGCGCCTGCGTGACCTGCTGGCCCCGTTCGACGCACCGGAGCCAGCGGTGTTCGACTCGCCGCTGCAGAACTTCCGTCTGCGTGCCGAATTCCGCCTGTGGCGCGAGGGCGGTGAGCGGCATTACGCGATGTTCTCGCAGGATGACAAACGCACGCCGATCCTGATCGAAGAATTCCCGATCGCCAGCCTGCGCATCAACCAATTGATGCCGCAATTGAAAGCGGCATGGCAGGCCAGCGCGGCGCTGAGCCACAAGCTGTTCCAGGTGGAGTTTCTGACCACCCTGGCCGGCGACGCGATGATTACCCTGTGCTATCACCGTCCGCTGGACGAGCACTGGCATGCGGCGGCCACCAAGCTTTCGGCGGACCTGGGCGTCAGCATCATCGGTCGCTCCAAGGGCAAGCGCGAAGTGCTCGGCCTCGATTACGTGGTCGAGAAACTCGAAGTCGGCGGTCGCACTTTCAGCTATCGCCAGCCGGAAGGCGCGTTCACCCAGCCCAACGGCACCGTGAACCAGAAGATGCTCAACTGGGCATACGAAGCACTGGGCGATCGCAGCGACGATCTGCTGGAGCTGTACTGCGGCAACGGCAACTTCACCCTGCCGCTGGCGACCCGCGTGCGCAAAGTGCTGGCCACGGAAATCAGCAAGACGTCGGTTAATGCTGCGTTGAGCAACCTGGCCGAAAACGCTGTGGATAACGTCACCCTGGTGCGTCTGTCCGCCGAAGAGCTGACCGAAGCCCTGAACGAAGTTCGCCCGTTCCGTCGCCTGCACGGCATCGACCTGAAGAGCTACGAGTTCGGCAGCGTGTTCGTCGACCCGCCACGGGCCGGCATGGACCCGGACACCTGCGAACTGACCCGTCGCTTCGACAACATCCTGTACATCTCCTGCAACCCGGAGACCCTGGCGGCCAACATCGCCCAACTGCACGACACGCATCGCATTACCCGCTGTGCGCTGTTCGACCAGTTCCCGTGGACCCACCACATGGAATCCGGCGTGCTGTTGACCCGGCGTTGATCGCAGGTGCCAGAAACAAGAAAGCCGTCCTGACCGACGGCTTTTTTGTGCCTGTTCATGACACAGGATCGATCTTGCGCGGGCGCCCGCCCTTCCTGCCGTTGGCCCTGGCAGCCTCGGCCTTGGCAGCGCTGCTCTGGCGACCGTTGCGCGAGGCGATCACTGAAGCCGCCATCGCCATCAATGGCTGACTGGCCGAGATCATGCCGGCGATGGAAATCTGCAGATCCTTGTCGTCGTGGCAAAGGGCGGTGCCGGCAAAAACGACGTTCAATCCGCTGAAGTCTTCCGGTTCGAAATCATCGAATTCCCGGTAGAGATTCACCGGCAGCAGTACGCCGCTGTCGTCTTCAAAGTGAATGACCAGGCACGGTTTCTGAAAGGACACCGATACGGCTTGCAGGCTGCTGCGTCGGCGCAGCCCCCCGCGATCGACAGCTTCATCGAGGCGCTTTTCCGTTACCGGTCGATCAGCATGCAAACCGGCCTTTACTGTTTTCATAGTTCGATCTCCACACCTTCCTGAGCACCGACCAGGGCCAGCAAGGTTTTGTTTTCTTCTGGCTCGTAATACGCCGATCCGATTCTGAAGGTTGCATTGGTGACTTCGCGCATGACGGCCACTTCGTTCGAGTCCCCGTCCCACCATTGATTATCGAGACACGCCGTCTGCAAACGAGTCCACCAGATTCGGCGAGCCCGCCGCAGATGAACGGTTTCACGGAGCGATTGGCGCAACCCCTCAAGCACTGCAATCGGTGGCCGACGCGACAGCGGCACCACATCCCATAACTCCACGCCGTTGTGCCAGAAGCTGAATTTGAAGCGGGCACTCCATGCACCTGAATCTACGTGCGCATGGGGCGGACAATGTTCGTCTCGCAGCATGATCACCACCGACAATCCCTTGTAACTGCACACTTTCATGCTAACCCATCCGTTAGGTTAAAGAGTTTCGAAAACTGCCATTCCCTGACAATTCCGACCATCGGCATTGTTGCCTTCAATGGTCATTACGTTTTCGAGCCTAGTGCGGGATTCAGGAAAGCCCCGCGCAAAATGGTAAGCAGTTCTTTCGCAGCGGCCGCGCATTTGCTACATACGAAGACTCATTCCCCGGTGTAATCAATCATGCAGCGACACTTCGACGATCTTCAGCTAGGCAGCATCGAGTTGTTTTGCCTGGCCGCCGAGTGCGGCAGTTTCACCGGCGCGGCGCAGGCGGCTTCGGTGACGCCGGCTGCCGTGAGCCGCTCGGTGTCACGCATGGAGGAACGCCTGGGGGTGCGGCTGTTTGCGCGCACCACCCGCAGTGTGAAATTGACCGACAGCGGCCGGCGCTACTACGAAGAATGCCGTCAGGCGCTGGCGCAACTGGTCGAGGCGCAACGGGAAGTCATGGGCCAGCAGCAGGAACCGTCCGGCACCCTGCGCATCAGTATTCCTACAACCTACGCCCACCACCGGATCCTGCCGCTGCTGCCCGCGTTTCGCGCGCGCTTCCCACAGGTGAAGGTCGACATGCACATCAGCAATCGCAACATCGACTTCGTCGGCGAGGGTTACGACATGGCGATCCGCGTGCGGACCATTCCCGACTCAGGCCTGATCGCCCGCCATCTGGAAGATGCAGCGCTGGTGATGGTTGCCAGCCCCGATTACCTGAAACGCGCCGGCACGCCAAAAACGCTCGAAGACCTCGAACAGCACGAGTGCATCCAGTACGAATTGCCCAGCAGTGGACGGCGGATCACCTGGCTGTTTTACGACGAAGACGCGCCACGGGAAATCCTCGCCGAGGGCAATTTCTGCTGCTCCGATGACGTGCTCGGCGGCGTGACCCTGGCCAGACACGGCGCCGGGTTGTTCCAGACTTATCGCTTCATTGTGGAAAAGGAACTGGCCGACGGCTCGCTGGTGGAAGTGCTCAAACCCTACAGCGGACGTTCGCGGCCATTCACCCTGCTGTACCCGCATAATCGCCACATGCCGCTGCGAGTCAGGGCTTTCATTGATTTTCTGGTGGAGCAATTGCCGCGTTGATTCTTGCCAGTGTGCGATCACCGCACACAAAACAGGACTGTCGATGTAGAGCAATTGATTAAAGTAACCAGCTAGTACAATTTAACTCCACAGGTCGAAACCCTCGACCCAAGCCAAAAACAATAAGTGGAGTTTGCCCCCATGCCCCCTATCGTTCTGGTGCTCAACGGCCCGAACCTGAACCTGCTCGGCACCCGTGAACCGGCGACCTACGGTCACGAAACCCTGGCCGACATCTCTGCCCTGTGCGGGCGCGCCGCCGAAGAATTCGGCCTGGCCGTGGAGTTTCGCCAGACCAACCATGAAGGCGAACTGCTCGACTGGATTCACGGCGCCCGCCAGCGCTGCGCCGGCATCGTCATCAACCCGGCCGCCTGGACTCACACTTCGGTAGCGATCCGCGATGCCCTGGTCGCCAGCGAATTGCCGGTGATCGAAGTCCATCTGTCCAACGTCCACGCCCGCGAGCCGTTCCGCCATCACTCGTTCGTCTCGGCCATCGCCACGGCCGTGATGTGCGGCTTCGGCAGCCACGGTTATCGCCTGGCCCTGGAACATTTCAGCCAGCGTCTGAAGGGGTGAACCGCATGATCCGCGACAAAGTCATACTGGCCGGGCTGATCGGCGCCGGCATTCAGGCGTCACGCACCCCGGCGCTGCATGAACACGAAGGCGACGAACAGGGCCTGCGATACCTGTACCGCTTGATCGATCTCGATCAACTGCAACTGGACAGCAACGCCCTGCCCGACCTGCTGCTGGCCGCCGAGCGGATGAATTACACCGGACTGAACATCACCTTCCCGTGCAAGCAGGCAATCATCCCGCTGCTCGATGAACTGTCACCCGAGGCCCGAGGCATCGGAGCGGTCAACACCGTGGTGTTGAAGGACGGCAAACGCGTCGGCCACAACACCGACTGCCTGGGGTTCGCCGAAGGATTTCGTCGCGGCCTGCCAGACGTCGCCCGCGAGCACGTCGTCCAGATGGGCGCCGGTGGCGCCGGTGCGGCGGTGGCCCACGCCTTGTTGAGCGAAGGCGTACAAAAGCTGAGCATTTTTGATGTGGACATTGAGCGGGCCGAAAGCCTGGCCAACAACCTCAATCAGCATTTTGGCGCGGGCCGCGCCGTGGCCGGATATGATCTGCCGAGTGCGTTGAGTCACGCTGACGGGCTGGTGAACACCACGCCAATGGGCATGGCCAAATTGCCGGGCATGCCGGTGCCGGCAGCATTGCTACGTCCAGAATTGTGGGTGGCGGAGATCGTGTATTTCCCGCTGGAAACCGAACTGCTGCGCAACGCCCGCGCCTTGGGTTGCCGAACCCTGGATGGCGGTAACATGGCGGTGTTTCAGGCCGTGAAGGCGTTTGAACTGTTCAGCGGCGTGGCGCCGGATGCGCAGCGAATGCTGGCGCATTTTCAAAGCATGAAAGGATAAAACCGTGAGGGGGCGACGCCCCCTCGATACCGATCAGGCCTGCAGGTAACGCAGCACCGACTCGCAAATCATTTCGCGATGACGCTGCTTGATGGTTTCGTCCGGCAGGTCGATCTGAAAGATCTCACCGAACGTGTGGCGGTTCGACACGCGATAGAAGCAGAACGAACTGATCAGCAGATGCACGTCCAGCGCGTCGAGCCCGGCGCGGAACACACCTTCAGCGGCACCGCGCGCCAGGATCTCGCCCAGCGAATCGAGGATCGTGTTGTTCATCGCCTTGATCGCATCGGAACGCTTCACGTACTCAGCGTTGTGGATGTTTTCAATGCAGACGATGCGCACGAAATCGACGTTGCGATCGTGGTGATCGAAGGTGAATTCCACCAGGCGCCGGATCGCTTCCACCGGCGGCAGCTCGGCCAGGTGCAGACGGCTTTCGGTGCTGCGGATATCGCCGTAGAGCTTCTCCAGCACCTCGACGTACAACTGCTCCTTGCTGCCGAAGTAGTAATAGATCATGCGCTTGGAGGTGTGGATGCGCTCGGCGATCGCGTCCACGCGAGCACCCGACAGGCCCTGCTGGACGAACTCGACGATCGCTTCCTGGAGGATGTTTTCGCGGGTTTTTTCCGGGTTGTTCTTGCGACTCTTGCGCGGCTCTACCGCTGGTAAAACGGGGGCTGCGGAAAGTTCTGAAGTCATTGTCATTGCGGGCTCACGGCCATCACTGCACAGGCTGGCGATTATGGGCCGCGCGCCCCAGCGAAGGAAGCCGCGCGACCCGTGTTTAATCCCGCGTTTACGAATTTCCTACAACTTCGCCTGGCGAACAGCGCCACTGCGTGCTTTGGCCATTGCCGCCAGTCGCACCGCGACGTTGGCCGCGCCATAACCGGCGTAACCGTTCTTGCGCTGAATGATCTCGAAGAAGAAGCGCCCTTCGAACGGCTCGGTGTAGACGTGGAACAACTCGCCGCCCTGAGCATCGCGGTCATAAAGCACGTTGTAGTACGCCAGCTCGCTGAGGAACTCGTCATCGAAATCGAAACGCGCCGCGAGGTCATCGTAATAGTTGAGCGGAATATCCAGCAGCGGCACGCCCGCCTCTTTGGCACGGCTGACCTGATCAAAGATGTCGTCGCAGTCGAAGGCGATGTGATGCACCCCGGAACCGCGATAACTCGACAGCGCGTGTGAGATCGCGGTGTTGCGGTTCTCGGAAATGTTCAGCGGCAAGCGGATCGAGCTGTCGCGACTGCGCAGCGCGCGACTCTTCACCAGACCGTACGGATCCGGCAGCACCACTTCGTCGTCGGCCTCGAAATCCAGCAGGCTTTTGTAGAACAGCACCCAACTGTCGAGGCTGTCTGCCGGCAGCGCCATGGCCATGTGATCGATGCGTTTGAGGCCGCCGCGAGCCACCGCATCCGGCAGCAGATTGAAGTCGGTGCCGTAGACATCCGCCTCTTCATCCACCAGATAAATCAGGCTGCCATCCGGCGCACGCACCGCTGCCAGTTCCAGCTCGTTGGGGCCGACCAGTCCGCGATACGGCTGACCTTTATAGGCAACGGCGCGGGCCAGCGCACTGGCGCTGTCCTTGACCCGCACGGCGGTGGCGCAGAGCGACGGGCCGTGGGACTCGAAGAAACTGTGGGCGAACGAGTAAGGTTCGGAGTTGAGGATCAGGTTGATATCGCCTTGGCGCAGCAGGCTGACGCTCTTGGAGCGATGCTGCCCGGCCTTGACGAAACCCAGTCGCTCAAGCCAGTTCGACAGTTTGGCGCCGAGCGCTTCGTCGACGGCAAACTCAAGAAACTCGATGCCGTTGTAGGCGCTGGCCTTCGGCGTCTCGAAGAGGATTTCGCGGTTATCCACAGGACGGATGTCCTGCTCCAGACGCTGGCGGGTTTTCTCCTCCAGATACAGCAGCGAACGCAGACCGTCAGCCGCATTGGCCCGAGGCGGCGCGGCGCGGAAGCCGTCGTTGAAGATTTCCAGCGACAGCGGCCCGGTGTAGCCGCTCTGGATGATTGGCGCGAGGAAGCCCGGCAGATCGAACTCACCCTGTCCCGGGAAGCAGCGGAAATGCCGGCTCCACTCCAGCACATCCATCGCCAGGATCGGTGCGTCGGCCATTTGCACGAAGAAAATCTTGTCGCCGGGAATCTCGGCAATCGCCCGAGGATCGCCCTTGAGCGACAAGGTGTGAAAGCTGTCGAGCAACACGCCGAGGCTTGGGTGATCGGCTTGGCGCACGATGTCCCAGACCTGTTGATAAGTATTGACGTGACGACCCCAGGCCAGCGCTTCATAACCGATGCGCAAGCCACGAGCACCAGCGTGTTCAGCCAGCAGGCGCAGGTCATCGATGAGGATCTGTTGATCGCCGATACTGTCGGGGGAGGCGTTGCTGCACACCAGCACCAGGTCGGTGCCCAGTTCCTGCATCAGGTCGAACTTGCGTTCGGCCCGCTCCAGGTTGCGCTCCAGACGATCGCGGCGGCAGCCTTCGAAATCGCGGAACGGCTGGAACAGGGTGATGGCAATCCCGAGGTCGGCGCACATCTGCCGGATTTCCCGGGGACTGCCGTCGTAGTACAGAAGGTCGTTCTCGAAAATCTCCACCCCGTCGAACCCGGCGGCGGCAATGGCCTCGAGTTTTTCCGGCAGGGTTCCGCTCAAGGAAACGGTGGCAATGGATCGCTGCATGTTTCAACTCCCGGTGGAGACTTCGGCTACGAGGATTGCGCCGCTTTTATAAGGTGAGCGAATTATTGGTCCCGGTTTTTCATTGAGCAATTTAAACTGTACTACCCGGTTAGTTTTGCGTGCGATTATCGAACACAATGCCGGTTTGGCGAATTGACGATTTTTCGCCCACTGCCCAACATCCCTTTCACCTTGAGTCCGGATCTGAACCACCGGTCGCAGCGTGCACAAAAAAAGCACACCAAATAACAAATCCAAAAACGGGTGGAACACATGATTCCTTCACAGACTTCCCGCATGGCCCCGGCCATGAGCACTGCCACGGGTGGCATCGGCGACAAGATCCGCGGCGCCATGGCCGTCGGCAAGACCCGTTGGGGCATGCTGGCGCTGGTGTTTTTCGCCACCACCCTCAATTACATCGACCGCGCGGCCCTCGGCGTCATGCAGCCCATCCTCGCCAAGGAAATGAGCTGGACGGCGATGGACTACGCCAACATCAACTTCTGGTTTCAGGTCGGCTACGCCATCGGCTTCGTGCTGCAAGGACGACTGATCGACCGGGTCGGCGTAAAACGGGTGTTCTTCTGCGCCGTGCTGCTCTGGAGCCTGGCCACCGGCGCCCACGGTCTGGCGACCTCGGCGGTGGGCTTCATGGTCTGCCGGTTCATCCTCGGTCTGACCGAAGCGGCCAACTACCCGGCCTGCGTGAAAACCACGCGCCTGTGGTTCCCGGCCGGCGAACGTGCTGTCGCCACTGGCATCTTCAACGCCGGCACCAACGTCGGCGCGATGTTCACTCCGATGCTGCTGCCACTGATTCTTCATGTGTGGGGCTGGCAGGCCGCGTTCCTGTGCATGTCGGCACTGGGCGGGATCTGGTTGCTGTTCTGGGGCCTGAAGTATTTCAACCCGGAAGATCACCCGAGCGTGAAACAGTCGGAGCTGGACTACATCCAGAAAGAAGTCGAACCGGAACAGGCCCGCGTACCGTTCTCGCGAATCCTGCGCATGCGCGGCACCTGGGCCTTCGCCCTCGCCTACTCGCTGACTGCGCCGGTGTTCTGGTTCTACCTGTACTGGCTGCCGCCGTTTCTCAATCAGCAATACAACCTGGGCATCAACGTCACCCAGATGGGCATTCCGCTGATCATCATCTACGTCACCGCCGACTTCGGCAGCGTGGGCGGCGGGATTCTGTCTTCGTTCCTGATCGGTCGCGGCATGAACTCGATCAAGGCACGGCTGCTGTCGATGTTCCTGTTCGCCTGCTGCATCATCGGTGTGGTCATGGCGGCCGGTTCCGCCAACCTGTGGGTTGCGGTAGCGGCCATCTCCCTGGCCATCGGCGCGCACCAGGCCTGGACGGCGAACATCTGGAGCCTGGTGATGGACTACACGCCCAAGCACATGATGAGCACGGTGTTCGGTTTCGGCGGCATGTGCGCAGCGATCGGCGGGATGTTCATGACCCAGATCGTCGGCCACATCCTCACCGTCACCAACAACAACTACACCGTGCTGTTCACCCTGATTCCGGCGATGTACTTCATCGCGCTGACCTGGATGTACTTCATGGCGCCGCGCAAAATTCCTACCGTTACCGAATAACCTTCCTGCACCGACCGGCCTGATTTCAGGCCGGTTTTCCTTTCAGCGCCGGCTCTGCTGCCAAGCTGCCGCCAGTCCGCTGCAACAGATCACCGCGATCCCGATCACCGTCATCAGGGTCGGCGTGTGGGCAAACAGCAGCCAGCCCAGCAACCCCGCAAACACGATCTGGCAATAGCCGAACGGCGCCAGCAACGCTGGCGCGGCATGGCGAAACGCCTGGGTCAGAAACAGGTGCGCCGTCATCCCGCACGTGCCCAGCGCCAGCATCAAGAAAGCGTGCCCAAGGCTCGGCACTTGCCAGAAGAACGGCACCAGCGCACTCATCACCAGCGTGTTGCACAACCCGGCGAAAAAGTTGCTGGTGGTCGGGCTGTCGATCTCGCTGAGCTTGCGGGTGAGCAGTTGATAGAAGCAGAAGAACAGCGCCGAGCAGAACGGCAACAGAATCGCCGGGGTGAACAATTCACCACCGGGGTGGACGATGATCAGCACGCCGATAAACCCGCAGATCACCGCGATCCACTGGCCCCGCGTCACCCGCTCCTTGAGCAACGGCACCGACAGCGCCGTCACCAGCACTGGTGCGAGAAAGTTGACCGAAGTGGCTTCGGCCAGCGGGATGTACAGCAGCGCCGTAGTGAAAAACAGGCTGGTGCCCAGCAGGCACAACGCCCGCGCCAACTGCCACAACGGGCGTTTGGTGCGCAAAACACGCAACCCAGACTGCGGCAGAAAAATCCCCGCCATCAGCAGCGTGTGCACCAGATACCGCGCCCACACCACCATGATGATCGGATAAAAACCCGAGAGGTATTTCGACAGCGCATCGTGGCTGGAGAACAGGAACGTCGCCACGACAATCAGCAAGATCCCCTTGAAGGGTTGGTTGACGCCGGAAAGCGGAGTGCTGACGGTCATTGGCTATCTCTAGAAATCAAAATGAGGAAAAAGCCTCCAGCGATAATTTAGAACCAGGTTCCAAATTCTCACACCCTTCAAGCCAAATTCTGTGCGATCAACGCACAGTTTTACAGACAACCCGATCCCGTCTTCCGTTGCGCGGCTAGACGAACAGCTCCGAAGCCAGGCTCGCCGCCGACAACTCCTCGGTAAACCTCAACAACAGCGGCGCCAGTTCATGCAACCTCGCCCCCGGCATCCGCGCACTCGGTCCGGCAATGCTCAATACCCCGATCACTCGGCCATCCGCCGGATGCCGCACCACGGCGGCAATGGCCGATGTGCCCACCGCCGAACTCTCTTCGACACAGGCGTAACCCTGCTCCCGTGCCACGCGCAGATGCTCGAGCAATTCAATGTTGGTTCGTGGTGCATTCGGGCCGATATCCGCCGGCATTTCGGCGGCCTGACGTTCAACCCGCGACAAGGCCTCGGCATCACTCATGCTCGCCAGCCACGCATGGCCGGACGCGGTGTAGAACAGCGGCGCATCGCGGCCCATGTCCGGGTCGTAGCGCAATCCGCTGCGCGCGCCCTGTGACTTGGCGATCCAGGTCTGGCGCTCGCCGTCGGTGACGCCCAGTCGTACCAGCTCGCCGGTTTCCTGCGCCAGTCGATCAAGCACCGGCTGCACGATGTCGGCGCCGCTGCTCGACAGGTAACGAAAACCCATCGCCACCAATTTGGTCGACAAGTGATAACGCAGGGTTTCCGGGTTCTGCCGGACATAGCCCAGCCGGGACAATTCGGCGAGCAAGCGATGTGTCGCACTTTTCGGAATGTCGATTTGTTCGGCGAGGGTTTGCAGCGGCAGTCCGCGCGGCTCGTGGGTGAGGCTTTCCAGTACGCTGAAAACCCGTTCGATCTGACTGCCGGCCATGGTGCGATCCCAGTGAAATTTTGCCGATTCTAAAATACATATCAGAGATTGCGAAATCTGGAACCGACCGCTCGATAATCGCCCCCTTTCTCGGCTGACGAGTTGCCCCTACTGGCTGGCGTTGTTTAGTTTTCGCAATCCCATTCTGAAACCCCATCAATGCAGGAAGCGCCGACCATGCAGCACATCGTCAACAGACAAGGACTGAACCTGCCCAAACTCGGCCTCGGCACCTGGCCGATGCTCGGCGACGAATGCACCCGCGCCGTGGAGCAAGCGCTGGAACTCGGTTACCGGCACATCGACACGGCGGCGGCCTACAACAATGAAGACGCAGTCGGACAGGCACTGGCGAATACGCCGACACCCCGCGAGCAGATCCACGTCACCACCAAGGTCTGGTGGGACCAGTTGCAACCGGATGCCATGCGTCACTCGCTGGATCGCAGCCTCAAGGCGTTGCGCAGTGAGTACGTCGATCTGTTCATGATCCATTGGCCGACCACCGACTGGGACTTGCCGCGTACTCTTGAGACCCTCGCGTCGTTCAAGGCGCAAGGTCTGGCTCGCAATATCGGCGTGGCGAATTTTCCGCTGCCGTTGCTGCGCACAGTCGTCGAGGACTATGGCATCCCTCTGTCAGCCATTCAGGTCGAGTACCACGTACTGCTCGGACAAAACGCCCTGCTCGACTACGCCCGTCAACACGATCTGGCGCTGACGGCCTACACGCCATTGGCGCGTAACAAGGTCTCGGAGGTTGCGCAGATTCAACAGATCGCCGAAAAACATGGCGTGCTGCCGACTCAGGTCGCGCTGAAGTGGTTGCTGGATCAGGACAATGTCGCAGCGATTCCCAAGGCCAGCAGCCGGGCCAATCAACTGGCCAACCTGGCGTCACTGAAGGTCGAACTGGACGATGACGATCGTGCGCTGATCGCCGCGTTGTCCAAACGCGAACGTCAGGTCAGCCCGGACTTCGCGCCGGTGTGGGACGCCTTCGACCGCTGACACCTGACCCGGCGAAAGAAATTCGCCGGCGGATTGAATTCCCGGCGCCCGCGCTCGTCAATAACAGGCCCGACCTCGTCACGCGAGGTCGGGCCTGTTTGTCTGTGTGCGAATGGACGGACGACCGGACTGGCGCCACACTCACACACCAGCAACACTCATCACCACACACACTTTCCACCTGAACAGACGAGGATTCCCACATGCTATGGAGAAAAGGTCGACGCAGTGACAACGTCGTCGATGCCCGTGGCGATGACATGGGCGGTGGAGGCATGCGCTTCGGTGGCGGCAAAGGCCTGAGCCTCGGGGCGATCCTGTTGATCGTCGGTATCGGCTGGATCACCGGGCAGGACCCGCTACAGATTCTCGGCCAGCTCACCGGCCAAGGCACACAGCAAGCCGCACCGACTTCGCAAACCCGTCAGGCACCGCCGGCCAACGATGAACAGGCTGAATTTGTGCGTTCGATCCTCGGCGACACCGAGGACACCTGGGGCGCGATCTTCCAGCAGGCCGGCCGCCAATATAAGGATCCGACCCTGGTGCTGTTCAGCAACCGGGTCAATTCGGCCTGCGGCATGGCCACCTCGGCCACCGGCCCGTTCTATTGCCCGGCGGACCAGAAGGTCTATCTGGACATGGCTTTCTTCCAGGAAATGTCCCAACGCTTCAAGGCGGCCGGCGACTTTGCCCAGGCCTACGTGATCGCTCACGAAGTCGGACACCATGTGCAGACGCTGCTGGGCGTCTCGGCGAAAATCCAGGCCGCCCGCCAGCAAGGTCGGCAGATGGAAGGTGACGGCGGTCTGCTGGTGCGTCAGGAACTGCAAGCCGATTGTCTGGCCGGGGTCTGGGCCTACAACGCGCAGAAGCGTCTGAACTGGCTGGAACCGGGCGACATCGAAGAGGCCTTGAACGCGGCGAACGCCATCGGTGATGATCGCCTGCAACAACAGGGTCAGGGCCGTGTGGTGCCGGACTCGTTCACTCACGGTACGTCGGCGCAAAGGGTGCGCTGGTTCAAAACCGGATTCGCCCAGGGCCAGGTCGGCCAGTGCGATACCTTTGCGGCGAAAAACCTGTAAATGCATAAATGGCTGTTGGCTTTACTGTTCATCGGCGGCACCGCACAAGCGGCCGGCGTCGACGCAATCAGCCCCGGACGCCTGCAGTTGCAGGCCGGCGAAATGGCGGTGGGCATCGGCCCGGCGCCAGCGAAAATCGAGCGGGTGCTGATCGTCATTCATGGCAAGCTGCGCAACGCCGAGACCTATCGCAAAAGTGGCGAGAGCGCCGCCGAACTGGCCGGGCAAACCGCCAACACCCTGGTGATCGCCCCGCAGTTTCTCAACGAAAGCGATGTCGCTCTCTACTCGTTGCCCGCCAGCGTCCTGCGCTGGAAAGGCAATGAGTGGATGGGCGGCGGGTTATCCACAGGGCCAAACGCGCTCAGCTCCTATGCCGCCCTCGACGAAATCATTGGCCGGCTCAGTGATCGCAAGCAGTTTCCGGACGTGAAGCAGATCGTGATCTTCGGCCACTCCGGCGGCGGTCAGGTAGTTCAGCGCTATGCCCTGCTGGCCCGCGAACAGCCGGCGCTCAAGGCCGAAGGCATTCGCTTGCGTTATGTGGTGGCCAACCCGTCGTCGTACGCCTACTTCAATGAACAACGGCCGGTGGCGTTCGATCACGCGCAGTGCCCGGGTTTCAATCGCTGGAAGTACGGTCTGGTGGATCCGCCGATCTACTCCGGTGGGCAAACGCCTGCGCAGCTTGAAGGCAGTTACGTCAAACGCGAGGTGATTTATCTGCTCGGCCAGCAGGACACCGACCCGCAACACCCGGCGCTGGACAAGAGCTGCGCCGCCGAAGCGCAAGGTGCCTATCGCCTGATGCGCGGCAAGATGTTCTTCAGCTATCTGCTGCGTCGGCATCCGGAAGGGGTGAATCAGCGGCTGGTGGAAGTGCCCGGCGTCGGGCACAACGGCGACGGCATGCTGACATCGCCGGAAGGCCAGAAAGCGATATTCGACCAATAAAAAACGGGGGCCGAAGCCCCCGTTTTTTTCAAGCGAACAACATCCGCCGCAATTCCACACAATCCTTCGCATGCCAGTCGGTCAGCTCCGGCCAAGGATTATCCGGCAGGTTCACCAGCACCGTGTGGGTGCCCGCCGCCCGGCCGCAGTCGAGGTCGAAGCGGTAATCGCCGACCATCACCATCTCGCTCGCCGGCACTTGCCAGGCATCCGCCAGTTTCAGCAAACCGCCCGGGTGCGGTTTCGGCGGCGCTTCATCGCGGCCCAGTACATCGTCCACCGCAAAGCAGTCCGCCAGGCCGATGGCCTCCAGCGTCACATGGGCCAGCTCCCGCGCATTGCGGGTCAGGATGCCGAGGCGATAACCCCGTGCGTGCAGATCGCGCACCAGCTCCACCGCGCCGACTGCCGGGGTCGAGCCGAGCGCCAGATCGCGCTCATGTTCCAGCAGCCACGCATGTTTCACCGCCGCTTCTTCGGCGGGTAACGCCGCGAGATGGGTGAGGATGTCATCCTCCGGCGGGATCGCCAGTGCCACGCGAATCGCCGCAAAGTCGTGCACGGCGACGGTCAGGGTGCCGTCCATGTCGAACACCCAGTGCCGTACATCCGCCAGACTCATGCCCAATCCTTGCGATGACGGATCAGGCCTTCCTGAGTCACCGACGCCACCAGTTGCCCGGCGCGGTTGAACACGCTGCCACGGGAGAAGCCGCGGGAATTGCCGGCCCACGGGCTGTCCATGGCGTAGAGCAACCAGTCATCGGCGCGCAGATCGTTGTGGAACCATAAGGCGTGGTCGAGGCTGGCGACCTGCATGTCTTTCTGCCAGACCGATTTGCCGTGCGGCAGCATCGAGGTGGTCAGCAGACCGAAGTCCGAGGCGTAGGCCAGCAGGTATTTGTGCAGCGCCGGGATGTCGGCCAATGCACCGTCGGCACGGAACCACACGTACTTGATCGGGTCCGCCGGTTGCGGGTTGTACGGGTCTTTTTCAGTGACCGGGCGCACCTCGATCGGCTTCGGGCACAGCAGCTTTTCGCGCATGTGTTCCGGGATCAGGTGCGCGCGTTGCTGGGTCAGTTCCAGCTCCGACGGCAGGTTTTCCGGGCCGACCACCTGCGGCATCTGGCTCTGGTGTTCGAAGCCTTCTTCGTCGTACTGGAACGAAGCGCTGCAAGTGAAAATCGGGTGGCCCTTCTGGATCGCGGTCACGCGGCGGGTGCTGAAACTGCCGCCGTCACGCACGCGATCCACCGAGTAGACCACCGGCAACTTGGCATCGCCCGGGCGCAGGAAATAACCGTGCATCGAATGCACATGACGCGTTTCTTCAACGGTCTGACTGGCCGCCGACAGCGACTGGCCGAGCACCTGGCCGCCGAACAACTGGCGAAAGCCCAGATCCTGACTGCGACCACGGAACAGGTTTTCCTCGATCGGTTCGAGGGTCAGCAGATCCACCAGATCTTCCAACACTTGGCTCATTCAGACTCTCCTCACACAACGCTATGCCGCGCAGTCTTGGCTGCGGCGGCCAATTCAGGTTCTGGCGCGAGCCATGATCGCGCCATTGTAAACGTCCGTGTCGGCTTAGCCATGCAGGGTCTGCAGCCATTGCTCCCTGGTGATGCGGTACAACAGATGTCGACGCAACGGGTGATCGACAGCCACGTTCGGGTGATCGAAATCATGGGCCGGGTCGTGATGCATGCCGATGGCTTGCATGACCTTTTCCGACGGCAGATTGCTCTGCGCAGTGAACGCCACAATTTCCTTCAGGGCCAACCGGTCAAAGCCACAGCGCAGCGCGGTCCACGCCGCCTCGCTGGCATAACCCAGGCCCCAGTGTTCTTTCGCCAGGCGCCAGCCGATTTCCACCGCCGGGGTGAACGGCGCGTCGAAACCGACCACGCCGAGCCCGGTAAAACCGATGAATTCGCCGGTGTCCTTGCGTTCCAGCGCCCACAAGCCAAAGCCGTGTTCGGCGAAATGACCGCGTACACGGCCAATCAACGCGGCGCTTTCCAGCCGACTCAAGGGCGCGGGAAAGTAGCGCATCACCTGCGGATCGGCGCACATCGCCGCAAATGCCGGCAAATCCGCGTCCTGCCACTGACGCATCAGCAGTCGCGCGCTTTCCAGCTCAAGTATCGGCTCCATCGTGCCCCTCCGTTTCCATGCCGCAAGTCTACATCGCTGGTAGGCTTTGCACTCTTTCCTACAGCCTTTATGAATAGTCCGCCATGCCATTGCCGTTGATCTACCACGAAGACTACAGCCCCGAGTTTCCGGCGGATCACCGCTTTCCCATGGACAAGTTCCGCCTGCTGCGCGATCACCTGGTGGACAGCGGTCTGACCCGCGACGAAGACCTGCTGCGCCCTGAACTGTGCCCTGCCGACATCCTCGCCCTGGCCCATGACCGCGGTTATATCGAACGCTACATGAGTGGCGAATTGTCCCGTGAAGACCAGCGGCGCCTCGGCCTGCCATGGAACGAAGCGCTGGCCCGGCGCACGGTGCGGGCCGTCGGCGGTTCGATTCTGGCGGCAGAGAAAGCGCTGGAACATGGTCTGGCCTGTCACCTCGCCGGCGGCACCCATCACGCGCACTACGACTACCCCGCCGGGTTCTGCATCTTCAATGACCTAGCGATCATCAGCCACTACCTGCTGCAAAGCGGCCGGGTGAACCGGGTGCTGATCTTCGATTGCGACGTGCATCAGGGCGACGGAACTGCACGGATTCTGCACAACACCCCGGAAGCGATCACCGTTTCCCTGCACTGCGAAAAGAACTTTCCCGCACGCAAAGCCGAAAGCGACTGGGACATTCCGCTGCCCAACGGCATGGGCGATACCGATTACCTGAAAGTGGTCGACGATGCGCTCAACTACCTGCTGCCGCTGTATCAACCGGATCTGGTGCTGTACGACGCCGGCGTCGACGTGCACAAGGACGACGCCCTCGGTTATCTGCAACTGACTGACGAAGGCGTCGCCGCCCGCGACGAAAGCGTGATGCGCCACTGCCTGGGCCGCGACATCCCGGTGGTCGGGGTGATCGGCGGCGGTTACAGCAAGGATCGCCAGGCCTTGGCCCGCCGTCACGGCATCCTGCATCACAGTGCGCAACGCGTCTGGCAGTCATCGGGTTGTCATTGAGTTGTGCTGCGTTACCCACAATGGCTGTGGAACGGCCTGTGGATAACCTGAGCGAAACGGACTACAGCCCACGCTGAACATGGCCTGCAGCAAGCTGGTTGTTTTTTGATCAGGCCTGACAATGGCCGCTGCTGCTAGAATGCGCGGCTTATTCCGCCACGCTATTGCCGCTGCCATGACTCAGACTTCCGCCGCCCTTCCCGCTCACGTCGCCATCATCGGCGGTGGCCCCGCCGGCCTGATGGCCGCCGAAGGGCTGAGCCAGGCCGGAGTCCGCGTCGATTTGTACGACGGCATGCCCTCGGTGGGCCGCAAGTTCCTGCTGGCCGGGGTCGGCGGCATGAACATCACCCATTCCGAAGCCTACCCGGCGTTCCTCTCGCGCTACGCCGAACGCGCCCCGAACATCGCCCCGTTGCTGCGCGCGTTCGACGCCGATGCACTGTGCCGGTGGATTCACGAACTGGGCATTGAAACCTTCATCGGCAGCTCGGGCCGGGTGTTCCCCACCGACATGAAAGCCGCGCCGTTGCTCCGCGCCTGGCTCAAGCGCCTGCGCGACAGCGGTGTGGTTATCCACACCCGCCATCGTTGGCTCGGCTGGGATGAAAACGGTGCGCTGCGCATCGACAGCCCGGAAGGCGAGAAAACCCTCAACCCCGACGCCACCCTGCTCGCCCTCGGCGGTGGCAGTTGGTCGCGGCTGGGCTCCGACGGTGCGTGGATGCTGCCGCTGGAGCAGCGCGGTGTAGGACTGGCGCCGTTGCAGCCGAGCAATTGCGGCTTCGAGGTGCAGGCCTGGAGCGAAGTGCTGGTCAGCAAATTCGCCGGCGCGCCGCTGAAAAATATCGCCATCGGTTTGAACGACGATGTTCCGCGTCTGGGTGAATGCGTGATCACCGCGACCGGCATCGAGGGCAGCCTGATCTATGCGCTGTCGGCGCCGATTCGTGAGGCGATCAATGTGCACGGTGCCGCGACCATTCACATCGACCTGCTGCCCGGCCGGCCTGTGGATAAATTGCAGGCGGCATTGAGCAAAACACGGGGTTCGCGCTCGATGGCCAAGCATCTGCACAGTCAGGTCGGGATTGATGGGGTGAAAGCGGCGCTGTTGCGGGAACTCACTGATGCTGCGACGTTTGCCGATCCGGCGCTGCTGGCCCGGGTGATCAAGGCCTTGCCGCTGACCTTGGTGAAAACCCGTCCGCTGGACGAAGCGATCAGCAGTGCCGGTGGCGTGACGTTCGAGGCGATGGATGAGCGGCTGATGCTCAAGGCGTTGCCGGGGGTGTTCTGTGCGGGGGAGATGCTGGATTGGGAAGCGCCGACTGGCGGGTATTTGCTGACGGCGTGTTTTGCCAGTGGCCGGGCGGCCGGGATTGGCATGCTGGATTGGTTGAAACAGCGTAACTGATCGTTCCCGCATTGCGCGGGAACGACCCAATCTAACGCTTAAGGCTTACGCTTGCGCGGCCCGGTATTGAACACCGGCACCTTGCGCACAGGCTTGATCGCCACCTCCGGCGCCGGGGTATCCCCGCTGTCCACCCACTTGCCCAGATTGCGCTTGCCACCGCCACCACCGGAAGCCTTCGGCTTTTTCGGTTTCTTCGGCTTCTTGATCACCTGGCCACTGGCATCGGTATCTGGCACACGGTGCTCCGGCACGAAGTCCGGCTCAATCTCGCGCTTCAACGTGCTGCGGGTCAGCATTTCAATCGCCGACAACATGTTCACTTCATCGGCACACACCAACGAAATCGCCTCACCGGTCGCACCTGCGCGGCCAGTCCGGCCGATACGGTGGATGTAATCCTCGGCGACGATCGGCAAATCGAAGTTGACCACCAGCGGCAGGTCTTCGATATCCAGACCACGGGCGGCAACATCGGTGGCCACCAGAATCTGCACTTCGCTCATTTTGAAACGGTCCAGCGCCCGCTGCCGGGTCGCTTGCGGCTTGTCGCCGTGGATACCGTCGGCATTCACGCCCAAGCCCTGGAGCTTCTCGACCAGCGCGTCCACACCATTACGGGTCTTGGCGAACACCAGCACCTGCTTCCACTTGTTCTTGCGCATCAGGTGCACGAACAGTTCCGGCTTGCGCTTTTTGTCCACCGTCACCACCCATTGCTTGACGGTGTTGGCGGCCACGTTGCGCGGGCTGACTTCGATGCTCAGCGGATCGTTGAGCATCTGCCCGGCCAGCAGGCGGATGTCATCGGAGAAGGTCGCGGAGAACAGCAGCGTCTGACGTTTCTTCGGCAGCGCGCGGTAAATGTTCGCCAGCTCCTCGGAAAAGCCCAGGTCGAGCATGCGGTCGGCTTCGTCCAGCACCAGGGTTTGCAGCTGATTGAATTTCAGCGCCTTCTGGCGGAACAGGTCGAGCAAACGGCCCGGGGTTGCCACCAGCAGATCGACGCCGCCGCGCAGCTTCATCATCTGCGGGTTGATGCTGACGCCGCCGTACACCGCGTAAGTGCGCAACGGCAGGTTTTCGGCGTACTGGCGCACGGCTTCGTGGACTTGCTCGGCCAGCTCGCGGGTCGGTACCAGGATCAATGCACGGACCGAGTTGGCAGCGACTTTCGGCCCTTCCATGCTCAGCAGCTGCAACAGCGGCAAGGCGAAACCGGCGGTCTTGCCGGTGCCGGTCTGGGCTGCGGCCATCAGGTCGCGACCGGCCAGCACGGCCGGAATGGCTTGCGCCTGCACCGGCGTCGGGGTCTGGTAGCCGAGCTTCTCGAGGGAGCGCAGCAAGGGTTCGATCAGGCCAAGGGTGGCGAAAGTCATGGGAGTACCGTAGGAAAAATCAGAGCAAAGTGTGCGATGGCGCGCAGTTTACCCTAATTCGCACGCTGCTCCGTCGCTATGGCCTTCGTTGCGGCAGCCGGCTCGGTGACCACCGGCAGCTGCCGTGGGCGGCGCCACTGCGGCAGACCGATCAGCACCACAGCGCCGATGATCACCAGCATCGCCAACGCCTCTTCGATCCCGATGGTCTCGCCGACAAACACGATCCCCAGCAACACCGCCACCGCCGGGTTCACATAGGCATAACTGGTGGCCGCCGCCGGACGGACGTTTTTCAACAGATACATGTAGGCGTTGAAGGCGATGATCGAGCCGAAGAAAATCAGGTATGCCAGCGCCAGCCAGCCTTCCAGCGGCGGCATGGCTTGCAGGTGTTCACCGCTCGCCGCGCTGCCGATCAACAACACCACGCCGCCCACCAGCATTTCCACCGCACTGGCCATTGCGCCCTGGGGCAACGGCAGGTGCTTGCTCCACACCGAACCGAACGCCCAGCTCGCCGCCGCGAAAATCAGCAACGCCGCGCCCAGCGGGCTCGATTGCAGGTTGGAGCCCATGTTGAGCATCGCGATGCCGATAATCCCCATCGCCACCCCGGCCCATTCCAGACGCGTGTTGCGAGCGCCCCAGAAATAACCGCAGAGCAAGGTAAACAGCGGCACCGTCGCCACTGCCAGTGCGGCAACACCCGACGCCACACCGCTGTGTTCGGCCAGGGTCACCGCACCGTTGCCGAAACTGAGCAACAGAATCCCGATGATCCCCGCCGCTTTCCACTGCGCCCAGGTCGGCGCCGGTGCCCCGCGCCAGCGCAGGAACGCGTACATCAGGCTGCCGGCGATCACGAAGCGCACACCGCCGAGCATCAGCGGCGGCCAGTATTCGACGCCGATGCGGATCACCAGATAGGTCGATCCCCAAATCACGTACAACGCAAAAAACGCGGCGATCAGCGGCAAGGAAAAACGGCGCACGGCAGACATGAGACGACTCGACATCAAGGCAGGGAGACTGGTTATTCTAGAAAGGCCAACCGCTAAAAATAAGTTACAAAACCTGTTTATAGCGCCGGTACACTTTTGAAAACACGGAGATCGACGGCCTAAACCGCGATTTCGAAAGTCTGGCATTTTCAGGAGTCCGACCTTGGACAAATACGACCGCATGCTGCTCAGCGCCCTGCTCGAAAACGGTCGCGCGTCCTACGCCGACCTTGCCCGCAAAGTGAACCTCTCTGCCCCCGCCGTCGCCGAGCGCGTGGCCAAACTCGAGGCCAGCGGCGTCATCACCGGTTACTCGGCCAAGGTCGACATGGCCAAGCTCGGCCTGCCGATCCAGTGCGTCATCGAACTGCGCCTGAACCAGCACGGCAACCCGAAGGTGTACGACGAACTGATCAGAATTCCGCAACTCACCGAATGCCACCGCGTCACCGGCGACCCGTGCGTGATCATGCAGGCCGCCGTGGGCTCGATGACCGAGCTGGAAGAGCTGATCAACCGGGTGGCGAAATTCGGGTTCAGCAAGACGTCGATCGTGTTGTCGAGTGCGATAGAGAAGCGGGTGCCGCTCGGTCATATCGAGGGCAACGGCAAACCCTGAGGCAATAACACCTACTGCCGCTCGTTCCCACGCTCTGCGTGGGAATGTAGCCCGGGACGCTCTGCGTCCCATTCGAGAGCTGGAACGCGGAGCGTCCCTTGAGGCGTTCCCACGCAGAGCGTGGGAACGATCAGTCAGCGATAGCGCTCGAGGTGTTCGCCGACTTTAGCGGCCGGGACTTTCTGCAATTTGCACAGCAGGTCGTGCGATAGCTCGCGCACGCCGTGCTTGCGCCGCAACTCATCCGCCAGATGCGCCAGCAGGTTCGCCGCCATCTCCGCATCCGCCATCGCCCGGTGGGCCTGGCCGGTATGCGGCAGTTGGGCGAAGGTCGTGAGCGTGCCGAGCTTGTGGTTCGGCGCCGCCGGCATCAGGCGACGGGCCAGCAGCAGCGAACAGGCAAAGTTCTGCAGGCGGGTGCGTTTGATCCGGCCCAGTTCAAAGTCCCAGAACTTCTGGTCGAACGCGGCGTTGTGCGCCAGCAGGGGCGTGCAGCCGACGAATTCGTTGACTTCGTTCATCACCTGTTCGGCCGACGGCGCGGTACGCAGCATGGCGTTGCTGATGCCGGTGAGTTGTTCGATGAAGGCCGGGACGCGTACGCCGGCGTTCATCAGGCTCTGGTAACGCTCGACGATGCGGCCGTTTTCCAGCATGACCACGGCGATTTCCGTGGCCCGGCAGCTGCTGCTCGGCGAGATGCCGGTGGTTTCAAAGTCGATGACTGCAATGCGTTCCAAACCGGGTTCAACTCCGTTCAATTCTTGAGCAACAGCGTGCCTTCAATCGGCACATAACGGCTGGCGGCGCGGATCAGCGAGTTGGCGGTCAAGCCGGGAACGCCATAGGCCACCGCTTGCACGCCGTGTTTGTTGATGATGCGTTCGAGCAGCATGTCGAAGTCGCCATCACCGGAGGCCAGGACGATTTCGTCGACGTGGTCGGCGGCGTCCATGATGTCGAGGGTGATGCCCACGTCCCAGTCGCCCTTGGCCGAGCCGTCGCTGCGCTGGATGTAGGGTTTGAGTTTCACGGTGAAACCGAGGTTGCGCAGGATCTGCTGGAACTGCTGCTGTTTGCTGTCGCCCCGGTCGATCGCATAGGCGTAGGCCTCGACGATCTGCCCGTCCTTGCTGATGTCCGCCCACAGTGCCGCGTAGTTGAAGTGGCAACCATAGGCCTGACGCACGGTGTAGTAGAGGTTCTGCACATCGGCGAACACTGCGATTTTTTTCACCGGAGTTCCTGTGAGCGCTGACGCGCATGAGCCGGATCAGGCACCAGGCCCGAAAAAGGCGCTCAGTATGCCAGCCCGAAGGAAGGTTCCGCGAATAATCGGCCCGGGGCGCTCAGGCGCCCCGGACGAATGGTGATTCAGACGAAGGAATCGTCGTCATCGAAGAACGATGAGTTGTCATCGCTGTAGTCGGTGTCGGTGAAGCCACCCTGGTTGTTGCCGAAGGAATCGTTGTTGGCCATGCGCTGGTCATCGCCCCAACCGTTATTACCCTGATCGGCCACTTGCGCAGGCTCTTCCTTGATCACTTCGACGATTTCTTCCGGCTGCTGGTTGTGATGGAACAGGCTGCTGATGCCTTGTGCCAGCATCACGCCACCGGCCACACCGGCCGCGGTTTTCAGGGCGCCGCCGAGGAAGCTGCTGCCCGCCGCCGGGGCCGCTTGCTGTTGGCCATAACCCGGTGGTGGCGCGCCAAAGTTCTGTTGTGGCGCGGGTGCACCGAAGTTCTGCTGCGGTGCCGGCTCACGCCAGCCGCCAGTAGAAGCCGGGGCGCTTTGGGTCGGCGCCGGGCGCGGGCTGCTGCCACCGAAGATGCTCGACAGGAAACCACCGCCGCTCGGCGCCGGGGCAGCACTTTGCGCCTTGGCCGATTGCAGTTCGGCCTGCAGTTGCTGAACCTGTTGAGTCAGTTGTTTGTTCTGTTCGTCGAGGCTCTTGATCGCGGCCTCCTGCACCAGAATCGCCTGGGTCATGAAATAGCCTGCGGCCGGCTGGCGCGTCAGGTGTTCCTTGATCCGCGCCTCGGCCTGGGCGTCACGCGGGGCTGCCTCCGTTTCGGCCTGTTGCAGCCGGGAAAACAGTCCATCGATCAGGGTTTGCTCTTCGCTGTTCATGGCGACCTCGTAGATTGCCGGGGATAACGTTGCCCTCCTCCACAGTGGAGGAGGCGCACCTCTGTAATGGAGGCAGTGACAGAATGTTTCAATGGTCTTTACCGAACGTTTACGTTTGCGCCCGGCAGCACATCATCGGTTAAAGTGAGCCACTGTTTTTGACCTGCGATACCGACTGATGAATGCCTTCGATGTGCTGCGTGACTCGCTGTATTTCTTTAAACGCAATCTGGTGCGGATCGTCCAGCTGTGCCTGCCGCTGGTGATCTTCGAAGCCGCGCTGCAACAAGTGGTCGATCGTGCCAGCGACCCGGACGGTTATTCGGCCATCAGCGTGATCGTCGGCCTGCTGGTCTATCCGCTGTACACCGCCGCGCTGATCCTGTTTCTCGACGCCCGCACCCGCGGCGAATCCCCGCAAACCCTCGATCTGCTGGCGATGTCGGCGCGCCTGTGGCCGCGTTTCGCCGTGCTCACTGCGCTCAACACGATGTTGATCCTGCTGGGCCTGTCCCTGTATTTCCTGCCAGGCCTGTGGCTGATGGTCACCCTGGCCTTCGGTGAATACCTGCTGGTGCTGCGCGGCTACGGCCCGTTGCAGGCGATGAAGGAAAGCCTGCGCCTGAGCCGTGGGTATTTCCTGCGGATTCTGGCGTGCATCCTCTGTGTGATGGGGCCGTTGTGGCTGCTCAAGGGCCTGACCTTGCAGGTCTATCCCGATCCGCAGAATCCGTTGATCGCCGTGCTGATCGACAGTGGCCACAGCTTCCTGCAACTGTTCACCAGCGTGGTGCTGTTCCGCCTGTTCATGCTGATCAGCGAATTGCCCGACAAACGTGACGGAATAGTCTGACCGCTCTGCGCTTGGGCTGAGCGACGGGTCTCGGGTATGCTCGGGACCACTTCCGTATCGCTATAAGCCGAGCCATGACCCGTCTACTGCGCTACATCCTGCTCTCCGTGCTGCTGGCCGTCGCCCTGATCGGCGTGATGATTTTCAGCCTGACCTGGCGCCCCGACGCCCGGGAGACCCTGCCGGTCAGTTGCACCGGGCAGCCGCCGACGCTGGTGCCCGGCCAGGCGCTGAAGGTCATGACCTGGAACGTGCAATACCTGGCCGGCAAGCGTTATGTGTTCTGGAATGACCTGGCGCAAGGCGACGACGAAGCACCCACCCCGGAAGACATGGCGTTCAGCCTCGATGAAGTGGCGCGGGTGATCCGCGACGAACAGCCCGACGTGGTGCTGTTGCAGGAACTGGATGACGGCGCCAAGGCCAGCGACTATCAGAACCAGCTCAAGCTGTTGCAGGAACGCCTCGCCGACCTCTACCCGTGCAGTGCCCATGCCTTCGACTGGAAGGCCGATTTCGTCCCGGATCCGCATGTCTTCGGCAGTGTCGGCCGGCAACTCGCAACGCTCAGTCGCTTGCGCATCGAACACGCCGAACGCCTGCAATTGCCGGTGCAGCCACTGAATATCATCAGCCGCCAGTTCCAGCCGAAAAACGCCCTGCTCGCCACCACCCTGCCGTTCAGCGATGGCGGGCAACTGGTGGTGTTCAACACGCATCTGGATCGCGCCATGCAGCCGGACGAAACCTTGCAGGCGCAAGTGACGGCGGTGGCCAAGGTTCTCGACAAACACGAAAGCCACGGCACGCCGTGGCTGATCGGGGGTGACTTCAACCTGTTGCCGCTCGGCCAGTACCGGCGCCTGCCCACCGAACAGCGCACGCCCTACTCCGTGGACAGTGCGCTGCATCTGCTGTGGGACAAGTACCCGATGATCCCGACCAACAACGAAGCCAGCGGCATCGACCGCGCCAAGTGGCTGACCCATTACCCCAACGACCCCGGCCTCAACGGCCCGGACCGCACGGTCGATTACCTGTTCTACAGCCCGAAGATCAAACGAGTCGAGGCCACGGTGCGTCAGGACGATACGTTGCGCATTTCCGATCATCTGCCGGTGATTGCGAAGTTCCTCCTGCCACCCAACTGATCTCAGTGAGCCTCTTCGAGATCGTCGTGCAACAACCCGAAGATCTGCCGTTTCATGTCGATGAACGAGCGCTCCATGACCATGTCCAGCGTGCGCGGTCGTTCGATCGGCACATCGAGAATCTGCTTGATCCGCCCGGGCCGCGCGCCCATCACATACACCCGATCGCCGAGCAGGATCGCTTCGTCGATATCGTGAGTGACGAACAGCACAGTCTTCTTGCTGTTGCCCCACACCCGTAACAACAGCTGCTGCATTTGCAGACGGGTCTGGCTGTCGAGGGCGCCGAAGGGTTCGTCCATCAGCAGGATCTGCGGATCGTTGGCCAGTGCCCGGGCAATCGCCACCCGCTGCATCATGCCGCCGGACAACTGCTTGGCGTAGTTGTCGGCGAACCCGGACAGCCCGACTTCATGCACATAGTGATCGACGATTTCTTTGCGCCGCGCCGCCGGCATGCCCCGGCGCTTGAGGCCGAACTCGACGTTCTGCCGCACGGTCAGCCACGGGAACAGCGTGTAGCTCTGGAACACCATCCCGCGATCCGCACCGGGGCCCTGCACTTGCTGGCCGCCGACGTAGATCTCGCCGGACGTCGGCTCGGCCAGGCCGGCGGTGAGGTACAGCAGGCTCGACTTGCCGCAGCCCGACGGCCCGACCAGCACCGCGAATTGCTGATCCGGCACCTCGAACGACACTTCTTCAAGCGCAGTGAATGTTCCGCCGCCGGGTTTGCTGTAGCGCAGGCTGACCTTGTCCACCTGCAACCTTGGCGCGGCGAGTGCCGGTGCGGCGACCGGCTCGATGAAACGACGGTTGGCAGCGGTTACTGAGCCCATGCGGCAATCCTCAAACGCAAGAAGCGGAACAGTTGATCGGTGACCAGGCCGAGCAGGCCGATGATCGCGATGGCGAGAAAAATCACATCCACCTGAAAGCCACGCATGGCCTTGAGGCTCAAGTAGCCGAGGCCACTGGAAGCGGCGACCAGTTCGGCGACCACCAGATAGGTCCAGGCCCAGCCCATGGTCACCCGCAAGGTGTCGAGCACACCCGGCAACGACGCCGGGGCGATCACATGCAGCACCGCGTCACGTCGGTTGGAACCGAGGGTGTAAGAGGCGTTGATCAAGTCCTTGGAGATGCCTTTGGACACGTCCGCGACCATCACCAGTTGCTGGAAGAACACACCGAAAATGATCACCGACACCCGTTGCTCCAGACCGATTCCGATCCACAGGATGAACAGCGGCACGAACGAGGTCACCGGCAGGTAGCGGATGAAGTTGACCAGCGGTTCGAGGAACGCCTGGACGATACGGAAGCTGCCCATCAGCAAGCCCAGCGGCACTGCCACCAGCGATGACACGATGAAGCCGACCATCACCACTTCGACACTGGCCCAGACATGCTGGCCGAGGGTGCCGTCGCGGCTCAGGCGCACGGCGGCTTCGACCACCGCGCCGGGCGTCGGCAGGAACATCCCCGGCACGATGCCGCCGTAGGACAACCCGGCCCACAGGCCGACCAGCAACACCCAGGCCAGACCGCTGGCGCTCCACACCACCGGCACCGGCAATCCGGTCTTCGGCGTGATGCAGCGGCTCAGCCATGAATTGCGCTTGAACATGACCAATCTCCTAGAGCGGGCTGACGAAACGGTTATCCACCAGATCGTCGTTGCTGACGTTGTAGGGCTTGCCCTGCAATTCGCTGGCGGTTTCGTTGGCCAGTTTGATCAGCGGTGCGCTGTCACCCGGCGCGCCGGGTTTGCCCAGCAGCTTCTCGCTCATGGCCTGATCGTAGAAGCGCACGCCTTGCGCGGCGGCGGCCAGTTCCTTCGGATCGGACAGGTAACCGCCGACGCCCTTGGCCATGATTTCGTAGGCTTTCTGTGGATGGTCCTTGGTGTACTGCACCGCTTTGTAGAGGCCGGCGACCAGCGCCTTGACGTCTTCCGGCTGCTTCTCGATCACCGTGCAGTTGAGCGCCACCACATCGACGATCACCCCCGGCGTACTGCTGCTGTCGATCAGCACCTTGCCCTGCTGCTTGTCGCGCACCATCGACAGATGCGGTTCCCAAGTCACGGCGGCCGGCACACGACCGGCGATGAACGCCGTGGCGGCATCGTCGGCAGTCATGTTCTGCACGGTGATGTCGCTCATGCTCATGCCGTTCTTTTTCAGCAGGTACGACAGCCAGAACTGCGAGGTCGAACCTTCATTGACGGCCACGGCCTGGCCCTTGAGTTCCTGCAGGCTCTTCACGTTCTTGCCGACCAGCACGCCGTCGCCGCCATGGCTGTCATCCAGCGCGGCCACGGCCTTGAAGCAGAACTGCGGGCGGTACTTGAGCACTTCGTCGATGGTCGAGGCCGAGCCGGACAATTGCCCGGACGCCTGGGCGGCCATGTACATCGAGGCTTCTTCGACCACCGGCAATTCGACGGTCAGGCCGTTTTCCTTGAAGTAGCCCAGATCCTGGGCCAGATACAGGGTGCCGTAGCCGACCCACGTGGTGTGGCCGATCGACAAGGTGCCGGCCTGGGCGCCGGTGACTGAAAGGGCGGAAATCGCCAGAGGACATGCAAGACGGGTAAACAAGGACTTGTTCATGGAGCACTCCCAACGCTGTTGATTTAGTTGTCATGGGCAGTACGGCCAGCCGTGGTGTCGCGATTGCACGCTGCGGTCTCTGCTGGACTCTGGCGGGCAATGCCTTGGCTGGCGAAATCGATGTTGACCCAGGCTTGGCGTCAGGAAAACGAGGAAATAGTTAGACGCGAACGATGAAAAAACTGGGTAGTGCGCACCGCGAAAGGGCGCGTCGGGCGGGGGTGCCCGAGGTGGGTGCAGATTGGGAAAAGTCTGGCGGAGATCGTTCCCACGCTCCGCGTGGGAATGCAGCCCGGGACGCTCTGCGTCCCATTCGAGAGCTGGAACGCGGAGCGTCCCTTGAGGCGTTCCCACGCAAAGCGTGGGAACGATATTGGGAGTTAGAGCCGGCCGTATTCCTGCGCCGTACGATCCAGCGCTTTCAACGTCTTGCCCACCAGCTCGTCAATCTCTTCACGACTGGCAATCAACGCCGGCGCCATGATCATTCGCCCCAGGGTCGAGCGAATGATCACCCCCTCTTCAAAACCGATCGTGCGGCAGCGCCAGGCGATGTCGTTCTCGTTGGCGAAGCGCTTGCGTGTCGCCTTGTCTTCGGCCAGTTGCAGCGCCGCGACCATGCCCGTGCCCTGGATATCGCCCACCAACGGGTGATTGCCGAACACCTCGCGCAGACACTGCTGCAGGTACGGCCCGATGTCATCCTTGACCCGCGTCACCACGCCTTCATCGCGCAATGCCTTGAGGTTGGCAATCGCCACCGCCGCCGCCACCGGGTGCCCGGAATAGGTCAGGCCGTGGGCGAATACGCCGCCCTGCTCCACCAGCACGTCGGCCATTTTCTTCGACAGGATCAGGCCACCCATCGGGATGTAACCGGAGGTCAAACCCTTGGCGATGGACAGAGTGTCCGGCTCGAAACCGAAGTATTCGTGGGCAAACCATTCGCCGGTGCGACCGAAGCCGCCGATCACTTCATCGGCACACAACAGCACATCGTACTTGCGGCAGATACGCTGGATTTCCGGCCAGTAGCTTTCCGGCGGAAAGATCATCCCGCCCGCGCCCTGGAACGGCTCGGCGATGAAGCCTGCAACCTTGTCGGCGCCCAGTTCGAGGATCTTCGCTTCCAGTTGCTGAGCCGCCCGAAGACCGAATTCAACCGGGGTCAGGTTGCCTTCATGAGCGAAGAAGTACGGCTCATCGATGTGCGCGATGTCGGGAATCATCCCGCCCATTTCGTGCATGAACTTCATGCCGCCGAGCGCCGTCGCCGCCAGGGTCGAACCGTGATAGCCGTTCCAGCGGCCGATCATGATTTTCTTCTCGGGCTTGCCCAGCACCTGCCAGTAACGGCGCACGGTTCGGATCAGCACCTCGTTGGCCTCGGAGCCGGAGTTGGTGTAGATCGCGTGGCTGTAGTGCCCCGGCAGCAGGCTGAACAGCAGCTCGGAGAGCTCGATCACCTGCGGGTGGGTGGTGTGGAAAAACATGTTGTAGTACGGCAACTGCTCCAGTTGCCGGCTCGCCGCCGCATTCAGATCCTTGCGCCCGTAACCGAGGTTGGTGCACCACAGCCCGGACATGCCGTCGAGGTAACGCCGACCGTCGTTGTCCCACAGGTGCAGGCGGTCACCGCGCACCATCACCCGTGGGCCTTCGTCGTTGAGGGCCTTCTGGTCGACGAACGCATGAATGTGGTGCGCTGCATCGGCGGCCTGGTAGTCGCGGGTTTCACGTGAGGTGGTCATCGCCGGATCTCCTTTTTTGTTGTGAGCGGCTGTCATGAGCGCAGTTGAAACCAGGTGGTTTTCAACTGGGTGTATTTGTCGAACGAGTGCAGCGACAGATCGCGGCCGAAACCGGATTGCTTGCCACCGCCGAACGGCACGGTCACGTCCAGCGCATCGACGCTGTTGACCGACACCGTACCGGCTCGCAATTGCCGCGCCACCCGGTGCGCGCGATGCAGATCATCCGTCCACAGCGACGCCGCCAGACCGTAGACGCTGTCGTTGGCCAGTTGCAAGGCGTGGGCCTCGTCATCGAACGGCATCACCGCCAGCACCGGGCCGAACACTTCTTCGCGAAACAGGGTCATGTGCGGCTGCACGCCGGTAAAAATCGTTGGCTGAACGAAGTTGTCCGAGCCGTTGAAACTCAACTGCCGCCCGCCACAGACGCGGGTCGCGCCTTCGCGTTCGGCCTGATTGATGAAGCGCAGAATGCTTTCGGTCTGACGAGTCTCGACAATCGCCCCGGCGGCGCTTGCCGGGTCCAGCGGATCGCCCGGCTGCCAGCGTTCGGCCTGGGCCTTCAGTCGCTCGACGAACTCATCATGAATCGAGCGCTCCACCAGCAATCGCGAGTTGGCCGAGCAGACTTCGCCCTGATTGAAGAAGATCCCGAACGCGGCTTTCTGCGCCGCCAGATCCAGATCCTTGCAGTCGGCAAACACCAGATTGGCGCTCTTGCCGCCGCACTCCAGCCACACCTGCTTGAGGTTCGACTGCGCGGAGTACTGCATGAAATATTTGCCGACCTGCGTCGAGCCGGTGAACACCAGGCAATCGACATCCGGGTGCAGGCCCAGGGCTTTACCGGTTTGTTCGCCGAGCCCCGGCAGCACGTTCAACACACCGGCCGGCAGCCCGGCTTCAAGCGCCAGTTCGGCCAGACGCAATGCGGAAAAAGGTGATTGCTCGGCGGGTTTGAGAATGACCGAGTTGCCCGCCGCCAGCGCCGGGGCGAGTTTCCACGCGGCCATGTCCAGCGGGAAGTTCCAAGGCACCACGGCGGCGACCACGCCCAGCGCTTCGCGGGTGATGGTCGCCAGCACATTCGAAGCGCTCGGCGCGACTTGATCGTAGAGTTTGTCGAGGCTTTCGGCGTACCAGCGAAACACCCCGGCGGCGCCCGGCACGTCGATGTTGTAAGCGTCCATCACCGGTTTGCCCATGTTCAGCGAATCGAGCAGCGCCAGTTCTTCGCGATTGGCCAGAATCAGATCCGCCAGACGCAGCAAGACTTGCTTGCGCTCGGTCGGTGAACGCCCGGCCCAGGTGCCGGCCTCGAATACCTGCCGCGCATTGCGCACCGCCGCGGCGACATCTTCTTCACCGCACGCGGCGACGTTTGCCAAAAGCTGGCCGGTGGCCGGGTTGATCGCGGCAAAGGTCTGCCCCGACTGCGCCGCACGCAGTTTGCCGTCGATCACGGCCTGGTACGGATAGCTCAATTCAGCGGCCTTGCGCTGCCAGTCTGCAAGCTCGAACACGGTGGTTGCTCCTTGGACTTTTATTCTTTTGAGAACAGTGCGCAGTGATAGTCGCTCAGGCCCGTGCGAGCTAAAACCAGTAAAAATGTCTTCGCAGACAATAAAAAAGGTAACCAGCCGATGGCCCCTTCGCGCACGTATGGGGCTATTGTTCAGGGACAAAAAAACCGCCGACAGAACGGAGGCCGGCGGCTTACAAATTGCTTGGATGTGGAATCCGTTCGCTTTGAGGTTCACCGTGGCCGCTTACAACCTGCGTCAGTTGAAATACTTCATCACCACCGTCGAATGCGGCAGCGTCGCCGAAGCCTCGCGCAAGCTGTACATCGCGCAACCGGCGATTTCCACGGCGATCAAGGGGCTGGAAGACAGCTTCGGCGTGCAACTGCTGATCCGCCATCACGCTCAGGGCGTGTCCCTGACACCCAGCGGTGCGCGGTTCTTCCGCAAGGCTCAGGAGCTGCTGCGCATGGCCAAGGAGTTCGAACAGAACGCCCTCGCCGACAACGACGTGGTGGCCGGGCAGATCGATATCGGCTGTTTCGAAACCGTCGCGCCGCTGTACTTGCCACAACTGATTGCCGGCTTCTCGGCGCTGTATCCGGGGGTGAAGATCCGCATCCGCGACGGCGAACAACAGGAACTGGTGCAAGGCCTGACCTCGGGCACCTTCGACCTCGCGATCCTGTACAAGCACGACCTCGACGCCACCATCGAAACCGAACCCCTGATGCCAGCCCAGCGACCCTACGCCCTGCTCCCGGCGGATCACCGCTTCGCCCAGCTCAAGCAGGTTTCGCTGCGGGACTTGTGCCTGGAGCCGATGATCCTGCTCGACGTACAACCGAGCCGCACCTACTTCGTCAGCCTGTTCGAAGAGCTCGGGCTTTCGCCGCGCATCGAGTTCAGCTCGCCGTCGATCGAAATGGTGCGCGGCATGGTCGGCCAGGGTTTCGGCTTCTCGATCCTGGTCACCCGCCCGCACTCGGAATGCACCTACGACGGCAAGAAAGTCGTGTGCGTCGACATCGTCGAAGACGTCACCGGCTCAGGGCTGGTAGCGGCGTGGCTCAAGCGCGGACAACTGACCAAACCTGCGCAGTTGTTTGCCGATTATTGCCGGGAACAATTGACCGCCAAGGCCAGTCGATGAACCTCACGTACCGCGCGGCTTGGCCCGGGCTGTGGCTTCAGCCACCAGCGGATCATCCGGCCAGTAATGCTTCGGATACCGCCCCTTCAGATCCTTCTTCACTTCCGCATAGGTGCTGCGCCAGAAGTTGGCCAGATCCTGCGTCACCTGCACCGGACGCCGCGCGGGCGACAGCAGGTGCAGCTTGACCACTTGCCGACCGCCGGCGATTCGCGGTGTGTCGGCGAGGCCGAACAACTCCTGCAAACGCACGGCGAGAATCGGTGGCTGCTCGCTGTAGTCGAGGCGAATCGACGAGCCCGACGGCACGCTCAGGTGATGCGGTGCCTGTTCGTCGAGTTGCTGCGGCAGCGGCCATGGCAGCAGATTACGGACGATGTTCGACAGGTCGAGGTTGGCGAAATGGCTGAGCCGCGAGACCTTGCCCAGATAAGGCATCAGCCAGTCTTCAAGGGTTTTCAGTAGTGTGGCGTCGCTGACGTCCGGCCATTGGCTGTCGCCCTTGGTGTCCAGATCGAGCTGGCGCAGCAACGCGACTCGCGCCTGCCATTGGCGCAGCTCCGGGGTCCACGGCAGCAGTTCCAGACCCTTGCGCCGCACCAGATTGACCAGTGCCTGACTGCGGGCGTTTTCGTCGAGACCGGTCAGCGGTTCGCGGCTGAGGATCAGTTCGCCAACCTTGCGCTGACGCTCAGCACGCAGCACGCCCTCGCGTTCGTCCCAGTCCAGTTGATCGACGTTGTGCACCTGCTCGGCCAGCACCGAATCGAACAGCGCCGGATCGAAATCCGCCGCCAGATAAATCCGCTCTTCGCGCTGACCCTGACGGCTGCCCAAGTCGGCAATGACGATCCACGGTTCTTTCATCAGGCTGTCGGCTTCGGCGAACAACGCCGCACGGCCGTTGGCCAGTCGATATTCGGCACCACCGGCGCGCCGCTGCTGGGCGACGCGGTCCGGGTAGGCCAGCGCCAGCAAGGCGCCGAGCCAGCGCGGGTGATCCGGGTCGGCGACCGGTTCACTCGCCTTACCGCGCAGATAACCACGATATTGCCGCGCCAGTTGCCGGGCGCGCTGCACGCCGCCCTGAGCACCGCGCGCCGCACGTTCTTCGCCGGACAGCAGCACCAGACGACTGTGCAGATCCGCCCCGGCGCCGCGCAAGATATCCCGCTCGCCGAGCAACGCAGCGACGTCGCACGCCATGGTCGCCAGCCCCAACGCCTGACCGCGTAGCAATAAATGCGCGATGCGCGGATGCGCCGGCAGTTCGGCCATGGCCTGACCGTGACGGTTGAGAGTTTCGCCGTCCAGCGCACCGAGGCGCTGCAACAAATCCTGCGCCTGTGCATAAGCGGCCGCTGGCGGTACGTCCAGCCAGATCAGATCACTCGGCGCCACGCCCCAACGCCCGAGTTGCAAAGCGAGACCGGCGAGATCCGCCGAAAGAATTTCCGCACTGCCATAAGCCGCCAGTTGCTCATGCTGATCCTGCGACCACAGGCGATAACACACGCCCGGTTCCAGACGCCCGGCCCGGCCCGCGCGCTGAGTGGCGCTGGCCCTGGAGATGCGTTGGGTGTCGAGGCGGGTCATGCCGCTGCCCGGATCGAAACGCGGCACTCGCGCCAGCCCGGCGTCGATCACCACGCGCACACCGTTGATGGTCAGACTGGTCTCGGCGATGTTGGTGGCCAGCACCACTTTGCGCTGGCCAGCCGGGGCCGGGTCGATGGCGGCACGCTGGGCGTTCAGGTCGAGTTCGCCGTGCAACGGGCAGAGCAACACGTCGCTGCGCTCACCGATGGCGTCCGCCAATTGCTGATGAACACGCCGGATTTCCGCCTGCCCCGGCAGGAACACCAGCAGGCTGCCGGTTTCGTCGTGCAGGGCTTCGAGCACCGTTTGCGTGACGCGTTGATCGATGTATTCGCCGGGCTGGAACGGCCGGCCCCAGCGCATCGTCACCGGGAACATCCGGCCCTCGCTGCGCAGGATCGGCGCGTCGTCGAGCAACCCGGCCAGACGCTCGCCTTCAAGGGTGGCGGACATCAGCAGAATCTTCAGCGGTTGTTCAGCTCGAAACAGTTCGCGACCGTTCAGACTGAGCGCCAGCGCCAGATCGGCGTCGAGACTGCGTTCGTGAAATTCGTCAAAGATCAGCAGGCCCACGCCGTCCAGCGCCGGGTCGTCCTGCAAACGCCGGGTGAGAATGCCTTCGGTGACCACTTCGATGCGCGTATTGGGGCCGACCTTGCTGTCGAGACGGATGCGATAACCGACGGTTTCACCGACCTTCTCGCCCAGCTCGCTGGCCAGCCGTTCTGCGGCTGCGCGCGCGGCCAACCGACGGGGTTCGAGCATGAGAATGGTCTGCCCGTTCAACCACGCTTCATCGAGCAGGGCCAAGGGCACGCGGGTGGTTTTACCAGCGCCGGGCGGTGCTTCGAGCACGGCTTCGTGGCGTGTCGCGAGGGCTTCACGCAGGGCGGGTAAAACTTCATCGATTGGCAACGAATTCATACTGGCTCCCCAGGGCGTGCCCACAGTAAATTGCGAGTCGCGTTAAAGCTGTGAGCGTGCCAGGCAAGTCCCGCAACGCAGCATGGCGCGCTCACAGCTTTAGCCCGGAGGGCCGAACCCCGGAAGGATTCGGTAGCCATCACGCGATATGGATCTGGAGAAAACAACTTCAATCCTCAACGTATTTCGATAGGGGTGAGACGGGGCCGCAATTTACTGTGGGCATGCCCTGCCGGGCCGAGTATAACGGCGAACTGCTGAGCGTTCGTCAGGGTCTTAACTTCACACGATGACGCTTCGTTAATAGATGACTCAGGAGATTCCCATGCGCTTACCTTTTCGCCTGATCGGCGGTGTACTGGTTGCCACCCTGCTCACTCAGATCACTGCGTGCGGTTCGATTTTCTATCCCGGCCGGCGCGGCCAGATCGACGGCAAGATCGACCCGGCGATCGCCGTGCTCGATGCCGTGGGCCTGCTGTTCTACATCATTCCCGGCCTGATCGCGTTTGCCGTGGACTTCACCACCGGCGCGATCTATTTCGAACCGGGCCACACGGCGCAGGTCGATCCGGCCAAGCTCAAGCAAGCCATCGGCCCGGACGGCCAGGTCGATAACCTCAAGTTGCAGGCTATTCTCGAAACAGAGCTGGGCCGCAATCTACCGCTGGACGACCCACGGCTGATCCAGCACAAGGGCAGCACCCAGCAACTGGCGATGTTCGGCCTGCAACCTGCCGCATAAGGAATAAACGCACCCATGACCTCCAGCCCCGAACACGCCCGCCTGCTAAGGCTGGCGACCCGCGCCTCGGTGGCGGTGGCCTGTACGCTGATCATCGCCAAAGCCATCGCCTGGTGGCTGAGCGGTTCGGTGAGCATGCTCGCCGGCCTCACGGACTCGGCCCTCGATGGCGTCACCTCGCTGCTCAATCTGCTGGCGGTGCATTACGCGCTGCGGCCGGCGGATGACGATCACCGCTATGGCCACGGCAAGGCCGAGTCGCTGGCGGGCATGGCGCAGGCGCTGTTCATTGGCGGCAGTGCGGTGTTGATCGCGTTTCAGGCTTATGAGCGTTTGAACAATCCGGAGCCGCTCGGCGCGCCTTGGCTGAGCATCGGGGTGATCGTGTTTTCCCTGCTGCTGACGGCGGCGCTGTTGATGCTGCAGCACCGGGTGATCAAGCAGACCGGCTCCAACGCGGTGCGAGCGGACTCGCTGCATTACCGTTCGGACATGTTGCTCAACGGCAGCATTCTGATCGCGCTGGTGTTGGCCGGATTGGGTTTCGCTCAACTGGATGCGTGGTTCGGCCTGGGGATTGCGGCGTACATTCTTTGGAGCGCGATCCAGATCGCCCGGGAAAGTTTTTCGGTGCTGATGGATGAAGAACTGCCGGTGGATGTCAGTCAGCACATGCTCGAACTGGCGTGCGGCGTGCCGGGTGTTTTGGGCGCACATGATCTGCGCACACGAATTTCCGGCAATCACTGGTTCGTGCAGTTGCACCTGGAATTGCCGGGGGATCTGACGCTGTCAGTCGCCCATGGCATCAGCGACCAGGCGGCGGATGCGATTCATGCCGCCTACCCACGGGCCGAAGTGCTGGTGCACGCCGACCCGCAGGAAGTGGTCAAGGCCGCCAGGGCTCAGTAACTGACCTGATAACCGCGACTGCTCAGGCAATTGCCCTGGGCCTGGCGGTAGGCCTGCACCACTTCGGGTGCGGGCTGGTAGGTCGCGGTGCGCGGATCGAAACCGCTTTGCTGCACCGCGTACTGATAGCACTGGTAGCCATCCTGCTGGACCTGCTCCGGCGACTGACCGTTGGCGGGATACGCTTCGACGTCATAGCCGTTGCTCGCCGGTTGCGGAAGTTGCTGCACCGGTGGCTCGACCACCACGTAATCCTGCGTCGCTTCTTGGTAGGCGTAGTACGAGCCTGCCGCCAGGAACAACAGCGAACCGCCGATCCACACTTCACGCGCGTAATCCGGCAGGTACTGGATACGAATACCGCGTGGCGGCTGAACCACGATGTAGCGCGGGCCTTGCGGGCGATACCAGTAACCGCCGGAGTAGAAGTAATCCTGGCCACGATATGGCACGCGGAAGTCACGATCCGGGAAACGGTCGATCACATGGCCCGGCCGGTATTGCGGGCCGGGGCCCCAGCCGTTGCCATGCCCGTCCGGACGACCCGGCCAGCGGTTGTCGTTGGGACGATTGCCGGTCTGCCAGTTCTGGTGGTAGCCATTCTGCGGACGCTCATCGCGGTAATAGCCCTGACGCGGTTCCTGAGTCTGGCGCACGGTGTCGGGGCGTGGCTGGATCGGCAGGCTGTTGGCCGGCAGTTGTGGCGGCGGTGGCGGTTGGCGAACCGGATTGGGATTGTAGGCTGGGCGGTTCTGGTCGTGGTTCTGCCACTGCCCATTGTTGTGCTGCTCGCCGTTGTGCTCGAACTGACGGCTGTTGTCGCCGCGAATGATTTCGCTGTTCTGCGGGCGCGGCTGATTGTTGCCGCCGTGGCCCTGATTGTTTTCCTGATGTTCCCGCTCGCGTCCGCCATTTTCAGGGCCGCGATTCTGCGGCTCATCGGCCAGCGCTTGCGCACAGACACTCACACACAGCACACCAACACTGGCCAGACGCCAGATACGCGACTTCATGAAATTCCTCACTGCGGGCTGAACCCTGTAATTAAGAAGGGCTTGTAGCTAAGACCGGGGATGGGCGCACCGGGTTCTGCTACAGGTTATCAGTCACGCCATTTATTTATTGAGCGAGCGAGGCCAAATTGCGGGCAAGAAAAAAGGGAGACCCGTCGGCCTCCCTTTTAGAGAACTTCGTCCTGGCTCGACGCTTTTGACGTCGGCTCACCTCACGCCGTCTTCTGGACAGTGTGCAGCTCGGGGGCCGGCACAACCCCGGTGGGGGTGGCGGCCGCGGCAGGCCGGATAGGGCGGGCCGCGTGGACTGTGTTACCGAGCAGTGATTCTGGTGATAAGAATAGGCCGGAGGCTGCGACAGATGATTGCGAAGATTGCTCAAATAAACATCACTTGCGCAATTTTTAACCCTGGATAGATAATCCGCCGCAATAGTTAGGACAAAGGACCGATTGATGAGCAAACTCGACCGTTACGACCTCAGCATTTTGGCGGAATTGCAGCGCGACGCCCGCATCTCCAACCAGGAACTGGCCGAGCGCATCGGTCTGTCGCCCTCCCCGTGCTCGCGCCGGGTCAAGCAACTGGAGGACGACGGCTACATTTCGCGTCAGGTGGCCCTGCTCGATCGCAAGATGCTCGGCCTGAGCCTGACCGCCTACGTGCTGATCGGCATGGACCGGCACACGCCGGAGCGTTTCGAGAACTTCGAAGCAGCGATCCGCACCTTGCCGCAAGTGCTGGAATGCAGCCTGGTTACCGGGGTGGACGCCGACTATCAGCTGAAAGTGGTGGTGCCGGACATGGATCACTATCAGAAGCTGCTGCTGGGGCACCTGACCCGCATCGAAGGCGTGACCAGCGTACGCTCGAGTTTTGTGCTCAATCAGGTGCTCAACAGCACCGAACTGCCGTTGACCCATCTGCGTAGCTGAAATCGACGAATGACTGCGGCACACCGACGCAGGTCAATGCTGCGTCGTTCGCCGCTGGCGTATACTCCCGGCCGCCCTTTCAGCCGCACAGCGCCGGAGATGCCCGATGGATCCAGCAGTATTTGAAGAGTGGATGATGACCGGTCTGGTCAGCATCCTGATCATTTTCATGGGTTTCATCGTCTGGGATCTGGCGAAGAAGTCCAAGGCCGGGCGCTTCGGCTCGTTCATTCTGTTCTTCGTACTGGGCCTGGGCGTGGCCGCGTTCATCATCAAGAGCGTGGTGATCGGTCTGATCGAATCCGGCGCTCTATAAGCGAGCCGGCACTTCTTTCCACTGGCCCTGGTCGAGCCCTTCGATCGTCCAGTCACCAATCCTGACCCGCACCAGTCGCAATGTCGGCAGCCCGACCGCCGCTGTCATCCGCCGCACCTGACGGTTGCGTCCCTCGCGAATCACCAGTTCCAGCCAGGTTGTCGGAATCGTTGCACGAAAGCGTACCGGCGGATTGCGCGGCCACAGTTCAGGCTCCTCCAGTTGCCGCGCTTCAGCGGGCAAGGTCATGCCGTCATTCAGTTCGACGCCGTCACGCAGACGCTGCAACTGCTCGGCCGCCGGCACACCTTCGACCTGCACCCAATAGGTTTTCGCCAGCTTGTGCTTGGGGTCGGCGATCCGAGCCTGCAACTGACCGTCGTTGGTCAGCAGCAGCAAACCTTCGCTGTCGCGGTCCAGCCGCCCGGCCGGGTAGATGCCCGGAACGTCGATGTAATCCTTGAGCGTCGCCCGCCCTTCGCCGTCGCTGAATTGCGTCAGCACATCGAACGGTTTGTTGAACAGGATCAGCTTCGGCTCGGCCGGTGGTGCCTTGGCGACACGGCGCGGGGCTGAAGAGGATGGCTTCGCGCCGGGGCGGCGGGAAGGTGGACGTGGGGGACGGGACATGGGCAAAACAACATCTGGCGATCTGGGCTGCTAATGCTAGTGCCCAGACCGCCAAATGACCACGACAAACCGTTAGCGGAACGGCGGCTCGTCGAAGCTGCGCAGTTTGCGCGAGTGCAGCGAGTTGAGTTCGGTGCGCAGCAGGTCCACCGCTTCGATACCGATCTTCAAGTGCTGGCTCACCGCGCGCTCGTAGAACGCGTTGGCCGAGCCCGGCAGCTTGATTTCGCTGTGCAGCGGCTTGTCCGACACACACAACAACGTGCCGTACGGCACCCGCAGGCGATAACCCTGGGCGGCGATGGTGCCGCTTTCCATGTCCACGGCCACGGCGCGGGACAGGTTGATCAGCGGTCGTTCCTGGGCCCAGCGCAATTCCCAGTTACGGTCGTCGTAGGTCAGCACGGTGCCGGTGCGCAGGCGTTTCTTCAGGTCGTCGCCCTTCTCGCCGGTGATGTTGGCAGCCGCTTGTTGTAACGCCAATTGCACCTCGGCCAGCGCCGGGATCGGAATGTTCGGCGGCACCACCCGGTCGAGAATCCCGTCGCGACGCATGTAAGCGTGGGCCAATACGTAGTCGCCGATGGTCTGCGACTGACGCAGGCCGCCGCAGTGACCGATCATCAGCCAGCAATGCGGGCGCAGCACCGCCAAGTGGTCGGTGATGTTCTTGGCGTTGGACGGGCCGACGCCGATGTTCACCAGGGTCACGCCGTGGCCATCGCTGGCGATCAGGTGATAGGCCGGCATCTGGTAGCGGTGCCAGACCACACCGGCCGCAATGGCCGAGGCTTCGCCGTGGTCCATGCCCTTTTCGATGATCACGTTGCCCGGCAACACCATGCGCACGAAACGCGGGTCGCGGCGCAATTGCTCAAGGCCATGAAGGATGAACTGATCGACATAGCGGTGGTAGTTGGTCAGCAGGATCCAAGGCTGCACATGGCGCCAGTCGCTGCCGGTGTAGTGCACCAGGCGACGCAGCGAGAAGTCGACGCGGGCCGCATCGAACAGCGCCAGCGGCAGCGGATCAGTGTTTTCCCAGTCGTAGAGACCGTCGGCGATGCCATCGGTGGCGGCGGACAGGTCGGTACTCGGGAACACCCGCGCCAGGACAGCCGCGGTGACGCCGGAGCCGGCCAGTTCATCGCCCTGCTCGACCACGTACGGGTACGGAATGTTCTGTGCGCTGACCCCGACTTCCACGGTCACCGTGAAGTCGTGCATCAGCGGCGTGAGCTGCTCCAGCAGGTATTTGCGAAACGCCGCCGGGTGGGTGACGGTCACGCTGTAGGTGCCCGGCAACTGCACCTTGGCGTAGGCGCGGGTGGTCTGCGGGACTTCGCCCTGGCAGTGGTAGGTCAGACGCAGTTCGGGATAACGGAACAGGGCACGTTGCTCGGCGTCGGGCTCGACGCGATCCTTGAGATAACGCTTGAGCGCCGAGTTCAGCGCCGTGGTGGCCCGCTCATGGAGCTCGGCCAGACGATCCACGGCTTGTTCGGCGGTTTGAACGACAATAAACGCTTCGGTCACGATCAGCTTCCTGTGTTCTGACTTGCAGAGCTTCATCTTGCCTGCATCGTGGCGTCACGGAAACAGTGGCGTAATGGCTTTGTCGCAATCGCCCTTCAGAAACCTTGCGGCGTCGAGCGGGCGACGATGGACTCGACATCCAGCCCACGGGGCAAGGCACCGTAGACCCGGCCGCCACCGCTCAGACGACTGGCGATAAACGCATCGCTGACCGCCGAATTACCGGCCTCCAGCAACAGCTTCGCTTGCAGCCCCAGGGCAATGTCTTCGGTCAATTGCCGCGCACGGTACTGAATGTCGCCGGTGTCCTTGAACGACGCCTGCAATTGCTGGATATGCGCGGCCAGCCGTTTGTCGCCATGGCCGTCGCCCAGCTCGTTGAACAGCACATCGAGCACGCCCGGCTCCTTCGACAGTGCACGTAACACATCGAGGCATTGCACGTTGCCGGAGCCTTCCCATGTCGAGTTCACCGGCGCTTCGCGGTACAGGCGCGGCAGAATGCTGTCTTCGACATACCCGGCGCCGCCCATGCACTCGGCGGCTTCATTGATCATGGCCGGCGCGCGTTTGCAGATCCAGTACTTGCCCACCGCCGTCACCAGCCGGGCGAACTGCGCTTCGTGGCGATCATTCAGATGATCCAGTGCCTTGCCCATGCGCAGGCTCAGGGCCAGCGCGGCTTCGCTTTCCAGCGCCAGATCGGCCAGCACGTTCTGCATAAGCGGTTGTTCGCTGAGCAATTTGCCGCCGACCTTGCGATGGGCGCAGTGATGACTGGCCTGGGTCAGGGCCTGACGCATCAGCGAACTGGAACCGACCATGCAATCGAAACGGGTCATGGCCACCATCTCGATAATGGTCGGCACCCCGCGCCCTTCTTCACCGACCATCCACGCCAGCGCGCCACGGAACTCCACTTCGCTGGAGGCGTTGGACTGGTTGCCGAGTTTGTTTTTCAGACGCTGGATGTAGAACTGATTGCGCGTGTCGTCCGGGCGATGGCGCGGCAGCAGGAAACAGGTCAGGCCCTTGTCGGTCTGTGCCAGCGTGAGGAACGCATCGCACATTGGTGCAGAACAGAACCACTTGTGCCCCACCAGTTCATAAGCCTGGCCCGGGCCGCTGGCGCCGACCGGATAAGCCTTGGTGGTGTTGGCGCGCACGTCGGTGCCGCCCTGTTTCTCGGTCATCGCCATGCCGATGGTGACGCCGGCCTTGTGGGCCATGCCGACATTGCGCGGATCGTATTCGGTGGCGAGGATTTTCGGCAGCCACTGTTCGGCCAGATCCGGCTGCAAACGCAGCGCGGGAACACTGGCGAAGGTCATGGTCAACGGGCAACCGCTGCCTGCCTCGGCCTGACTGTGCAGATAGCTCATGGAGGCGCGGGCAACATGGGCGCCGTCCTGTGGATGAGCCCAGGGCAACGACGTCAGGCCATGTTCGATGGCGGTGCGCATCAGCTCGTGATACGCCGGATGAAATTCCACCAGATCGATGCGATGACCGTAGCGGTCATGGCTGGCGAACACCGGTTTGTTCTGGTTGGCGAGGAACCCGGCCTCCATCAGCGGCCCGCCGGCCAACGCGCCGTAGGCATCGATCCGCGACTCGGCCCAGCCGGCGCCGAACCGCCGCGACCACTCCTGCAACGGCAGGTCGATGCGGTACAGGTTGGTGCCGTCCAGCGACGGTGGCTGGTTGGTGACTTCGTGGGTTTCGGCGAACTGATGCAGGTTCATGACGGGGCTCCTTGATCGGCCAGAGCTTCAGTTAAGCACCGCCCCCGAACCGATCAAAGTGTCATACCGGCCTAAATGCCGGCGCTTTCACCCTATCAACAACTCAACACGCGCCGTTGCATCGCAACCTGCAAGTCTTCGAATTTCACCGGTTTGCTCAGGTAATCGATCGAGCCGGCGGATGCGCAATGCTCTCGATCCGCCCCCAGAGCGATCACGAACACCGGCAGGTTGGCGCAGCCCGGCAGGTCATGGATCTGGCAGCACAACGATGCGCCATCAAGCGGTGGCAGCTGGCAATCGATCAGCACCGCATCGAACGCTTCGCGCTGCAAATATTCGAGCGCCGCGGCACCATGGTCGGCAGTGCGCACGCGGAAACCGAGCTTGAGCAGCATGCCGCGCATCACCAACTGATTGACGCTGTTGTCGTCCACCAGCAACACGGTGCAGTCCTGCGGTGCGCGCACGGCATCGCGAACGAGCGTCGGCGCCGCTTCAACCGCCGGCAACTCAAACTCGACATCCAGCTGAAAGCGACTGCCGCGCCCCGGCTCGGAACGGTGCGTGAGCTTGCCGCCGAGCAGTTCCACCAGTTGTCGGCAGATCGCCAGACCGACGCCCAGGCCGCCGTATTCGCGGGTCATCGAGCCGTCGAGCTGGAAGAATCGCTGATACATCGTCGCCTCGCCCAGATCGGTGAAGCCGATGCCGGTGTCGATCACCGCAAAGGACAGCGCCAGACGATTGTCCGTCGACGGTTTGCCGGTAACCCGTAGTGCGAGGCCGCCGACGCGGGTGAACTTGATCGCGTTGTCCAGCAGGCATTCCAGGCATTGCGCGAGTTTGGCGCTGTCGCCCTGCAGACGATCCGGCAGAGTCGGCAGCACGTCGACCTTGAAGTCCAGCGACTTGCTCGAGGCGTTGCCATCGAACTGCACACGCAACGCCTCGACCACGGCGCGCAGGCTGAAACTGCCCGGCGTCGCCTTGAGCTTGCCGGCCTGCAGTTCGGTCAGGGTCAGGATGCCGTTGACCATGCGCATCATGTCCCGCGCCGAACCGGCGGCTGTCTGCTGGTATTGCTCCAGCTCCGGGTCCAGTTCGACGGTCTGCATCAACTCGAGTGAACCGATCACACCGTTCATCGGCGTGCGCAGTTCGTGGGTCAGGGTCGCGAGGAATTCGTCCTTGAGCTTGTTGCTGTGGGCCAGTTGCTGGTTGAGCACTTCCAGCTTCTGGCCGGCGTCGAACAGGGTCTGCGCCTGTTGTTCGCGCATCGCGTTGATGCGGTCGGCCAGCGCCAGCGACAGCAGCGCCACCTCGATGGCCGAGCCGATCTGGCTGGCGTACATGGTCAGGAACACGTTCGGCAGCAAACCCAGCACCATCATCGTGTTGACGATCCCGCCGAGCAGAAACGCCGACCAGGCGATGATGAAGTAGCGCGCCACTCGCAGGCCGCGCCACCAGGCGAGGATCCCGGCGGCGAAGATCACCACGGTAAAGGTCAGCGCCAGGGTCGTCGCCAGACGCAGGGCCAGGGCATAACTGGTCATCAGCGACAGACCGATCACCAGTGCGCCGAAGGCAATCAGGGCGATCAACAAACGGTCGAGCCAGCGGCTGTGGTTCTTGGTCTGCAGGAAACTGCGGGCGAACTGGCTGCCGAACAGGCCTGCGCAACCGATGAAGAACGGCGTCGCAGCGTTGGCCCACCAGGGGTTGTCCGGCCAGAAATACTCGACCGCCGCGCCATTGACCGACAGCTGATACAGGCCGAACGAGCCGATATAGAAGATGTAATAGAGGTAACTGGTGTCGCGCACGCTGAGGTAGATGAACAGGTTGTAGACCAGCATCCCCAGCAGCACGCCATAAATCAGGCCCAGCACGTACAGGCGCACCGGCTGATCTTCGAGGTACGCGGTGCTCGACCACAACGTCACCGGCGCCTGGATCGAGCCTTCACTGGACAGCCGCAAGTAGACGGTCTGTTGCTGGTCCGGCCGGAACGTGAGGTTGAACAGGTAGTTGTTCTGCCGGATCTCGCGACTGGCGAACGGCAGCGCGTCCCCGGTCTGGCGCACCAGGCGATAGTCACCGGCGGCATCGGGCAGATACAGGTCGAGGTGATCGAGCGGCGGGTAGGCCAGCTCCAGCAGCCAGGTACGCTGCGCCGCCGGATTGCTCGGGCGGTAATGCAGGTCGATTTTCAGCCAGAACGCCGAACGCGAGTAACCGGCATTGAGCGTGGCTTTATCGTGGGCCTTGAATTGTCCGGCAGCGGCTTGCGCGCGGACGTCGGCAATGCTCGCCTGACCGCTCGGGTCTTCGAACACTTGCAGGGATCGACCCAGTGGGAGGCTCTGGGTGAACTCGTCGAATTCGACGGCGTTTGCCAGGAGGGGCAAACAGAACAGCAACATCAACAAATAGCGCATTGAAGCCCCAGCGTGGCTTGTCCGGTTGTGTCAGGAAGCCCCCCATTCCCTTTGAGATGACGTAAAACCGGTATTACCTGTTATTGGTTTGGATCCACTCTAGCATAGCCGTTGATGGCCATTGAGCACCATGGAAATTTTTCCGACAAAGGCTCTAGAACGGGCGTTTCAGAGCAAAACACCGAGCTAGAGCTGTTGACTCGGTCAGATTGTGAGAACCCGTGTGGATCCGGATACCGAGGTTATCGGCCGAACGCTGTGCCACAACACCCGAAAAACAGGTTTGGTGGTAAGCTCGCGCACCATGAATATCTACAGCTCCCGCCCCGTTGTCCTCTGTCTCTCCGGCCACGACCCCAGTGGTGGCGCCGGCTTGCAGGCAGATATCGAAGCCCTGCTCGCTCAGGGTTGCCATGCGGCTCCGGCCGTCACCGCCCTGACCGTGCAAGACACCGTCAACGTCACTGACTTTCGCGTCCTCGACCGTGAGTGGGTACTGGCCCAGGCCAATGCCGTGCTCAACGATTCCGAAGTCGCGGCAGTGAAACTGGGCATGCTCGGTTCCCTGGAAATGGTCGACACCGTTGTCGAACTGCTTCAGGCGCACCCGCACTTGCCAGTGGTCTGCGACCCGGTGCTGCGCGCCGGCGGCGGCGGACGACTGGGCAAGGACGAAGTCGGCTACGCCATGCGCGAACGCCTCCTGCCGCTGTCGATCATCGCCACCCCCAACCTTCCCGAAGCCCGGATCCTCGCCGAACTGCCAGAAGGCACCGCGGACGAGTGTGCTGAAAAACTGCTGCCGTACATCAAGAACCTGCTGATCACTGGCGGCCACGGCGACGAAACCGAAATCCACAATCGCCTTTACAGCCGTGACGGCCTGCGCGAAACCTTCAAGTGCCAGCGTCTGCCCGGCAGTTACCACGGCTCCGGCTGCACGTTGGCCAGCACCCTCGCCGGCCGACTGGCACTGGGCGAAAACCTGGCCAGCGCCGTGCGTACCGCGCTGGATTACACTTGGCGCACCCTGCGCGATGCCGAACAACTGGGCAAAGGCCAGTTCGTGCCGCGTCGTCTGCCGCTGGATTTCTGCTCGTAACGTCGTGAGGTCTGCCTGATGAAACTACGTGGCCTGTACGCCATCACCGACGGTCCGTTGCTGGCCGGCAAGTTCCTGCCGTACGTGGAGGCGGCGCTGGAAGGCGGCGTCACCCTCCTGCAATACCGCGACAAGAGCAGCGACGAAGCCCGGCGCTTGCGTGAGGCCGAAGCCCTGCGCGATCTGTGCGAACGCTACAAGACCCAGTTGATCATCAACGATGACGCCGAACTGGCCGCACGCCTGAACGTTGGCGTGCACCTGGGTCAGACCGACGGCCCGCTGTCGCCGACCCGCGCCCTGCTCGGTTCCAAGGCGATCATCGGTTCGACCTGCCACGCGCAGCTTGAACTGGCCGAACAGGCTGCCAAAGAAGGCGCGAGTTACGTCGCCTTCGGTCGCTTCTTCAATTCCAGCACCAAACCCGGTGCACCGAGTTGCAGCCTCGATCTGCTCGACGAGGCCAAACGCACCCTGCACCTGCCGATCTGCGCGATTGGCGGCATCACCCTCGACAACGCCGCGCCGCTGGTGGCCCACGGTGTCGATCTGCTGGCCGTGGTCCATGGCCTGTTCGGCGCTGACAGCACCGCCGAAGTGACCCGCCGCGCCCGTGCATTCAACGAATTGTTCAAATCCTGATTTTTGAGAGCCCGATCATGTCTCGTTCCGAAACCCTGTTTGCCAACGCTCAGAAACACATTCCCGGTGGCGTGAACTCGCCGGTTCGCGCGTTCAAGAGCGTCGGCGGCACGCCGCTGTTCTTCAAGCACGCCGAAGGCGCCTACGTCACCGACGAAGACGACAAGCGTTATGTGGATTACGTCGGCTCCTGGGGCCCGATGATCCTCGGCCACAGCCACCCGGACGTGCTGGACGCCGTGCGTAACCAACTGCAGCACGGCCTGTCCTACGGCGCGCCGACCGCGATGGAAACCGAGATGGCCGACCTGGTCTGCTCGCTGGTGCCGTCGATGGAGATGGTGCGCATGGTCAGCTCCGGCACCGAAGCGACCATGAGCGCGATCCGTCTGGCCCGTGGCTTCACCGGCCGCGACAGCATCATCAAGTTCGAAGGCTGCTACCACGGTCACTCCGACAGCCTGCTGGTCAAGGCCGGTTCCGGCGCACTGACCCAGGGCGTGCCAAGCTCGGCCGGCGTACCGGCCGCGTTCGCCAAACACACCCTGACCCTGCCGTTCAACGACATCGACGCCGTTGAAAAAATGCTCGCCGAAGTCGGCCAGGACGTCGCGTGCATCATCGTCGAGCCAGTGGCCGGCAACATGAACTGCGTGCCGCCGGCGCCGGGTTTTCTCGAAGGCCTGCGCAGCCTGTGCGACAAGCACGGCGTGGTACTGATTTTCGACGAAGTGATGACCGGTTTCCGCGTGGCCCTCGGCGGCGCCCAGGCTTACTACGGTGTGACCCCGGACCTGACCACCTTCGGCAAGATCATCGGTGGCGGCATGCCGGTCGGCTGCTTCGGCGGCAAGCGTTCGATCATGGAGCGCATCGCGCCGCTGGGCCCGGTCTATCAGGCGGGCACCTTGTCGGGTAACCCGCTGGCGATGGCCGCCGGCCTGACCACCCTGCGCCTGATCAGCCGTCCAGGCTTCCACGCCGAGCTGACCGATTACACCACTCGCCTGCTCGACGGCCTGCAACAGCGCGCTGACGCGGCGGGCATTCCGTTCGTGACCACTCAGGCTGGCGGCATGTTCGGTCTGTACTTCAGCGGCGCTGACGACATTGTTACTTTCGAAGACGTGATGGCCAGCGATGCAGCGCTGTTCGGTCGATTCTTCCACCTGATGCTGGAAGGTGGCGTGTACCTGGCACCGAGCGCGTTCGAAGCCGGTTTCACCTCGATCGCCCACGGCGAAGCCGAGCTGAAACTGACCCTCGACGCTGCCGAGCGCGCGTTCGCCAAACTGAAGTAATGGCTTGATCGCTGACGTTGGCCATTGCCAGCGTCAGCTTTCACCTACATTCCCGCGCTTTCTCCGACGCTTCTGCCAAAAATATCCCGCAAACCGGGTGATATATTCCCCACACAGCAGAAAATCGAGTAAAGACTTTGTAAGGTTGGCCCTGCTTATTTCATAATGCGCGCTTATTGGATCCCTCGATGGGTCCGCGCGCCCTTCAGAGGTAAGTCGATTCTCATGAACCGCACCGGCCGCACCCTTGCCTTGGGCTGCCTGTTGCTCCTTCAGCCACTGCTCGCACATGCACAAGCAGGCGGCAACTCGTTGTTGATCCCGGCGATGGGTCGTTGCACCCTCAATACTCAGCCGCAAGATGTCACGCAGGCCCTCGCCGCCTGCCAAAAGGCATCGGATGAGGGGGATGCGCAAGCGCAATACGAGTTGGGTGAGTTCTACTACGACGGCAAGAATGCGCCGCGCGACCTCAATCAAGCCCTGAGCTATTTCGAAAAGGCCTCGCTGCAAGGCCACGCCCAGGCGCAATTCAAGCTCGGCACCATGTTCTTCCACGGTGAAGGCGTGCAGGCCAACAACATTCAGGCGTACATCGTGCTGAAGATGGCCGCGGTCAACGGCGCTGAAGATGCCCTGGACACCGCCGACGAAGTCGCCGAGAAAATGCCCCGCGAAGACCTGGAAACCGCCACCCAGGTGCTCGGGCAAATTTTCCGTAAATACCTGATGGAACTGCAGAGCGCTGACGGCCGTACGCCGTTCTCGCCGCTTCCGTAGTCCCTTCTCCCGCCCCGCCTACTTCTCGGGCATCGGCACCGGAAACGGCATCACATTGCCGACCGCACCGCGAGCTTCGCTGATTTTTGGCGTACCGAGACGTTCCACTTCGTCGATGCGCACGATCGAATGCATCGGCACAAAGCTGCGCACCACGCCTTCGAACTGTGCCTTGAGCTTCTCTTCACTCGGATCAACGACGACCTGGGTGCGCTCGCCAAAGACGAACTCTTCCACTTCCAGGAAGCCCCACAGATCACTTTGATAGATCTGCTTGGCGTACATTTCGAACACCTGGCCCTGGTTGAGGAATATCACCTTGTAGATTGGAGCTTCGCGTTTGGTCATGGCGGGCGGACAACACATCGGGGTAAAAATGAGGGCGCGAACTATAGCATAGCCGCCGGACGCGCAACGGTAGGAACCTGGGGACATGTTCCCTATAATGCGCGGTTCTTTGAACCACGTGACGACCCTATTCCATGGCCAAGAAGCTTTACATCGAAACCCACGGTTGCCAGATGAACGAGTACGACAGCTCGCGCATGGTCGATCTGCTGGGCGAACACCAGGCCCTGGAAGTCACGGCGCGGGCGGAAGACGCCGACGTGATTCTGCTCAACACCTGCTCGATCCGCGAACGCGCCCAGGACCGGGTGTACTCCCAGCTCGGTCGCTGGCGCGAACTGAAACTGGCCAACCCGGACATGGTGATCGCCGTCGGCGGTTGCGTGGCCAGCCAGGAAGGCGCGGCGATCCGGGATCGCGCCCCGTACGTCGACGTGGTCTTCGGCCCGCAGACCCTGCACCGTCTGCCGGAAATGATCGACGCCGCGCGCATCAGCAAGCTGCCGCAAGTGGACGTCTCGTTCCCGGAAATCGAAAAGTTCGACCACCTGCCCGAGCCGCGCATCGACGGCCCGAGCGCCTACGTGTCGGTGATGGAAGGCTGCAGCAAGTACTGCACGTTCTGCGTGGTGCCTTACACCCGCGGCGAAGAAGTCAGCCGCCCGTTCGACGACGTGATCGCCGAAATCATTCACCTGGCCGAAAACGGCGTGCGTGAAGTGACCTTGCTGGGGCAGAACGTCAACGGTTATCGTGGCGCGACCCACGACGGGCGCCTGGCGGATCTGGCGGAACTGATCCGTGTTGTCGCCGCTGTCGACGGCATCGACCGCATCCGCTACACCACCTCGCACCCGCTGGAATTCTCCGACAGCCTGATCCAGGCCCACGCCGACGTGCCGGAACTGGTCAAGCATCTGCACTTGCCGGTGCAGTCCGGTTCGGACCGGATCCTGGCGGCGATGAAGCGCAACCACACAGCGCTGGAGTACAAGTCCAAGCTGCGCAAACTGCGCGCTGCCGTACCGGGCATCTGCATCAGCTCGGACTTCATCGTCGGCTTCCCGGGCGAAACCGAGAAAGATTTCGAACAGACCATGAAGCTGATTGCCGACGTCGGTTTCGACTTTTCCTACTCCTTCGTCTACAGCCAGCGCCCGGGTACCCCGGCTGCCGACCTGGCCGACGACACCCCGGAAGAGCTGAAGAAAGAACGCCTGAACGCCTTGCAGCACCGTTTGAACCAGCAAGGTTTCGAGATCAGCCGACAAATGGTCGGTTCGATCCAGCGGATTCTGGTGACCGACTATTCGAAGAAAGACCCGGGCGAGCTGCAAGGGCGCACCGAGAATAATCGTATCGTCAACTTCCGCTGCGATAATCCGACCCTGATCGGCCAGTTCGCCGACGTGCACATCGATGCGGCACAACCGCACTCGCTGCGCGGCTCGCTGATCCAGTAACACCGCAAGGAGACCCCGCCAGACGGCTGAATCGGTGCCAGGCTTTTTAAGAGCTTTCGCACCCAGGCCACTGGCGTTATCCTTGATTTCATCCTAATTGCCCCAGGGCGGCTAAATACGACCTTGAACGCACCCATAGAACCTCATCGTTTTATCCTCGAGCCTTTTGAGGCTCGCCGCTTCGCCAATCTGTGCGGGCAGTTCGACGAGCACCTGCGCCTGATCGAACAGCGCCTGGCCATCGAGATCCGCAACCGCGGCAATCAGTTCGAGCTGATCGGCGAACCCAAGCTCACCACTTCTGCGGAAAACCTGATTCGCCGCCTGTACCGGGAAACCAAGGGTTCAGAGCTGTCGCCGGATACGGTTCACCTGTTCCTCCAGGAATCGTCCGTCGTCGAGCTGGACAACCACGCCCCCGCCGAAGCCTCCGTCGCCCTGCGCACCAAGAAAGGCATGATTCGCCCTCGCGGCTTGAATCAACTGCGCTATGTGAAGGAAATCCTCGGCAACGACATCAACTTCGGCATCGGCCCGGCCGGTACCGGCAAGACCTACCTGGCCGTGGCCTGCGCCGTGGATGCCCTGGAACGCGAGCAGATCCGCCGCATCCTGCTGGTGCGTCCGGCGGTCGAAGCGGGTGAAAAACTCGGTTTCCTGCCCGGCGACCTGTCGCAAAAGATCGACCCGTACCTGCGCCCGCTCTACGACGCGCTCTACGAGATGCTCGGCTTTGAATACGTGGCCAAGCTGATCGAGCGTCAGGTGATCGAAGTCGCGCCGCTGGCCTACATGCGCGGTCGCACGCTGAACAACAGCTTCATCATTCTCGATGAGAGTCAGAACACCACGGTCGAGCAGATGAAGATGTTCCTGACCCGGATCGGCTTCGGCTCCACGGCGGTGATCACCGGTGACATCACCCAGGTCGACCTGCCGCGCGGCACCAAATCCGGACTTCATCACGTCATCGAAGTCCTGAAAGATGTGCCGGGTATCAGCTTCACCCACTTCCAGCCCAAAGACGTCGTGCGCCATCCGTTGGTGCAACGCATTGTCGAAGCCTACGAGCGCTTCGAAAATCGCGTGGCCGATGAAACACCGAAGGACAATCGCCACGATGCTTGAGCTTGACCTGCAAATCGCGACCGAAGCGTCTGCGCCGACCGAAGCCGAATTCCGCCAATGGTGCGAACTGGCCCTGCGCCAGCGCACCGCCGATTCGGAAATGACCATTCGTCTGGTCGACGAAGAAGAAGGCCGCGAACTGAATCACACCTGGCGCCACAAGGATTACGCGACCAACGTCCTGTCCTTTCCCGCCGAAGTGCCCGACGAGTTTCTCGACATTCCATTGCTGGGCGATCTGGTGATCTGCGTGGCCGTGGTTGAGCGTGAAGCCGCCGAACAGGGCAAGGCACTCAACGCCCACTGGGCACATCTGGTCATTCACGGCTGCTTGCATCTGCTTGGTTACGACCATATAGATGACGAGGAAGCCGAGGAAATGGAAGCACTGGAACGCGAGTTGCTTGCCGAACTGGGTTATCCCGATCCGTACGCGGACGACGAAACCGAAACATCCCCTATCGTTACAACAAAGGATTCAGAGTAATCGCTATGAGCGAAGATCGATCGAGCAACGGGCAGAAGTCCTGGCTGGGTAAACTGACCCAGGCTTTTGCCCACGAGCCGAAGAACCGCCAGGAGCTGCTGGAGCTGCTGCGCGATGCACATCAGAACAAACTGCTGGACAGCGAAGCGCTGGCCATCGTCGAAGGCGCCATTCAGGTGGCTGACCTGCAAGTACGCGACATCATGGTGCCGCGCTCGCAGATGATCAGCATCAAGGCGACCCAGACACCCCGCGAATTCCTCCCTGCCGTGGTCGACTCGGCCCACTCGCGCTACCCGGTCATCGGCGAAAGCCATGACGACGTGATGGGCGTGCTGCTGGCCAAGGATCTGCTGCCGCTGATCCTCAAAGAGAACGGCGACAGCTTCAACATCAAGGACCTGCTGCGCCCGGCCACGTTCGTGCCGGAGTCCAAGCGTCTGAACGTGTTGCTGCGTGAATTCCGCGCCAACCACAACCACATGGCCATCGTGATCGACGAATACGGCGGTGTGGCGGGTCTGGTGACCATCGAAGACGTGCTTGAGCAGATCGTCGGCGACATCGAAGACGAGCACGACGTCGAAGAAGACAGCTACATCAAGCCGCTGCCCAGCGGTGATTTCCTGATCAAGGCCCTGACGCCGATCGAGAACTTCAACGAGTTCTTCGACAGCGAATTCTCCGACGACGAGTTCGACACCGTCGGCGGGCTGGTGATGAGCGCGTTCGGGCACTTGCCAAAACGCAATGAAATCACTGAAATCGGCGCCTATCGTTTCCGCATCCTGAACGCCGACAGCCGTCGGATTCATTTGCTGCGACTCACGCCAATCGCCCGGTAAATTTAAGGACTGAAATGCGCTGGACAACCCGCCCCGGCTGGCCCGGTAACCTGCTGGCCGTGGCGGCCGGTGCAATCACCACCTTCGCTCTGGCACCGTTCGATCTCTGGCCGCTGGCCTTGCTGGCGGTCGGCCTGTTCTATGCCGGCCTGCGCGAGCTGAGCCCGCGCCAGGCGCTGGGTCGCGGCTGGTGCTTCGGTTTCGGCCTGTTCGGCGCCGGCACCAGCTGGATCTATTACAGCATCCACCACTTCGGCGGCGCTTCGGTGCTGCTGGCCGGGTTCCTGATGCTGATTTTCACGGCGGCCATTGCCTGGTTCTTCGCCCTGCCTGCCTGGCTCTGGGCGCGCTGGCTGCGTCGCAACGAGGCGCCGCTGGCCGATGCCCTGGCCTTCGCTGCGCTGTGGGTTGGCCAGGAAGCGTTCCGTGGCTGGTTCCTTACCGGTTTCCCGTGGTTGTACTCCGGTTACAGTCAGCTCGACGGCCCGCTGGCCGGGCTCGCGCCAGTGGGTGGCATGTGGCTGGTGTCGTTCGTCTTGGCGCTGACCGCCGCCCTGATCTACAACGCACCACGCCTGCTGCAGACCGGTCGCAAGGGCTTTATCGCCGCGGGCCTGGTATTGCTGGTCGGGCCGTGGGTGGCCGGCATCGCGCTGAAGGGCCATGCCTGGACCAGCCCGGCTGGCGCACCACTGAGTGTTGCTGCGATTCAGGGCAACGTCGCGCAAAGCATGAAATGGGACCCGGCCGAGCTCAACGCACAACTGGCGCTGTACCGCGACCTGAGCTTCCGTTCGAAACCCGTGGACCTGCTGATCTGGCCGGAAACCGCCGTCCCGGTACTCAAGGAGTCCGCCGAGGGCTACCTGAACATGATGGGCAACTTCGCCGCCGAGCGTAAATCGGCGCTGATCACCGGTGTGCCGATCCGCCAGACAGTGCGTCACGAGAAGCGCTTCTTCAACGGCATCACCGTGGTCGGCGAAGGCGACGGCACCTATCTGAAACAAAAACTGGTGCCGTTCGGCGAATACGTACCGCTGCAGGACATCCTGCGCGGGCTGATCGCGTTCTTCGACTTGCCGATGTCCGATTTCGCCCGTGGCCCTGCCGATCAGGCGCTGTTGCAGGCCAAGGGTTATCAGATTGCACCGTTCATCTGCTACGAAGTGGTATACCCGGAATTCGCCGCCAGTCTGGCAGCACGTAGCGACCTGCTGCTGACCATCAGCAACGACACTTGGTTCGGCACCTCGATCGGCCCGCTGCAACACTTGCAGATGGCGCAAATGCGCGCCCTTGAAGCCGGGCGCTGGATGATTCGTGCGACCAACAACGGCGTGACCGGCCTGATCAACCCGTTCGGACAGATCACCGAACGCATTCCGCAGTTCGAGCAAGGCGTGCTCTACGGCGAAGTGGTGCCGATGCACAACCTGACGCCTTACCTGCAATGGCGCTCGTGGCCGCTGATCATCCTGTGCGTAGTGCTGTTTGGCTGGGCGCTGATGACCAACCGTATGTCCAAGACCCTCTGAAAACCCGCTCACTCCCGCGTTCTGCGCGGGAGTGATCAGTCGGCGCTGTCTTCCCCTCGGTAAAACAACGAATAGCCGATCTGCCCCACCGCCTCGTTCAACAACTGCCCGCTTTGCCAGATCGACTTGAACTCCGGCATCCAGCCGCCAAACGGCCGGGCATTGTCAGTGCCGAGGAAACCGACCGGCGCCGGCACCACTTCGAATCCGGCCTGTTGATAACTCCATACCGCACGCGGCATGTGCCAGGCCTGGGTCACCAGCACGACACGCTTGACGCCCTCCGGCAACAGCATCTTGGCGCTGAAGGCGGCGTTCTCCCACGTGGTGCGGCTCTCCCCCTCCTGCCAACGCACCGTCACACCGAAATCATCGCGAAGCGAATCGGCCATCAGTCTGGCTTCGCTCGGCGGCGTACCGTAATGCAGGCCACCACTGGTCAGAATCGGCAACCCTGATGCCTTGGCCAACCGCGCCGCATAACGCTGCCGTTCGAGCCCGATACCGGTCGGCTGATCCTCGCCCCAGGCCAGATCACCGCGCTCGCGACCGGAGCCCAGCACCACGATGGCATCGGCGCGTTGTGCAAGGCTTGTCCAGTCTTCCCGGGCCAGCGGCGGCTCGCGCTCCAGGGCCTTGGCGCCCCATTGCACGACCACCGGCAGACTCATCAGCAGGAAACCGCCAAAACCCAGGGCAAAGCACAGCCCGGCCAGTCGCGGCCGCGAGCGACGCAGCCACCAGGCGACGAGCAACAGCAGCAAGAGAAGGCCGGGCGGCAATAGAAGTTGTTTAATGAAATAACGAAAAGGCATCGAGCATCTCCAGAGATGCCCGAAGCCTAAGTGGGTTAGTACAGCGCGACAACCAGTAGGGTCGGATCCGCTGAAAAAGATCCGCTTTTTGACCTGCCATGCGTTTACTTGGCCTGCAGAGTCCGAACCTTGACGGTGTCTCTGCCGGGCGCCTTGTCCTTGAGCCAGATGACTTTGGCCGAACGGGGTGCATCGAGTTGCTTCACTGCCTGTGACAGATATCCGTGGGTTTCACGCTCACTGCGATCCAGATAGGCCTTGACCAGTTCGAACTCGGCGGGGCTCAAGCCACGCAATTCCAGCTCCAGGGGGCGCTCGTCGCGCAGCCGGACAGCGGTTTTTGCAGCGTCCAGGGCCGTCCCCAGGCGATCGATCAACCGCTCGTACAACTCGGGTTTGGTAACGTTTTTTTGCTGTGACTCCACCATCCCTCACCTCATTGAAGATAAGACTCACTCCCCAGTTAGAGCTTAGCTTCGCTGCACAAACCGGCTGCACGCCGCGACCAACGGCCCTCGCCGCGATTTTGCCCGGTCAAACGGCTGCAATCAGGGTTTCCCTAGGCCAAGCGCGGTCATGTATGCTACGGCGCTTCCTGTAACTCCACTTCCAGCCCGTCCGGCCCGCTCCGGATGTCGCATTGAAGAGGATTAGGCCACCCCTATCCAGTACAAAAGTAGCCATGCACGAACAATATCAGCCCCGTGAAATCGAAGCCGCCGCCCAGTCGTTCTGGGACGAGCAAAAGTCCTTTGAAGTCAGTGAACAGCCAGGCAAGGAGACTTACTACTGCCTGTCGATGTTCCCTTACCCCAGCGGCAAGCTACACATGGGGCACGTGCGCAACTACACCATCGGCGACGTGATCTCCCGCTATCAGCGCATGCTCGGCAAGAACGTTCTGCAACCGATGGGTTGGGACGCCTTCGGCATGCCGGCAGAAAACGCCGCGATGAAGAACAACGTGGCCCCGGCCAAGTGGACCTACGAAAACATCGCCTACATGAAATCCCAGCTGCGCAGCCTGGGCCTGGCGGTGGACTGGTCGCGCGAAGTCACCACCTGCAAGCCTGATTACTACCGTTGGGAACAGTGGCTGTTCACTCGCCTGTTCGAAAAAGGCGTGATCTACCGCAAGAACGGTACCGTGAACTGGGACCCGATCGACCAGACCGTTCTGGCCAACGAACAGGTGATCGACGGTCGCGGCTGGCGCTCCGGCGCGCTGATCGAAAAGCGCGAAATCCCGATGTACTACTTCAAGATCACCGCCTACGCGGATGAGCTGCTGGAGAGTCTCGACGAACTGACCGGCTGGCCGGAACAAGTCAAGACCATGCAGCGCAACTGGATCGGCAAGTCGCGCGGGATGGAAGTGCAGTTCCCGTACAACGTCGACTCGATCGGCGAAAGCGGCACCCTGAAAGTCTTCACCACCCGTCCGGACACCCTGATGGGCGCAACCTATGTTGCCGTGGCTGCCGAGCACCACCTGGCGGCCCTTGCCGCGAAGAACAACCCTGAGCTGCAAGCATTCATCGCTGAATGCAAGGGCGGCAGCGTCGCCGAAGCCGACGTCGCCACTCAAGAGAAGAAAGGCCTGCCGACCGGCCTGTTCGTCGAGCACCCGCTGACCGGTGAAAAACTGCCGGTCTGGGTCGCCAACTACGTGCTGATGCACTACGGCGATGGCGCGGTCATGGCTGTGCCGGCTCACGATGAGCGCGATTTCGAGTTCGCCCACAAGTACAACCTGCCGGTCAAATCCGTGGTTCGTACCAGTTCCGGTGAAACCAACCCGGCGCCGTGGCAGGACGCCTATGGCGAGCACGGCACGCTGATCAACTCCGGCGAGTTCGACGGCCTGGACTTCGCCGGCGCGTTCGACGCCATGGAAGTCGCCCTGATCAAGAAAGAGCTGGGCGCCTCGCGCACCCAGTTCCGCCTGCGCGACTGGGGCATCAGCCGCCAGCGCTACTGGGGCTGCCCGATCCCGATCATCCACTGCGATGCCTGCGGTGACGTGCCGGTGCCGGAAGACCAGTTGCCGGTCGTACTGCCGGAAGACGTGGTGCCGGACGGCGCCGGTTCGCCGCTGGCGCGCATGCCCGAGTTCTACGAGTGCACCTGCCCGAAATGCGGCCAGCCTGCCAAGCGTGAAACCGACACCATGGACACCTTCGTCGAGTCGTCCTGGTACTACGCCCGTTACGCCTCGCCGCACTTCGAAGGCGGCCTGGTGGAAAAATCTGCAGCCGACCACTGGTTGCCGGTGGATCAGTACATCGGCGGTATCGAACACGCCATTCTTCACCTGCTCTACGCGCGCTTCTTCCACAAGCTGATGCGCGACGAAGGCCTGGTGAGCTCCAACGAGCCGTTCAAGAACCTGCTGACCCAGGGCATGGTGGTCGCCGAGACTTACTATCGTCGTGAGGCCAACGGTGCCTACACCTGGTTCAACCCGGCGGACGTGGAACTCGAGCGCGACAGCAAGGCCAAGGTCATCAGCGCCAAGCTGATCGCCGACGGCCTGCCGGTGGAAATCGGCGGCACCGAGAAGATGGCCAAGTCGAAGAACAACGGCGTCGACCCACAGTCGATGATCGATCAGTTCGGCGCAGACACCTGCCGTCTGTTCATGATGTTCGCTTCGCCACCTGACATGAGCGCTGAGTGGTCCGACTCCGGCGTGGAAGGCTCGCACCGTTTCCTCAAGCGCGTCTGGCGTCTGGCTCAGGCCCACGTGACTCAGGGCCTGCCGGGCAAACTGGACGTGACCGGCCTGAATGACGAACAGAAAGTCATCCGCCGTTCGATCCACCAGGCGATCAAGCAGGCCAGCCATGACGTCGGCCAGAACCACAAATTCAACACCGCCATCGCTCAGGTGATGACGCTGATGAACGTGCTGGAAAAAGCCGCCCAGGCCACCGAACAGGATCGCGCACTGGTTCAGGAAGGTCTGGAAGCCGTGACGCTGCTGCTGGCGCCAATCACGCCGCACATCAGCCATGAGCTGTGGAACCGACTGGGCCACGCCGAACCGGTAATCGACGCCGGCTGGCCGGTGCTGGACGAAAGCGCACTGGTGCAAGACAGCCTGACGCTGGTCATCCAGGTCAACGGCAAGCTGCGCGGCCAGATCGAAATGCCGGCCGCCGCAACCCGTGAAGAAGTCGAAGCCGCCGCCCGTGCCAACGAAAACGTGCTGCGCTTCGTCGACGGCCTGACTATTCGCAAAGTGATCGTAGTGCCCGGGAAACTGGTCAATATCGTCGCCAGCTAATTGGATCGGGCGCCGGGTTTGCCTGGCGCCCTGTAAAACCTTTCGGGCCGCAAGGTCGGCCCACATGGTTTCAAGGGGAGCAACACAATGATCAAACGCAATCTGCTGGTGATGGGCCTCGCGGTCCTGTTGAGCGCCTGCGGTTTCCAGCTGCGCGGCACCGGCACCACCGAACTGGCGATCAAGGAACTCGACCTGAGCGCCCGCAACGCCTACGGCGAAACCGTGACGCAACTGCGTCAGCTGCTGGAGGCCAGCGGCGTCAAGATCGTCTCCGGTGCGCCGTACAAGCTGTACCTGGCCGACGAGCAGGAGAACCAGCGCATCCTCAGCTACGCTGGCGCCGGCCGTACTGGCGAGTATCAGGTAAACACTGTGCTCAGCTACGACATCCGTGGCGACAAGAACCTGCTGCTCAAAAGCGACAAGCTTGAAGTGCAGAGAGTGTTCATCCACGACGGCAACAACCTGGTGGGTTCCGACCAGGAAGCCAACGATGCCCGCAACGAGACACGCCGCGAGCTGGTACAGCGCATGATGCTGCGCCTGCAACAGCTGACTCCGGCTCAGCTGGAAGCTCTGCAACAAGCCGCCAACGACCGGGCCAAGGCAGAAGCCGACGCCCTGGAAGCGGCGCAGAAGGCTGAAGCGGAAACCCCGCGTCAGTCGCCGCTCGAACTGCCGCAGCAGTAAGACGTACGGGGCGCTCAGGCGCCCCGTTCGCCGTTTCTTATGAAGCTCGCTCCCGCCCAACTCGGCAAACACCTGCAAGGTGCGCTCGCGCCGGTCTACATCATCAGCGGCGATGATCCGCTGCTGTGTCAGGAAGCGGCCGACGCCATTCGCTCCGCTGCCCGTCAGCAAGGGTTCGACGAACGCCAGGTCTTCGCCGCCGACGCCAATTTCGATTGGGGAACGTTGCTGCAGGCCGGCGCCAGCATGTCGCTGTTCGCCGAAAAGCGCCTGCTGGAACTGCGCCTTCCCTCCGGCAAGCCCGGTGACAAGGGCGCTGCCGCACTGATCGAATACTGCTCGCGCCCCGCTGAAGACACGGTGCTGCTGATCAGCTTGCCCAAGCTGGACGGCAGCGCGCAGAAGACCAAGTGGGGCAAGGCGCTGGTCGAAGGTCAGCAGACCCAGTTCATCCAGATCTGGCCGGTGGATGCCAACCAGTTGCCGAGCTGGATTCGCCAACGCCTTTCCCAGGCTGGGCTGTCAGCCAGTCAGGACGCCGTCGAACTGATTGCCGCGCGAGTCGAAGGCAACCTGCTGGCTGCGGCGCAGGAGATCGAAAAGCTCAAGCTGATGGCCGAGGGTGGGCAGATCAGCGTCGAAACCGTGCAGGCGGCCGTGGCCGACAGTGCGCGTTTTGACGTGTTCGGCCTGACCGACGCGGTGCTCAACGGCGAACCGGCTCACGCCCTGCGCATGCTCGAAGGGCTGCGTGGCGAAGGTGTCGAGCCGCCGGTGATTCTCTGGGCCCTGGCGCGGGAGTTGCGCCTGCTGGCCAATATCTCGTTGCAGTACAGTCAGGGCACGCCGCTGGACAAGTGCTTCAGTCAGGCGAAACCGCCGGTCTGGGACAAGCGCAAACCGCTGATGAGCAAAGCCCTGCAACGCTACTCGGCGCAACGCTGGGCGCAATTGTTGCTCGAGGCCCAGCGCATCGACGCGCAGATCAAGGGTCAGGCAGCCGGCTCGCCGTGGATGAGCCTCAGTCGGCTGGCGCTGTTGATGGCCGGTCAGCGTCTGACCTTACCTGCCGAATGAAACCCGGGATCGCACACCGCGATCCGGTTTTTTTGTACAGACCATTTCCTACAGAACATCCCGCCTTCTGTCCTATAGACAGACGCTCGACATCGGCAGATCATTTGCCGCGCAAAACCCACTCACTCGCGAGAACCCTCATGAGCAAAAAGCCATCGAAACATGGCCATAACAAGGCCAAATCCATCGTCGCCCAACCCCTGTTCCGCAGCCGCCAGGAACGACCAACCAAGGGTAAAGGCAGCTACCGCCGCGAAGCCTTCCAGTCTGACAGCTGGGAGGCTTCTTACTTTCTGGCCGCTTGAAGCGCAGCACCCCTTCCTCATGTTAAGGTCTGCACCTGATTCGTATCCTCTGGACCTGTGCATGCCCCTTAGTCTTTCCCGTCGTTGGCCCTTTCGCCAACTGATCGCTGCCACAAGTTTCGTACTGCTTGTCGCCTGCGCGGAAAAACCCACCGCCGCCGACGCTCAACCGCTTCAGACCGCTCCTGTTGCCACGGCCCCCGCGATCATCCCGCCGGTAGTGCCGTCCGGTGACGACCTCGACCTGCAACCGACCCAGACCTTCGCCGAGTGGCAGGCCGGTTTCCGCAAGGACGCTTTGGCCGCCGGGATTCGCGCCGACGTCTTCGATCGCGCCTTTGCCAACGTCAGTTTCGACGCCAGCGTGATCCGCGCCGACCGCAGCCAGCCGGAGTTCGCTCGTCCGGTGTGGGAATACCTGGATGGCGCCCTGTCGCCGCTGCGAGTGCGCAAAGGCCAGACGTTGATCAACCAGTACGCCGACATCCTGCAACGCATCGAGCAACGCTATGGCGTCGATCGCCAGGCGTTGGTGTCTGTGTGGGGGATGGAAAGCAATTTCGGCCAGTTCCAGGGCACCAAGTCGGTGATCAATTCCCTGGCGACCCTGGCCTATGAAGGCCGCCGCCCGGGCTTTGCCCACGCGCAACTGATCGCGGCGCTGCAAATCCTGCAACAGGGCGACATCACGCCAGAGAAGATGCTCGGCTCCTGGGCCGGCGCCATGGGCCAGACCCAGTTCATCCCGACCACCTACAACACCCACGCGGTGGATTTCGACGGTGACGGACGACGTGACATCTGGGGCAGCCCGGCTGACGCCTTGGCCTCGACCGCGCACTACCTGCAAAGCTCCGGCTGGCAGCGTGGCCAGCCGTGGGGCTTCGAGGTGCAGCTGCCGAGCGGTTTCAACTACACCCTGGCAGACGGTGCAATTCGCAAAAGTGTCGCCGAATGGCGGCAACTGGGTGTGATCCTGCCCAACGGCGGCCAGGCACCGGCCGGCTCCGAGCAACTGTCGGCCGCCCTGCTGCTGCCGGCCGGCTATCGTGGCCCGGCGTTCCTGATCCTCGATAACTTCCGGGCGATCCTCAAGTACAACAACTCGTCGTCCTATGCCCTGGCCGTGAGCCTGTTGTCAGAGCGTTTCAACGGCGCAGGACTGATCAACGGCACCTGGCCAAAAGATGATCTGCCGCTGAGTCGCACCGAGCGCATCGAGCTGCAAAATCTGCTGACTGCACGCAACTACGACGCGGGTACCGCCGACGGCATCATCGGCGCCAATACGCGCAAGGCGATCCGCAGTGCGCAGCAGTCATTTGGCTGGCCCGCGGACGGTTACCCGACGCACAAGCTGCTGGAAAGCTTGCGTAGCCAGTAAAAACAAGACCGCCGCCTCTTCAGGCGGCGGTCTTGTTTTGGGGTTCGGCTACCGAATCACCACATCCTGCTCCAGCATCAACTCCTTCTTCCCCGCATCCAGTCGGACCAGCGCCCCCATCGGCAACGTCAGGTTCGGATCACAATGCCCGCTGCGCCAGCCGGACAGCACCGGAATCCGCAACGGTTCAAAGGTCTGCTTGAGCAGGCGGTTCAAGGCCTCGACATCCACGCCCGCCACATCCCCGACCAACACGCCACGCAATCTGGCCAACTTGCCCGCCAGACGCATCTGGGTCAGCAAGCGGTCGATCCGATACAGCGGCTCGTTGATGTCCTCGATGAGCAGAATCACCCCTTCGACGTCGATTTCATAAGGCGTGCCCAAGGTCGCGGCGATCATCGCCAGATTGCCGCCCAGCAAACGCCCGTGGGCAATGCCGGGTTCTACGGTGGTCAATGGGTAGGCCACCGGATGGCTCAATACGCTGCCGGTCTTCAACTGACCGCGCAGCATGGCGAAGAACGACGTCACCGTCGGCGGTTCCTTGTCCCCCAGCAGATCGGCATTCAACAGTGGCCCGTGAAAGGTCACGAACCCGGCGTAGCGACTGATAGCCAGATGCAGCGCGGTGATGTCGCTGTAACCGACGAAGGGCTTGGCATGGCGGCTCAGCAAGTCGTAGTCGATCCGGTCCAGCAACCGTGGCGTGCCGTAACCGCCACGCAGGCAAATGATTGCATCGACCTCTTCGTCAGCGAACGCGGCGTGCAGATCGTTGAGCCGCACCTCGTCGCTACCGGCCAGATAGCCATCCTTTTCGTAGACGCCAGGGAACACCCGCAATCCGTAACCCCGGGCGCGCATCCATTGAACAGCCTTTTCAGTATCCAGCGTGCCGGGGCCGGCTGGAGCGATGACGCCTATCAGCCCTTCCGAAGGCAGTGCGGGGACAGGCTTGTGCGGACAAAGGGTGTGGGTCGGTCGAACGGTCATCCATGGATCTCCCTGTGTGAAGTCATGCTCACACAGTAGTCAGGAACGGCGACAAACAGAAGAGGCTCGGCTGCGCCGCAGATTGCAGGAAAAGTCAGTAACGAGTGTAGGCCGGGCAAAAAAATGCCCGCCGGGCGATAAACCCCGGCGGGCATTTTTTCATTCAGCGCTGAATCAGGAACCGAGCAGCTCGGCCTTGACCAGTTTCGCCTGCTCGTCGGCGTGGTACGAAGAGCGCACCAACGGGCCGGACGCGACGTTCTTGAAGCCCATCTTGTAACCTTCCTCGGCGAACCAGGCGAAGGTGTCCGGGTGCACGAAACGCTGCACCGGCAAGTGGCTGCGGGACGGTTGCAGGTACTGGCCCAGGGTCAGCATGTCGATGTCGTGTTCGCGCATGCGCTTCATGACTTCGATGACTTCGTCGTCGGTCTCGCCCAGACCCAGCATCAGGCCGGACTTGGTCGGAATGTGCGGCATCATCTGCTTGAAGCGTTGCAGCAGGGTCAGCGACCACTGGTAGTCCGAACCCGGACGCGCAGCCTTGTACAGGCGCGGCACGGTTTCCAGGTTGTGGTTGAACACATCCGGCGGCTCGGCCGCGGTGATTTCCAGGGCGATGTCCATGCGGCCACGGTAGTCCGGGACCAGGGTCTCGAGCTGCACGTTCGGCGACAGTTTGCGGATTTCGCGGATGCAGTCGGCAAAGTGCTGGGCACCGCCGTCACGCAGGTCGTCGCGGTCAACCGAGGTGATCACCACGTACTTGAGTTTCAGGTCGGCGATGGCGATGGCCAGGCTTTCCGGCTCGTTGACGTCCAGTGGCTTCGGACGGCCATGACCCACGTCGCAGAACGGGCAGCGACGGGTGCAGATGTCACCCATGATCATGAACGTCGCGGTGCCGCCGGAGAAGCACTCGCCCAGGTTCGGGCAGGACGCCTCTTCACAGACGCTGTGCAGCTTGTGCTTGCGCAGCAGGCTCTTGATGCGGTCGACTTCCGGCGAAACCGGGATGCGCACGCGGATCCAGTCGGGTTTCTTCGGCAGTTCGGTGGTCGGAATGATCTTCACCGGGATGCGTGCAACCTTCTCGGCGCCGCGCAGCTTGACGCCCGCTTCAACCTTGGGACGCGGGGCCGGGCGCTCGGTCACGTCGAGCGTCGGGATCATGGTTTGCACTGCATCAGTAGTCATATCAGTCGATTCCGCCCGTCAGGGTCGTCTGCTCAGCATAGTCGAGGTGTTTGACGAGCTGCGCACGCAGCCGGGCACTTACCTCGGCAAATTCAATCGATCCTGCATGGTCGCTCAGCTGGGTCATCGCCAGCCCGGCGTAGCCGCAGGGATTAATCCGTCGAAACGGTTCCAGGTCCATGTCCACGTTCAGGGCCAGGCCATGAAAGGAACAACCGTGGCGAATCCGCAAACCCAGAGAAGCGATTTTCGCTCCGTCGACGTACACGCCGGGAGCATCTGGCTTGGCGACGGCGGTTACACCGTAACTGGCCAGCAGTTCGATCAGGCACCACTCCATGCGCGTGACCAGGTCTCGTACACCAAAACCCAGTTTGCGCACATCCAGCAGCAGGTACGCCACCAGTTGGCCGGGGCCATGGTAGGTCACCTGCCCGCCGCGGTCGACCTGCACCACCGGGATATCCCCCGGCAGCAACAGGTGTTCGGCCTTGCCGGCCTGGCCCTGGGTGAACACCGGCGGGTGTTCGACGAGCCAGATTTCGTCGGCGGCATCACTGCCGCGTTCGTTGGTAAAACGTTGCATGGCATGCCAGACCGGCTCGTAAGCCATCTGGCCAAGCTCGCGAAAGCCCAGCGTGCCGGACATCACAACACCATGTGCACGAAACCGGTCGCCCGCAGTTCGCTGTTGATGTTGTACAGCTGATCCTGGTCGGTCGCGACGATGTGCAACTGGATGGTGGTGTACTTGCCGTTGCTGCTTTGACGCTCGTCCACACGCTCATCGTTGATCTTGGCGTGTTTCTTGACGATGTCGATGATCTTGTCTTTGTTGCCGACGCCCGTATCGCTGATCACCTTAACCGGATAATCAACCTGCGGAAATTCGATCTTTGGCGCCTTTACTTCGGTATCGGTCATGGCGTAACGGCCTCGTAAGCGTAAGCCCGGTAACGAACAAGGCCCCGCTCCGGATCGGAACGGGGCCATGCAGGTCAACTCGAATCAGTTGAACAAGCCGTAGAAGAATAGACGGATGCTATCCCACATGCGGCGGAAGATACCACCCTCCTCGACAGCGTCCAGGGCGATCAGGTCAGCGCTGTGCACCACCTTGTCGTCCAGTTTCACTTCGACTTTACCGATCACGTCGCCCTTGGCGATTGGCGCGGTCAGTTGCGGGTTCATGGTCATGCTGGCAGCGAGCTTTTTCAGCTGGCCTTTCGGCAGGGTCATGGTCAGGTCTTCAGCCAGGCCGGCCTTGACTTGATTGGTGGTGCCTTTCCACACCGGGGCCTGAGCCAGTTCGGTGCCCTTCTGATAGAAGGTCTGGGTTTCGAAGAAGCGGAAACCGTAGGTCAGCAGCTTCTGGGTTTCAGCAGCGCGAGCCACTTCGCTGTTGGTGCCGAACACCACGGCGATCAGGCGCATGCCGTCACGTACGGCCGAGGACACCATGCAGTAGCCGGCTTCGTCGGTGTGACCGGTTTTCAGACCGTCAACGGTCTTGTCGCGCCACAGCAGCAGGTTGCGGTTAGGTTGCTTGATGCCGTTCCAGAAGAACTCTTTCTGCGAGTAGATCGCGTAGTGAGCCGGGTCTTCGTGGATGATCGCGCGAGCCAGGATCGCCATGTCGTGAGCCGACGAGTAGTGCTCAGGGTTCGGCAGACCGGTCGGGTTCATGAAGTGGGTGTTGGTCATGCCCAGATCGGCGACGGTCTTGTTCATCAGGTCGGCGAAGGCGTCTTCGCTGCCGGCGATGTGCTCGGAAACCGCGACGCTGGCGTCGTTGCCGGACTGGATGATGATGCCGTGCAGCAGGTCGCTGACGGTCACTTGCGAGCCGACTTTGATGAACATCCGCGAGCCGCCGGTGCGCCAGGCGTTTTCGCTGATGGTCACTGGATCGTTTTCACCGATCTGGCCACGACGGATTTCCAGCGTAGCGATGTACGCGGTCATCAGTTTGGTCAGACTGGCCGGTGGCAGACGCTGGTCACCGTTGTTCTCCACCAGCACGTTGCCGCTGCTGGCGTCCATGAGCACGTAGGCTTTTGCGGCCAGTTGAGGTGGCGACGGCATCATCTCGGCCGCGAAGGCGGCTGGCGAGAGGAGCAGCGGGACTAGCAGACACAGGCGTTTGGCAAAGGTGGTGATGTTCATCCGTCTCTCGAAATCGCTAATGGAAACTGCCCTTGCGGGCAAAATTAATCAGATGGCTTTCTAACGGGCCATCGCGTGTTCAGTTGCTCACTCCAGTCACCCTTTGCCGGGCTTTTGTTCTTCGACGAGCCAACAACCTGGTTCACCCCCCAATCGCTGGTGAACCGTCAATCAAGTGCTACGTATTACTTACTCGGTGACCACGCTTGGCGAACCAAGATTGGCCGAGCGCACGCTGTTCTGTACCTGGGCAATTTCACCCGGCGAACCGATCGGTCCCAGGCGTACCCGGTGCAGGGTCTGCTGATTGCGCACGATCGAGCTGATGAACACCGGAGCGCTCACCATCCCGCTGAGCTTCGACCTCAGGAGTTCTGCAGCGTCCGGGTTGGCGAACGCGCCCACCTGCAGATACTGGCCAGACGCTGGTGCAGAAGCGTTTTTTTTTGCGCTGATCTGTACAGGTACAGTGTCAGAGGCATGTTGTTGCGGCGGTGGAGTCCACTGCTCGATGGTACCGGCCGAGGCCGTGATCACCGGCGCAGTATTCTGCGCGACTTGCGGCTCGTTGAGCATCAAAGGCGCCGGACGGCCCTTGGCGGCCCACCACTGTTGCGGGTCGATACCCTCGACCTTGACCCGCGCGGTGCCGATTTCGGCATAGCCGAGTTTTTTGGCCGCGGCGTAGGACAGGTCGATGATCCGGTCCGAATAGAACGGCCCGCGATCGTTGACCCGCAGGATCACGCTCCTGTTGTTGTCCAGGTTGGTCACCCGAACGTAACTCGGCAGCGGTAATGTCTTGTGGGCGGCGCTCATGCCGTACAGGTCATAGACTTCGCCGTTGGCGGTGTTCTGACCGTGGAACTTGGTGCCGTACCAGGATGCAGTGCCCGAGGCCACGTAGGTCTTGGACTCCTGCAACGGGAAGTAGGTCTTACCCAGCACGGTGTACGGGTTGGCCTTGTACGGGCCGGTGTGCAGGGTCGGCGTGGCGTCCGGGATGCGCGACACATCGACGTCCCACCACGGCGCGCCATCCTTGTGGGCCCGGTTGATATCCAGGCCCGGCTGCGCGCGAACAGCAGTGGACGAAGTCTTCTGGCTCGGTGCACGGCTGGTCGAGCAACTGGCGACCAACACTGCCAACGCAGCGAATGCCACCAGCTTCAGGGGTTTGTTGATAGGCAATGCCTGCATTACTTGACGCCCCGTGCTTTTACCAGCTCTTCAGACAGTTGATGTACAGCCATGGCGTACATCACGCTGCGGTTATAACGCGTGATCGCGTAGAAATTCTTCAGGCCCATCCAGTATTCCGGGCCGTTGTCGCCTTCCAGGCGAAATGCAGTAACCGGCATATCATCGCGCAGCGCATCATGACTTGACCAGCCCAGCGCTCGCAACTCCCCGACGGTCTTCGTCGGTTCGATCCCGGTGGTCAAACCCTCATCCACCTGTTCGCCGCGCACATCGGCCCGACTGACCACCGGCTCGCCGGCCACCCAGCCGTGACGCTTGAAGTAGCTGGCGACGCTGCCGATCGCATCATCCGGGTTGTTCCAGATATTGATGTGGCCGTCGCCGTCGAAATCCACCGCGTAGGCGCGAAAGCTGCTCGGCATGAACTGCGGCAAGCCCATCGCCCCGGCGTAGGAACCCTTGAGGGTCAGCGGGTCGACCTGCTCTTCACGCGCCAGCAGCAGGAACTCACGCAGTTCCTTGCGGAAAAATTCGGCACGGGGAGGATAGTCGAATCCCAGCGTGGACAAGGCATCGATCACCCGGTAATTGCCGGTATTACGTCCGAAAAAGGTCTCAACGCCGATGATCGACACGATCACCTGGGCCGGAACGCCGTATTCCTGCTCGGCGCGGGCCAGCACGGCCTCGTGCTGGCGCCAGAAGTCCACACCCCGGGCGATGCGCGCGTCGGTGAGGAACATCGGCCGGTATTCTTTCCACTGTTTGACCCGTTCGGCGGGTTTGGAAATCGCGTCGAGAATCGCCTGCTTGCGCTGCGCCTCGCGGAACACCGCCATCAGCTGTTCGCCGGCGAAACCGTAGTCGCGGGTCATTTCACCGACGAATTCGGCCACTTGGGGCGAGCCTTCGTAATCGCCGGCCAACGCTTCCTGCGCGCTGCCAAGGATGCCTACCAGGCCGAGCCACGGTGCGTATCGTGTCGCCCAGTCACGCATTACTTGCATTGAACTCTTCACCTTATTCAAACCTGTGCGATCCATTTGCGATGCGTATGGATCGACATCAAAACCCCAAACGCTGACAGCAGTGTCACCAGCGAAGTTCCGCCGTAGCTAATGAACGGCAACGGCACCCCCACCACCGGCAACAGGCCACTGACCATACCGATGTTGACGAAAACATAAACAAAAAACGTCATGGTCAAGGCGCCGGCGAGCAGTTTGCCGAACAGCGTCTGCGCCTGGGCGGTAATCACCAGGCCGCGACCGATCAGCAAGAGATAGATCAGCAGTAGAGCGCAAATGCCCACCAGGCCGAACTCTTCGCCGAGTACAGCGATGATGAAGTCGGTGTGGCTTTCCGGCAGGAAGTCCAGGTGCGACTGAGTGCCCAGCAGCCAGCCCTTGCCGAACACGCCGCCGGAACCGATGGCGGCCTTCGATTGAATGATGTTCCAGCCGGTGCCCAACGGATCGCTTTCAGGATCAAGGAAGGTCAGGATCCGTTGCTTCTGGTAGTCGTGCATGATGAAGAACCACATGGCGATCGCCACGGGTACGGCGGCGGCCAGCACGCTGAGGATCCAGCGCCAGCGCAACCCGCCCATGAACAGCACGAACGCACCGCCGGCCAGAATCAGCAGCGAAGTGCCCAGATCCGGTTGACGCACGATCAGAATGAACGGCACGCCAATCAGCATCAGGCTGATCCCGACGTGCTTGAGCTGCGGCGGCAGCGTGCGTTTGGACAGGTACCAGGCGATGGTCGCCGGCATCAGGATCTTCATGAATTCCGACGGCTGGAAGCGGATCACCCCGGGAATGTTGATCCAGCGGGTCGCGCCCATGGCGTTGTGGCCCATGATGTCCACCACCATCAGCAGCACCACCCCGACCACATAGCCGAGCGGCACCCAACGGGCCATGAACCGTGGTTCGAACTGGGCGATGACGATCATCGACACCAGACCGATGCCGAACGATGTGGCCTGTTTGGCCAGCAGGTCCCAGCTCTTGCCGCTCGCCGAATACAGCACGAACAGGCTGCCGGCCGCGAGGATCAACAGCAGAACCAACAACGGGCCATCGATATGCAGGCGTTGCAACAGCGTCGCCCGGCGACGCATCACATCCTCGCTGGAGAGCATGCGATCGAAATTATTCTTCACGGGCCGTAGCCTCCGCACTGATAGGGCTGGCGTATTCGGCCTTCAAGCGTCCGTCCTGATCCAGCAGCCAGGCGTCCATCACCTGACGCACCACCGGCGCGGCGACGCCGGAACCGGACTCACCGTTCTCGACCATCACCGACACCACGATTTTCGGGTTGTCGGCCGGTGCAAAACCGACGAACAAGGCGTGGTCGCGGTGGCGTTCCTGCACTTTGGAACGGTCGTATTTCTCGCCTTGCTTGATCGCGACCACCTGAGCCGTACCCGACTTGCCGGCGATGCGGTATTGCGCGCCGATCGAAGCCTTGCGCGCCGTACCCCGGGCGCCGTGCATGACCTGCTGCATGCCGTGGTTGACCTTGGTCCAGTCCGACGGATCGCGCAGGACGATGTCCGGCATCGGGTTTTCATCCTTGGGCTTCTCGCCCTCGATGGTCTTGGCCAGGTGCGGACGGTTCCACACACCCTTGTTGGCCACCAGCGCGGTGGCCTGGGCCAGCTGCAGCGGCGTCGATTGCATGTAGCCCTGGCCGATCCCGAGAATCAGGGTCTCGCCCGGGAACCATGCCTGCTTGCGGGTGGCACGTTTCCATTCGCGGGACGGCATCAGACCGGGGGATTCTTCGAACATGTCCAGCGAGACCTTCTGGCCGATGCCGAACTTGTTCATGTATGCCGACAACCGATCGATGCCGAGCTTGTGCGCCAGGTCATAGAAGTAGGTGTCGTTGGACCGCATGATCGCCGTGTCGAGGTCGACGAAGCCGTCCCCGGTGCGGTTCCAGTTGCGGTATTTGTGATCGTAGTTGGGCAGCATGTAGTAACCCGGGTCGAACACGCGGCTCGACGCCGTCACCACGCCCGCGTCCAGACCGGCAATCGCTACCGCCGGTTTGATCGTCGAGCCCGGCGGGTACAGACCGCGCAGTACGCGGTTGAACAGCGGCCGGTCGATGGAATCGCGCAGCTCGGCGTACGCCTTGAAGCTGATGCCGGTGACGAACAGGTTCGGGTCGAAGCTCGGCTGGCTGACCATCGCCAGCACCTCGCCGGTGTTCGGGTCCAGCGCTACCACGGCACCGCGTCGCCCGCCCAGCGCGGCTTCGGCGGCTTCCTGCAATTTGATGTCGAGGCTCAGGACGATGTCCTTGCCCGGCACCGGATCGGTACGCTTGAGCACCCGCAACACACGGCCCCGAGCGTTGGTCTCGACCTCTTCGTAACCCACCTGGCCATGCAGTTCGGCTTCATAGAAGCGTTCGATGCCGGTTTTACCGATGTGGTGGGTGCCGCTGTAATTGACCGGATCGAGGGTCTTCAGCTCTTTCTCGTTGATCCGCCCCATGTAACCCACCGAATGCGCAAAATGCGCGCCCTGCGGGTAGTGACGCACCAGTTGCGCAACCACTTCCACGCCCGGCAGGCGGAACTGGTTCACCGCGACGCGGGCAATCTGCTCTTCGGTCAGCTCGAACAGGATCGGCACCGGCTCGAACGGCCGGCGCCCCTGACGCATGCGTTTCTCGAAGATCACCCGGTCTTCCGGCGTCAGCTCCAGCACCTCGACGATCACATCGAGCACTTGCTGCCAGTCGCCGGAGCGCTCGCGGGTCATGCTCAGACTGAAGCTCGGGCGGTTGTCCGCCACCACCACGCCGTTACGGTCGAAGATCAACCCACGGGTTGGCGGAATCGGCTGGACATGCACCCGATTGTTTTCCGACAGGGTCGAGTGGTACTCGTACTGGATGACCTGCAGGAAATACAGCCGGGCAATCAGCACACAGATCAGCAACACCACCGCAATGGCCCCGAACACGACGCGGCTACGCACCAGACGGGCGTCTTTTTCGTGGTCCTTGATGCGGATCGGCTGGGACATGAGGGCAGGATTACTTGTGGTAAGGGTGGCCGGACAACACAGTCCAGGCACGATACAACTGCTCGCCGATGAGGATGCGCACCAGCGGGTGCGGCAGCGTCAACGGCGACAACGACCAGCGCTGATCCGCGCGGGCACAGACTTCCGGCGCCAGCCCTTCCGGGCCGCCGACCATGAAATTGACCGTGCGCGAATCCAGCCGCCAACGGTCGAGTTCGACCGCCAGTTGCTCGGTGCTCCAGGGCTTGCCGTGCACTTCGAGGGTGACAATCCGCTCGTTCTGCCCGACCTTGGCCAGCATGGCTTCGCCTTCCTGACGGATGAAGCGTGCCACGTCGGCATTCTTGCCACGGGTATTGAGCGGTATTTCCACCAGTTCCAGCGCCAGCTCGGACGGAAGACGCTTGGCGTATTCATGCCAGCCTTCTTCCACCCATTTGGGCATGCGTGAACCGACGGCGATCAGTCGCAGTCGCACAGCGCGTCCCTTACAGCTGGTCTTTGTTGAGCTTGGTGAAATGCTCGTGGGTGTTTTCCGGGCTGTGGTGCTTGGCGTCCGCCGCACGGCTTTGCTCGGCACCGGCCCACAGGCGCTCCAGGTCGTAGAACTGACGAGCCGAGGCGGTCATCATGTGCACGATCACCAGATCCAGGTCCAGCAGCACCCAGTCGCTGTCGCCCTTGCCTTCTTCGCCCAGCGGCTTGGCGCCCTGCTTTTTCACTTCTTCGCGAACCTTGTCCAGCATCGCGTTGATCTGGCGGTTGGACGTACCGGTGGCGATGATCATGTAGTCAGTGATGCTTTGCTTGTCGCGCACATCGATGATCTGGATGTCCTGGGCCTTGACGTCTTCCAGGGCGGCCACGGCAATCTTGACCAGTTCGTCGCCTTTCAGCGGCTCGTTGGTGTTGACCGGCTCTGGCAGCGGAGCGCTCTTGAACGTGCCTTTGCGCTTTACTTTGGTTTGATCTTTGTCAGTCATATAAAACTCGTTTTGCTCATGTATTCGGCGTCTCGTCCCACGATGATCGTGTTACTTGAGCACGCCTTGTTCAGTTCGACGCACGATACAGACCGTGCGCATCGATGTAGGCCAGGACCGCGTCGGGCACCAGGAAACGTACCGACTTACCGCTGGCCAGCAGTTGACGGATCTGGGTGGCGGAGACCGCAAGCGGTGTCTGCCAGACGAATGCAATCTGTCCGCTCGGCCCTTTCAGGGCCAGCGGGTCGCTCACCGAACGCGCTGCCAGCAGGTTGCGCAAGGCATCCGGCGGTTCGCTGTCGGCGTCCGGGCGCTGTAGCACCAGGATGTGGCAATGCTGGAGCAACTCCTCCCAGCGGTGCCAAGTGGGCAGGCCGCAAAATGCGTCCCAGCCCAAAAGCAGAAAAACCTGGGTCTCGGCGGCCATTTCGGCGCGCAGCGACTCCAGGGTATCGATGGTCCAGGACGGTTTGTCCCGCTGCAATTCGCGAGCGTCCACCACCAGCGGCGGCACTCCGGCCACCGCACATTCAACCATTGCCAGCCGATCCTGCGCCGACACCTGCGGGGTATCGCGATGCGGCGGCCGGGCGCTGGGCATCATGCGCAGCTCATCGAGGGCCAGCGCTTCGGCGACTTCCAGCGCGCCACGCAAATGGCCGACATGCACCGGATCGAAGGTTCCGCCCAGAACGCCAATGCGCCGGGGGCGAGACTTTCTGCCGGATTTCGGTGCTTTCAGGTCGAGGTCGGACAAGTCAGACCGTCGCCTGGCCGCGCAACTGGCCATCACCGACCACGATGTACTTCTCGCAGGTCAGTCCTTCGAGGCCCACTGGGCCACGGGCGTGCAGCTTATCAGTAGAAATGCCGATCTCGGCACCCAATCCGTATTCGAATCCATCGGCGAAGCAGGTCGGGGTGTTGATCATCACCGACGCCGAGTCGACCTGAGCCACGAACTGGCGGGTGTCGGCGAGGTTTTCGCTGACGATCGAATCGGTGTGATGGGAGCCGTAATGGTTGATATGTTCGATGGCCTGGTCCAGACCGTCGACCACACGGATCGACAGAATCGGCGCCAGATACTCGGTGCCCCAGTCTTCTTCGCTGGCCGGCACGGCATCGATGATCGCCCGGGTGCGCTCGCAACCACGCAGCTCGACGCCTTTTTCGCGGAACTGGGCAGCCATCGACGGCAGGAAATCCTTCGCAACACTTTGATCGACCAGCAAGGTCTCCATCGCGCCGCAGATGCCATAGCGATAGGTCTTGGCATTGAAGGCGATGCGCTGGGCTTTCGGCAGGTCGGCGTGTTCGCTGACATAGACGTGACAGATGCCGTCCAGGTGCTTGATCACCGGCACTCGCGCATCACGGCTGATGCGCTCGATCAGGCCACGGCCACCTCGCGGTACGATCACATCGACGTACTCGGGCATGGTGATCAGTGCGCCAACGGCGGCACGGTCGGTGGTTTCCACCACTTGCACCACGGCGGCCGGCAGCTCGGCTTCGGCCAGGCCGCGCTGGATGCAGGCGGCAATCGCACGGTTGGAATGAATCGCTTCGGAACCGCCACGCAGGATCGTCGCGTTACCGGACTTCAGGCACAGGCTCGCGGCATCGATGGTCACGTTCGGACGGGACTCGTAGATGATCCCGATCACGCCCAGCGGCACACGCATCTTGCCGACCTGAATGCCCGACGGACGGAAGCTCATGTCGCGGATCGCACCGACCGGGTCCGGCAAGGCCGCCACCTGACGCAGACCGACGATCATCCCGTCGATACGCGCCGGGGTCAGTTCCAGACGTTCCAGCAGTGCAGGCTCCAGACCGTTGGCGCGACCGGCAGCCAGATCCTGTTCATTGGCTGCCGCAAGCTCGGCGCGGGCGGCGTCCAAGGCATTGGCGGCAGCCAGCAGGGCGCGGTTTTTCTGCGCGGTGCTGGCACGGCCGATGACCCGGGAAGCTTCGCGGGCGGCGCGACCCAATCGGGTCATGTAGTCAAGAACGGACTCAGTCATGGTCTGCTGGGGTCTTGGCAAAGAGGAAAGCGGCAGATTATAGCTGTCGCGTCCCGGGACTAACAGCGGTGACGGGCGGATGGTCGAAATGGACGGCGATTTGCCGATGTTCAGCCGTAATTAAGGCTCGGATTGTTATCATCACGACCTCTTTCGCCTGGATAAACACCGTTTGCCATGTCCAATCTGACCGTTCGTGCCCACGCCGAGCGCCTGCCGATGGGCCTTCCGGACGTTTTTTTCGACCGTGACGCCCAGACGCTTGCCCGGGACCTGCTCGGCAAAGTCATCCGTCACCGGGTCGGCGACCTGTGGCTCAGCGCCCGGATCATCGAAACCGAAGCGTATTACTGCGAAGAAAAAGGCAGCCATGCCTCCCTCGGCTACACGGAAAAGCGTAAGGCTTTGTTTCTGGATGGCGGCCACATCTATATGTACTACGCCCGTGGCGGCGATTCGTTGAACTTCAGTGCACAGGGTCCCGGCAATGCGGTGCTGATCAAATCGGCCTATCCATGGGTCGATGAAATCAGCGGCCCGGCCAGCCTGGCGCAGATGCTGCTGAACAACCCCGATGCACAGGGTCGCCCGCGACCGTCGCAAAAGCTTTGCGCCGGGCAGACCCTGCTGTGCAAGGCCCTGGGGCTAAAAGTGCCGGTGTGGGATGCCAAGCGTTTCGACCACGACATACTGCTGGTGGAAGACACCGGCCCCGCGCCAGGCCACATCATCCAGACCACCCGCCTGGGCATCCCCCACGGGCGTGACGAGCATTTGATGTATCGCTTCGTTGATGCGGCCTACGCCCAGTGGTGCACCCGGAACCCGCTGTGCCGGGGTCAGGTCGAAGGACGCGATTATTTTCTGCTGTGAATTTCCCCTCTGCGGTACGCCGGTCAGGGACATCAATGAAATGGAGTGTGTTGTATGGGCCCATGGCTCGATAGCGTGACCGGGTGGCTGGCCGCCAATCCGCAGTGGCTGGCCGCCGCAGTGTTCGTCGTAGCCTGCGTTGAATGCCTGGCGATTGCCGGGCTGATTGTTCCCGGCACTGTGTTGCTGTTTGCCGTGGCAGTGCTGGCCGGCAGCGGTGCGCTGTCGTTGAGCGAAACCCTGTTGCTGGGTTTTCTCGGCGGGATTCTCGGCGACGTGATTTCGTACTTACTGGGCCGCCACTTCCACCAGAACATCCGGCGCCTGCCGGGCTTGCGCCATCACCCGGAATGGATGGCCGGCGCAGAGACCTATTTCCAGCGCTACGGTATCGCCAGCCTGTTAGTGGGACGCTTCATCGGCCCATTGCGACCGATGTTGCCGATGGTCGCCGGGATGTGCGACATGCCCTTCCCGCGCTTCGCGGCCGTGAGTCTGCTGGCGGCGGCGGGCTGGAGCATCGCGTATCTGCTGCCGGGCTGGGCTACCGGGGCGGCGATTCGTCTGCCATTGCCGGAAGGCTTCTGGCTGCAGGCCGGGATCGTCGCCGCCAGCATTGCGGTGATGGTCGGCCTGAGTGCCAACAGCAGCCTGCGCCGCCATCGTCGGGCAACAATCTGGATCAGCAGCATGAGCCTGCTGATCCTGATCGGTCTGTTTGTCGGTTACCCATACCTGACCGCCCTTGATCAGGGCGTCATGACCCTCGTACAGGAACACCGCAACGCGGTGCTCGACGAGGTCGCGGTGGTCTTTACCCTGATCGGCGAGTTCCGCAACATGCTGGTGTTCAGCATTTTGCTGACCGGCCTGTTGCTGCTGTGCCGCCAGTGGCGTCAGGCAATCTTCGCCGGTAGTACCCTGCTCGTCACCGCGCTGGCCAACACCGGGACCAAACTGTTTTTCGCCCGGGTACGCCCGGAAGTGCTGACCGACCCGTTGACCAGTTACAGCATGCCCAGCGGCCACGCGTCCGGATCGTTCGCGCTGTTCCTGACCCTGGCGGTGCTGGCCGGACGTGGACAACCGCCAAGAATGCGCCTGACCTGGCTGTTGGTCGGCTGCATTCCGGCACTGGCGATTGCCTTGTCACGGGTGTACCTGGGGGCACACTGGCCAACCGATGTGCTGGCCGGCGCAATGCTTGCCGCCTGTGTCTGCGCCGCGAGCCTGTGGCTGATTCAGCGCCGCTCCCCCCTTGAAGCGATGCCGCAGAAAGTCTGGTGGCTGGTGTTGCCGGCACTGGTCGCCTTGTTCGGTTTCTTCGTGTTGCGGCATTTGCCGCATACATTGTTGCGATATTCGTACTAGGCGACGGCAGACAGCGCCGAAGGTTGGGTTCTCAAGACGAACGACACTGGCACGGGGTTGTAGGCATTGTGCTCGGTGTCGTTCGGATTCCTGTCGAGGAAGTACTTGAGACCTCCCTTTGTTTCGTGTTGAAACAGCCCCAGCTTCTTCTCGACACTGACTAGCGCCACAGAAGCCGGATTGGAAGGTAAGTCGCCAAAAGACTTCAACTTCCCGGCGTAGGTTTCCAGCTCGAAGTAGCTGCCGATATTCTTGTCCACCAGAAGATGCCGGGAGCTCTGATCCATCCGCAGTCGCCAATTGAAATAGCGCCCGACAGTCTTGACGCCAAGGGTGTAACGCCCCTGATTATCCGGAACAAACTCAAACAGCAGCGGCTCCGCATCGTCATGATCCGCCAGGGTAATAATGCGCGATGCAACTTCGTCATTAAGAGAAATTTCCGCACTCAATCGTTGACCCGTCGTAATTCGCGGATGCTTTAAACGCTGCTCCATCACCTGATAGTTGATGACAAGCGGAAGACCACCCGCAAAAAGATGCCCCGTAAATGTAGTATTTTTTGCATTGGACATATAGCAACTCTCTTGTTATTTAAACCGGACAAATACTCAACCGAGACTTCACTTGTCAGTTGTCGGCACCGCAACGTCAAGCTCGCTCTTCACCCGTTTGCGCTTGCGCCGTTCAAGGACCATCGAGTCAGCGTAGTAACCTGCGCCCTTGATGATGATATCGCTATTCAGATCGACGCCTGCATGTTTGAAAATATACTTCCCGGCGATGTCATCCCAGAAAGCCCACTCATCTTCGTAAATCGTCATATCGTCCTCCTTGATGATGAAGCCCGTTTCATTCGGGTCGACTTCAAACTAGAGGAACAACAACGGACAATCAACCCGCAGAGCACTTCAAACACAATACAAAAAACAACAATACAATCAGAAAAACAATAACTACTGAAACCTTCACCCCTTCATGCCAGATTCAATCGACACATCACTGCAGAGTATTGATTTTGGCCAAGACATTTACTGCAAACACTGAAACTATTCTTACAGCGCCAATTACAATTTCCGACATTAACGTTCCAACCACTTCACCAACAGTAGAAACGGAAGGCACTTCCGAAAAATCCCCTGATCTGCGAGACCTGGACAAGTTGTTCGGTCCCCTTCGATTTGGCGAGCTGACCGTGAGCCGCCAGGAGCTTCAAGCACTTGGAGCCCGGATCAACGGCGAGCCCGTTACAGCGTCCAACACGTACTTTCCCGAGCCCGATCAGGTCTTCACCGACGGACTGGAGCTCGACCCTGTTCAGGTTGAGCAACGGATCAAGTCAATCGATGGACAAGCGCGTCAACGGGTACCGGAATTACTCTACGAAATCGTCACCCTGCGCTCTCCCGATGCAGCGCCATTGCTGCGTGAAATGCCTGCGGGCGATTCTGCTGTCGCGATGAACCAGATCAATCGCTTGCTGGCCTCCACCCAGCGCCTGGATATCCACAGGAGCCCGTTGCCCGAGCATTTGCCGAGCTGGGTGGACAAGACCAAGAGTCGCGGGATGACCAGCATGGGGGCAGGACTGCAGGCTTACGGGCTGTACAGCGCCTACATGGGCGCCATCGACGCCCTCAGGAAAGGCCAGATGGGTGAGGCACTGATCAATATCGGCGGCGGCCTCACGGAGATCACCTCACTGGGCCTGGAGTACGCACTGAGCAAGACTGGTGAACGGATGCTCCGCCAAGGCTCCATGGCCTTCGAGCAATTCGGCAAGACGTCCATGGGCAAATGGCTCTGTCGAAGTGCAGGGTTGATCGCCAGTGTGCTGACGCTGCCCTTCGATATCTACACCGCCATCAAGTCCTTCAATGATGCGGCCAAGGCTCAGGGCAAGGAGGCGCAGGATCTGTATGTCACTGGCGGACTGAGTGTGTTCAGCGGCGCATTGTCCATCGCCCTTGGCTGCGCGGCACTGATGGGATTTCAGGCCGCCGGCCCGGTGGGCATTGCAGCAGCGGCGATCATGATTGTCGGTGCCAGAGTCTATGGCGCCGTGCGCATGGTCGACGACATCGACGATTACATAGAGCTGACCGTGAACGAGCGCTGGCGTGCCGGCTGGTTTGCGTTCACCGGACAGGATCAGGACAAGGCGTTGATGGATCGCTACCTGATTGCCAAAACCACGAGCGACTACGCCAAAGCCCTGAAGACCCGCAGCCTCGGCTGGCTCGACAATGAATTCAAGGACAGTGTCGACGCGATCGTCAATGGCCGGTTCGAAGTCAAGTTGCAGCCAACCCGCATCTATCGCTACCAATGGGATGAATCGAAGGGCGAAACGCCCTACACCCTCGAAAACCTCCCCGTCATCAGTGACACAGATGACACGTATGATGCGAGGGAAGGTTTACCCGCCGCAAACGATTTGATCATCAAGGCCAAGAGTGATCCCGTCAAAGGGATTTTCTGGAGTCTTGGTGGCGGTAATGACCGCGTGCAAGGCGTGCGGGAAAAGCCGAACTTCTTCAGTTATACCGCCGGCAGTAAAAGCCTGAGCGGTGGCAACAAGGACGACTCCTTTCTGTTTCAGTCGGCATCCGAAGCGCTCTCATCCGATCCGATCAAAGTGAGTGATCTGTCGGGAGGTGACGGCACCGACCTGTTGTGGCTGCAAGGCAATCACCGACACGAAAACCATGGCCCCAATCCTCCGCGTCATATCGGTTTTGACATCGACCTGAAAAACGGCAGGCTGGCATTACACCCTGCGGATCCAGCGCTGGAACCTGTGCTGCATTCGACGCTCAAGTCCGTCGAAAAGGTCGAGACCCTCGCCGGTGCGATCAATCGCGTGACCGGTACCGACGAGGCGGAAATCATTGCCGCCAATGGGGATGACGATGTTGATGCCGGGGGTGGGGATGACCTGATTTCCGTTCGCGGTTTCCATAGCACCGTCAAGGGCGGCAGCGGCAGTGACACCTATGTACTCGACCCGAGTTGCCGCAAGGTTTTCATCCACGAAGATGGCCAGGAACCCAGCAAGGTCTATCTGGGCGTAACGCTTGAAGCGATCCAGCGCTGGTACATCCGCGATGACGCTCTGGTGATCGAATCACTGCGCGACGATGACGTCCGGTCGCCGAGACGTGAACTGGCGCTAGAGGCGGTGTACCGGACTGTCGATGGCAAACGTTCCCTGCGCAACGATAAATGGGCGTTCATTACCCAGGACGGCTACCATTTGCAGCCCGTATGGCCGGCTGAAACCCCAGACCTCGCCGACTTGACCGTGAGTGTCAGTGTTCTGACCGTCGGTATGCCCGGACCCGCCCCGGTGCCGGTCAACGATCGCCCTTGTACCCTCGCGAAGAATCCGCACTCGCACTACTTCATTTCCCGTCAGATCTATCACACGATCCTGGTGGCCGCGCAAAGTGACAAACCCACTCGCAGCACTCTGTATGTCGACTACGACAGCACGGAAATCGACGAAGTCCGCGCCCTCTACACCGTTGAAAAAACAACGCCAAACGCCTTCACATTTCTCAGCTACACGAATGTCCACTTCACCCTCACTTTCGGTCATGGCGGCCTGCTTTCATTGCACGGTGCCGTGAGAGAGCGTCCGGGCAGGAAAAGTGACATGGGGGCCGGGATCATGGCCTCCGGCTGGCAAATGAATCATGCCTTGACGCTGGTCATGCGAGACGGTGTTTCCTATCGCCTCGGTTATCCCGACAACGCCTATCTCGATGATGCAAGGAACACCGGCTACCGTCAGATTCAAAGCCGCGCCTCACTGCACAAGCGCGCGGGCCAGTACATTTTCATCCGGCCTTCTGTCGAAAAGCGCACCTTGAAGACAACCCCTCAGCGGATCGATTTCAGCGCTGCACCGCACAGCGCCATCTACGCACTTGAGGGTCGATCGGCGCACTACGAAATCCATCCCGCCAGCCACATGTCCATCCGGCTCTCGACCGCCCCGGCCGACGCAAGCGTCAGCGGTTCTTCGAGCTGGGCTATCTACACCGCACAGTTGGAAGAAACCATCACCCGGCGCGAGCTCGCCATCAGCAACGACCTGCTGAAGATCGGCAGCCTTCACATTCATCTGCCGGACAGCAGCGACCCTTCGCTGCCACTGGAGAGTGTCGATGTGATTGTTTCGTCAGGACACCGTTACCGGGTCAATGCCCTGTTCGATGTCATCAGTCTTTACGCCCTCGACGCACGAGGCTGCGCCTCGACCCAAGCCATCGTCACGCTGATCGAGGAACACAGGCAGCACGATGAACTGGAGAGCGACCGAGTCCACGTTCAATACATTCGATTGCCGCAGTTCCCGTCAGGAAAGATTTTCTACCTCGCGGATTCCGGTCGCTGGCAGGTCGACAGCGACCCGACGCGTCAGATCGAGGCCGGGCAACTGGTCATCGAACAACCTACGGCCGTAAAGCCGACAGTCTGAGTGTTTTTTTCAACGTCCAGTCGTCAAGGAATGACACATGCGCCCCAAACCACCTGCTGCCTCCAACGTCCCGAAAAGCAATACGCCCGGCCAGTCTGCCCCGGGATCGAGTCGAGTGCGGCCCGACGCTGATCTGCCGTTGCTGCATCAATTGCCGTTGCCCGGGACACATCGGCCTGGGGCTACTACCGATCAAGTTCACGGCAACCGTCCTCAGGGCAACGCTGCCCCAACGAATGTCAAAATCTCCGACCTGTCCACCCTCCCCCCCCGAATCGCACAGCGGGATGAACCGCTATCTGTTGAATCCGGCCTTGCTGCGCAACATGCAACCTGCGGACAACGACGGTTTTCGCTTTGTCGTCGGTCGGCGGTTCGTCGACATCAAAGACATCGGCACCGTGCATGTCGAGTTCGACGCGGGTCTTGGCACTTATCGGGCGACGGATCTTTACGGAAAACTGCCAGCGGGACCCGCGCTCTACAGAAATACCGACGATACGACCTGGAGCCCGGCCCGGCAGATGGAATTGCCAAACCCATTGAAACGCCCATTGCCCGAACCCGATCACAGCAGTGAACAAGTGCCGGCCAAACAGCTTCCGGTCTCGCCACTGTCGGCACGGGAAGCGACATCCCGACTGCTTGGCGACTCACTGCTCAAGATGTATCCGCTGCTGACTCATGGCCAACGTGTCGAGCTGCTGCGCACCTACAATCTTTCGCCAGGGCAACACATTCGGTTGCACAACGACCTGATTGCCAGCCCCCAACGGATGCCGGAGTGGGCCGAACAGCACCAATCACTCACCCTGGATGTGAACGATCCGACTCGCTTTGACACGCTGCGCCAGGAAATCGAACCCCTGCTGCTGCCCGTAAGAAACGGCAAGTTGCGCAGCGATCTGGTGGACTTCGACAAAAGTGTCAGCCGCGATTTTCTCGACGCTTTCCTGGCCACTCTCGGCTACCAGCGCAACAGCAGCGACTGCCTGTACCGCACCGACATTCCCGGCCTGTTCCGGGCGGACGAGCGCACGCCTTTCGAGTTCCACAACGACGGACGCATGCTGCCTCGCTTGAAACACCCGCGCGGCGCCACGACCGAGAAACCGATCAGCGCCACGGTCAGCCACAAGCTGGTGAAGATGTATGGCGGCAAGGGCACCGACGCTCCCGATCCGGAATACCTGCGCTACAACAGCCAAAGAAACAAATACCCCGGCAAAAAGCCGGGCGAGCCCGATAACGATTCCGGGAATTCCGATAACGACTGGTCCGATGTTTCAGACATGGAACTGGACGTCGAACGCAATTACGAGACGATCCGCCACAATCAGCAGTTCATTTTCGCCTACGTCATCGATACACGAAGGATGGAAGTGGTCCTCAACGAAGAGAACCACCTGCTCAATCTGGCTGCGCTGGAAAAAAGTGCCTGGTTTCCCGAAGACGAACTCGAAGCGTTGATTTCCACGTCGAAGCGGGGCATTGAATCGGAGCGTCTCTGGCTGCTGGACTCGACCTTCACCCGTGCGGCGAAGGTCGATGATGTCGCCGCTGAAGCCCAAAGCAGCTACATCGGCAGCGACATCGAGGCGCGGACCCACAGCGGCGTGGCCAATCAACGTGAATACGATGCCTTGATCGATGCGGTGGCCAAGGCAGGCAAGCCGATCCTCTCACTGCCGAGCGGCAAGGACTGGTTCGCCAACGACATCGTCTGGCCCGAATAACCTGAACGCGTCTTAAGCGAACAACTCGCCCTGCAATTCATCGAGCAGCGCCTGGATCGCATCCAGTCGCTGCTGTGGGTCGTCGAGTTGCAGCAGGTCGATCTTGTCTTCCTCGGCGAACGGCAGCAGATACGCCAACTGATTGGCCAGTGATTGCTGCCCGGCCGCTTCGATGCCCATGTTCAGCGCCTCGACCATCGGGTGCTCGGCCAGGGCCTTGAGCAGCGCCACCAGATCAGCGTCTTCATCCTGCAAGGGTTGCTCGGGTTCGTCGTCCAGCCACTCGACTTCGGCGACGATCAGTTGATCGCGTTGCACTTCGGTGCGCTGCACGATGAACCGGCGCCCGCCCTGCACCCGGATGCCCAGCAGTCCGTTGTCCTGCTGCTGGAAATCGGTGATGCGCGCTTCGCAGCCGACCATGGCGAAACCTTCGGGGGCGACGCCGACTTCGCTGCCTTCAAGGATGCACACCACGCCGAACCCACCGCCCTGCTTCATGCAGCGGCCGATCATGTCCAGGTAGCGTGCCTCGAAGATCTGCAAATCCAGATTGCAGCCGGGAAACAGCACCGTGTTCAGCGGAAAAAGCGGCAGACTCATAGACATTTCCTTACACCACCATCGACACCGCCAACGGCAGGAACACCGCCGTGGCCACGCCCATCAGACTCATCGCCAGCGCCGCGAAGGCGCCGCACTCATCGCTTTCCTGCAACGCCACCGACGTACCGACCGCATGCGCCGTCATGCCCAGCGCCATGCCGCGCGCCTCCGGGCTATGCACGCCGAGGCGGGTCAGCAGCGCCGGGCCGAAGATCGCGCCGATCACCCCGGTGATCAACACGAACACCGCGGCCAGCGCCGCGACGCCACCGATCTGCTCGGCTACCAGCATGGCGATCGGCGAGGTCACTGACTTGGGCGCCATGGTCATCAGGATCATGTGATCGGCGCCGAACCACCAGCCCAGCGCCACGCCCATGCCCGTGGCGACCACCCCGCCTATCACCAGCGTAGTAAAAATCGGCCAGAACAATTGGCGGATGCGCCGCAGATTCAGATACAGCGGCACCGCCAGTGCCACGGTCGCCGGGCCCAGCAGAATGCTGAGGATCTCGGTGCTCTTGCGGTACTCGACATAAGTCAGGCCGCAACCCACCAGCACACCGATCACCAACAGCATGGAGACCAGCACCGGTTGCAGGAAAATCCAGCGGGTTTTCTCGAACGCCGCCAGCACCAGTTGATAAGCCCCCAGGGTGATACCGATGCCGAACAGTGGATGGTGAATCACCGAAGCCCAGGCACCTTGCCAGTCGAACAGCATCAGGATTCCTCCGAATGCGGGGCGTGACGCTTGACCAGCCGTTGCATCAGTACACCGGCGAAGGCCATGGACAGAATCAGCGAGACCACCAGCGCACCGACGATGGCCCAGAAATCGGCGGCAATGGCCGTGGCGTAAACCATCACGCCCACCGCCGGCGGCACCAGCAGCAACGGCAGATAACGCAACAGACTGCCGGCGGCGAGATTCAGCGGCTCGCCGACTTCACCGCGCACGATCAGGAACACCAACAACAGCAAAAGACCGATGATCGGCCCCGGCAGCACCGGCAACAGCAAATGATTGAGGGCGGTGCCGAGCAATTGAAACAGCACCAGCATGGTCAGGCCGCGTAGCAACATCCGTCATCTCCGTCCGACATCCCGCCAAGCACGGGCCGGGCATTATAAGCACGCCAGCGCTATGGATCGGCATTCGCCAAAAGCATGGTCGGTTGACCTGAGCAAATCGTCATGATGATCTACAGTGGTTCGCAGGGCGGTCAAATCCCCCACCTGAAAAACTATAAAACCGATGAACCCAAGGAGAGTCTCAATGCCCTATGTTCCAGTTGCAGAGCTCAAAGATTATGTCGGCAAGGAACTCGGACGTTCCGAATGGCTCACTATCGATCAGGAGCGCATCAACCTGTTCGCCGAAGCCACCGGGGATTATCAGTTCATCCATGTCGACCCGGTCAAAGCCGCGCAAACGCCATTTGGCAGCACCATTGCACACGGTTTCCTGTCGTTGTCGCTGATCCCCAAACTGATGGAAGACATCCTGATCCTGCCGCAAGGCGTGAAGATGGTGGTCAACTACGGCCTGGACAGCGTGCGTTTCATCCAGCCGGTCAAGGTCAATTCCAAAGTCCGGCTCAAGGTCGACCTCGGTGAAGTGACCGAGAAGAAACCGGGCCAGTGGCTGCTCAAGGCCACCGCCACTCTGGAGATCGAAGGCTCGGACAAACCGGCCTACATCGCCGAACCGCTGTCGCTCTGCTTCGTCTGAGTGCCGGGATGCGAAGCGGCTCACGCTGTTTCGCATCCACTCCCCTCTGCCGGCTGTATAAGGTCACATAGCTGCGGCATACTCGGTCGCCTAATTGCCCGGATCCCGCTATGCGCTCACTTGCTGCTCTTGCACCGCTTGCCTTGACCCTGATGCTCACCGCTTGCGGCGATGGCGAATCGCTGTTGCCCCCGGATGCGCGCCTGCCCGATGGCGGACGCTATCGCGGCGAGCTGGTCAACGGTCTGCTGCAAGGCCAGGGCCGGGTCGACTACCCGAACGGCAGCTGGTACGCGGGCGAGTTCGACAAGGGCCAGTGGCACGGTCAGGGCGAATGGCACGGCAGCAACGGCGAGGTTTATCGCGGGAATTTCCAGAAAGGCCTGTTCGACGGCCAGGGCTCACTGACCACCCACGGCGGCAGCTACACCGGCAGTTTCAAGCTCGGCCGACGCGAAGGCGAAGGCACCCTCAAAGAAAACGCGATGACCTATCGCGGCGAATTCAAGGCCGACCAGTATTCCGGGCTCGGCCGTCTGGAGCTGGACGACGGCAGCTCCTATCAGGGCCAGTTCGCAAACGGCAAACCCAACGGTGAGGGCCAGCGCGGCGATGCCAGCGGCAATCAGTTCACCGGCCATTTCGTGAACGGCCAGCTCGAAGGCAACGGCACCTTCAACAGCGCCGACGGCGATATCTATGTCGGCGGCTTCAAGAACAATCAGCTACACGGCAAGGGCCGCTACGAAAACGCTGACGGCGACGTCTGGCTCGGCCAGTTCAAGGAAGGCGCGCTGACCGGCAAGGGCGAACTGATCGGCGCCGACGGCAGCCATTACACCGGCTACTTCAATGACTGGCGCTTCAGCGGTCAGGGCCGACTGAACCTGTCCGACGGCAGTTTCTACATCGGCGGGTTCGACAGCGACAGCTACGCGGGCCGAGGCACGCTGGTGCTGACTGACGGCAGCGTGCTCAGCGGCACCTGGATCAACGGCCAGCGCGTGCGCGACGCCGACGGCAAATTGTTGCCCGATACGCTCGAACTCGGCCTGTTGGCCCAGGGCCGCCTGCTCGAGGAAGCGCTGGCCAATGTGCCAGCCTCGACCCCGGCGGTGGAATTGTACTCCCTGACCCTCGGCGGCGACGGCAAACAGAGCGTGTTCCTGCGCGAATCCGACTACGTGGCCAACATGCTCGCCAGCCGCTTCGGCGCCCTTGGCCAGATCCGCCTGGTCAACCATCGCGACCACCTCGGTGACCGGCCGATGGCCACCCGCGAAAATCTGCGCCGCGCGGCGTTGACCCTGGCCGAACGCAGCGGCCCGGAGGATCTGGTGTTCATCTACCTGACCAGCCACGGCACCGCCGAACATGAACTGGTGCTCGACCAGCCGCGCATGGAGCTGGCCGATCTGCCCGCCGACGAACTCGCCGCCGTGCTCGCGCCGCTGAAGAACCGCGACAAGATCATTGTCATCTCCTCGTGCTATTCCGGTGGTTTCATTCCGGCGCTGAAGGACGAACGTACGTTGATCATGACCGCGTCGCGCGCCGACCGGGTCTCGTTCGGTTGCTCCGAAGAAGCCAACTTCACCTACTTCGGCGATGCCCTGTTTGCCCAGGCGCTGAACCAGACCGATGATCTGGAGCAAGCCTTCAAACTGGCCAAGGCCACCGTCGCCGAACGCGAACTGGCGGACAACTTCGAAGCCTCGGAACCGCAGATCTGGGCGCCGAAAACCGTGCTGGCGCATTGGCAGCTGCTGCGCAAGCAGCAAGCGAGAAAAGCGTTGCAAAGTGCTGCGTTGAACGACGGAGCGACAAAGAGCAACTAAGCTGAACAGTATCAAGGGAGAGACACTATGTACTTGACGCCTCAGCATGTCTTGCTTGCCGGAGCCACCGGGCTGACCGGTGAACACCTGCTCGACCGTTTGCTCAACGAACCGACGATCACTCGCGTCCTGGCCCCTTCACGCCGGCCGCTGGCCGAACATCCCCATCTGGAAAACCCGGTCGGCGACCCGCAGACCTTTCTGCCGCAACTGGCCGGTCGCGTCGACATCGCCTATTGCTGCCTCGGCACCACCATCAAACAGGCCGGCTCCGAAGAGGCGTTTCGCGCCGTGGATCTGGACATGGTCGTGGCGTTTGCCAAACGCGCCCGGGAAATGGGCGCACGGCACCTGATCGTGATCAGTGCCCTGGGGGCTGATCGCCGATCCTCGATTTTCTACAACAAGGTCAAAGGCGAGATGGAACACGCCTTGCGCGCGCAGGACTGGCCGCAACTGACCATCTGCCGGCCGTCGTTGCTGCTGGGAGATCGCAGCGAGCCACGGCTGGGCGAACAGCTTGCCGCGCCGTTTTCAAAATTGATTCCCGGCAAATACCGCGGCATCGAAGCCTGCCAACTGGCCCGGGCCATGTGGCGGCTGGCGCTTGAGGAACAGGACGGAGTGCGGATCGTCGAGTCAGATGAGTTGAGAAAGCTCGGCAAGTAAAAACAAAAAATCGCAGCCATCGGCTGCGATTTTTTTAGAGCCCGCCAGTCGCCTGAAAGCCTACGCCGATCACCGTCAGCAACGACAACGGCAACAGCAGCGTATCGAGCAACGCACTGGCCGGCAGGTCCACCCCGGGATAGCTTGGCGCCTCGGCTCCGAACCGATCCATCGCACAACACCCGCCATTCATCGCATACAGATCCAGCCGCGTGCCGGAATACACCACCGGCGCGCCGGGCTTGGCGGCATCGAGCGTGCGTGCCGTGGCGCAGCCGGTCAGTTGCAGCGCCAGCGCAATTGTCAGCAGCTTATTCATCGCTGCTCAAATGGTGCTCGCCCCAACGCGGCAGCATGTCCTGGGGGATGCCCAGCAGATTGAGAATCCGCGCCACCACGAAATCGATCAGGTCATCGATGGTCTGCGGCTGGTGATAGAAACCCGGCGAGGCCGGCAGGATGGTCACGCCCATGTTCGACAGCTTGAGCATGTGCTCCAGATGAATGCTCGAATACGGCGCTTCGCGCGGCACCAGAATCAATTGGCGACGCTCCTTCAGCGTTACATCTGCCGCTCGCTCGATCAGGTTGTTGCAGGCGCCGGTGGCGATGGCCGACAAGGTGCCTGTCGAGCACGGCACCACCACCATCGCCGCCGGCGCCCCGGAGCCCGAGGCCACTGGCGACATCCAGTCTTCCTTGCCATACACGCGGATCTGCCCGGCGGCGGCGCCGGTGTATTCGGTGAGGAACGCCTGCATCATTTGCGGCTTGGCCGGCAGCGACACGTCCGTCTCGGTAGCCATCACCAGTTGCGCGGCCTTGGAGATCAGGAAATGTACTTCGCGATCCTCACGCACCAGGCAATCCAGCAGACGCAAGCCGTACTGGGCGCCGGACGCGCCGGTCATCGCCAGCGTGATGCGTTCCGGGCCATTGCTCGCCAAACGAGTGTTCATTTCAGAGCCTCGGCGAGTTTGCCGTGCAGGCCGCCGAAGCCGCCGTTGCTCATGATCACTACGTGAGTGCCGGGCTGGGCCTGGCTTTTCACGCGTTCGATGATGCCTTCCAGCGAATCGCTGACGATCGACGGCACGGTGCACAACGCAGCAGTGCCCGCCAGATCCCAACCGAGGTTGGCCGGGGCGTACCAGATCACCTGATCGGCATCGACCACGCTGTCCGGCAAACCGTCACGGTGTGCGCCGAGCTTCATCGAGTTGGAACGCGGCTCGATGATCGCGATCAGCGGTGCGTCGCCAATGCGTTTGCGCAGGCCGTCGAGGGTGGTGGCGATTGCGGTCGGGTGGTGGGCGAAGTCGTCGTAGATGGTGATGCCGCGCACTTCCGCGACTTTTTCCATCCGACGCTTGACGCTCTTGAACGCGCTCAACCCGGCGATGCCCATGGACGGCACAACACCAACGTGACGCGCTGCCGCCAGAGTAGCCAATGCGTTGGCTACGTTGTGCTGCCCCGTCAATTCCCACTCGACGACGCCTTGGGAGACGCCCTCGAACATCACTTCGAATGCCGAGCCGTCGTCCTTCAGCAACTTGACCTGCCACTGACCGCCAGCACCGGTGGTTTGCACCGGGGTCCAGCAGCCCATCTCGATCACGCGCTGCAAGGCGGGTTCGGTGGTCGGGTGGATCACCAGGCCTTCGCTCGGAATAGTCCGCACCAAGTGGTGGAACTGGCGCTCGATGGCCGGCAGATCCGGGAAAATGTCAGCGTGATCGAACTCAAGGTTGTTGAGGATCGCCGTACGTGGACGGTAGTGGACAAACTTCGAGCGTTTGTCGAAGAACGCGCTGTCGTACTCGTCGGCCTCGATCACGAAGAACGGCGTGCCGCCCAGACGCGCCGACACCGAGAAATTCTGCGGCACGCCGCCGATCAGGAAGCCCGGGCTCATGCCGGCATGTTCCAGCACCCAGGCGAGCATGCTGCTGGTGGTGGTCTTGCCGTGAGTACCGGCAACCGCCAGCACCCAGCGACCTTGCAGCACATGGTCGGCCAGCCACTGCGGGCCGGAGACGTACGGCAGGCCTTTGTTCAGCACATATTCCACCGCCGGATTGCCGCGGGACATGGCGTTGCCGATCACCACCAGATCCGGCGCCGGATCAAGCTGAGCCGGGTCGTAACCCTGAGTCAGCTGAATGCCCTGGGCTTCGAGCTGAGTACTCATCGGCGGATAGACGTTGGCATCGGAGCCGGTCACGTGATGGCCCAGCTCTTTGGCCAGAACCGCCATCGAGCCCATGAAAGTCCCGCAGATACCCAGAATATGAATGTGCATAGTCGACCTCGTAAAACATGGCCGCAGGGTAGCCCAGGCAGGGGAAAACCGCATCCTCGTTTTCAGGGGGTCAAGCGCTGCGGGCGATCCCGTGCTTGCGCAGCTTTCTATAGAGCGTATTGCGGCTGACACCCAGTTGCTGCGCCGTGTGGGTCATGTGCCAGCGCGTGTGTTCCAGCGCATTGAGCAACGCCAGCCGTTCGGCATCCTCCAGCGGCTGTCCGGATGACGCGTCATCGACTTTGGCCAGCAGCGGCTGCACCTGCCGGAACATCGCCGGCAGATCATCCAGCCCGATCCGCCCTTCATCGCACAGCGCCGCCAGCGTGCGCAGCACATTGCGCAACTGCCGCACATTGCCCGGCCAGTTGAACCCCAGCAAGGCCTGGCGCGCCGGCTCTTCGATCAGGATCGTTTCACCGCCTGCCTCTTCGGCCAGCAGGAAATCCAGCAACTGCGACTTGTCACTGCGCTCGCGCAACGGCGGCAGCGCCACTTCCAGCCCGTTGAGCCGGTAATAAAGGTCTTCACGAAAACTGCCATCACCCACCCGCTCCAGCAAATTGCGGTGTGTGGCGCTGATGATCCGCACGTTGACTGCTTCCGGCTCGCCGCCGATCGGCACCACTTGCCGGTCTTCAAGCACCCGCAACAGACGGGTCTGCAAGGCCAGCGGCATGTCGCCGATTTCATCGAGGAACAGCGTGCCGCCATCGGCCTGCTGCAACTTGCCGCGCATGCCGTCCTTGCGCGCGCCAGTGAAGCTGCCACCGCGATAGCCGAACAGTTCGCTCTCGATCAGGCTTTCGGGAATGGCCGCGCAGTTGAGGGCGACGAACGCTTTGCCGGCGCGTTGACTGGCCTGATGCACGGCCTTGGCGAACGCTTCCTTGCCGGAGCCGGTTTCACCGTTGATCAGCAGCGGCACGTCACGCTCGAACACTCGCAAGGCCTTGCGGAAATCCGCTTGCAGCCCGGCGTCGCCCAGACAAATGCCGGCCAGGCGTGGCGCCTCGGGAGCCTGAGGTTTCGGCAAGACGATGGATGGCTTGCGCGACTCGCCGCGCAGCACCGCGAACAGATGCCGTCCGTCACGGGTGCGCAACGGCCAACTGGCGCTGGCATTGGCACTCGCACGCCCCAGCAATTCATCCAGTGAACAATCGAAAAACGCCTCCACCGGTTTGCCGAGCAAACCACCGCGAATGTGCCCCAGCAGGTTCAAGGCGCTCTGATTGACCGCACTGATCCGCCCTTCCCCGTCAAACGCCAGTAGCCCTTCGCTGAACAGCCCGACAGACTCGGCCTGGAGATGAAAACGCAGCAACCATTGGTTATCGAAACAGCGCAGGAAGTAGCAGCTCTCGATCATCTTCGCCGACAGATTGACCAGCGCCATGGTGTGGAACTGGCTCTGGCGCGAGACGTCATGCCGCGCAGAGGAAACATCGAGCACCGCCAGCAGTTCACCGTGCGGGTCGAACACCGGGCTCGCCGAGCAGGTCAGGCCGGTGTGGCGGCCGCGAAAGTGTTCGTCCTGGTGGATGGTCAGGGCCTGACGTTCCACCAGGCAGGTGCCGATGCCGTTGGTGCCTTCACAGGCCTCGCTCCAGTCGGAACCGAGCCAGAGCCCTGCGCGTTCGAAGATCTTGCGTTCGGCAGGAGCGGTGACGCAGTTGAGGATTACCCCGCGCGCATCGGTCAGCAGTACCGCGTGGCCGGCGCCGGAGAGTTGTTGATGCAGGCTGCTCATTTCATTGCCGGCGATCTGCAACACCTGTTGCAACCGTTCGCGGCTTTCGAGGACACGACCGTGTTCGAGCACGGTCGGCGCCATGGTCAGGGCCGGGTCGAGGTGATAGTCCTCAAGACAACGCAGCCACGAGCGGGCGATCGACGGGTCGGCGCCGGGGCCGTGCAGGTGCGGCTTGCCCTGGGTGACGGTGAGAACCTGTTGGGCATGGCGACTCAAATGGTTGTCGTGCATTTCTTATTATTCTCCCCGAGGCTCATCGGCCCATGCGTGAAGTGGTGCCCAGCATCCTCCAGCCAACCGGTCTTTGCAATGCTGGCAAGACCGCCCGGTCACAGGTTGTGCCAGAAGCGGTACAAACTGTCACCCTAGCTGTACCGATACCGTCACAGGCGCTTGCCACTTGTCCGACAGAAATCACGCAAGGCCTTGATTTGCCTGACCTGCACAGCGGTGGCCCGACCTTTGCTCTACGCTTATAGCAAGCGCTCATGCGCGTTTCTCTAATAAGTACAAAGCCAAGGAGAACATCATCATGCGTTACGCTCACCCCGGTACTGAAGGCGCCAAAGTCTCGTTCAAGAGCAAGTACGGTAACTACATCGGCGGCGAGTTCGTCGCGCCTGTCAAAGGTCAGTACTTCACCAATACCTCGCCAGTGAATGGCCAGCCGATTGCCGAATTCCCGCGTTCCACTGCCGAAGACATCGACAAGGCACTGGACGCCGCCCACGCTGCCGCCGATGCCTGGGGCTCGACCTCCGCCCAGGCCCGCTCGCTGATCCTGCTGAAAATCGCCGACCGCATCGAACAGAACCTCGAACTGCTGGCGATCACCGAAACCTGGGACAACGGCAAAGCCATCCGCGAAACCCTCAACGCCGACATCCCGCTGGCCGCCGACCACTTCCGCTATTTCGCCGGGTGCCTGCGCGCCCAGGAAGGCAGCGCCGCCGAGATCGATGGCAACACCGTCGCTTATCACATTCATGAACCGCTGGGCGTGGTCGGCCAGATCATCCCGTGGAACTTCCCGATCCTGATGGCCGCGTGGAAACTCGCCCCGGCCCTCGCCGCGGGCAACTGCGTGGTGCTCAAGCCTGCCGAGCAAACACCGCTGGGTATCAGCGTGCTGCTGGAGCTGATCGGCGACCTGCTGCCACCGGGCGTGCTCAACGTGGTGCAAGGGTTCGGCAAAGAAGCCGGCGAAGCCCTGGCCACCAGCAAGCGCATCGCCAAGATCGCTTTCACCGGCTCGACCCCGGTCGGCTCGCACATCATGAAATGCGCCGCCGAGAACATCATTCCGTCCACCGTGGAACTGGGCGGCAAGTCGCCGAACATCTTCTTCGAAGACATCATGAAGGCCGAGCCGAGCTTCATCGAAAAAGCCGCTGAAGGTCTGGTGCTGGCGTTCTTCAACCAGGGCGAAGTCTGCACCTGCCCGTCCCGTGCGCTGGTACAGGAATCGATCTACGACGAATTCATGGCCGTCGTCATGAAGAAAGTCCTGCAAATCAAACGTGGCGATCCGCTGGACACCGACACCATGGTCGGCGCCCAGGCGTCCGAGCAGCAATTCGACAAGATTCTTTCGTACCTGGAAATCGCCAAGGGCGAAGGTGCCGAACTGCTGACCGGCGGCAAGGTGGAAAAACTCGAAGGCAACCTGGCTTCCGGTTATTACATCCAGCCGACCCTGCTCAAGGGCACCAACAAGATGCGTGTGTTCCAGGAAGAAATCTTCGGCCCGGTGGTGAGCATCACCACCTTCAAGGACGAAGCCGAAGCCCTGGCAATCGCCAATGACACCGAGTTCGGCCTGGGCGCCGGCCTCTGGACCCGCGACATCAACCGCGCCTATCGCATGGGCCGCGCCATCAAGGCCGGTCGTGTGTGGACCAACTGCTACCACCTGTACCCGGCGCACGCCGCGTTCGGCGGGTACAAGAAGTCCGGCGTCGGCCGTGAAACCCACAAGATGATGCTCGACCACTACCAACAGACCAAAAACCTGCTGGTGAGCTACGACATCAATCCCCTGGGCTTCTTCTAAAAAACCGAGGGCGGTGCCGAGATTTCGGCACCGCCCTTTTCATCCCGATGACAACTCCCTGGCCTGGCCGCTCTGGCACGGGCCTTGCGTACCCGTCATTCAGGATTTGCGTGAACACTGCCGCTGCGTGAACAGCATCCACCCACTCAACCGCTGCACCCGAAAGTCCAACAGATCGAACAATAAAAAAGACAGAGAGGACTTATGACTTCCACCACACAGCTCAAACCCACACTCGGCACCCTGCATCTCTGGGGCATTGCCGTCGGCCTGGTGATTTCCGGCGAATACTTCGGCTGGAGTTACGGCTGGGGCACCGCGGGAACCCTGGGTTTCCTGGTCACGGCCCTGATGGTCGCGACCATGTACACCTGCTTCATCTTCAGTTTCACCGAACTGACCACCGCGATTCCCCACGCGGGCGGGCCGTTTGCCTACAGCCGTCGGGCGTTCGGCGAGAAAGGCGGATTGATCGCCGGGATCGCCACGCTGATCGAGTTCGTGTTCGCCCCGCCAGCCATCGCCATGGCCATCGGTGCCTATCTCAATGTGCAATATCCGGAACTTGATCCGAAAGTCGCGGCGGTCGGCGCGTATTTCGTGTTCATGACCCTGAACATCCTCGGCGTCAGCATCGCCGCGACCTTCGAACTGGTGGTCACCGTGCTCGCCGTCGCCGAACTGCTGGTGTTCATGGGCGTCGTTGCACCGGGCTTCAGTTTCAGCAACTTCGTGCTGAACGGCTGGTCGGGCGCCAATGAATTCACGATGGGCTCGATTCCCGGCATTTTCGCCGCCATTCCCTTCGCGATCTGGTTCTTTCTCGCCATCGAAGGCGCGGCCATGGCGGCCGAGGAAGCCAAGGACCCGAAACGGACGATTCCCAAGGCTTATGTCAGCGGCATCCTGACCCTGGTGTTCCTGGCCATCGGCGTCATGGTGATGGCCGGCGGCGTTGGCGACTGGCGTCAACTGTCGAACATCAACGACCCGTTGCCTCAAGCGATGAAAGCGGTGGTCGGCAACAATTCGACGTGGATGCACATGCTGGTCTGGATCGGTCTGTTCGGGCTGGTGGCGAGTTTCCACGGGATCATCCTCGGTTACTCGCGGCAGTTCTTCGCCCTCGCCCGGGCCGGTTATCTGCCGAAAAGTCTGGCCAAACTCTCGCGTTTCCAGACGCCGCACCGGGCGATTCTGGCCGGCGGCGTGATCGGCATCGCGGCAATCTACAGCGACGGACTGGTCAATCTGCAAGGCATGACCCTGACGGCAGCGATGATCACCATGTCGGTGTTCGGCGCCATCGTGATGTACATCATCAGCATGCTCAGCCTGTTCAAACTGCGCAAAACCGAGCCGAACCTGGAGCGCACCTTCCGCGCGCCGGGTTATCCGGTGGTGCCGGCCATTGCGCTGTTCCTGGCGGTGGTGTGCCTGGTGGCGATGGCCTGGTTCAACACGCTGATCGGTTGTGTGTTCCTCGGGTTCATGGCCGCCGGTTACCTGTACTTCCAGCTGACCGCCAAGCAACGCTCCGAAGCACCGGCAGACGCTATGCTCGAAGGTATCTAAACGCTAACTGAGCTGCACCGGCATCGGGCCTCGGGCTCGGTGCCCGCACTAAAAGCATTCATTCAGGAGGAACGCGCCCCATGGCCGCATTTGCCCATACCGTCGGCGCCCAGACCTATCGCTTCGACAGCCTGAAAGACGTGATGGCCAAGGCCAGCCCGGCGCGCTCCGGGGATTTTCTGGCCGGCGTCGCCGCGCTCAACGATGGCGAGCGGGTGGCCGCGCAAATGACGCTGGCCGACATCCCGCTGACACATTTCCTGCAGGAAGCGCTGATTCCCTACGAATCCGATGAAGTCACCCGACTGATCATCGACAGCCATGACAAGCAGGCCTTTGCGGTCGTCAGCCATCTCACCGTTGGCGGCTTTCGCGACTGGCTTCTGAGCGAAGCGGCCGACGAGTCCAGCCTGCGGGCCCTCGCCCCTGGCCTGACGCCGGAAATGGTCGCGGCAGTGTCGAAGATCATGCGCGTGCAGGATCTGGTGCTGGTGGCGCAGAAGATCCGCGTCGTCACGAAATTTCGCGGCACCCTCGGCCTGCGTGGACGGTTATCCACAAGGCTGCAACCCAATCACCCGACCGACGAACCGTCCGGCATCGCCGCGAGCATTCTCGACGGCCTGCTGTACGGCAATGGCGATGCGATGATCGGCATCAACCCGGCCACCGACAGCATCGCCTCGATCTGCGCAATGCTGGAAATGCTCGACGCGATCATCCAGCGCTACGACATTCCGACCCAGGCCTGCGTACTGACCCACGTCACCACCTCTATAGAGGCGATCAACCGTGGGGTGCCGCTGGATCTGGTGTTCCAGTCGATTGCCGGCACCGAGGCGGCCAACGCCAGTTTCGGCATCAACCTGAATATCTTGCAGGAAGGCTATGACGCCGGGCTGAGCCTCAATCGCGGCACGCTGGGGCAAAACCTAATGTATTTCGAGACTGGTCAGGGCAGCGCGCTGTCGGCCAATGCCCACCACGGCGTCGATCAACAGACCTGCGAAACCCGGGCCTACGCCGTAGCACGGCATTTCAAACCGTTTCTGGTGAACACCGTCGTAGGATTCATCGGCCCGGAATACCTCTACAACGGCAAGCAGATCATCCGCGCCGGCCTCGAAGACCACTTCTGCGGCAAGCTGCTCGGCGTGCCGATGGGCTGCGACATCTGCTACACCAACCACGCCGAAGCCGACCAGGACGACATGGACACCCTGCTGACCCTGCTGGGCGTGGCGGGGATCAATTTCATCATGGGCATCCCCGGCTCCGACGACATCATGCTCAACTACCAGACCACTTCGTTCCACGACGCCCTCTACGCGCGTCAGACCCTGGGCCTGAAACCGGCGCCGGAGTTCGAGCAGTGGCTGGCGAACATGGGCATCTTCACCCAGGCGGACGGCAAGGTCCGCTTCGGCAACAACCTGCCGCCGGCCTTCCGCCAGGCGTTGGCGCAACTGGGATGAGTCAGATGGAAAAACCGCCCGTCGATCCACAAAACCCCTGGCTTGAGCTGCGCCGCCTGACCCCGGCGCGGATCGCTCTCGGCCGCACCGGCACCAGCCTGCCGACCCGCGCGCAGCTGGATTTCCAGTTCGCCCACGCTCAGGCCCGTGATGCGGTGCATTTACCCTTCGACCATGCAGGGCTCAGTGCCCAACTGACGGAGCGTCAGCGTGACAGCCTGCTGCTGCACAGCGCGGCTGCGGATCGCAACAGCTACCTGCAACGCCCGGACCTGGGGCGCAAGTTGAGCGATCAATCGGCGCAAGCCCTGCGTGAATACGCCCTGGTGCATCCGGGCGGCGTGGACCTGGTGATCGTCGTGGCCGACGGCCTCTCGGCACTGGCGGTGCATCGGCACACCCTGCCCTTTCTCACCCGTCTGGAAGAACAGATGACCGCCGACGAATGGTCGACCGCGCCGGTAGTGCTGGTAGAACAAGGCCGAGTGGCGGTTGGCGATGAAATCGGCCAATTGCTGGGCGCAAAAATGGTCGTGATGCTGATCGGAGAGCGCCCCGGCCTCAGCTCGCCGGACAGCCTCGGTTTATATTTCACCTACAATCCAAAGGTCGGCCTCACGGATGCCTACCGCAATTGCATCTCCAATGTGCGGCTGGAGGGCCTCAGCTACGGCATGGCGGCCCATCGCTTGCTGTATCTGATGCGTGAAGCCTGTCGGCGACAACTGTCGGGCGTCAATCTGAAGGACGAAGCGCAGGTTCAGACGCTGGAATCGGAAGCCGGTGCAGATATGAAGAGTAATTTCCTACTCGATCCGCCCCCAGCCTGAACCGTTTCCGCATTGCGTTTCTGCGCCGGTTTCAGGCAGGATCGATGCACGGCCGCACGGGTTTCCCATCGCCGTCAGAGCAGTTGAAGACAGCCACTTGAAGACGAGACCTATCATGCGGATTATTCAAGCGACCCTCGAACACCTGGACCTGCTGGCCCCGCTGTTCGTCAAATATCGCGAGTTCTACGGTTCCCTGCCCTATCCGGACTCGTCCCGGGCATTCCTTGAAAAACGCCTGCGGCGCAAGGAATCGGTGATTTACCTGGCCCTGGCCGATGACGACGACAAAAAGCTCATGGGTTTCTGTCAGCTCTACCCGAGCTTTTCCTCGCTGTCGCTCAAGCGTGTATGGATCCTCAACGACATCTACGTCGCCGAAGACGCCCGCCGCCAGCTGGTCGCCGACAACCTGATCCGCACCGCGAAGAGAATGGCCAAGGAAACCCAGGCCGTGCGTATGCGCGTATCCACCAGCAGCAACAACGAAGTGGCGCAGAAAACCTACGAATCCATCGGATTCAAGGAAGACACCGAGTTCAAGAACTACGTGCTGCCGATCAGCGACGAACTCTGATTTTTTCTAACAATGCGCAAGCCGGCCATCGTGGCGAAGGAGCAAACCTCCTCGCCACCAAGGCTGGCGCCTCGTTCCCCCCTCGAAACGCCCCGCTACAAAACCAACGCGCTTTTCACCTATCAGCTCGTATAATCCTGAGCTTTCCGGCTTGTAAGAAAAACTACACCCGCTTGTAGGCTTACACCGAATCATCCGCACAGGCCTGCCGAGTCGGGCCGTCACCACAGGTGCCCACATGGATTTCAACCCGATCGACCTCATCCTGCATCTCGACGTCTATCTCGACATGCTGGTGAACAACTATGGGACCTGGATCTACGCCATCCTGTTTCTGGTGATCTTTTGCGAGACCGGCCTGGTGGTCATGCCATTCCTGCCGGGTGATTCGCTGCTGTTCATCGCCGGCGCCGTTGCCGCAGGTGGCGGCATGGACCCGGTGCTGCTGGGCGGCCTGCTGATGCTGGCGGCGATCCTCGGTGACAGCACCAACTACGTGATCGGACGAACGGCCGGCGAAAAACTGTTCAGCAATCCGAACTCGAAGATCTTCCGCCGCGACTATCTGCAACAGACCCACGATTTCTACGACAAGCACGGCGGCAAGACCGTGACCCTGGCGCGCTTCCTGCCGATCATCCGCACCTTTGCGCCGTTCGTCGCCGGTGTCGCAAAAATGCCTTACGCGCGCTTCTTCGGTTTCAGCGTGTTCGGCACCGTCCTGTGGGTCGGTGGTCTGGTGACATTGGGCTACTTCTTCGGCAACGTGCCGTTCATCAAGAAAAACCTGTCGCTGCTGGTCGTCGGCATCATCCTGCTGTCGCTGGTACCGATGATCATTGGCGTGGTTCGCAGTCGTTTCGGCGGCGCCAAAGCCCAATCGAACTAAGTCGATGTGGTCGCTGAGCGCCTGGCGACGCCGGCGCATCCTGGCAAGGCACCCGATTGCCGATGATATGTGGCAGCGGGTGCGCCACCACCTGACCTTTCTCGACGGCATCAGCGCCGAGGAGGATCAGTGGCTGCGCGAAACCAGCGTCCTGTTCCTTGAAGACAAACACCTGACCGCCCTGCCCGGTGTCGAGCTGCATCAGGAACAACGCCTGCTGCTCGCCGTCCAGGCGCAATTGCCGCTTTTACACCTCGACGATCTGAACTGGTATCAGGGTTTTCACGAAATCGTCCTCTACCCCGACGACTTCCTCAGCCCCCAGCGCCATCGCGATGCCAGTGGTGTGGAACACGAATGGGACGGCGAACACAGCGGTGAAGCCTGGCAGCAAGGGCCGATCATCCTCGCCTGGCCCGGGGTGATGGCCAGTGGTGGCTGGGAAGGCTACAACCTGGTGATCCACGAACTGGCGCACAAACTCGACATGCTCAATGGCGACGCCAACGGCCTGCCGCCGCTGCATGCCGACATGCGGGTCAGCGACTGGGCCCAGGTGATGCAAGCGGCCTACGACGATCTCAACCGCCAGCTCGACCGCCATCCCGACGCCGAAACCGCCATCGACCCGTATGCCGCCGAGAACCCGGCCGAGTTCTTCGCCGTCACCAGCGAGTACTTTTTCAGCGCCCCGGATCTGCTGCACGAGGCTTATCCACAGGTGTATGCGCAGTTGCAGCTTTTCTACCGACAGGATCCGCTGGCACGACTGAAGCAACTTCAGGCCACGGACCCGGTCTATCAGGCACACGAGTAAGGCCTGGACGACCTTCGGTGCATGGCATCGCGGGTGGAATATGCCTATAATCGCCGCCACTTTTTGGTCAATCCGGCCAAGTGTTTTGGTCTACTAACGGGGGCAACGCCCAATGAGCTACAGCAAGATTCCGGCTGGCAAAGACCTGCCGAACGACATCTACGTCGCGATCGAGATCCCGGCCAACCACGCGCCGATCAAATACGAAATCGACAAAGACAGCGATTGCCTGTTCGTTGACCGTTTCATGGCCACCCCGATGTTCTACCCGGCCAACTACGGTTACATCCCGAACACCCTGGCTGACGACGGTGATCCCCTGGACGTGCTGGTCGTAACCCCTTACCCGGTTGCTCCAGGTTCGGTGATCCGCGCTCGTCCAGTCGGCATCCTGAATATGACCGACGACGGCGGCGGCGATGCCAAAGTCATCGCAGTCCCACACGACAAGCTGTCCCAGCTGTACGTGGACGTGAAGGAATACACCGACCTGCCAGCCCTGCTGATCCAGCAGATCGAGCACTTCTTCGCGAACTACAAAGATCTCGAAAAAGGCAAATGGGTGAAAATCGAAGGCTGGGCCGGTGCAGACGCCGCCCGCGAAGCGATCACCAAGTCGGTTGCTGCCTACAAAGGCTAAGCCTCGCGACCTGCGACACGCTTGAAGAAAACCCCGGTTGATCCGGGGTTTTTTGTGCCTGACTGGCAGGGGCTTAAACAGCTTGTTTATGGCTGCCTACAGAAAAGTTTTAGTGTGTGTAATTTCCCACAAGTACGTCTTACATCCCGTCGCAAAATTTGCCGCGATTTTGAACGCCAGGTTTATTCAAACCGCTCTAGGCCGGCCGTAGACTCGTGTTTATGAGAAAGAACACTAGCGGTCCAAGATTCAAGGCACTCCTGGAAGCTGCGAATATCACCACCACGGGATTCGCAAAGTTCTGGGGCACGGAAGCCCAAAACGTTCATAACTGGTACACCCGGGGCGTACCCGCGTACCGCATGGAAGAAGTCGCGCGCCTGCTGTCCGTCAACAGCCAATGGCTGAAAACCGGTGAAGGCCCGAAAGAAGCGCCGCACCTGTACACCGCCGGCGACACACTGGATGCCCAGGCGATTCAGGGCGTCTATACGGTGCTCGAATCCACCGACATCGAACTGCCGCTCTACAAGGAAGCCCCGACTGCCCCTGGCTCCGGCAAGACCCATGTCATCAAGGACCCGGAGCAAACCATCCGCCTGCCCCGCAGCCACCTCGAAACCCTGGAAATCCGCCACACCGACGCCATCTGCACGCACATGATCGGCAACAGCATGGCCGAGAAGATCGAAGACGGCTCCACCCTCGCCATCGACCGCGGCCTGACCCAGGTGGTGGACGGCGAAATCTACGCCATCGAACACGACGGCATGCTGCGCATCAAATACCTGCACCGCATGCCCGGCAACGCCCTGCGCCTGCGCAGCCACAACAGCGCCGAATACCCGGACGAGATCTTCCGGGCAGCGCAGATCGAGGAGCAGAGGATTCATGTATTGGGGTGGGTATTCTGGTGGTCGACGCTAGGCAAGCGGCGGCCGGTGGTGCCGTTTCTCTGAGGTTACTGCTGTTGTGGGAACTCGCCGGCTGGCGATGAGGCCCGGAAAATCAGTACAAATCCCGAATTTGTTCTGCTGCGGTCGCTCTAAACCGCACTTCAGGCTGGGAATCCCCGGCAAAACTCAGTATCCTGCGCCCCACATTCGCGCATCGACCGCCCTGCGGCCCAGATGACACCTGACGCGGCAGACCACTGTCTGACCAAGTCCCACAGCCGGACGCAAGATCCGGGTGTACGTTTTGAAGGCTGGCGCGGTTTACCAAAAATAAACCAAGCCAGTCCCCGAGAAGCCGGCCACAAGCCGGCTTTTTAATGCCTGCTGAAAAGCCGGTCGGGTGTCGGTTTACAGTCAGAGCGCTGTGCAATGGCGCCTGCACAACTCATCGCACAACAGAGCCTCGCCTGCTGGAAGCAACGGCAACTCTGATTGCTCAAGTCACCCCACAAGGACGTTCATTATTGATGCCCCAATCCATTAGTTCTCACGTGAAATCAACTGGCCTGACAGCCGCCTTGTGCCTTTGTCTTTCAGGATGCGTTGGAGCAATCGTATCGCTCCCGGAAAAGACAACCGTCAAGACCGACGCTTACAAAGCGCAAAGCTATCGGTCAATCACACCGCAAATCAGCAGAACGGTCACGTCGACGCCTACACGGGAATGGTGCGGGATAACCGTTTGGGCACTGATCATTCCGGTGCCATTGAAACTACCGGTGTGCACATCGTATTTCGAGCAGTCCTTCGGCAACGACGAATTCGGAAACGAAGCCGTTCTGCTCGACTCGCAACAAACGGTGCCATCCCCTTTCTACGCCTGCGGCCCATTCATGATGTTGGGACCGATCGTCCATGGTTACCAAGGCAATGCGCTTTGCGGTGTTTTTCCGAAATGATGGCGGATCTGTAACTGCCCCCCAACACTTGCCAACCCCAACCCCCACAGTGCTAAATCCCGCGCGACAACACCCTTCACCGGCCGGATTTCGGTATTGAACCCCACGGGGAACCCAAGGAATGGCGCTCCACATCCCGACTCTGCTGGTCGTCTCGGTCTTCGTTTTCTTGTTAATGGGCCTGTTGACCCTCCACGCCTGGTATCGCGAAACCCGTGAGCGGCCGCTGGCGTATCTGGGCTGCATGATGTTGCTGGCCGCGCTGGGCATGCTGTTGGTCAGTTGGCGGGGTAAAGGGGTCGATTTCATTCCGATCGTGATCGGCAATGTGATCCTGCTGCTCAGTGCCGGGCTGAACTGGACGGCCATGCGGGTGTTTGTCGGTCGGGCGCCGTCAGTGCCGGGGATCGTGGGCGGTGCGACCATCTGGTTGACCCTGTGTCTGATCCCCGCTTTCTACAACGCGATGCCGGCCCGCGTTGTTGCGTATTCGCTGCTCGCGTTCGGCTATGGGCTGCTGACGGCAATGGAGCTCTGGCGCAGCCGCAAAAGTCTGGACGTTGCCTACACGCCCGCGCTGCTCCTGACGTTGTGGCACACCGCGTTCTACGGCATCAGAAGCCTGATCGATGAGGGTTTGCCGCTGGATCAATCGCGATCCGGCGTCGGCGATGGCGCGCACTTTTTCTCTTTCATGCTGTTCGAGTCGATGCTCTATGTGATCGGCATCGCCTACATGACGCTGGCGATGGTGAAGGAACGCGCCGAACGGAAATTCAAGGCGGCTGCGCTGACCGATCCGTTGACGGGGATTGGCAATCGTCGGGCCTTTCTGCTGCAAGCCGAACAACTGCTGACCCTCGGCAAACGCCGGACGGAAACCGCCGCATTACTGCTCTGCGATCTCGATCACTTCAAGCGTCTTAACGATACCTTTGGCCATCCGGCCGGTGATCAGGCACTGATCGCCTTCAGTCGGGTGATGAGCAATCAGTTGCGTAAGGGTGACGCGTTTGGGCGTATCGGTGGTGAAGAGTTCGCCTGTCTGCTGACAGGCGCCGATGAACAGGTTGCCGTGCAAGTCGCCGAGCGGATTCGCGAGGCGTTTTCCGAACTAACGACTCTGGGAGCCGGCGTCCTCAGCGTCAGCATCGGCGTCGTGACGACACGGGAGTCGGGTTACGAACTGTCACGCCTGCTCTCGGAAGCCGACGAAGCGCTGTACGGTGCCAAGGATCGGGGACGCAACCGCGTGCAGACCTTGCGCAAGCTGTACCTGAGCCTCACGGATAACTAAACGACTTCACCAACGTCAACTCCCCCACCGCCCGCATCGGTACCAAAAACGTCTCCATCTTCTCGCTCGGCGTCCCTTCCTCGGTAATCACCGTCACCTGCGCCGTGGTCAGCGGCTGCACCGCCTCTTCCCCGCCCTCGTCATCCCCGCGATAGCCACCGCCGAAGTAGTTCACATACACCAGATACTGCCCCTTGATCGGCGCCGGCATGGCGAAGATTTCCGGGCCGTAACCGGTGGTCACGTCAACATCCAAAGCCGCGCCATTGGGTGCGACGCGGTTGCCGTACCAGATGTGCGCGCCGTCCGGTGTGACCAGGTGCAAGTCGAGGTCGGTGCCGTCGCTGTCCCAGGACAGCAGCACGCGCAGTTTGGCCGGGGTGGCGCCGCCGCTGACGTTGAGAAATTGCGTGCGGTGGCGTTGCTGGCCGTCGGGGCTGCGGACTTCGACGCTGTTGCTGCCGTTGGGGAACGAGAACGGGCGGTCGAAGCGGCCGCTGTCGTCGATTTTCAGCGGCATGCTGACGCCGTTGACGATCAGCCGGCCGGGCTCTTTGTTTTTCGGTGTGGCTTTGATTTCGCCGCTGATGCGGGCGGTGTTGGCCTGGCCGACCGGGGTGTTCACCGAGGAGGCCGGGTAGTTGACGGTCTGGCGGAAGTTTTCGCCTTCCCCCTCGGGTGCGCCGCTGCGCCAGCCGCCGATCGGGGTGTCGAGTTTGACGCTGTCGGCGGCCATCGCCATCGGCAATGCATTGAGCGCGCAGAGCAACAGCAAGACCTGTGGATAACGGAGTGTCATGGTCTATTCCAGCAAAAGGTGACGGGCGAGCCCTTCGATATAGGTTTCATCCTGGCCGTTGGGGTGTGCTTCAAAGGCCAGGTGCAGGTATTCGTGAGTCAGGTCGAGGCGATCCTGCAAAGACAGCACGCCGCGCACGTAGATGCGCTGGCGTTCGCGGTCGACGAAGGGTCGTCCGAAGGCGAGTTTGCAGACGGCGAAAGTGCTGACTTCGTTGTAGCCGGTTTCGCTTTCCAGCCTCGGACGCCAGCCGCGCCGTTGTTTTTGCAACCAGTCCTGCGCGGCGGGCAACGTTTCGCAGGACGCCACCGGGTTGTCCCAACGGCTAAGGCTGGCCCGGGGATAGGCGTGCAGCAGAATCGCGTCGTAACGCTGGCCGGCATTGGCCTGCTCGACGGCTTGTTGCCAGGCGAGTTTGTCGGGGCCGGGTTGATCGGAGTGATAGGTGACGGTGCTGCCGGCCAACACCAGATCCGCCGTCCACGCCGCAATGCTGCGCGACTCGGCGGAGGCTGGACGCGGTGCGACCCGTTGGCGGGTGCTGCTGTCATCGATGCTCAGGCATTCGCCGTTGCGCGTGGCGTTTTGCAGCAGATACGTGCGGATTGCCACGGCCAATGCTTTGGCGGCTTCGGCGGGTTCGGGTTTGGCTTCACGCTCCAGCACACGGGCGACGTACTCTTCACGATCGAGCCGAGCAACAAGCTTGTCGTTGAGCAGAAACAGTTCGCCGTCGCTGTGGATATCCAGCGCATTGCCATTGGCGAATTCGACGCGAAAATCACCCTGCAATGGGCCTGAGCCAGCAACGCGCTCACCCGACAGAACCCGCGAAACCGGATAACGCGAGAACAGTCCGACCTCGACACAACGCCCCGCCTCTGCCGGCCAGGAAGAAGGCAACACCGTCGCCAACGCCGAACCGTAATGCCGCAGAACCATCTGACTGGTACCCCGGCCACCCGCCCAGATCGGCGAACCATCCGCCGTCCAGCCAGCGAATCCGCCCTGGCGTGATTGAGGGTCCTGATCGCCGAGCCAGCTCCAGGTTTTCACCCGCAAGCGGCCACCCAGTTCACCGACGACATTGCCGTCCGCCGCGTTCAGCACCACGTCGAGCAGCACACGGCGCATCTGATCCTGAGCCGGCAACAAAGACAAAACCTTCAGCAGGTCAGCCACGGAAACCCGAGTAGCCGGTTGCACCGATGGCAGGTCCAGCAACCACGACGGCGCCTGTCGCGCCTGCCAATAGGTTTTCCAATCGCCAGCGGTTATGCCCAACCGCGCCGGCTCGAAATACAGCCCGCAGGATTTCACCAGCGCCTGATCACGTTCGATCTTGCCGCCCGCGGTGCAGCAATAGACTTCTTCCTTCGACTGCCCGCGGCATTCATACGCTGGCTCTTGCGCGCCGGTATCCACCAGCCACGCGTAAACGAACACCTTCCACAGACTACCCAGCGGCGTATCCAGAGACGAAGGCAGCGGCTCGCGAGCGGTCAGTTGCGTGGTGTTCAGCGACAGCAATTCGCCCTTGTACGCCACGCGCAACGGTTCATCCTGCGCCGTCGCCAGCGCAGGAATCACACACATCAGCAGCCACAGCAGCGGCCGGGTCATGTCAGTTGACCGTGACCTGACCGAGGGCGGCTTTCGCTTCCTGGGCCTGATGCTGCGGCGCGTAGACCTGAGTGAAGCGCACCGGCGGCAGGTTGAACTGGCCCTTCTGCGAGAAGCGCACCAGATGCCGCAGACGCAATTCACCGCTCAGCGCATCCACCGGCACCGCGTAGGCCAGTTGGCCCGGTTCGAACCGTGCTTTCTCCAGAGCGGTCGGCTCGGTGCCGTCCTTGCCCTGCAACTTGATGCCCCAGGTTGTGCGCTCGACATCCGCGCCCGGCGGCAGCGGCACTTCGAGCATGCCGTAGCGCAGCGGTTTCGGTGCCTTGCTGGTGAGGATCACTTCGTCCAGATACAGGCTGTCGCTGGACAGTGGTTTAGTACCGACCGGCTCCAGTTTGAAGGTAAAGGCTTCGTCACCCGGCACCAGACGCGACAAGCGACGGGTGATAGTTACAGCCATCGGATCGACTGCCGGTTGTTGAGTCTGGAAACTCAGCGCGGCACGCAACGGACGCTCCTGAGTACCCGACACCGACAACACGCTCGGCACCGGCGCCGCACCCTGCCACGTCCAGTACATCTCGCCGGTCGCTCCGTAGTTTTTCTTCCAGCCTTCGCCCGGAGCCAGCGCGATGGTCGGCGAGGCCTGAGCGATGCTGCGTTGCAGCCAGGTCAGCGCCAGCGCGCGTTCGAGGGTCGATTGCTGCGGCAACAGGCGTTGCAGCAGCGCGTTCGCACGAGCCTGATCGAACGGTTGCAGCGAAAGGTTCAGCGCTTCGACAAACGGCTGCGAACTGACCGACAAGCGCTGTTGCGCAGCGCCCAACTGACGATTGAATGCTTCCGGCAGAGCAACTTTCGACTGGGTGGCCAGCGATGCGGTCAGGACCCGCGCCGCCGCCAGACCGAGCGCCGAATCCGGATCGCTCATCACCAGACTGTCCTCACCGTCGTCCATCAGGTTCGCGGCATTGCCCTCACCGGCCTTCGCCAGATCGTCCATCAAACCGCTGAGCAGCGTGTTGACCGGCAGGTGCATCTGTTTGGCGAACGACAGGATCAGCGCCCGTTGCAGCAACGGCGTATTCGGCGCCTGCTTGGCGTAGACCTCCAGTACCCGCTGCCAGTGCTCCGGCGGCAAGGTCAGCTCCAGCACCTGACTGGCGTTCCAGTCGGCGTAATAGGCGTAAGCGGTTAGAAACGCATCCGGCTCACCGTCGAAGCCCCACCAGGTGAAGCTCGCCGACGGCCCGGCCATTTGCACCAGACGCAGACGGCTGTTCTGCATGATCAGACGCAAGCGATCGCGGACCTGCGGGCTCGACGCCAGCGACGGATAAGCGATGCTCAGCGGCAGCAAGCGGCTGGCGGTCTGCTCGACGCCGCCGTACGGATAGCTCAGCAGATCGTCGAGGGCCGAACGGAACAGCGCTTGCGGACTGTCATCCAGACGCAGGCGAATGTCGGTGGCGTCCGCCGGCAGAGTCAACGGCGTGTCGCCGCTGGCCACGTCGAGGCTCTGAGTCTGCGTCACTTGCCAGCCTTCTCCGGTCGCGGTCAGGCGCACAGCGAGGGCGTCGGCGGTCTTGCCGTCCTGCACCAGTTCGGCGGTCCATTCGCCGGTGGCCAATGCGAAGGCCGGCAGCGGCAGGTAGTTGATGCCGTTGTTGAGCGTCACCGGCAGGCGCTGTTCGGCGCCGGCGTAGTGCGTCACCAGTTCAGCCTTGACCGGTTTTTCGGCCTGGCTGAAGGCGAACACGCCGAGTTGCGGCTGATCGCCCTTGCGGAATTTGCTCGGCCCGTTCCACTTCAGGTACAGCGGTTTTTCCGAGCGCACGAACTGCTTCTTCTGCCCGACCTGACCGTCATCGGCAATCGCCCGCGCGGTAATGCGCCAGCGGGTCAGCGAGTCCGGCATCTTGAAGGTGAAGCGGGTCTTGCCGTCGGCGTCGGTCAGCAACTCTGGCTGCCACGCGGCGGTATCGACGTCTTCGCGGCGCGGCCGCTCCAGCACTTTTACCCCGCGTTCGCTGCGGTTGGCCTTGCCCGGTGCGCCCGGGCTGCCCGGCAGCGCCACGTCGTAGCTGATGAACGACAGGCTGGCGCTGGTGCGCACGTTGTTGCGGCGCGGGTGGTAGAAGAACTGGTCGATGGTCGGCGCGACTTCCGGTTGCAACGCGTAGACCATTTCATCCACGACGCTGACCGTCAGGTGCGCCGGCACTGCCTTGCCGGCGAACTGCGTGGTCAGGTCGACCGTCACGGTATCGCCCGGCTGATAAGTCTCTTTGTCAGTCTTGATCGCCACGTCGATCTGCGGCGCGACGACCTTGATCCCGGCGTTCTGGAAGCTGTACTGACCGCCCTTGGTGTAGAGCACGGAGAACGTCAGGTTCGGCGCAAAGTTGTCCTTCACCGGGATGCGTGCGCGGTATTGGGTGTCGCTGAGTTTTTCCAGTTTCAGCCAGTCGCCGCCCTTGGCCAGCAGCGCGGTGGCTTCGACCTTGTCGCGCTCCAGCGACAGCAACGCATCGCTGACTGGTTCGGGGAACGTGATCAGCGCCAGCGCTTCGTCGCCGGCCTTGTACTCAGTTTTGTCGAGGACGATTTCCACGGTGCCCGGCACCGCCTTGACGCCGTCGCCGGTGACCGAATGACCGGTGCCACCGAGCACCCGGCCGAACTGATCCTTCAGCGACAGGTTGTAGGTCCCCGGACGATCAAACGTCACGCTGAAGCCTTTGTCTTTCGCCGCCAGTTTGCCTTCGCCGGTGGTCTGGTCTTCCAGACGCACCCAGCTGTAGCTGCTCGGCACAACGGCCTGAGCCTGTTCGCTGCCACCTTCGTTGGCGTAGCTGAACGCGACCTTGTCACCCACCGCGCTGAAACGCTGCGGCGCAGTCAGGCGGAAGCTGGCGGCGCCCCGGTCGATGAGGATTTCCTTGGTGGTCTTGACCCGATACGCCGCACCATCGCTGGCGAACACGGTGAGCATGTAGCGGCTCGGTTTGTCAGCGGCTGGCAGGTCGAGGGGCGCGTTGCCTTTGCTGTCGGTGGTCAGTTCGGTGCTGGTCAGCTCCACCGGGAATTGCCCGAGGTATTGCAGCTCGTTGTCGACCATCGACAGTTGCTGGGCGCGCAGGCTCAGGGTCAATTTGGCGTTGGCCACTGGTTTACCGTCCGGGTACAGCAGCACCAGGCTGCCCTTCACCGGTTCGCCGGTGCGGTAATCCTGCTTGGCCAGATTCAGCGAGATTTCGAAGTGCGGCTTGATGTACTCCGCCACACGGAACGCGCTGCTGTAAGCCTGATCCTTGTAGTTGAAACGCAGCTCGTAACCACCGGCCACCGCGTTGTCCGGCAACTGGAAACGGCCCTGGGTGCCGGCCTTCGAATCGAGTTTCAGGTCGAGCCGCTGCAACTCGGTACCGGTCGCATCGAGCACGCTGACGTTGACGTCCGCCGCGCCCGGCAACACCGAGTCCCGCGCGTTCTTGAATTCGCGGCCGACGATTTTCAGCGACACCCAATCGCCCGGGCGATACAGCGGCCGGTCGGTGAAGGCGTAGAGTTTGGTGTCGTAGATTTCGCTGTCGTAATAGAAGTTTTCCGAGACGAACACGCCGCCCTCTTCGTCCTCGCCGATCACGAACGAACGCTCCGGGCTGACGTGTTTCAGGCGCAGCAAACCATCGGTGTCGGTGGCGCCGCTGCTCATCACGCCGAGGCCGTCGGTCCACAGCACATTGACCTTCGGCACCGAACTGCCTTCGTGTTTGCGCGCGGCCCACACCAGCAACTCATCACCGGCAATCTTGCTCACCGCCACGGTGTTGGAAACGAACACCATGGTGGTCGCGCGGTACTTGCCGATCAGCGCTTCAACCAGGTACAGGCCCGGTTTCAGGTTGCCCAGCGGGATGTAGACGTTGCCCGGCGCGACGCTGACGAACTCGCTGGAAGAACCGGCCAGATTCACGCCTTCCGGCGGTTGGATCGGCTTGGCCTGCCACAGCGGATAACGGAACTGACTGACCACCGGCAGACCCGGAATCAAGGCGAACTGCGGTTGCGCGTCGTAAGGCGTCGGCGCAGCGATGGCGCTGCCCATCTTCAGCTCCGGCACCTCTTCGGTGACTTGCTGACGCGATTCGTAGGAGAACGCACGCTGCATCACCCGACGGGATTTGCGGTACCAGTTGTCCCACAGGTACGCGAGGGTGTTCGACAGGCCTTCGCCCTTGAACTGGCCGTCGCTGACCACGCGGTGCAGGTTCTTCTGGCGCTTGAGGAAGTCCAGCGGCTTGTCGATCTTGTACACGCGAATGTCGGCGCCGCCGTACGGTTCCATGCGGAAACGACGGTAGTCACGGCCCGGCGCTTCGAGGCGCACAACCGCCTGTTCGTCGCTGGCGAAACTGCTGTCGGCCAGCAGGAAGAAGCTTTCACCGGAGACCGGCGTGTAGCCGCTTGGCTCGACGGAGTCTTCGGCATTCACTGCCGAAAACGGCAGGGCTAACAGCAACAGAAAAGGCAGTAAACGCAGCATGCGGGCACCGGTCATTGGGAGAGAAAGTTCAGTCGATAGACGCCGATGAAGTTGGGGTTGGCTGCGTCGGGTATCCATCGGGTGTCCTTCCATGTCATGAGTTGCTGCAGGCTTGCCGAACGCATGCCGTTGTCAGTGGGGGTGGTCGTGCCGGTGTGATAGGCGATGTAACGGCCCATCCAGATCATCAGGTGCTGGTCGTCGCCCTGATCGAAAAACATCAGATCGCCGGGCCGTGCCTGAGACACGTCGCGGCCGATCAGATGGCTGTTGAACTGAATCAGTTTGATCGCATTGACGTAGGGCCCGACCTTGCCGCCGCCCTGTTGCCATTGCTGGGCAAACTTGCGTTGCTCGTCGCTCAACGCCAGCTCCGGCGGCAGGTAGCGGTTGGACACGCCATTGCTGCGCAGCCATTTGTCGTCATGGACTTTCAGCGCTTCGTTGGCGGCAAACCGCACCAGCCCGGCGCAGTCCTGCTGATACCAGCGCGGGCTCGGGCCTTTGCTCAACTGCTCCTGAGCGATGCGCACGAACCAGGCGCGAAAGACCTGGGACTGCGCAGGATCGAGCGCCGGTGCTTCGACCGCTCGGGCACCCGCGCTCAGTAACAGCGCGAGCAAGCCGAGGCTGCGGATCAGTGCCGTCACAGCGCTTTCCACTCCAGCGGCAGCCATTGCCAGTGACCGTCAGGCTCGCTGCCTTCCGGCAACGTCAGGGCGTATTTGCCGTAACCGCCGAGGGTGCGCAGTTTCGGGATCAGGTAGGTTTGCGCGGCGTTGTAGAACACCGGCTCCATGTCCTGCGGCAGGCTGTCGAGGGTTTCCTGCTGCATCAGTTGCGCCATGGAATCCGGACCGAAGTAGATCGGCATCAGCACGTCTTTGGGCAGCACATCGGCCATCGGCGGGAAGCGTTTGTCGAGGGTGCCGAGGGCCTTGTCGACCAGTTTGTCGTCGAGGGAAAACAGCAGCGTCGAACCGTGGCGCGCCAGGCTGACTTTCATGAAAGCCTTGCCGGTGATCGCGTCCGGGTTCTCGGCATCCTTGGCCGCGTAAGGGCCGAAGTTGGAGCTGACCTGACGCTGCCAGAGGTGGCTCTGACCTTCCTGTTTTTCCACCACCGGGAACGCGTGCTCATCGACGTTGCCTTCATAGGCACCGACCATCGAATCGAACAACGTGCCGATATCGCCGTCGAGCTTGCCGCTGTCCTCGTCTTTCAGACTGGCCACCAGCAACGGCGTGTACAGCCGCGAATCGGCATACCAGCACAGGCCGGCCGCGCCGGCCACGTGTTCGGTAAGCGTCTGCGCTACTGCTTCTTCGGCGCCTAGCTTCACCAGCAATGGTTTCTGCGGCTCGGCAGCTACCGGCAAGGTCACACAGGCACTGGCACCCAGCGGCATGGCTTGCCAGACCGGTTTGAAATCGAAGTCCGGCTGGTTCTCCAGTTCATCCATGGCCAGGAAGCTGTGCCAGCCCTTGTCGTCCATGTCGAAACGCAGGCCGGCGAAGTTCGGGATGAAGCGTTGGTAACCCATGGCGAGGACGCTGGAGTTGACCGACAGACGCTGTTTGGTTTCAGGTGTTTTAGCTGGCAGCCCGAACGCTTCGGGGAACAGTTTTTCGCCATTGAGCAGCGCCGCCAGCGCTTGTGGCGAAACATGGCCAGACTCTTCGGAGGCGCCACTTTCAGGGTCGTAGAATTTGGTCGGGTTGGACAGCACCACCAGTTTGTCGCCACGGGAAGCGAACAACAGTGATTTGCTGGCGTTGTAGGTCAGTTGATACAGCGGCACCTCGTCACTGCCGACTTTCAGGGTGCTCAACACGCTCAGTTGCGAATCATCCAGCGCGACTTTCGCCAGCGGCTCCAACAGCTTGGCCAAACCGCCGCGATCCATCACCAGCAGGAAATCCTTCAGACGACCATCGGCGCCACGCCACAACGCTACGTCTGCCGGTTGATCGAAGAGCTGTTCGATCAGGCTGTCCTGCAGCTTCAGATCATGCTCGTAGATGATCCGCCGAAGACTGCCGATCAGCCCGAGGCGATCAGCATGAGTCTCGTAATAGAAGACGAAATCCTCGGTGAGCGTGGCCTTGAGGAATGGCACTGTCAGCAAGTCCTTGGGCAACTGGCTCAGGGAGCGGGTTTCCAGCAGCGCGTCCGGGCGGCTGAGGCCGAGCTTGTCGCTGGCCAGTGCCGCCGCAGGCAGCTTGGGTTTGTGCATCAGCCAGCCGAGCCCGCCCGCCACGCCGGCCACCAGGCACAGCCCGACCACCAGCAACGGCCAGCGCCGGGAAGGTTTGCCGGCAGGCGTTACGGCGGCCGGTGTAGCAGTGTTATCGCTCATCTTTCCAGAACCCGAGTTCATCCGTGGCGGGATGCTTAATAGTTGAAAGTCTTGACCAGCAGCAGATCACCGATGGCCCGCAGGGGCACGATGAACGTTTCGCGTTTTTCGTCGACAGTGTTTTCGTTGAGCACCAGCGTGATCTGCGAGGTGATGACCTCGTTCTGGTTGCTGGTCTCCTCGAAGTTATAGCCGCCGTCGCCGAAGTTGCCCCAATAGTTGACGTAAACCAGATAGGTGCCATGCAACGGCGCGGTCATGGTGAACATTTCCGGGCCGGGGCCGTCGACACCGTCCGGGTCCAGACCGCCGCCGTTGGTCAACGCCGTGTGGGCGAAAAACGCATGCTGGCCGTCAGGCGTAATGATGTGCAGGTCGAGTTCAGCCTTGGGATCGTCCCAGCCGAGCACCACGCGAATCCGCGCCGGTGTGCGCAGGTTGTTCGCTTCGTAGAACTGCACGCGCTTGAGCGACTGGCCTTCGGCGCTGCGCACTTCGACGCTGTTGGAGCCTGCGCCAAATGCATAAGGCCGGGCGAAACGCCCATCGTCGTCGGTGTACAGATTCAGCGGATTGCCGTTGACCGCCAGGGTGTGCGGCCCGCGCTGGTTGCCGATGGCCTTGAGCTGGCCCTGGATCATCGTGCGATTACGCTGGATGCCGCGATCGATCGGCGGCGTGGGATAGGCGACTTGCGGGTTTTCACTGCGGTCGAGCAAACCGTTATAGCGCCAGCCGCCCACTGGTTCTGACAGATCAGCGCTCGGCGCCGCCCATAGAGCGGGGGCGCAGGCCAACCCGACCAGCAGCAAAAGAAATGAACGCATGTGATGCCTCCTGCCATGCCTGAACGAAACCTTGCACCCGATCCTCGGTACTTCACAGCGGTGAAAACTGCGTTTCGTCTGAAAGACCCGTGACTGTCGGGTCGTAGAAGGCGCGAAGGTTAGCGATTCGGCAGTTTTTTAACAATCGGATACATCTTGAAATGCGGTGAGAATCACGCACCCGGGTGGACGATGAGCCGAATAGGCGTCATATTCGGCTCACAAAATGAGCCGAATAGCATTTCTATTCGGCTCACGCACTCAGGAACAGCATTTCATGGCAACTCACTGGATCTGGCAGCAACCCGATTGGCCCGACTTCAATTGGCAGGCAGAGCGTCTCACTGCGCTGTTGCGCGAATGCGTTCAGGCGCAGGGACAATTGATGGGCATGGCGGGATCAGTGGGCAATTCACTGAGCGCTCAGACTGAGCTGGACGCGTTGCTGCAGAACATCGTGACCTCCTCGGCCATCGAGGGGGAGCAGTTGAATGTTGAATCCGTGCGTTCTTCATTGGCACGACGTCTGGGGCTGGAATCACCGGATGGCGACAACGTCAGCAAGCGCAGCGAGGGGCTGGCGCAACTGATGCTCGATGCCACTCAACGTTTTGCCGAACCGCTGACGCTGAAACGATTGCTGGAATGGCACTCATGGCTGTTTCCAGAACAGGAGAGTGGTTTCCTTTCGCGAGCAATCAATGTCGGCGCATTACGCGGCGATGAGCCAATGCAGGTGGTTTCCGGACGAATCGACCGTCCGACCGTGCACTTCGAGGCGCCATCGCGACAAGGCCTCGAGCGGCAACTCGACAGTTTTCTCAAGTGGTTCGACGCCAGTCAGCATCAGGCAGGCCTCGATCCTTTACTGCGAGCCGGTATCGCACATTTCTGGTTCGTCACCTTGCACCCGTTCGACGACGGCAACGGGCGCCTGACTCGCACCCTCACCGATCTGGCGCTGGCTCAGGGCGAAGCGCAGGCGATTCGTTTTTATGCGATGTCGGCCAGCATTCTCGATGACCGCGCGGGCTACTACCGAATTCTGGAATCCAGTCAGAAAGCCACGCTGGACATCACTGACTGGCTCACATGGTTCCTGCAAACCTTGCTGCGCAGCCTGCAGCAGGCCATCGCACGGATTGAAAGTGTGTTGGGCAAGTCGCGTTTCTGGCAAGCGCACCGCGAATCCGGGCTGTCGGTGGAGCAGATCAAAGTGCTCAATCGCTTGCTCGACGGGGGTGAACGCGGTTTCGAGCACGGTATCAGTGCGGCGCAATACCAGAGTGTGGCCAAGGTCTCCAAAGCCACGGCGACCCGACATCTGGCGGAACTGCTGGAAAAAGGCTGCCTGCAACGTCTTCCGGGCGGCGGGCGGAGTACTCGGTATCAGATCAGTTATCCGGGCGAATCGACCGACTGACAGCATTGTCCATCAGCCCGCTCATTTGCCCATAAACCCCCTATCTGCTAGTGTCGCGCCGGTTTAACGTCAACCGGAATTAGCCGCCATGGCCCGCAAAAAAGCTGCACTGGATTTCGAACAGTCCCTCGCCGACCTGCAAACACTGGTCGAGCGTCTGGAGAACGGTGAATTGTCGCTGGAAGACTCGCTGACCGCTTTCGAGCAGGGCATCGGCCTGACCCGTGACTGCCAGGCAGCGCTGGCCCAGGCCGAGCAGAAGGTCCAGGTGTTGCTGGAGCGCGATGGCGAGCTGGCCGAGGAACCCTTCGACGCGGATCAGCCAGAATGATCGCGGCGTATTCGGCAACCAGCCAGGCGCGGGTCAATGCGGCACTGGAAACCCTGTTCAACGCACCACTGCCAGAGCTGGCGCGGCTGTACGAAGCGATGCGCTACAGCGTGATGAACGGCGGCAAACGCGTGCGTCCATTGCTGGCCTACGCCGCGTGCGAAGCCCTCGGCGGCAAGGCCGAGCAGGCCAACGGCGCGGCGAGTGCAGTGGAGTTGATCCACGCCTATTCGCTGGTACACGACGATTTGCCGGCGATGGACGACGACGATCTGCGTCGCGGCCAGCCGACCACCCACAAGAAATTCGATGAAGCCTGCGCGATTCTTGCCGGCGACGGTTTGCAGAGCCTGGCGTTCAGCGCCCTGCTCGACCCGCGCCTGAGCGACCTGAGCGCGGATATCCGTCTGCAACAGGTCACGGCGCTGGCGCACGCGGCAGGCCCGGCCGGCATGGTCGGCGGTCAGGCCATCGACCTCGGTTCGGTCGGTCTGAAGCTCGATCAGAAAGCCCTTGAACAGATGCACCGGCACAAGACCGGCGCGCTGATCGAAGTCAGCGTCAAGCTCGGCGCCCTGGCCAGCGGCCGCGCCGAGAAGGATGAACTCAAGGCCCTGCAAAGTTATGCACAGGCCATCGGCCTGGCGTTCCAGGTGCAGGACGACATCCTCGACGTCGAAAGCGATACCGAAACCCTCGGCAAACGCCAGGGCGCCGACATTGCCCGCGACAAGCCGACCTACCCGGCCCTGTTGGGTCTGGACGCAGCCAAGGCCTATGCCCTGGAACTGCGCGATCAGGCATTGCACGCGCTGCGACCGTTTGACGCGGCTGCCGAGCCATTGCGCGATCTGGCCCGGTATATCGTCGACCGGCGCAACTAAAGGCTAATCAGCCAAAAAAGACCAACGCGTGGGCAGGGGACGATGCATCAGGTAAACTGCCGCATCTTTTATACCTATAACGATTCGCCTGATGCCCACGACGTTCCATGAGATTCCCCGCAAGCGCCCGACCACGCCCCTGCTCGACCGCGCGAACACGCCGGACGGCCTGCGCCGGTTAGGCGAAGCCGAGCTGGAAACCCTGGCTGATGAGTTGCGCCAGGAATTGCTCTACACGGTCGGCCAGACCGGTGGGCATTTCGGTGCCGGCCTGGGCGTCATCGAGCTGACCATCGCGTTGCATTACGTCTTCGACACCCCGGACGACCGGCTGGTGTGGGACGTCGGTCATCAGGCCTATCCGCACAAGATCCTCACCGGTCGCCGCGAGCGCATGGAAACCCTGCGCCAGAAGGACGGCATCGCTGCCTTCCCGCGTCGCTCCGAGAGCGAGTACGACACCTTTGGCGTCGGCCACTCCAGCACCTCGATCAGTGCCGCGCTGGGCATGGCCATCGCCGCCCGTCTGCAGAACAGTGATCGCAAGGCGATTGCCGTGATCGGTGACGGCGCATTGACCGCCGGCATGGCCTTCGAGGCGCTGAACCATGCGCCGGAAGTGAACGCCAACATGCTGGTGATCCTCAACGACAACGATATGTCGATCTCGCGCAACGTCGGCGGTCTGTCGAATTATCTGGCGAAGATCCTTTCCAGCCGCACTTACGCGAGCATGCGTGAAGGCAGCAAGAAAGTCCTGTCGCGCCTGCCCGGCGCCTGGGAAATCGCCCGTCGCACCGAAGAATACGCAAAAGGCATGCTGGTCCCCGGCACCCTCTTCGAAGAACTGGGCTGGAACTACATCGGCCCGATCGATGGCCACGACCTGCCGACCCTGATCGCCACCTTGCGCAACATGCGCGATCTGAAAGGCCCGCAGTTCCTGCACATCGTCACCAAGAAAGGCAAAGGCTTCGCCCCGGCGGAAGTCGACCCGATCGGTTACCACGCCATCACCAAGCTCGAACCGCTGGGCGCCCCGGCCGCTGCGCCGAAGAAGGCCGGCGGGCCGAAGTATTCCGGCGTGTTCGGTGAATGGCTGTGCGACATGGCCGCTGCCGACCCGCGTCTGGTGGGCATCACCCCGGCGATGAAGGAAGGTTCGGATCTGGTGGCGTTCAGCGAGCGTTTCCCGCTGCGCTACTTCGACGTGGCGATTGCCGAGCAACACGCCGTGACCCTCGCGGCCGGCATGGCCTGCGAAGGCGCCAAACCGGTGGTGGCGATCTACTCGACGTTCCTGCAGCGCGGCTACGACCAGTTGGTGCATGACGTTGCGGTGCAGAACCTCGACGTGCTGTTCGCCATCGACCGCGCCGGTCTGGTGGGCGAAGACGGCCCGACCCACGCCGGCAGTTTCGATCTGTCGTTCCTGCGTTGCATCCCGGGCATGGTCATCATGACCCCGAGCGATGAAAACGAACTGCGCAAGATGCTCACCACCGGTCACCTGTACAACGGCCCGGCGGCGGTGCGTTACCCGCGCGGCACCGGCCCGAACGCGACCATCGAGAAAGACCTCGAACCGATCGAGATCGGCAAGGGTGTGATTCGTCGCCAGGGCAACAAAGTCGCCCTGCTGGTGTTCGGCGTGCAAATGGCCGAAGCGCTGAACGTCGCCGAAACCCTGGACGCGACCGTGGTCGACATGCGTTTCGTCAAACCGATGGACGAAGCGCTGGTGCGTGAAATCGCCGCCAGCCACGACCTGCTGGTGACCATCGAAGAGAACGCGATCATGGGCGGTGCCGGTGGCGCGGTCAGCGAATTCCTCGCCCGCGAGAACATTCTCAAGTCGGTGCTGCATCTGGGCTTGCCGGACGTTTACGTCGAGCACGCCAAACCGGCGCAGATGCTGGCCGAGTGCGGGCTGGACGAGGCCGGGATCGAAGCGGCGGTGCGTGAGCGCCTGGAGCTGCTTAACAAGTAAAACGCAATGCCCATGTGGGAGCGAGCCTGCTCGCGATAGCGTACTGTCAGTCACTTCAATGCCGACTGACACACCGCAATCGCGAGCAGGCTCGCTCCCACATTGATTTGCGCACACCGGAAATACCAACGGAATACCGATGAACCTCTCGCGTCTCGCCCTGCCCCTTCTCCTGCTGCCAACCGCCAACGCCCTCGCCGACACTTTCGAACGCGACCAGGCCCTGAAGCTGCCGGACGTGCTGATCAGCGCCAACCGCCAGGTGGAAGCCCGTAACGACAGCAGCGCCGCCAACACCGTGTTCACCCGCGAAGACATCGAGCGCCTGCAACCGAGCAGCGTCACCGACCTGCTGCAACGGGTACCGGGCGTGCAAGTGGCGCAAACCGGCGGGCGCGGCAGTCTGCCGGGGATCTACATTCGTGGTACCCAATCGGCGCAAAGCCTGGTGCTGGTCGACGGCCAGCGCATCGGCAACTCCACCTCCGGCGACAGCAACCTGCAACACCTGAACATCGAGCAAATCGAACGCGTCGAAGTGCTGCGCGGTTCGCGTTCAGTGATCTATGGCAGCGATGCAATTGGCGGGGTGATTCAGATCTTCACCCGGCGCGGCGGCGAACAAGGCTTGCAGCCGCGGATGCATGTCGGATTCGGCAGCCATCAGATCTGGGAGCGCAGTGTCGGCCTGTCCGGCGGCGACGAGAAAACCCGCTTCAACCTCGGTGCCAGCCTCGATGAAACCGCCGGTCTCGACCGCACCCACGAATCGTATCCCAGCGACAGCGACCACGACGCCTACCGCAACAAATCCATCAGTCTGAGCCTCAGCCATGCGCTGACCGATGATGTCGAAGTCGGCGCCAACCTGCTGGATAACCGTGGCAAAAGCGAGTTCGACAACCCGTTCGGACGCTTCGACCCAGTCACCTTCGACTCCGTCCAGCAGCAGCCCTACAGCGATTTCACCGTCAGCAGTTTCAGCAGCTACATCGACGCGCGGATCAACGAGCGCTGGAAATCGCGTCTGGAACTCGGCCACAGCGAAAACCGCGAGAAGACGTTTGACAAGCTCAGCGACGAACGCTCGGTGTTCAACACCTACCGCGACTCGGTGACCTGGCAGAACGACCTGACCCTGGATGCGCGCAACAGCCTGATCCTTGGCGGCGACTGGTACGAGGACCGGGTCAACAGCAGCACCGCGTTCGACGAGGACAGCCGCTGGAACCGTGCGGCGTTCATTCAGCATCGCTTCCAGGCCGACAGCTTCTCCACCGAACTCGGCCTGCGCCGTGACGACAACCAGCAGTTCGGCGGCCAGAACAGCTGGAGCGGCACGCTGACGTTGCCGGTCAACCCGGACAACGATCTGTTACTCAGCTACAGCGAAGGCTTCCGCGCACCGACCTTCAACGACCTGTACTACCCGGACTTCAGCAACCCGGATCTGAAACCGGAAACCTCGAAAAGCTACGAGCTGCAATGGCGCAGCCAGTTGAGCGACAGCAGCCGCCTCGAAGCCTCGCTGTATCGGACAGACCTGGAAGACGCGATCATCTTCGGCAGCAACTCACGCCCGGAAAACGTCGCGTCGGCGCGGATCAACGGCTTTGAGGCAGCGCTGAAACAGGAACTGCTGGGCTGGCAGAGCAACCTCGGCGTCGCAATCATCGACCCCCGCGACCGCGACACCGGTCACACCCTGGCGCGCCGTGCACGCCGGACGCTGAGCTGGGATCTGGATCGACAATTCGATCGTCTCGGTCTCGGTGCCAGTTGGCAGGCCGTCAGCAGCAGTTATGACGACCTGAACAATCAACAACCATTGGGTGGTTATGCGCTGCTCGAACTGCGCAGCAGCTGGGCGCTGAACCGTGAAATCAAGCTGGATTTCAAGGTGGATAACCTGCTGGACAAGGGTTACAGCCGAGCGCTGTACAGCCATGACGGCAGTCAGTATGGCTATCGCGAGGAAGGTCGGGCGTTCATGTTCGGGGTGACCTGGACGCCACAGCTGTAGCGGTCAACGGTCTGGCGCAATCAGTTGGCAGAGTTTGGCGGTCGCCTCGATCATCTGCCCGCTCGGACGCTCCAGACCTTTGTCGGTGACCAGCAGCAACTGCCTGTGCTTGACCGCTGCCACCTGCGGCCAGGCGCTCCATGCGTTCAGTTGTGACTGGTCGCCGGCCAAAATCACTTCGGGGTCACGCTGTAAAACGGCTTCGATGCTCACCTGCGGCGCCGGCAATGTCAGGTCGGCAAACACATTGCGTGCACCGCACACTTCAAGCGCATCGCTGATGATCTGCCCGCCACCGACGGTGTACAGCGGCTTGTCCCAGACCTGGTAGAACACCCGCAACGGCGTTTCCCGCCGATAGCGTTGGCGCAGCTCGTCGAGCTTGCGCCGCAACCCGGTCGCCCGCTCAACCCCGCGCTCAGGGCGACCAAGCTGCGCAGCGATGGCTTCGATCTGCGTGATCAACTGCTCGAAACTGTGGGGTTCGGCAACGAAAGTCGGGATGTTCAGGCGCTTGAGCTGATCACGCTGGGCCGGGCCGACACTGCCGGGCCACAGCAGCAACAAATCAGGCTTGAGGCTGAGCAGCCGTTCTATGTCGAGCTGGCCGTAACGGCCAACCGAAGGCACATCCTTGATCGCAGACGGCCGGTCACCGGCATCCAGCACGCCCACCAACAGATCGGCCGAATCCAGCTCGACGACGATTTCAGACAAGGATGGCGCGAGGCTGACCACTCGCAGAGCGGCCAGGGTTTCACTGCTGACGGCCAGCAGCAGAACCGCCAGCCAGAGACGGCGCATCAACCGAGTTGACGCGGGATACGGTAGAGGTAGAACAGCACCGCCGTGGACAGCGCCAGCAACATCAGCGGTACGGCCTCCAGGCCGACGAACACCGCCAGTGCACCGATCCACGCCGGCAACCCCGCCACCAGAAACGCTGTGCGACGACGCGCAGCGAGGGCTATCCACGCAGCGGGTTCTTCAGGGGTATCGAGGGCTTTTTGCGTGGCGATCAGCGCATGTTTGTAACGGCCGAAAAACTTCAGGCTGACAAACATCGAGGCCACACCGGCAATGAAAAACGGCATCGCCAGCACCGGCATGATCGCTTCGCTCTCGCCGAACACGGCATTGAGAACAAACAGCGGCACCAGCGCCAGCGCCAGGTATTTCCACCAGGCGACCGACAGACGGCGCCGCACCTGACCGCGAGTCACGCGCGGTCTACCTCGCCCTGATGTTCGTTGCCCATCATGTGGTCGAGTTTGCTGGCCTTGGTCGCCAGGTAGAGTTTGTTGTGCGGGTTGTGCCCGGTATGCAGCGGCACGCGCTCGGCGACGACGATATTCATGTCGGTCAGGGCTTTGACCTTGCGCGGGTTGTTGGTCATCAGGCGCAGGGATTTCACACCCAGATGCTCAAGCATCGGCAGGCACATGGCGTAGTCACGCTGGTCGGCGGCAAAACCCAGACGCTCGTTGGCTTCAACGGTGTCGGCACCGCCGTCCTGCAATTCGTAGGCACGGATCTTGTTCAGCAGGCCAATGCCACGGCCTTCCTGACGCAGGTACAGCAACACGCCACGACCTTCACGGGCGATCGCCTTGAGGGCGGCCTCCAGTTGCGAGCCGCAGTCGCAACGCTGACTGAACAAGGCATCGCCGGTCAGGCATTCGGAGTGCAACCGGCCGAGTACCGGGGCACCGTCGGCAATCTCACCCAGGCTCAGCACAACGTGCTCGCGGCCGGTGGCTTCATCGAGAAAACCGTGCATGGTGAATTGCGCAAAAGGCGTTGGCAGCTTGGAAGCGGCGACAAAAACGACAGGCACCGGTGTGCTCCTGATCTAAAAAGTCTGAAGATTCGCTGGGCGGCATTGTAACAGCAGGTTCCTGCAGACGCTTAGGCTGAATTATCGGCCATAACGATCAAAAAGTTTGATAACAGGCCCGAGATCATCGCGTTTACTCGAACGGATACGGCTGCTTCCAGTGCTCGAAGATCGGTTTCAGCTCGCCGCTTTTCACCAGTTGTTCCATGCGCTGGTCGTAGATCGACATCAGTGCGCGGGCCTGCGGGGTGTCGGCGAAACCGAGGTACAGCGGCAACTCCGCCAGATGCGAGTAATGGTATTGCGAAGGGTCGGCGGCGTTTCTCACCACCGCTTCGATTTCCGTCAGCGCATCGATGTAGTAATCCGCCCGCCCCTGCTTGAGCATCGACAGGATTCCGGTGCGGCGTTCGATCTGGTTGAAGCGCTTGACGTTCGGCAGGTAGGTTTCATACCGATAACCCCGCACCCAGGCCAGTCGGTACTTGCCAAGGTTCGCCTGGGTCGGCGACGGATTGCTGGCAAGGCCGAGTGCGTAGATGTGGTCGGAATCGAAGTTCCATTTCGGGTACAGCACCTGCTCGGCTTCACCGCGATAGGAGCCGACCAGTGCGTCGACTTCCTTCAGTTGCACCAGGCCCACCGAACGGGTGTACGGCACGGAGCGGATATCCAGAGTCACACCGGCCGGCTCGAACACTTTGCGCAACACGTCCCAGCCCAGGCCGTGGCCGTCGGCAGCGGTGTAGTCTTCCCACTCTTCGCTGGCCAGGTGAATGACTGACGGTGGGGCGTCCTGCGCCTGTGCCACCGCACCGGCCAGTACACCCAGCAGGGTAAAAAACAGTATCGCCAAGCCGCGTCGAGCCATCCCTGTGTCCCTCATCCACGCCTTGAAATCAGGCGAAAATCCACACCAGTCCCTGCATCGCCAGCCAGGCGAACACGCCCGCCAGCACATCGTCGAGCATGATGCCGACGCCGCCATGCACATGCCGGTCGATCCAGCGGATCGGCCATGGTTTGAGGATGTCGAAGAAGCGGAACATCAAAAACCCGGCGAGCAACCAGTACCAGCCTTCCGGCACCAGCCACAGGGTGATCCACATCCCGACCATTTCGTCCCAGACGATGCCTTCGTGGTCGTGTACCCGCAGATCGTCGGCGACCTTGCCGCACAGCCAGAAGCCGAACAGCATGGTGATCCCGAGCATCAGCCAGTAACCCCAGTCGGGCAACATCTGCCACAACGGAATAAAGGGTAGCGCAACTAACGACCCCCACGTGCCCGGTGCTTTCGGCAAGGTGCCGGAACCGAAGCCGAACGCGAGGAAATGCCAGGGGTTGCGCCAGACCGACGGCGGAACGAACTCGCCGGGAACCTGTTTCGGGTGATCTGTCACGGTGACTCCTGAAAATGTTGATAACCCCGGATTTGCGGGGTGATGTCATGCCCTTCGCGATCCAGCAGCACCACGCCCTGCCCCTCGGCCACGCGCCCGATCACATGGATCGGCCAGCCATCGGCCAGCAGCGCCGGCAATTCGACGGACGGCAAGGTAAAGGCCAGCACGTAATCATCGCCACCACTCAACGCCGCACGCTCGGCGCCGCGCTGACCGAGAAACGCCACCAGCGCCTCCGACAGCGGCACGCGCTCACGCTCGACTTCGAGGCGAACCTTCGAGGCCAGTGCAATGTGGCCGCAATCGGCGAGCAAGCCATCGGAGATATCCAGCGCCGACGTAGCCTTGCCACGCAAGGCCTGACCGAGGGCGAGTTGCGGCTGCGGCGACCAGTAATGATCGAGCAGCGGCTGGGCGATGTCCGGCTCGGCTTCGCGCTGGCCGAGCACCAGCGGCAAGGCCCCTGCGGCATTGCCCAGTTCGCCGCCGACGCACAGCAGATCGCCCGGCTGCGCGCCGCTGCGGGTCAGGGCCTTTCCGGCCGGGACACGACCGAACACGGTGACGGTCAGGCTCAACGGCCCACGCGTCGTGTCACCGCCAACCAGTGCCACGCTGCAGCTTTGCGCCATACGGTTCAAACCACGGGCATAGGCTTGCAGCCAATCGGCAGTCACCGTCGGCAAGGTCAGGGCAAGGGTAAAGGCAACGGGCGTGGCGCCCATGGCAGCCAGATCGCTGACCGCCACGGCCAGCGAGCGCTGACCGAGCAGAAACGGATCGCAGGGATCGGCGAAATGCACGCCGGCCACCAGCGTATCGGTGGAAATCGCCAGCTGTTCCCCGGAAGGAACCGCCAGCAAGGCGCAGTCGTCGCCGATCCCCAGTGCAACGCCTTCACCCCCCTGCGCACAAGGCGCGGCGGCGAAGAAATTGCGGATCAGCTCAAACTCGCCCATTGCGATATCAAGCGCTGATCAGCGCTTGAACGCCTTGACTTCAGCTTCACGCAGGCGCGGAGCCAGCTTGTCGAGAACGCCGTTGACGAACTTGTGGCCGTCGGTGGAACCGAAAACCTTGGCCAGTTCGATACCTTCGTTGATCACAACGCGGTACGGCACGTCGACGCGCTTGAGCAGCTCCCAGGTGGACAGACGCAGAACCGCCAGTTCAACCGGGTCCAGCTCTTCGATCGCCAGATCCAGGCAAGGCGTGAGCGCGTTGTCGATTTCGGTGCGGCTGGCCGGAACCCCGTGCAGGATTTCGCGGAAATACGCGCCATCGACATCGGTAAAATCGTTATCGACCCGGAATTGCGCTTCGATCTCGTTCAGCGAAGCCTTGGCCATGTGCCATTGATACAGAGCCTGAGTCGCGAGCTGACGGGCTTCGCGGCGCTTGACGCTCTTCGATGGCTTGCCGGCATCCGCAGGTTTCGGATCGCGCGGGTTGAAACGATCGCTTTCGTCGCTAATCACTTGGCCTCCAACTGCGCCAGCAGGCTGACCATTTCCAGAGCGGACAGGGCAGCTTCAGCACCTTTGTTGCCGGCCTTGGTGCCGGAACGTTCGATGGCTTGCTCGATGGAATCAACGGTCAGGACGCCGAAAGCGACCGGTACGCCGAATTCCATGGACACCTGGGCCAGGCCCTTGGTGCACTCGCCAGCCACGTATTCGAAGTGCGGAGTGCCGCCACGAATGACCGCGCCCAGGGCGATGATTGCTGCGAACTCGCCTTTCTGGGCGACTTTTTGCGCAACCAGCGGGATTTCGAAGGCGCCAGGTGCGCGGATGATGGTGATGTCGCTTTCGCTCACGCCGTGGCGAACCAGGGCATCAACTGCACCGCTGACCAGGCTTTCAACCACGAAACTGTTGAAACGGCCCACTACCAAAGCGTAGCGGCCTTTAGGGGCGATGAAGGTACCTTCGATGGTCTTCAGGGTCATTCGTCAGATCTCTTAAAGAGCCGGGACGCGTCTGTTTCGCGTCCCTCAGTGATTTATTTGCCGCGAATTCGGGTCCGGAAACAACCGGTCATTATTCGGAGGGCACGTATTCTACAACTTCCAGATCGAAACCGGATATCGCATTAAATTTCATCGGTGCGGACATCAGGCGCATTTTGCGCACACCGAGGTCACGCAGGATCTGCGAACCGGCACCGACGATGCTGTAGGTGGTCGGTTTTTTCACCGTCGCCTGATCGCCGGTTTCGCGGATGTGCGCCAGCAACACGTCGCCATCGAGCGGGTGACCGAGCAGCAGCACCACACCGCTGCCGGCCTCGGCAACCGCAGCCATGGCGGCGCGCAGGCTCCAGCGACCCGGTTGCTTGACCATCAGCAGGTCGCGCAGCGGGTCCATGTTGTGCACGCGAACCAGGGTCGGTTCTTCGGCGCAAACGGTGCCCAGGGTCAGTGCCATGTGCACGTCGCCTTCCACGGAATCACGATAGGTCACCAGGTTGAATTGGCCCAGTTCGCTGTCCAGTGGCTGCTCGGCAATCCGCTGAACGGTACGTTCGTGGATCATCCGGTAGTGAATCAGGTCGGCGATGGTGCCGATCTTGATGTTGTGTTCGGCCGCGAAAGCTTCCAGTTCGGCGCGACGGGACATGGTGCCGTCGTCGTTCATCACTTCGCAGATCACGCCGCTCGGTTCGAAACCGGCCATGCGCGCCAGGTCGCAAGCCGCTTCGGTGTGACCGGCGCGCGCCAGGGTGCCGCCGGCCTGAGCCATCAGCGGGAAGATGTGGCCCGGGCTGACGATGTCTTCGGCTTTCGCGTCTTTCGCCGCAGCCGCTTGCACGGTGCGCGCGCGGTCAGCGGCGGAGATGCCGGTGGTCACGCCTTCGGCGGCCTCGATCGATACGGTGAACTTGGTGCCGAAACCGGAACCGTTGCGCGGCGCCATCAGCGGCAGCTTCAGGGTTTCGCAGCGCTCGCGGCTCATCGGCATGCAGATCAGGCCACGGGCGTGCTTGGCCATGAAGTTGATGTGCTCGGCCTTGCAGCATTCGGCGGCCATGATCAGGTCGCCTTCGTTCTCGCGGTCTTCGTCATCCATGAGGATGACCATCTTGCCTTGGCGGATGTCTTCAACCAGTTCTTCGATGCTATTGAGCGCCACAAGGCACCCCCTTCAGTCAGGATTTGAGGTAGCCGTTGGCGGCCAGAAAGCTTTCAGTGATGCCGCCGGACGTTGGCTCTGCAGCCTTGTCGCCCAACAGCAGACGCTCCAGATAACGCGCCAGCAAGTCGACTTCCAGGTTCACCCGGCGACCTGGCTTGTAGGACGCCATGATGGTTTCGCTCAAGGTGTGCGGGATGATCGTCAGCAGGAATTCGGCGCCATCGACCGCGTTCACGGTCAGGCTGGTGCCGTCGACGGTGATCGAGCCTTTGTGGGCGATGTACTTGGCCAGCTCTTTCGGCGCGCGGATGCGAAATTCCACGGCGCGGGCATTGTCGCTGCGCGAGACCACTTCGCCGACACCGTCGACGTGACCGCTGACCAGATGCCCGCCGAGACGGGTGGTCGGGGTCAGGGCTTTTTCCAGGTTGACCGGGCTGCCGCTTTTCAGGTCATTCATGGCGGTGCAGTCGAGAGTTTCGCGACTGACGTCGGCGGCAAAGCCGTCGCCCGGCAGCTCCACAGCGGTCAGGCACACGCCGTTGACCGCGATGCTGTCGCCGAGTTTGACGTCGCTCAGGTCGAGCTTGCCGGTTTCGACATGCACCCGCACATCACCGCCCTTTGGGGTCAGTGCGCGGATACTGCCGATGGATTCGATGATGCCGGTAAACATGGGGTTCTCCTTGAGAACGAAGCCAGCGCTAACGCGATGGCCGGGAATTATACGCTCGCCGATGAGACAGGGATTGCAGTGACTCGCCAGTCATCGCCAACCGCGCGAATTTCAGTGATTTTCAGCTCCGGCGCATCCTTCATATAGGCTAGCGGCCAGTCCAGCAACGGACGCGCCGTGGAGCCGAGAAACTTGCCGGCGATGAAGATCACGAACTCGTCGACCAGGCCGAGCTGGGCAAACGCACCGGCCAGTCGCGGGCCGGCCTCGACCAGCACTTCGTTGACGCCACGGCTGGCCAGTTCAATCAGCAATTGGCGCAGATCGACCTGACCGTCATCACCCGGCACGATCAGGCATTCCGGGCCGTGGGCATATTGCTCTTCGATGGCCACGCAGGTCGCGACCAGCGCCGGGCCAGCCTTGAAGAACGGCGCATCCAGCGGCACCCGCAGACGCCCGTCGATCAGCACGCGCAGCGGTGGACGACTCAGGGCCAGCGCGGTTTGCTCGGCATCCAACCCCAGTTCATCGCCGCGCACGGTCAGTCGTGCACCATCGGCCAGCACCGTGTCGGCACCTGTCAGCACCACGCTGGCCTGGGCGCGCAAACGCTGCACCGCCGAACGCGCGGCAGGCCCGGTGATCCATTGGCTCTCACCGCTTTCCATCGCTGTGCGGCCGTCGAGGCTCATGGCCAACTTGACCCGCACGAACGGCAAGCCGTGCTCCATGCGTTTCAGAAAACCTTGATTGAGCTTGCGTGCTTCGGCTTCCAGCACGCCGCTTTCGGTGGCGATGCCGGCATCGGCCAGACGCTGCAATCCGCGTCCGGCGACTTGCGGATTGGGATCGCGCATCGCCGCAACCACCCGGCCGACACCGGCATTCACCAGCGCATCGGCGCAGGGCGGCGTGCGGCCGTGATGGCTGCAAGGTTCGAGGGTGACGTAAGCGGTCGCGCCCCGGGCCAGCTCACCGGCGGCGCGCAGGGCGTGGACTTCGGCGTGGGGTTCGCCGGCACGCTCATGCCAGCCTTCGCCGACAATCTGCCCGTCGCGCACGATCACGCAGCCGACCCGTGGATTGGGATGGGTCGTGTAATGCCCTTTGCGCGCCAGTTCCAGGGCCCGGGCCATGAAGTGGGCGTCGAGGATGGCCTGTTCGGCGGCGCTGGTCATTCTTTCACCGGTTCACGGGCGAGGCGGTCGATCTCTTCGCGGAACTCGTTGAGGTCCTGGAAGCGGCGATACACGGAAGCGAAACGGATGTAGGCGACTTCATCGAGCTTTTGCAGCTCGGCCATCACCAGTTCGCCGACCACGAGGGATTTGACCTCGCGTTCGCCGGTGGCGCGCAGCTTGTGTTTGATGTGCACCAGCGAGGACTCGAGACGCTCGACGCTCACCGGACGTTTCTCCAGGGCGCGCTGCATGCCGGCGCGGAGTTTTTCTTCGTCGAACGGTTGGCGGCTGCCGTCGGTTTTGATCAGGCGCGGCAACACCAGTTCGGCCGTCTCGAACGTCGTGAAACGTTCGCCGCAGGCCAGGCATTCACGCCGGCGGCGCACCTGTTCGCCCTCGGCGACCAGACGCGAGTCGATGACCTTGGTGTCGTTGGCACCGCAGAAGGGACAGTGCATGGTGGCTGGCAACAAAAAAAGGGAGGGCCATGGTAGCGCATCCCGGTGGCAAGACAAGCCATAGGCTTTGCGGTATACAGACTGCCATGATCGTTTGATCCATGGATTTCATTTTGCCGGAGCCGCCAATGTCGTTACGACCGCTCATTTTGCTCAGTGTTTTCAGCCTGCTGGTGGCTTGTGGCAGCGACGCGCCCAAGCCGCAGCCGCCTACACCGGGCCCGGCGCCGCAACAGGCGCAGAAAAAGGCCAGGGAAGCTGCCGACCTCGGCCCGCTGCCCGCGTATCAACGGGAACTGAGCGGCACCCTGCAAGGCGTGCCGGCTGGCGCCGAAGTCGAACTGGCGCTGCTGGTGATCGACGAGAAAGGTCGCCCACAGCAGTTACTCGCCAGTTCCAGTCTGATCGGCAACAACCAGGTTCTGCCGTTTCGCCTGCGTTTCAACCCTGACGCCTTCCCGGCCCGCGCGCGGGTCGAACTGCGGGGCCGCGCCACTCAATCCGGCCAGTTGATCCTGCACCTGCCGTCGCAGACCATCAGCCAGCCGACCACCCAGGCGCTGGGCCAACTGCAATTTGTCAAAGCCCCATGAATGCACCGTTAGACCTGCAACAGGCGCTGGGCGAGTTGCTCGGTGATGCCCGGCTGGTGGCCTGCCCGCTGCCGGACACTGATCTGAAACTGTGGCTGATCGACGGCGACAACATGGCCCGGGAGTTCAGCCCGGACGAAACCCGGCGAATCCTGCACGAACCGCCGTACTGGAGTTTCTGCTGGGCCAGCGGCCTGGCAGTGGCGCGCTATCTGGCGGAATTTCCCGAGTGGGTGCGTGGCAAACGCGTACTGGATTTCGGCGCCGGTTCCGGGATCGCCGGGATTGCCGCCGTGAAGGCAGGCGCGCTGGAAGTGGTGGCCTGCGACCTCGACCCGCTGGCGATTGCCGCGTGTCGGGCCAACGCTGAACTCAATGATGTGCAGATGAGCTATTCCACGGACTTCTTCGCCGAGGCGGATCGCTTTGATCTGATCCTGGTGGCCGACGTTCTGTACGACCGTGAGAACCTGCCGCTGCTCGATGCGTTTCTCAGTCGCGGTCGCGAAGCATTGGTGGCGGATTCGCGGGTCCGGGATTTCCGTCATCCGCTGTACCGGCGGATCGAAATGCTCGAAGCCATGACCCTGCCGGATCTGGCCGAGCCCGAAGAGTTTCGCCATGTCAGCCTCTACCACGCGGCCCGCGCCTGACCGTATAGTTGCCCCATTCACGCTTTTACGAGATACCCCATGAGTCAGCAAACGCCGTACATTTTCGACGCCACGACGGCCGACTTCGACCAGTCGGTGATCGAGGCTTCTTTTCAAAAACCGGTGCTGGTGGATTTCTGGGCCGAATGGTGCGCGCCGTGCAAAGCGCTGATGCCAATGCTGCAAGGCATCGCCGAGAGCTATCAGGGCGAGTTGCTGCTGGCCAAGGTCGACTGCGACATCGAGCAGGACATCGTCGCCCGCTTCGGTATCCGCAGCCTGCCGACCGTGGTGCTGTTCAAGGACGGTCAACCGGTGGACGGTTTCGCCGGGGCCCAGCCGGAGTCCGCTGTGCGTGCCCTGCTCGAACCGCATGTAAAGATGCCGCCACCGGCCGCCGCCGATCCATTCGAACAGGCTCAGGCGCTGTTCGACGAAGGCCGTTACGCCGATGCCGAAGCCGCGCTGGTGGTGATGCTCAATGAAGACAACACCAACGCCAAGGCGCTGATTCTCTACGCCCGCTGCCTGACCGAACGCGGTGAACTGGGCGAAGCGCAAACCGTGCTCGACGCGGTCAAAAGCGACGAGCACAAAGCCGCACTGGCCGGTGCCAAGGCGCAGATCAAGTTCCTTGGTCTGGCCCGCGACCTGCCGGACGCCGCCGACCTGAAAAGCCGTCTGGCGCAGAACCCGCAGGACGATGAAGCGGTGTATCAACTGGCGATCCAGCAACTGGCCCGTCAGCAATACGAAGCGGCGCTGGACGCTCTGCTCAAGCTGTTCATCCGCAACCGCAGCTACGGCGAAGGCCTGCCGCACAAGACCTTGCTGCAAGTGTTCGAACTGCTGGGCAACGATCACCCGCTGGTGACCGCTTACCGGCGCAAGGTGTTTGCGGCGCTGTACTAAGCGCTTACTCGATCCAGCTGTAGAGCGGCGTATCCCCGCCGCTCAGCACTTTCACGTCGGATGAATGACGCAGGCGCACCAGCAAGCGCTTGCCCGCCGCCGCGCTGCCGGTCAGCCCTTCGAGTTGATCCAGCAGCTCCGGCCCGCTGAGTTGCCCAGCCTTGCGCAACAAATCCCTGGCGACCTGCCACAACGCGTCATCCTGATTCACCGGTTTCGCCACCGGCGCCACGGCTGCTTGCGGCTGGGCCGCCTGCACCTGCACGCCAAACTGCGAACCGAGCCGCGCCCAGTCGCTTTCATCCAGTTCCAGGGTCAAATCCACCGGCAACTCGCCGACGGTTCCGCGTATCCGCAACATAACTTCGCTCCCGCACATTTCTGACCTGCATGCTCCCATGGGACTTGTGTAACGCCAAGTGTCAGAAGCTGGCGACGCTTGCCTTATCGGCTACATTTCTTCTTTTTTTCATGGGAAGGAACCCCATGTCTTCAGGAAGAAAACTGGCGTCGAAGGGAGGCCCCACCTCTACAGGTGGCGTGATTCTCGAAGGAAACGAAAACCTGCGTATCGAAGGCAAAATCATCGCCTCGATCGGGCAACTTGCCAGTTGCCCGGCGTGCAGTGCTGGCCAAGGACCGATTGTCGCCGTTGGCGAAAGAACTCTGATCCTGCCCGCCGGCCCAGCTGCACTGGAGGGTGACTATATCGCCTGCGGCTGCCCGCCCATGGCCAACAAACTGCTCACTCAGCAACACAGCGGCTTCGCCGGCATTGGCCGTCCAGCTCCCATCGATATGGGCCCTTCGATTACCGCCCCGACTTCACATCGCTATCTGCAAGTCATCATCGAACGCCTGGACGACTCCCAGAAACCAGGACTTGCCTACAGACTCAAAGACAAGAAAAAAACAGCCGTCCTGCAAGACATCACCTGTAATGCAACAGGCGAAGGCTGCGAACACCCTGTGGAAAGCCATTCGGATTACGACACTCTGTTGGTCGGTGAAGAGTCCGAGTGGACGTTTTACGCTTATGAAGAATCCCTGAATCAGGACTTGCCATGAAGTCGGAAATCAAACTCGTCTTTAAAGACTTTCTGATGCAGCCACCAAAAGGCGTGAAGTTTCAGTTGCTGATCGACGGACTTGTCATTGATGACAACATCGTTCAAAACGATGACAAACCCCGCATCTACTCACTCGTTTCGGACAAGACTCAAACCGCTATTACCCGCTTGGACGCCCAGAAATTACCTTCGATAAAAAGCCGTGACAGCTACGAAGTCACCGTTCAAATTGTTGGTAACTCCGGCGCAAAAAAGGCAATGCATACAGCCACGCTGAATTCAGGTAAATCGCTGTCGATAGTTGCAGTATCACCTTGGGTAAAAGTGCCCCTATCCACCAGCGGCAAAGTCTCTAACGACACATTCTACGAGGTCGAGTATGGCGTCAAACGGAGGGATGAAACCCGCACCGTAAAGGTGGTTATCCAGGACATGCCGCGCCGCATACTGATGGAGGCGCTATCACACCGAGGTTCGACTGAATGGGCCGGCAACAAAGTCAAACATTCTTTACCGCATCCAACGCTTAAGAAAAGCGTGGAGTTCAGGGCGGAATCAAACAAGTGCAATGTGTTCGTCTATGACGTATTGACTGCCATCGGTGTCAACGTGGCGATGATCGAACATGGCTCTTCAAAATACATCCCGGGCTATTCCAAAGTGAGCCCGCCAACCGCAGGGGAATGGGCAGATGAGACCCGGCTGCTCAATAGTTGGAACGCAGAGAAATCTCCCCTACCCGGAGACGTTGGTGCGTATGCTGTCAATTACTCTGATGCCAGCGGTCACGTCGGATTTGTTCTGACTCAAGGTGTCTGCATTTCAGCAGGCTGGGACAAAATCGAAGTCAACGACGCAGGTTTTCGAATCGCATCGGGTAATGCTGCTCGCAGTGACCACGACTTCACCATCTTCCGACGTTACAAGTACAGCAAACCACAATGAAACGACTCTGGATAATCCTGGCTGCTTCACTCCTGCTCGTTGTGGCATGGCGCTTTTGGTCGCCTGCCGACCTTTCAGCCTGCACCTCCGAAGGCGCAGCACCAGGGCCGTTGAGCGCCATCATTCACAATTACTTTGAAAGTAATAGACGTATCGGATGGCGCGATATGGATGACCGCTTCGACATACTCTCTACTCCCGAAGGCCAAAAAATTGCCGGCCAACCAAAGCCGTACGCATGTGAAGCGTTACAGATACTGCAAAATCCCGCGTTCAGTGAGAGTGAAAAAATCTTCACTACGGCGTTGATGTTCCAGTTGCCGATCAGTCAGTACATGGGCTTCATGGATCGCAGCCATCAACTCTACTCAGAGCACAAAATAGATCCGGAGGTCATGAAGGTGGTGGTACTTCCGCGTGGAACGGCGATCAACTACTGGTGGCTTCCAGCCTGGCGCCAGCGCTTCACTCGCGATGCTCCGAACCTGCTCGACGAAAGTCTGATCCGCCATGTGCTAACGGGAGGCTACTGGTTCGACTATCCCGGCGCCGGATTCTGATTCAAAAATCGTGACATTCAATCTACGTGCCGCTCCGGGAACATCCCGGACGGTGCTCAGTGATGCCTTGCGCAAAGCGTGCGGGGCGGGCAAACTCTGCGCACTTTCGTTATAAGATTACATAACAAACTCTTCACTTTACTTCCCGGAGTTCGCCATGCGTCGTCTGCTGCTCGCTTTGCCGTTTGCCCTGTTGCCGCTGGCCATCGCCCAGGCTGCCGATGAGCATGACCACGATCATGAACACGGCAGCCTCGGTGCCCACGAACATGGCGTCGGTCGCCTGAACGCTGCGCTCGACGGCCAGACCCTGGAACTGGAGCTGGAAAGCCCGGCGATGAACCTGGTCGGCTTCGAACACGTCGCCACCAGCGATGCCGACAAGGCCAAGGTCGCTGCCGCTCGCGCGCAACTCGAAAAACCGCTGGCGCTGTTCAGCCTGCCGGCCGCCGCCGGTTGCAAGGTCACCCGTCAGGAACTGTCGAGCCCGCTGTTCGGTGACAAGCCGGATGCCGACGATCATGACGACGATGACCACGATGAAGACGCCAAGGGCGGCGAAGCGCATCACCACGATCACAGCGAAATCCACGCTCACTACCAGTTCACCTGCGCAGCACCGGGCGCCTTGACTACTCTGGATCTGGCGAACATTTTCAATACCTTCCCGGCGACCCAGAAAATTCAGGTACAACTGATCAGCCCGAACGGCCAGCAAGGCACGGAAGTGACAGCCAAATCCGCCGCACTGAAATTCTGATCACGAACCGGCACCATGACCCAAGCACTCATCGAACTGTCCGACCTGGGCTTCAACTGGCCCGGTCACCCGCCGCTGCTGGACATCCCGGCGTTTCGTCTGGAACCGGGTGAAACCCTGTTCCTCAAGGGCCCCAGCGGCAGCGGCAAGACCACCCTGCTCGGCCTCCTCGGCGGGGTGCAGAAGCCCGGTCGCGGCAGCATTCGCCTGCTCGGCCAGGAACTGACCGAACTGGGTGCCGGCGCTCGCGATCGCTTTCGTGTCGATCACACCGGCTACATCTTCCAGCAGTTCAACCTGCTGCCGTTTCTCTCGGTACGCGAGAACGTCGAACTGCCGTGCCACTTTTCGAAGCTGCGTGCAGAACGTGCGAAACAGCGTCATGGCAGTGTCGATCAGGCAGCCGCCACCCTGCTCGCCCACCTGGGCTTGAAGGACGAAGGCATTCTCGGACGCCGTGCCGATTCGCTGTCGATCGGTCAACAGCAACGGGTTGCCGCTGCGCGCGCGTTGATCGGTCAGCCGGAACTGGTGATCGCCGACGAGCCGACCTCGGCATTGGATTACGACGCCCGGGAAAACTTCATTCGCCTGTTGTTCGCCGAGTGCCGTGAGGCCGGGTCGAGCCTGTTGTTCGTCAGCCACGACCAGAGTCTGGCGCCGCTGTTCGACCGTCACCTGTCCCTGGCCGAACTCAATCGCGCCGCCACGTCTGCCGAGGTCTGAGATGTATCTGTTCCGTCTGGCCATGGCCAGCCTCGCCAACCGCCGCTTCACCGCCCTGCTCACCGCGTTCGCCATCGCCCTCTCCGTCTGTCTGCTGTTGGCAGTGGAACGGGTGCGCACCGAAGCCAAGGCCAGTTTCGCCAGCACCATCAGCGGCACCGACCTGATCGTCGGCGCTCGCTCCGGTTCGGTGAACCTGCTGCTGTACTCGGTATTCCGCATCGGCAACGCCACCAACAACATTCGTTGGGACAGCTTCGAACACTTCGCCAGCAACCCGAAGGTGAAGTGGGCGATCCCGATGTCCCTCGGCGATTCCCATCGCGGCTATCGGGTGATGGGCACCACTGAAGCCTATTTCGAGCATTACCAGTACGGTCGCCAGCAGCATCTGGAACTGGCCGACGGCCGCGCCTTTGCTACCGATCCGTTTGAAGTGGTGCTCGGTGCCGAAGTGGCCGAGGCGCTGCATTACAAACTCGGCGACCAACTGGTACTGGCCCACGGCGTGGCGGCGATCAGTCTGGTCAAGCACGATGACAAACCGTTCACCGTGGTCGGCATTCTCAAGCGCACCGGCACGCCGGTGGACCGCACGTTGCACATCAGTCTCGGCGGCATGGAGGCGATCCACATCGACTGGCACAACGGCGTGCCGGCCCGTGGCAACGGGCGGATCAGTGCCGATCAGGCGCGCAACATGGACCTGACGCCGCAAGCGATCACCGCGTTCATGCTCGGCCTCAACAGCAAGATTTCCACCTTCGCGCTGCAACGGGAGATCAACGAATTCCGTGGCGAACCGATGCTGGCGATCCTGCCAGGTGTGGCCTTGCAGGAACTCTGGAGCCTGATGAGCACCGCTGAAAAAGCGCTGTTCGTGGTCTCGTTGTTCGTGGTGCTGACCGGGTTGATCGGCATGCTCACGGCGATTCTCACCAGCCTCAACGAACGCCGCCGCGAGATGGCGATCCTGCGTTCGGTGGGTGCGCGGCCGTGGCACATCGCGAGCCTGCTGGTGCTGGAGGCATTTGCTTTGGCGCTGACCGGGGTGATCGCCGGGCTGGCGTTGCTGTACATCGGCATCGCCGCGGCACAGGGTTATGTGCAGGCCAATTACGGCTTGTATCTGCCGCTCGCATGGCCAAGCGAGTATGAATGGACGCTGCTCGGTGGCATTCTGGCTGCCGCGCTGCTGATGGGCAGCGTGCCGGCCTGGCGCGCGTATCGCCAATCATTGGCCGATGGCCTGTCGATCCGTTTATGAGGATGTTCACCATGCCCCGCGCTGTCCTTGCGCTGCTGTTGCTGGTCGCCCTGCCCGTGTGGGCAGCGGCGCCGAAAGACCTGACCTGGTCGGAGATGATCCCGCCGGACGCGGCGCCCGAAGTGCCGAACATGACGCCGCTGCATGACCTGTCGAAGATGAGCGACGCGCTGTCCGCAGAATCCGCGCCGGCAGCCAAGCAGGACCTGCCCAACGCCCCGGTGGTGCAAAGCCTCGACGGCCAGAACATCCGCCTGCCGGGCTACATCGTGCCGCTGGAAGTCAGCGAGGAAGGCCGCACCACGGACTTCCTGCTGGTGCCGTATTTCGGCGCCTGCATCCACGTGCCGCCACCACCGTCGAACCAGATCGTGCATGTGAAAAGCGCCGTCGGCGTGAAGCTCGACGAGCTGTATCAGCCGTACTGGGTCGAGGGGCCGTTGCAGGTCAAGGCGTCCACCAGCGAACTGGCCGATGCCGGGTATCAGATGGACGCGGACAAGATTTACGTCTACGAGCTGCCGGAGTAAATCCGGCACTCAGTTATAGCCCGCCAAATCGGCTTCGCGAGCAAAGGTTCCACAAAAAAACCGCCCATCACTGTTTCATTGAGCTGAGTCAAAAGACCGTATCAGACGGATTCGTACCATAGGACATCAAACATTTTTAACGTCCTTTGGGAGCTTCCATGAACAAGTCCTTGCTCAGCGCTTCGCTGTTTGCCCTCGCGCTCGCAGCCCCGCTCGCCCACGCCCACGAAGCCGGCGACATCATCGTTCGTGCCGGTGCGATCACCGTCAACCCGAAGGCCGACAGCTCCAGCGTCAAGGTCGATCAGGGTCCGCTGAGCGGCACCAACCTGGGCGGCAAGGCGACCATGAGCAGCGACACCCAACTGGGTTTGAACTTCGCCTACATGCTGACCAACAACATCGGTATCGAGCTGTTGGCCGCGTCCCCGTTCGAGCATGACGTGAAGCTCAAGGGCACCGCACTGCCAGCGGCCAACGGCAAGCTCGGCACCCTGAAACACCTGCCGCCGACCCTGAGCGTCGTCTACTACCCGCTGGACGCGAAGTCGGCCTTCCAGCCGTACATCGGCGGCGGCATCAACTACACCTGGATCTACGACGAACACGTCGGCAGCGAAGCCCAGTCCAACGGTTTCAGCAACTTCAAGGCGAAAAACTCCTGGGGCCTGGCCTGGCAGGTCGGCGCTGACTACATGCTGACCGACAACATCATGCTCAACGCCCAGGTGCGCTACATCGACATCGACACCCGCGCCACCGTCGAAAACAACGCCGTGGCTCCAGGCACTCGCGCAAAAGTGAACGTCGACGTCGATCCATTTGTGTACATGGTCGGTCTGGGCTACAAGTTCTAAGCGAGCAATCAAAGAACGTTCACGTGGTGGTGAATGAGGCTTGGTGGCGGGCAGACTCAGAACTGACGGCGATGTTACGCAATCGACCGGGGAGCAAGCTCCCTCGCTACAGGAAATGTGTTTGAAATCCGATTTCCGGCCGTGAAAAAGGCGCCTGTCAAAAGGCGCCTTTTTCATGTCTGCGAGAAGCTCAGCGGCCGAGCAAACGTGCCAGGCCGACGCTCATCGGCGTTGGCGTCGGGCACTTGAATCGCTCAAGCAGCCGAGCGTTGTTCGCCCGCGAATGACGGATGTCACCGGAGCGCGCCGGGCCATAGCTGACCGGCGGCAGTTCACCGACCACTGCTTCCAGCGCGGCCAGCATCTGCTTGAGGTTGGTCGCCTGATTCCAGCCGACGTTCACCGCACCGACTTGTGCTTCAGGTTTTTCCAGGGCCTGCACCAGCACGTCGACCAGATCTTCGACGTACATGAAATCCCGGGTCTGCTCACCATCGCCGAACACGGTGATCGGCAAGCCTTTCTGCGCGCGCTCACTGAAGATGCTGATCACGCCGGAGTACGGCGAGGACGGATCCTGACGCGGGCCGAAAATGTTGAAGAAGCGAAAGATCACCGGTTCCAGACCGTGCTGGCGACGGTAGAAATCGAAGTAGTGCTCACCGGCCAGTTTGTCCGATGCATACGGCGTCAATGGCGCTTTCGGCGTGTCTTCGTTGATCGACTCACCCTCGCCATTGTTGCCGTAGACCGCGGCGCTGGAGGCGAACAGCACGCGCTTCACGCCGGCCTCGCGCATCGCTTCGCAGACGTTGAGCGTGCCGATGAAATTGCTCTGGTGAGTCTTCACCGGATCATCCACCGACGCCTGCACCGAAGCCACGGCGGCCAGGTGCGCGACCGCGCTGCAACCCAGCATCGCCTGGGCGACCAGAGCGGCATCGGCGACGTCGCCGACGATCAGCTCGACCTTGGGATTGTCCAGCGGCAGGTTGCTGCGTTTGCCGGTCGACAAGTCATCGAGGATCCGTACCGAATGGCCGTTGGCGAGCAACGCGTCAGTCAGGTGCGAACCGATGAAACCGGCGCCGCCGGTGATTAAAACAGGGCCGTCAGCCATGGCGATAAAACCTATCCAGTAAGCCCGGGAGTGCGGCGCGCCAGGCGCGCGGCTTGATCCCGAAAGTGTGCAGAATTTTCTTGCAGGCCAGCACCGCGTGTTGTGGCTCTTCAGCGGCATCCTCACGCGCGGCGTGGGCCTGGGCGGTCGGTTCTTCGATCGCCAGCGGATGCAGGCTGCGAGCCTCGGTGAGAATCGCCTGCCCCAGCGCCAGCGGTGTGGTCGCCTCATGGCCGGCGTAGTGGTAAGTGCCCCACAGCGGCGCGGCGCAATCGAGTTGTTTGAGCACCGAAATGATCACCCGGGCCGCATCGTCGACCGGGGTCGGATTGCCGCGACGGTCGTCAGCCAGCAGCAATTCTTCCGGCTGTTCGGCACGGGCCAGGAATCGCCCGAGGGTGCCTTCCGGGCTGTCATCGAGCAGCCAGCCAAAGCGCAGCAACACGTGCTGCGGGCAAGTGGCGCGTACGCTCTGCTCGATCCGCCACAGCGCCTGACCGCGCAGGCCCAACGGCACGGGCTCGTCCTTTTCGCTGTAGGCGGTGGCACGGGAACCGTCGAATACCCGGTAGCTGGACGGTTGCACCAGCACAATGTTGTGGTGCTGGCACAGTTCGGCCAGACGCTCGATGGCGCGCTCCTGGCCCGACAGACGGCTTTCGCTGACGGTCTCGGCCTGGAACCAGTCGAAATAGTAGGCAAGGTTGATCAATGCATCGGGACGGGTGTCGTCGAGCAGTTGTGTCAGGCTCGCGGCATCCCAGCCGTCTTCGGGCGGGCGGGGGGCGAGGAAACCGATGTCTTCCTCCGCACCGAGGCGAATCAGCGCCTGCCCAAGGGCATTTCCGCCGCCCAGTAACATAAGGCGCATTCGCATAGAGTCAGCAGGCCCAGTCTGATTGGAACGATGGCTTTAGCGACGATGCGTGTGGCACCGTCGTCGATAATTGCCGGAATCGTTGCATTTTGCGGGTTTAGTGCGCAACCGTCACCCGTAAAGTGTAGATCCCCAGCGGTACTTGCAACTTCGCCCGCTCACCCGCATAACTGAAGCCATGAATCTGCCCCTCCCCAAGGACGCGGCCCTGGCAGGCTTCCACCCTGCTGTCAGCGCCTGGTTCAGCCACACATTCGCGACGGTCACCGCCGCCCAGGCCCGCGCATGGCCGTTGATCCGCCAGCGACGCTCGACGCTGATCGCCGCGCCCACCGGCTCCGGCAAGACCCTCACCGCATTTCTCGCGGTGCTCGACGATCTGGTCCACCGTGGCCTGGAAACCCCGGACGGTCTGCCGGACGAGACGCTGGTGGTCTACGTTTCGCCGCTCAAGGCGTTGTCCAACGACATCCGCATCAACCTGCAAAATCCGCTGGCCGGAATAACCGACCAGTTACGCCAAATGGACCTGCCGGCACTGGAAATCACCACCGCCGTACGCACCGGTGACACCCCGCAAAAAGACCGCGCCGCCATGCGCAAAAGTGCGCCGCACATTCTGGTGACCACCCCGGAATCGCTCTACGTACTGCTCGGTTCCGAGTCCGGGCGCAAAATGCTCGGCACCACGCGCACGGTGATCGTCGATGAAATCCACGCCATTGCCGCCAGCAAACGTGGCAGCCACCTGGCCCTGAGCCTCGAACGCTTGCAGGCGCTGTGCGCCGAACCGCTGACCCGCATCGGGCTGTCGGCCACGCAAAAACCGATCGATGCGGTCGCACGGTTTCTGGTCGGCCATGAGCGCCCGTGCGAAATCATCGACATCGGCCACGCGCGCCCACGGGATCTGGGCATCGAAGTGCCGCCGGTGCCGTTGTCGGCGGTCATGGCCAATGATGTCTGGGAGCTGGTCTACGACCGCCTCGCCACGCTCGCCCGCGAACACCGCACCACGCTGATTTTCGTCAACACCCGGCGCCTCGCCGAACGCCTGAGTCGGCACCTGAGCGAACGCCTCGGCAAACACGCGGTGGCCGCGCACCACGGCAGTCTGGCCAAGGAGTTTCGTCTCGACGCCGAACAGCGCCTCAAGCGTGGCGAACTGCAAGTGCTGATCGCCACTGCATCGCTGGAACTGGGGATCGACATCGGTGAGGTCGACCTTGTGTGCCAGATCGCTTCACCGCGTTCGATTGCCGGTTTTCTGCAACGGGTCGGCCGTTCCGGACACCAGGTTGGCGGCACGCCCAAGGGGCGCCTGTTCGCCACCACCCGCGATGACTTGATCGAATGCGCCGCGCTGCTCGACTGCGTGCGCCGGGGCGAACTCGACACCCTGCACATCCCCGAAGCGCCGCTGGATGTGCTGGCGCAGCAGATCATCGCCGAGGTCAGTTGCCAGGAGTGGGCCGAGGACACGTTGCTCGCACTGCTTCGTCACGCGGAACCCTACGCCGACCTCGACGAAAAGCATTATCAGGCGCTGCTGACCATGCTCGCCGAGGGCTACAACGGCCGTCAGGGCATCCGCAGCGCCTACCTGCACCGCGATGCCGTGAGCCGAACCTTGCGCGGACGACGCGGTGCGCAACTGACGGCCGTGACCAGCGGCGGCACTATCCCGGACAACGCCGACTACAGCGTGCTGCTGGAACCTCAGGGCCTGAACATCGGCAGCGTCAACGAAGACTTCGCCGTGGAAAGCATTGCCGGCGATGTGTTCCAGCTCGGCAATACCTCCTACCGAATCCTGCGGGTGGAAACCGGCAAGGTGCGGGTCGAGGATGCCCAGGGCCAACCGCCGACCATTCCGTTCTGGCTCGGCGAAGCGCCCGGTCGCAGCGCCGAATTGTCGATGGCCGTGGCCCGCCTGCAGGCACAGCTCGATCAACTGCTGAGCGCCAGCCCCGGCGACCTGCAACCGGCCCTCGACTGGCTGACCGCGACCCTGGGACTGGACCTGGCCAGCGCCGAACAGCTTGTGGATTATCTGGCCCGAGCCCGCCTCTCCCTCGGCGCCCTGCCGTCCCAGGACACGCTGCTGATGGAGCGGTTTTTCGACGAGTCCGGCGGCACCCAACTGATCATCCATTCGCCGTTCGGCAGTCGTATCAACCGCGCCTGGGGCCTGGCACTGCGCAAGCGCTTCTGCCGCACCTTCAATTTCGAATTGCAGGCCGCCGCCAGCGAAGACGCCATCGTGCTGTCGCTGTCCACCAGCCACAGTTTCGAACTCGACGAGGTCTGGCGTTATCTGCACAGCAACAGCGCCGAGCACATCCTGATTCAAGCAGTGCTCGACGCACCGTTGTTCGGCGTGCGCTGGCGCTGGAACGCCGGGGTGGCGCTGGCCCTGCCGCGCTTTGTCGGCGGGCGAAAAGTCCCGCCGCAGTTGCAGCGAATGAAAAGCGAAGACCTGATCGCCAGCGTGTTTCCCGATCAGATCGCCTGCCTGGAAAATCTCGCCGGCGAACGGGAAATCCCCGAGCATCCGCTGGTGGAACAGACCCTCGACGATTGCCTGCACGAAGCGATGGACAGCGAGGGCTGGCTCGATCTCCTGCGACGGATGGAACGCGGCGAAGTGCGCCTGATCGCCCGCGATCTGCCGGCGCCCTCGCCGCTGGCGGCGGAAATCCTCAGCGCACGCCCCTACACCTTTCTCGACGACGCGCCGCTGGAAGAGCGTCGCACCCAGGCTGTGCTCAACCGCCGCTGGAGCGATCCACAATCCACCGATGACCTCGGTGCGCTGGACGCCGACGCGATCACCGCCGTACGTGAAGAAGCCTGGCCAACGCCGAACAGCCCCGATGAAATGCACGAAGCGCTGATGAGCCTGGCCTGCATCAGCGACCACGAAGTCGAGGCCAACCTGCATTGGCGCGATTGGCTGAATGCGTTGGCCGACACGGGTCGAGCCTGCCAACTGCAAATCGATCCCGAGCATTCGCTCTGGTTGGCGCGAGAACGCCTGACCTGTCTGCAAGCGCTTTATCCACAGGCATCTTCAGTACTGCAAGCCCTACCCGGTTTTGATGAAGTCTGGACCGCCGACGATGCCTTGGTGGAAGTCATCCGCGCGCGACTGAGTGCATTCGGCCCGCTGCCACTGGAGACCATCGCGCAACCGCTGTCATTGCTGCCCGCTCACGTCCATCAAGCCCTCGCCCGACTGGAACGCGAAGGCTATGTACTGCGCGGTCAATTCACGCCGGGGCTGAAGACTGAAGAATGGTGCGAACGGCATCTGCTGGCGCGAATTCACCGCTACACCGTCAAGCGCCTGCGCCGGGAAATCGAACCGGTGGCGTTGCAGGATTTCATGCGTTTCCTGTTCGACTGGCAGCATGTCTCCCCGTCCACCCGGGGTCAGGGCAGCGCCGTGTTGCCGGCGATTGTCGGTCAGTTCGAAGGCTATCCGGCTGCCGCCTCGGCGTGGGACAGCGACATTCTTCCGGCGCGGCTCAAGGACTATTCACCGAGTTGGCTGGATGATTTGTGCCGCAGCGGAAAACTGGTGTGGACACGCCTCAGCGCCCGGCAAAAAACCAGCGGCACGGCGCTGCGCAGTACGCCCGTGGTGCTGTTGCCGCGCAGTCAGGTCGGGTTGTGGAGTGCACTGGCCGAGCAGACGCCGATCAGTGAACTGTCGCCTAAAACGCAGAAAGTCTTCGAGGCCCTCAGTCAGCACGGGGCGCTGTTTTTCGATGAGCTGATTCATGAAGCGCACCTGCTGCGCACCGAACTGGAAATCGCCTTGCAGGAACTGGTCGGCGCAGGTCTGGTGAATGCCGACAGCTTCGCCGGGCTGCGGGCACTGATCACCCCGGCGAGCAAGCGCCAGCAGCGCAGCAGTCGACGCGGGCGCGGGGCGTTCGTGGGTGGCATGGACGATGCCGGGCGCTGGGCGCTTTTACGTCGTGGGTCAGTTGCGGAAAGCAGCCAGACAGCGCCGCCCGAGACACTCGAACACATCGCCATGACTCTGTTGCGCCGATACGGCGTGGTGTTCTGGCGCCTGCTGGAACGCGAAGCCGATTGGCTGCCGAGCTGGCGCGAACTCCTGCGCACCTTTCACCGGCTGGAGGCCCGGGGCGAGATTCGCGGCGGGCGGTTTGTCAGTGGCCTGGCCGGTGAACAATTCGCCCTGCCCGAGGCGATTCCGCTGCTGCGCGAAGTGCGCCGTCGCCCCCATGACGGCAGCCTGATCGCGGTGTGCGGGGTCGATCCGCTGAACCTCGCCGGCACTTTGTTGCCGGGCGCGAAAGTGCCGGCGCTGGCGAGCAACCGGCTGGTGTATCGCGACGGGTTGCCGGTGGCGGCCGAGATTGCCGGCAAGCAGCAGTTCTGGCCGGAGCTGGATCAGGTCTCCATGGAACAGGTGCGCAACAAACTGATTCGGCATTGAGCTCAAGAACGCCTTGAGGGCAGCGTTTGATCTTTGCTCCCAGGTCAAATATCAAATGCCCATCCCTGTATTTTTCCTCCCTCCCCAAACCCCGACACTGCGCTCCATTCAATCCTCAACCGGAGTGCTGTCATGCCCATTGCCTTGCTCGCGCTGACGCTCAGCGCATTTGCCATCGGGACGACCGAGTTCGTCATCGTTGGCCTGCTTCCTACCATCGGCGCCGATCTTGGCGTCAGTCTGCCGTCCGCCGGTCTGCTGGTCAGTCTCTACGCCCTCGGCGTGGCCATCGGTGCGCCGGTGCTGACCGCGCTCACCGGCAAAGTCCCGCGCAAACTGTTGCTGCTGTCGCTGATGGTGCTGTTTACCCTCGGCAACCTGCTGGCCTGGCTGGCACCGAGTTATGAATCGTTGGTGCTGGCGCGGATCGTCACCGGCCTTGCCCACGGCGTGTTCTTCTCCATCGGCTCGACCATTGCCACCAGCCTGGTGCCCAAGGAAAAGGCCGCCAGCGCGATTGCAATCATGTTCACCGGCCTGACCGTGGCATTGGTCACCGGCGTGCCGCTGGGCACGTTCATCGGTCAGCATTTCGGCTGGCGTGAAACCTTCCTCGCCGTGTCGGCGCTGGGCGTCATCGCGTTCATCGGCAGCTTGCTGTATGTGCCGAAAAACATCGCCCACAGCAAGCCGGCTTCGTTGCTGCAACAGTTGCAGGTGCTCAAACAGCCGCGCCTGCTGCTGGTCTACGCCATGACCGCCATCGGTTACGGCGGCTCGTTCATTGCCTTCACCTACCTGGCGCCGATTCTTCAGGACATCTCGGGCTTCAGCGCAGGCACGGTCAGCCTGGTGCTGCTGGTGTACGGCGTATCGGTCGCCGTCGGCAATATCTGGGGCGGCAAACTGGCCGACAAGCGCGGGCCGATCAGCGCCCTGAAAATCATCTTCGCCCTGCTCGCCGCCGTGCTGTTCGTGCTCACTTTCACCGCCGGCAACCCGTGGCTGGCACTGGCCACCGTGCTGGTCTGGGGCGCAGTCGCCTTCGGCAACGTGCCGGGTTTGCAGGTGTACGTGGTGCGTCAGGCTGAACATCACACGCCGCAGGCAGTCGATGTGGCTTCAGGGCTGAACATTGCGGCGTTCAACCTCGGGATCGCCGGCGGTGCCTGGGGTGGCGGGCTGATTGTCGAACACATCGGCCTGATCCACACCGCGTGGATCGGCGGGCTGGTGGTGCTGGTGGCATTGGCCCTGACAGCCTTGAGCGGTCGCCTCGACCGGCTGGGCCCGGTGTATGCCGAACCCGCTGAAGGCTCTGCTCGCGTCATTACCGGCCACTGATCCGGCGAATACCGACCGTCCGTAGTCCCGCCGAAACTTTCTCGAACCGCCCGCAGTCACCAATAGACAGAGGCGGTAAGAGGACTTTCGACGGGAGGACGGCATGGCGGCGATTCGCATCGATGACTCAAAGGGGCGCCCTGCCCCTTGGCGCGACCAGCGCCACCCCCCTGCGGGCATGCCGTCATGAGCATTCCCGAGCCGGTCGGCGTCACCGATGAACACGCCACCGTCATCACCACGGTGCGTCGTTTCACGGTACTGACGGTCAACACCCACAAGGGCTTCACCGCGCTGAACCGTCGCTTCATTCTCCCGGAACTGCGCGAAGCGGTCCGCAGCGTGTCCGCCGACGTGGTGTTCCTGCAGGAAGTCCACGGCACCCACGAACACCATCCCAAGCGCTACAACAATTGGCCGACGATGCCGCAATACGAGTTCCTCGCCGACAGCCTGTGGCCGCAGTTCGCCTACGGGCGCAACGCGGTGTATCCGGAGGGCGATCACGGCAACGCCCTGCTGTCGAAATTCCAGATCGTGCGCCACGACAACCTCGACGTTTCCATCAGCGGTCATGAAAACCGTGGTCTGTTGCATTGCGTGCTGCGCCTGCCGGGAGACGCTCGCGAATTGCACGCGATCTGCGTGCACCTGGGCCTGCGTGAAAGTCATCGCAACGCACAGCTGAAACTGCTGCGAAAACGCCTCGCCGACCTGCCCGACGATGCACCGGTGATCGTCGCCGGCGACTTCAACGACTGGCGCCAGCGCGCCGATGCGCTGCTGGAACCTTGCGGTCTGCGTGAAGTGTTTGCCGAACATCAGGGCAAACCGGCGCGCAGTTTTCCGGCGCGTTGGCCGGCGTTGCGGCTGGACCGGATCTACGTGCGCAACCTCAAGACCAGCCAGCCGAAGGTGCTCGCCAACCGACCCTGGTCACACCTTTCCGATCATGTGCCGCTGTCCGTGGAGATCGAACTATGAGCAGCGCGCCGCTGGAAAAATCCGCCGTGGAACCGATCACCATCACCCCACCGATCCGCGAGCCCGGTCACGTCGATGTCGACTATAGCTGGTAGGGCAACAACCGCGTCGAACTGCTGGAAAACGGCGAGGCGTATTTCCCGCGAGTCTTCGACGCCATGCGCACGGCGAAGAGTGAAATCCTGCTGGAGACCTTCATCGTTTTCGAAGACAAGGTCGGCAACGAGTTGCAGCAGATTCTGATCGACGCCGCCCGGCGTGGCGTGCGCACCACCGTCAGCCTCGACGGCTTCGGCTGTGGCGAACTGAGCACCGGCTATCTCACCGCGTTGAGCGAGGCCGGTGTGCACCTGCAAATTTTCGACCCAGCGCCCAAACGCCTGGGTTTTCGCACCAACTGGTTCCGGCGCCTGCACCGCAAGATCGTGGTGGTCGACGGGCTGATTGCGTTCGTCGGCGGGATCAATTTTTCCGGCGATCACCTGGCGGATTTCGGCCCCGAGGCGAAGCAGGATTACGCGGTGCAAGTTCAGGGCCCGGCGGTGGCCGACATCCATCACTTCGCCCTGCTGCAAAGCGGTCGTCCCGGCCGGGCGCGGTTCTGGTGGCAGCGTCGACGCCAGCGGCGGGCGGAGATGGCGTTCACCGAACATGACGGTCAGGTGCGATTGGTATTCCGCGACAACGACCAGCACCACACCGATATCGAAGACGTTTATTTGCAGGTATTGCGCCGCGCCCGGCGGCGGGTGGTGATCGCCAACGCGTATTTCTTTCCCGGTTATCGCTTGCTGCGCGAGATGCGCAACGCGGCCCGGCGCGGCGTCGATGTGCGGCTGATCCTGCAGGGCCAGCCGGACATGCTGGTGGCCAAACTCGCAGCGCGCATGACCTATGACTACCTGCTCAAGGCCGGGGTGCAGATTCACGAATATTGCGAGCGTCCGCTGCACGGCAAAGTCGCGCTGGTGGATGAGGAATGGAGCACCGTGGGGTCGAGCAATCTCGATCCGCTTAGTCTCTCGTTGAACCTGGAAGCCAACGTGCTGATCCGTGACCGGGTCTTCAATCAGGAGCTGTTTCGCCGCCTGGAAGATCTCAGCCAAAACCACTGCAAAGCGATGGACGTTGATCAGGCTCCGCGCGGGCGCCTCTGGCACATGACCGTGGGGTTTCTGGTGTTTCACTTCCTGCGCCACTTCCCGGCCATGGCCGGCTGGCTGCCGGCGCACAAGCCTCGGCTGAAGCCCTTCATTCACACTGCCGGGAGCGATCCGTCATGAGCCGCTCCGATGCTCCCGCCGCCACACATTTGAAACCCGCTGCCACATCTCGCTGGAGCCGCTGGAAGCGTCCGCTGACGCTCCTTTTTTTCCTCGCGCTGATCGTCCTGTTAACGCTATTCGCCCAGCGCATTGAATGGACCGAGGTGCTGCAAACCCTCGCCGACTTCAAGGTGCGCACGCTGATCATCGCTTCCAGCCTGACGCTGTTGAGCTTTCTGGTGTACGCCAGTTTCGACCTGATCGGCCGCACTTACATTCGCCAGGAGCTGACCTGGAAACAGATCCTGCCGGTGGGCATCATCAGTTACGCATTCAACCTCAATCTGAGCGCGTGGGTCGGCGGGATTGCCATGCGCTATCGGTTGTACTCACGGCTCGGCGTGAGCAAAAGCAACATCGCCAAGATCCTCGGGCTGAGCCTGGCCACCAACTGGTTCGGCTACATGACCATCGCCGGCGCGGTGTTCAGCAGCGGTCTGGTCAGCATGCCGCCGGGCTGGAAAGTCAGCAGCAATGCGTTGCAGGGCATCGGCGTTTTGCTGCTGTTGCTGAGTGCCGGTTACCTGGTCGCCTGCCAGTTTTCCAAACGGCGCGAGTGGTCGATTCGTGGGGTGGAAATCAATCTGCCGTCGTTGCGCATGGCCGTCCTGCAACTGTTGCTCGGCGCGCTCAACTGGTCGTTGATGGCGGCGGTGATTTTCACCTTGCTGCCGGGCAAGCTCGATTATCCGCTGGTGCTCGGGGTGCTGCTGATCAGCGCGATTGCCGGGGTCATCACTCACATTCCGGCCGGGCTCGGCGTACTCGAAGCGGTGTTCGTCGCGCTGCTGCAACACGAGGCGTCGCGCGGCAGTCTGGTCGCGGGGTTGCTGGCCTATCGGGCGATCTATTTTCTGCTGCCGCTGCTGATCACGGTGGTGATGTATCTGGTGGTGGAAGCCAAGGCCAAGGCACTGCGGATCGAGAAAAAACCCAAGCCGTGATCAGCTCGATTGAATGATGCTCAACCGTTCGCCCACCACCATTTCGGTGATCCAGTCGACCAGGATCGAGGTGTAGGCCTGCTGAGAAGTTGGATCGCTCAGGGCATGGTCGGCGCCGTCGATGATGCGGTGAGTCAGCGAGTGGGTCTGCTGGCACGCGGCGCGATAACTCATGATCGTCGCGTGGGGCACGTAGTCATCGGTTTCCGATTGCACCAGCAGCACGTCGCCGGTGAATTGCGAGCAGGCATGCAGCGCCCGATTGCTGTCGGCGCGCACCAGCGTACCGCGATAATCGCGCAGGTCAGCCTTGTCCAGATCGCGCTTGGGCGTGTGCCATTGTTCGTCGCGATAAAGCGCCGGCACCCGCAGCGCCAGCCAGCGCACCGGGCGCAATGAAGTGAGGATCGAAGCGAGATAACCGCCGTAGCTGGTGCCGACCACCGCGATGGCCGAGGTGTCCAGCGCCGGGTGCGCGAGCAGCCGGTCGTAGGCCGCCAGCAAGTCGCGCAGGTTGTCTTCACGGGTGACCCGGCTCAGCGGAATGCCGGTACCGCCGGTGTGCCCGCGCAGATCGAACGTCAGGCACACGCAGCCCAGGCCGGCGATGCCTTTGGCCCGTTCCAGATCTCGCTCCTGGCTACCGCCCCAACCGTGCACGAACAACACGCCGGGGACTTTCGATTTGGGACTGAGGAACGTCCCGCTCATCTGCTCGTCATCAATGTCGATCTGAATGCTTTCGCTTCTAGCCGTCATAGGATTTGACCGTTACGTATTTGAGGAGAAAGTCGCTGTTCTCGGCCGGACCGCGATAGACCTCGATAGCATCCGCCGGCAGGGCCTGGTCGATGTAGGTTTCCACCGACGACACGCGGATCGCGCACATCGACGGATCGTTGACGAAGCTCTGCAACGCCGCCACTTCCGCGCTGCTCGCGCCGCCCATGCGCCAGGATTGTTCGAGCACGCCGCTGCGCTGCTGACCATCGCTGCCCAGCCCCTGGGCGATGTCGTAATTGCGCCGCGAAGCGTAGAACCGTGGATAGGCTTCATCCGCCGCGCGGTCGAAAACCTGCGCCTGCTCGATGGCCAGCCGCACATCGTCCGGCAGATCCAGTGTCAGCAGCTCCTCGTAGCCGCCCTGCACCACCAGCAAATTCGAGCCGCCGTACACGCCTTCGCCGTGGGTGTCTTCGGTCAAGTATTGATCACCGCAGTAACTGAGCACCCGGTCGCCGATGAATGACTGACCGACGCTGTGGGTAACTACCTGGCTCAAGTCCTGCTCCAGCACCACGCCTTCGCTGAACTGTTTTGCAATGTCCGGGCGAGCGAGGATCTCGTCGAAAGCGTCGAGGCTCTTGATCACTTCCTGTCCGCGGCCGGCGCACGCATGAATCGGTTTGAGACGGATCGGGCCGCTGTACAGCAGATGTTCGGCGGCGGGTCGTGCATCTTTCAGATCAAACACGCTGAGCCCGTCGAGCACGACATTGCGCGTGCGCTCGGAAAACAGCGGCGACCAGCCTTGCGGCGCGCGGGCCCGATGGCTGCGCAAACCGTGGCTGATGGCTTTGGTGCAGATGAAATCGTGCTCGACGAAACCGCCCCACAGATCGTCCGGGCCTTTGATACCCAGCTCATGGGCCTTGGCAGCGCCGACGATGGTTTGGGTCGGCAGCAGATACAGGTCGCGACCACGATGCTTTTGCGCGTCGTAGCTGCCACCGAATTTCAGCCCGAGAATCTGCGCCAGCCAGCGGGCCAGCGCCTTGTTGGTCTGCACTTCGTGTTGTGGTGCGTCGGGGCGTACGGAATGGGCGACCACTATTTTGTTGCGAGGTGTCGGGGTCATGCGTCCCCCTTCCAGCGGCAAGATGAATGTAGGTCAGAGGGTGCAGAGATCAGGCCAAACGGCTGCCGCGTGAAACCCCACGCAAATCAGTGAGTTAGCCTTTTCGTACTGGCACCCCGCCCGTTTCAATCTGCACGACCGGCGCCATGGCCCCGGCATTTTGCACGACCGTCAGACGCTATCTCGCCAGCGCCGTCGGCGGTGTCACGCCAAACCGCGCCCGATAATCGCTCGGCGCCAGCCCGGTGATTTTCTTGAAGATCGCGCGAAATGCACCCGGATCCTGATATCCCACCGTCCACGCGATATGGTCGATGGTGCCGTTGGTGAACTCGAGCATTTCCCGTGCCTTGCCGACCCGCAGGTGCTGACAGTACTCGGTGGGTTTCAGGCCGGTCGCGGCACGGAAACGACGCAGGAATGTGCGCTCCTCCAGCCCCGAGCGCTCAGCCATCGAGGCCAGCGAAACGTCAGTCGCACCGGTGCTTTGCAGCCAGTGCTGGACCTTGAGAATCGACGCATCGCCATGGCTGAGGATCGGCGCGAAATTGCTGCCGCAGGCACTGGCGCTGTCGCTGTGTTCCATCACCAGGAACCGCGCTGTGGCGCTGGCGATGCTCGGCCCGAGCAGACGATCGACCAGTCGCAGCCCCAGCTCCGACCAGGCCATCAGCCCGGCGGTGGTGATCAGGTCGCCGTCATCGACAATCGGTGTGTCGGCCTTGAGTTTGATGTCTGGATAACGCTCGGCAAACGCCTTGGCCGAGGTCCAGTGAGTGGTGGCGCTGCGACCGTTGAGCAGGCCGCTTTCGGCCAGCAGCCACGAGCCCACGCAGACGCCGCCCAGCGTCGCGCCACGGGCATGCTGATCGCGCAGCCATTGCAGCAATCCCGGCGATGTCTGCTCTGCACTGAACCCGGCGATCGAAGGTGGGATCAGCACCGCCAGCAAGCCTGTTTCGGCTGCAGGATGACTGTCGTAAACCCTGACCGGAGCCTGTTCGTTTTCGACCTGCCAGTGACTCACCCGCAGCCTTGGCAATTGCGCGGCCTGATGCTCGACCGCGATCCGGTCGGCCACGCCGAACAGGTCGGTCAAACCATGCACCGCCGCCAGTTGCGCACCGGGATAAATCAGCACGCCCAATTCGGCAACGGCCCTTTCAACACCCATTGTCAGTTTTCCCCTGTCTATTGTCGGTGCGGCCAATCCTCGAAGACGTAGCTGGCGCCGATACTGATTCCACACCCAACAAACACTTCGAGGACACACCCATGGCCAGGCAAGCACTCATCGTAGTCGATATCCAGAACGACTACTTCCCCCAAGGCAAGTGGCCGCTGGCTGGCGTCGACGCCGCTGCCGACAACGCCGCCCGACTGATCGCAGCGTTCCGTGAAGCGGGTGAGCCGGTGATCCATATCCGTCACGAATTCACCTCGGCGGATGCGCCGTTCTTCACCCCGGGCTCCGAGGGCGCCAAGTTGCATTCCAAGGTGCTCAACCGCGCCGACGAACCGGTGGTGCTCAAGCACTTCGTCAACTCGTTCCGCGAAACCGAACTGCAATCGATCCTTGATGAGCAAGACATCAAGGAACTGGTGGTGGTCGGCAGCATGAGCCACATGTGCATCGATGGCGTCACCCGTGCGGCGGCGGATCTGGGTTACACCGTCACGGTGATCCACGATGCCTGCGCCACCCGCGATCTGGAATTCAATGGCCTGACCGTGCCGGCGGCCTATGTACACGCAGCATTCATGTCATCGCTGGGTTTTGCCTACGCCAGCGTGGTCTCAGCAGACGAATTCCTCGCCGCCAGCCGTTAATTCTCGTGCGCGAACCTTCGCAATAGACACAGGCCCGCCATGTTGCGGGCCTTTTTTCGTGCACTGAAAAAATCTCACGCGTGAGCCATTGATGGCACTTTGAATTGGTTGTAGTGTGGCTCACGCGTGAGTTATTCATAACAGAGTCATCGCCATGAAAAGCAACTCCCCAGCAACAAAATCGGAGAGCCCGAAGGGAGTACGCTCGACAACGTCCGCGAAAAAACCATCGAGTTTCTATATGAAGCAGATGCGTGCGGGCCTGGCGGCCGCCGGTTATGTGAAACACGAAACTTGGGTGCTTCCGGAGAACCGAAGCTTGCTCAAGCAAATGGAGCAACAGCTACGCCAACCGATTCTGGCTGGCTCTTTCATGTCGGAGAATTACATGAGCGCAGGCAACAACTGGAACATCGATAGCCTCTACAACGCTTTCAAGGCACTGGACGAAGTGGCTTCGCAAGAAATCACCCTGTCCCTGATCCAGAGCGCCGAACCCAGCCTCAAGCTGGAAATGAACGAATTCGGCGGCCTGCCGATTCACATCGCCATCGCGGGTCAGCAGATCATCGTCGACACCGTGCTGGTGGACATCGATTCGATCACCGACGTGCGCGCCTTCAACGATGCGGTCCTGCGCAGCCGGGAAATGTTCCCGCTGTCGTCGATCGGCATCGAGACCATGCCCAACGGCCAGACTGTCTACAACATGTTCGGCGCGCTGAGTGCAGATTCGAGCCTGACCAACGTGGTCACCGAGGTGAAAACCCTGGTCGATAACGTGCAGCGCGCCAGCGAAGCCTTCGAACATTTCTTCAAGTAATCAACAGGGAAAGTCCAATGACTCAGTCCATCTGGAACAAGTTGTTCACCGCGCTGCGCGGCGGCGCAAATGAAGTCGGCGAAGCGATCGTCGATCAACAGGCCCTGCGCATCCTCGATCAGGAAATCCGTGACGCCGACAGCGCCCTGTCCAACGCCCGTCGCGAACTGGTCACCATCATGGCCAAGCACAAGCTGTCCGCCGACCGCGTGAGCGAGTACGACGCCAAGATCAAGGATCTGGAAGCCAAGGCAGTCTCTGCCCTGAACGCCGGCCGTGAAGACCTGGCGATGGAAGTGGCCGAGGCGATTTCGACCCTGACCAACGACCTGACCACCGAGAAGGCCCAGAGCGACGAGTTCGGCACCTACGCCGAAAACATGCGCAAGGACATCAACAAGGCCGAAGCGCGGATCAAGAGCCTGCGTCAGCAAGTGGACATGGCCAAGGCCCGTGAAAGCGTGCAGAAAGCGCAAGTCAGCGCCTCCATCGCCAGCGGCGGCGCCAACGGCAAGCTGGAAACCGCAGTCGGCACCCTGAACCGCTTGCAGGAGAAGCAAAAGCAACGCGCCGCCGAGCTGAACGCTCAGGACGAACTGGCCGATGCCACGACCGGCAACGACCTGGAACGCAAACTGCGCGACGCCGGCATCACGCCGAACGAGGGCAGCGCCAACGCGATCCTCGAGCGACTGAAGCAGAAGTCGGCCCAGTAAGGGCAGCCAGAGAAAAGAAGGGCACCGGGTGCCCTTCTTTTTCGCCTGCTCGTTTGTCACGAGGCCGGTACACTAGCGGCGTTTGCCAACGAACACCTCCACCCGCTTCAAGGAATGTACCCATGGGATGGTTAAAGAACTTGCTGGGGACCCCGGCTCCAACACCTGAAGCTGTCGGCGGCCCGCTTGGTCTGGCGCAGGGCAAGGGGATCCGGTTCGATTCGACACTCGGCCTGCTGCTCGATGGCAGCACCTCGGTACGGGTTCCCGATGCCCAGGCCATCTGGAGCGCCGGCTGGATCGACCTCGGCCAGTCGAACAAGCTGCATCGCTATTACCTGAACAACGAAGATTTCTGGCTGCAGGTCCACGTCACCGGCGACGATCAGATCGAATCGGTGACGCTGTTCAATTACGTCAGCTACGTCACGGTCAACAGTGACGCCGAGCTGCAGCGCCTGGCGGGCCCGAACAGCCTGATCGGCCTGCCGGCCTACACCCATGAGGGCGTGTCCTTCACCCGTGAATGGGGCACCGAACGCGGCCAGACCGAACTGGTCCCGCTCACCGAACAAGTGATCAATCCCGACGAGTCCTACACCATCGAACACCATTCGATGCTGTACGCCCGGGAAACCGGCCTGACCGACCGTCGTGAGCTGCTGCTGTTCTCCGTCGAACAGGACGAAGAAGGCACCGTCAGCCTGAGCACATCGCTGGGCATCTCGCTGTACACCACCGATCTGAGCACCATTTAAAAGGAAGTTCCCCATGCTGGAAGTGCTGTCCGTTTCCCTGAACAAGGCCGCGCTGGTCGGTTTCGCCGCCTACCTGATCGGCGCCGTGCTGCTGTTCATGCTGTTTCAGTTCGTCTACACCCGCATCACGCCGCACAAGGAATTCGAACTGATTCGCGGCGGCAACAACGCTGCCGCCATCGCCCTGTCGGGTGCGATCATCGGTTTCGCGATTCCGGCGAGCAACATCATCGCCCACTCGATCAACGTCCTCGATTTCGTGCTCTGGGCGGTGATCGCCGCTGCGGTGCAATTGCTGGCATTCCTGGCGACCGGCCTGGTGCTCAAAGGCACGTCCCAACGCATCGCCAATGGTGAAATCGCCGCCGGCATCTACGTCGCGGCGGTGGCGATCAGCGTCGGCATGCTCAACGCCGCGTGCATGACACCGTCCTACTGATCGGCAGGAAGCCTGAGATGAAACGAAGCAAGTACGTTCAACTGTCCCTGGCGGCCTCCGTGGCGCTGGCGATTTCCGGCGAAGTGACCGCCCAGGAACAACGCAACTTCCAGAGCGTGGAACAGTGCGTTGATGCCGAAGTGGCCGCCGATGCCTGCTCGAACGCCTACGTCGCGGCCCTGACCGAACACCGGCGCATCGCCCCGGCCTATGACGATAAAGCGCAGTGCGACGCAGACTTCGCTGCCGGCTGGTGTCAGAAAAATTCCGACGGCCGCTTTGTGCCGAAGCTGGGTGGCTTCAAGGTGCCACAGAACGTTGAGCCGGCGCAGAACCTCGATGCGATCGCCAATGCGCAGATGCCAGCGGGTGACCCGGCACCTGCCCAGACCACACAGAGCACTTCCCATGGTTCCAGTGGCGGTGGCGGTGGTAACGGCTGGCTCAGCGGATGGCTGATCGGTAATGCCATGAGCAACAATCGCGCAAGCGACACGCGGACGGTCTATCGCGATCGTGACACACGCCAGACGTACGACACTTCGACGCTGAACCGCCGGATCGAATCGGCTCCGACGACTCGAAACGATTCGGACTACACCAGCTCCCGAAGCAAATCGGTCAACGTGGCGTCTTCGACTTCCCGTGGCGGTTTCGGCAGCCAGTCCAGTGCACGCAGCGGTTGGGGCGGCTGGGGCAGTTCGAGCAGCTGATCATGAAGAAGATCCATTGCGCTGAGCGCCCCGACTGGAAACAGACCGCCGAAAGTCTCGGCTTCCTGTTTCACACCATCGACGACGAACCCTATTGGGACGAACGCGCGTACTACCAGTTCACGCTCGCGCAGATTGAAAACGATCTCGAGGATCCGACCACCGAACTGCACGAGATGTGCATGGATCTGGTCGACCGCGTCGTCCACAGCGAAGAGTTGCTCGATCGCCTGAGCATCCCCGCGTCGTACTACGACATGATCCGAACGTCCTGGCTGGAAGGTCATCCGCATCTGTACGGACGCATGGACTTCTCCTACAGCGGCAACGGCCCGGCAAAGTTGCTGGAGCTCAACTACGACACGCCCACCAGCCTGTACGAAGCAGCGGCGTTCCAGTGGGGCTGGCTGGAGCAATGCATCGAGCGCGGAATGCTGCCGCGCCATGCCGACCAGTTCAACAGCATCGACACCCGCCTGCACGAAGCCTTTGCCCAGCTGAAGCTCAAGCGCCCGTTCTACTTTGCCTCGATGAAAGGCTCGGTCGAGGACAAGGGCACCACGGACTACCTGCGACTGATCGCGGAAAAGGTCGGCATCGAATCACGGCACATCGATATCGAAGATATCGGCCTGACTCCCGAGGGACGTTTTGTCGATCTTGAAGATCGCTGGATCCCGCACCTGTTCAAGCTGCACGCCTGGGAGTTCATTTTCCATGAGCCGTTCGGCGCAGCCATCGCCGAATGCGACACGCAGTTTTTCGAACCGGCCTGGAAATCCATTCTCTCCAACAAGGGCGCCCTGCCCCTGCTCTGGGAGCTGCACAAGGGCCATCCGAACCTGCTGGCGGCGCATCTTGACCCGAATCCGGGCAGCGCGGTGCCCAAGGGCTGGGTACGCAAACCGTACTTTTCCCGTGAAGGCGCCAACATCGAGCTGCAAACCGCCGACGGTCTGGTCGTCAAAGAGGACGGCCCCTACACGGACGCGCCCTTCATCCTGCAGGAATTTGCGCCGCTGCCCAAGTTCGATGACAGCTACACGCTGATCGGCTCCTGGGTGATTGGTGATCGGGCCGCAGGAATAGGCGTGCGCGAAGACAACAGTCTGATCACCAAGGATTCGAGCCGGTTTTTACCGCATCTGATTCTTGACTGATTCGAGGCTGGCAATAAAAAACCCGTAGCGTTTGCGCGCTACGGGTTTTTCGTTTCCGGCATCGGTTACGACAATTCGGTCGTACGCACCGGTACCTCGGACGCTCGCTTTTCCTTGACCGGCTCGACGGTGCTGACCCCGACCATTCTCCGGCGTGCGATTTCCGCACCGCGACGACGCAATGGGGTTTCGACAAAACGATAGTTCAACTCGCTGCACACCAGCATGATTGTAAACGAGGTCAGCAACATCGGCACGGTGAACTCCGCACCCAACGCGACACCCCGTTCGCTGGCCACCCGGCTCCAGATCTCGGTGCTCAGGTGGTAGGCGAACATATGCACAACGTACAAGGCATACGAGCGCGACCCCAGCCATTGCCCGAGCCCACTCAAAATCGCCGGGCAGTAGATGTAGCCCTTCTGGTAGCTGGAAAGCCAGACGAGAATCAACGCATTGATTGCGATCAGCCCCACCGCGATCGGCATGGCGACCATCTGACCGGCAATGGCACCGAGCATGTAAAGCAGGAACAGCGTGAGCGCCAGCCGCTTGAACAAGCTGGCCCCCAATGCCGTGGGTTCAATGTCCTTGTACAGCGATGTGCGCGTGAACAGGCACAGCAAAATGCCCCACATCATCGCATCCAGACGGAACGAGAACAGCATGCCGGCCAATGGCCCGCCAAACGCATAGCGATTGAAGGGGAATTGCACGGCAATCAACGCGATCAAGGTGATCACCCGCCAGCGCGTGGAGGTGATCAGCAGCAGGAACAGCGGGAAAATGAAGTAAAACTGCTCCTCCAGCGCCAGGCTCCAGTACACCGAGTTCGGCCCCAGCAGTACACCGTACTGGTTCGCCAGATTCCCCGTGAACGTCGCGACGGCGGTGAAGCTGCGCAGATTCTCGAACCACGACTGGAAGGCATTCGACTGGTTGAAAAAGATCGAAAACGCCAACGGGATCAGTACCCACAGCCACGCCGTGGGCAGCAGACGATAGGCGCGACGAATCCAGAATGAAGTGGCGGCGAGGCCGAACCGGTTTTGCTCGCGGTTCTTGTCGAAATAGTCGAGATAGGCCTTGCTGACGACAAAACCTGAAATACAGAAAAACAGATCCACCCCCGACCAAGGGGAATAGACGTTGAACAGCTTTTCCATGAACTCGGCATGGAACGGCAGCAACAGCGAGCTGTGAGCAAACACCGTCATCAGGATAGCCACGCCGCGCAGGTACTCGATTTCCTTGTTCTTGCTACTGCTCATTGTTTTCTCTTGTTCTTGTGGTGGAACTGACGCCCGACGCCGGGGAGCCCGCTCTTGCAAAATGGACGGGCTCGAAAGCGCCGACCGATCATGGATTGGCTTGCCGCGGCCTTCAAGACTCTACGCGAAACTTTATTGCCCTGATCGCCGGGACCGATCAGTCAGTTCACGATCATCCAAAAGATGTTTACGACGCCAGAAACGACGAAGCCCCCGCAATGCGGGGGCTTCGAATGCAAACCGGAAAGGGTTCGGGCGCTTCAATCAGAACGGGATATCGTCATCGAAGCTGTCGAAATCCGGAGCTGGTTGCGGTGCGGCCTGCTGTGGAGCCGGGGCCGGACGCTGCTGAGGTGCCGACTGCTGCGGACGCGGAGCCTGTTGGCGTGGCGCCTGCTGCTGATAGTTGTTGCCACCGCCTTGTTGGTCGCCCTGTTGTGGACGGCCGCCCAGCAGTTGCATGGTGCCTTGCATGTCGACCACGATTTCGGTGGTGTAACGCTTGATACCGTCTTTTTCCCACTCACGGGTCTGCAGCTTGCCTTCGATGTACACCTGCGAACCCTTGCGCAGGTATTCGCCGGCGATTTCGGCAACCTTGCCGAACATCGATACACGGTGCCACTCGGTCTTCTCGACCTTCTGACCGGTCTGCTTGTCGGTCCACTGCTCGCTGGTCGCCAGACTCAGGTTGGTCACGGCGTTACCGTTGGGCAGGTAGCGTACTTCGGGATCCTGGCCGCAAGTACCGACCAGAATGACTTTGTTAACCCCACGGGCCATAACGTTCTCCTAGGCTTCGCACGCAGTCTGCGCCGGGTTGTTCACCAGGCGCTCAAGAGTGGTGCGATCCATTAATTCGGTGTCCAGTTTGATGTAGATCGCCGCTTCATCAGCGACTATGACTGCATCAGTTACCCCTACGAGGGCCTTGAGGCGCTCGACCAGACCCGCTTCGCGGATCGCTTCGGGCGACAACGGCAGGCGCAGGCTCGTCACGTAGGGAGGTTCGCGCATGGTAACAGCAAAGGCCAGCCAAAGTGCAGCCAGCCCGGCACATCCGAGGAACACAACCGACAGACCGCCATGCTGGAACATCCAGCCGCCGAGAATCCCGCCGAGTGCAGAACCGAGGAACTGGCTGGTGGAGTACACGCCCATGGCCGTGCCTTTGCCACCTGCCGGTGAAACCTTGCTGATCAGCGACGGCAGCGAAGCTTCCAGCAGATTGAACGCGGTGAAGAACACCACCGTCCCGATCACCAGAGCCCGCAGGCTGTCACCGAACTGCCAGAAGAATAGCTCAGTGAACATCAGCGTCATCACGGCGCCGAGCAAAACTCGTTTCATTTTGCGTTTCTTCTCGCCGTAGATGATGAACGGGATCATGGCGAAGAACGAGATCAGCAAGGCTGTGAGGTAGACCCACCAGTGCTGTTCCTTGGGCAGACCGGCCTTTTCGACCAGCGCCAGGGGCAGCGCGACGAAGCTCGACATCAACATCGCATGTAACACAAAAATGCCCAGGTCCAGCCGCAGCAGGTCCGGGTGTTTGAGCGTCGGCATCAACGCCTGACGCGCCACGCCGGACTCACGATGACTCAGCGGCCCGGTGGACTTCGGCACCATGAACATCACGATCACGATGCCGACCAGTGCCATCCCGCCAGTGGCGAGGAACAGGCCGGACAGACCGAATGCGCGGGTCAGCAGCGGACCGACCACCATGGCCACGGCGAACGACAGGCCGATGGTCATGCCGATCATGGCCATCGCTTTGGTGCGGTGCTGTTCGCGAGTCAGATCGGACAGCAACGCCATGACCGCCGCTGAAATCGCGCCGGCACCCTGCAGGACCCGGCCGGCAATCACGCCCCAGATCGAGTCGGCCTGGGCCGCCAGCACACTGCCGAGGGCGAAGACGATCAACCCCAGGTAAATCACCGGACGACGGCCTATGCGGTCGGAAATGATCCCGAACGGAATCTGGAAAATCGCCTGGGTCAAGCCGTAAGCGCCAATCGCCAGCCCGATGAGGGCCGGGGTCGCTCCCGCCAGATCCATGCCATAGGTTGCCAGTACCGGCAGCACCATGAACATGCCAAGCATACGGAAGGCGAACACCAGGGCCAGACCGCTCGCCGCGCGGGTCTCGCTGCCACTCATGCGTTCGCTGTGGGGATCGTGCATGGAAAAACCTCGTGTGAACCGGCGGCGATTCTACCAGTCCCATCGAAAGACGGGGTATATCGCGACGCTTTGCCACGTACAGATGAAACTCTCTTCATGTAAGGCAGAAATCCCTTCATTTGATAGTGTGCATCCATCCAGTATTTGGCCGTATACTCCTGTGTTTTCGACGCCCGCCGAGCGAGGCCACTTTGGACAAGATCCTGATACGTGGGGCCCGTACCCACAACCTGAAGAACATCGACCTGACCCTGCCACGGGACAAACTGATCGTCATCACCGGCCTGTCCGGATCCGGCAAGTCGTCCCTGGCCTTCGACACGCTGTACGCCGAAGGTCAGCGCCGCTATGTCGAATCCCTGTCGGCCTATGCCCGGCAGTTCCTGTCGATGATGGAAAAACCCGACGTCGACACCATCGAAGGTCTGTCGCCGGCGATCTCCATCGAACAGAAGTCGACCTCGCACAACCCGCGCTCCACGGTCGGCACCATCACCGAAATCTACGACTACCTGCGTCTGCTCTATGCACGCGTCGGTACGCCGCGCTGCCCGGATCACGACATCCCGCTGGAAGCCCAGACCGTCAGCCAGATGGTCGACCTGGTGCTGGCTCAGCCGGAAGGCAGCAAACTGATGCTGCTGGCCCCGGTGATCCGTGAGCGCAAGGGCGAGCACCTTTCGGTATTCGAAGAACTGCGTGCCCAGGGTTTCGTCCGGGCCCGGGTCAACGGTCGGCTCTGCGAGCTGGACGAGCTGCCAAAACTGGATAAGCAGAAGAAGCACACGATCGAAGTCGTGGTTGACCGCTTCAAGGTGCGCGCCGACCTGCAACAGCGTCTGGCCGAGTCCTTTGAGACCGCGCTGAAGCTGGCGGACGGCATCGCCCTGGTAGCGCCGATGGACGACGAGCCGGGCGAAGAGATGATCTTCTCCGCGCGCTTCGCCTGCCCGATCTGCGGCCATGCGATCAGCGAACTGGAACCCAAGCTGTTTTCCTTCAACAACCCGGCCGGCGCCTGCCCGACCTGTGACGGTCTGGGCGTGAAGCAGTTCTTCGACATCAAGCGTCTGGTCAACGGTGAACTCACGCTGGCCGAGGGCGCGATTCGCGGCTGGGACCGGCGCAACGTCTATTACTTCCAGATGCTCGGCTCGCTGGCTGCGCATTACGGCTTCAGCCTGGAGCAACCGTTCAACGAACTGCCGGCCGATCAGCAGAAGTTCATCCTGCACGGCAGTGGCTCGCAGAACGTCGATTTCAAATACCTCAACGACCGGGGCGACATCGTCAAACGCTCGCACCCGTTCGAAGGCATCGTGCCGAACCTGGAGCGTCGTTACCGCGAAACCGAATCGGCCAGCGTGCGTGAAGAACTGGCGAAGTTCCTCAGCACCCAGTCCTGCCCGGACTGCCGTGGTACCCGCCTGCGCCGCGAAGCGCGGCATGTGTGGGTGGGCGAGAAAACCTTGCCGGCGGTGACCAACCTGCCGATCGGCGATGCCTGCGACTACTTCGGCGAGCTGAAGATGACTGGCCGGCGCGGTGAGATCGCCGACAAGATCCTCAAGGAGATCCGCGAGCGTCTGCAGTTCCTGGTCAACGTGGGGCTGGATTATCTGTCGCTGGATCGCAGTGCCGACACATTGTCCGGCGGCGAAGCCCAGCGGATCCGTCTGGCCAGCCAGATCGGCGCCGGCCTGGTCGGTGTCCTGTACATTCTCGACGAACCATCCATCGGCCTGCACCAGCGCGACAACGATCGCCTGCTCGGCACCCTCAAGCACCTGCGCGACATCGGCAACACCGTGATCGTGGTCGAGCACGACGAAGACGCGATCCGGCTGGCCGACTATGTGGTCGATATCGGCCCGGGCGCCGGCGTTCATGGCGGGCAGATCGTCGCCGAAGGCACGCCGGCCGAAGTCATGGCACACCCGGACTCGCTGACCGGTAAATACCTGTCGGGCCGGGTCAAGATCGAAGTGCCGGCCAAGCGCACGCCGCGCAACAAGAAACAGGTGCTGTCGCTCAAGGGCGCACGCGGCAACAACCTGCGCAACGTGGACCTGGAGATCCCGATCGGCCTGCTGACGTGCGTGACTGGCGTCTCCGGATCGGGCAAGTCGACGCTGATCAACAACACACTGTTCCCGCTGAGCGCCACGGCACTCAATGGCGCAACCACTTTGGAAGCGGCAGCCCACGACAGCATCAAGGGCCTGGAGCATCTGGACAAGGTCGTGGATATCGACCAAAGCCCTATCGGTCGTACACCGCGCTCCAACCCGGCGACCTATACCGGGCTGTTCACGCCGATTCGCGAACTGTTCGCCGGCGTGCCCGAGTCCCGCTCCCGTGGTTATGGCCCGGGGCGCTTCTCGTTCAACGTCAAGGGTGGTCGCTGCGAGGCTTGCCAGGGCGACGGCCTGATCAAGGTGGAAATGCACTTTCTGCCGGACATCTACGTACCGTGCGACGTGTGCAAGAGCAAACGCTACAACCGCGAAACCCTCGAGATCAAATACAAGGGCAAGAGCATCCACGAAACCCTCGAGATGACCATCGAGGAAGCACGGGAGTTCTTCGACGCGGTGCCGGCGCTCGCGCGCAAGCTGCAAACACTGATGGATGTGGGTCTGTCGTACATCAAGCTCGGGCAGTCGGCGACCACGCTGTCCGGCGGTGAAGCGCAGCGGGTTAAGCTGTCTCGCGAGCTGTCCAAGCGCGACACCGGCAAGACCCTGTACATCCTCGATGAGCCGACTACCGGCCTGCACTTCGCGGATATCCAGCAACTGCTCGACGTGCTGCATCGCCTGCGCGACCACGGCAACACCGTGGTGGTGATCGAGCACAACCTCGACGTGATCAAGACGGCCGACTGGCTGGTGGATCTCGGCCCCGAAGGGGGTTCGAAAGGTGGACAGATCATCGCCACCGGCACACCGGAGGAAGTGGCCGAGATGAAGCAATCTCACACTGGCCATTACCTCAAGCCGCTGCTGATCCGCGATCGAGCCTGATTGCCAGGCATGAAAAAGCCCCTGTCACTTCACCAGTGACAGGGGCTTTTTTGTATCGGTTGCAATCAGGATGTATGGGACTGCAGGTAGTTCTGAATGCCGATCAGCTTGATCAGGCCCAACTGCTTTTCTAGCCAGTAGGTGTGATCTTCTTCAGTGTCGTGCAGCTGAAGCTTGAGGATATCGCGGCTTACGTAGTCGCCATTCTTTTCGCACAGCTCAATGCCTTTGCACAGCGCGGCACGCACCTTGTACTCAAGGCGCAGATCCGCTTCGAGCATGGTCTCCACCGTGGTGCCGACGTCCAGATCATCAGGACGCATGCGCGGTGTACCTTCCAGCATCAGAATGCGGCGCATCAAAGCGTCAGCATGACCGGCTTCTTCTTCCATCTCGTGGTTGATTCGTTCGTAGAGCTTGGTGAATCCCCAGTCCTCATACATCCGCGAGTGAACGAAATATTGGTCACGCGCGGCCAGTTCGCCGGTCAGCAACGTGTTGAGGTAATCGATAACGTCTGGGTGGCCTTGCATCGCCCTACATCTCCCTTCTTGAAAGTCTGTAGTTTGAACCAACCTGACTGCGAGGTCACTCACTTCGCGCAATAAAAGCGAAGATATTCTGAGAAAAGCAGGTTAAATAACGCAAAAACCGCCATAATGAGGGCGGTTCTGCTTCTCGTTTAGACTTCGTTAAGCTGTACGTTGAGCAGCTTTGCGATTGCTTCTCCATACGCCGGGTCGGCCTTGTAGAAATGCTGCAACTGGCGGTCGACGACATCACTCGAAACACCCGCCATCGCACCGGCAATGTTGCTGACCAGTAGCGCTTTCTGTTCGTCGCTCATCAAACGGAACAGCGCACCGGCATGGCTGTAGTAGTCGGTGTCTTCGCGGTGATCGTAGCGATCAGCCGCGCCACTCAAGGCCAGCGCAGGCTCAGCGTAATGCGGCGCCTGCTTTGGCGACTCTACGTAACTGTTCGGCTCGTAGTTAGGCGTCGCACCACCGTTGCTGCCAAAAGCCATCGAACCATCACGCTGGTAGGTATTCACTGGACTGCGTGGGGCGTTCACTGGCAGTTGCTGGTGATTGGTGCCTACGCGATAGCGATGCGCATCGGCGTAGGCAAACACGCGACCTTGCAGCATGCGATCCGGCGAAAGACCAACACCCGGGACCATGTTGCTCGGGCCGAATGCAGCTTGCTCGACTTCGGCGAAGTAGTTCAGCGGGTTGCGATTCAACTCCAGCTCACCGACTTCGATCAAAGGGAACTCCTTCTGCGACCAGGTCTTGGTCACGTCGAACGGGTTCTCGTAATGTGCTGCGGCCTGGGCTTCGGTCATGATCTGGATGCACACGCTCCATTTCGGGAAGTCGCCGCGCTCAATGGCCTCGAACAGATCACGTTGCGCGTAATCAGGATCGGTACCCGCCAGGCGTGCCGCATCTGCCGGCGCAAGGTTCTTGATCCCTTGCTTGGTTTTGTAGTGCCACTTCACCCAATGACGCTCGCCTTGCTCACTGATCAAGCTGTACGTGTGGCTGCCGAAGCCGTGCATGTGGCGGTAGCCGTCAGGAATACCCCGGTCAGAAAACAGAATGGTGACCTGGTGCAGTGCCTCAGGCGAGTGCGACCAGAAATCCCACATCATCTGCGCACTTTTCAGGTTGCTTTGCGGCAGGCGTTTCTGGGTATGGATAAAGTCAGGGAATTTCAGCGGATCGCGAATGAAGAACACTGGCGTATTGTTGCCGACGATGTCCCAGTTGCCTTCTTCGGTGTAGAACTTCAGGGCAAAGCCACGAGGATCGCGCTCGGTGTCAGCCGAGCCACGCTCACCACCCACCGTGGAAAAACGCAGAAAGGTTGGTGTCTGCTTGCCTACCGCAGAGAACAGCTTGGCGCTGGTGTACTGCGTGATATCGCGAGTGACGGTGAAAGTACCGTAGGCGCCCGAGCCCTTGGCGTGCACGCGGCGCTCAGGAATATTTTCACGGTTGAAATGGGCAAGCTTCTCGATCAAGTGAAAGTCATCGAGCAGCAACGGACCACGCGGCCCGGCAGAGCGGGAGTTCTGGTTATCGGCGACTGGCGCGCCGCTGGCAGTCGTAAGCGTCTTGTTCTGGCTCATGCGATCTTCTTCCTCTGTCAGTCTTGAACTGCCGGCTAATCGGCTTGTTGGGGAGTATCGATCATCAACATGACAGCCACAAATTCATTAACTCATGGTCATCAATAGAAAAAAGCTAACGATAAATCCCCACACATAGTGCAGACACAAACAGGGTAGAAGCTTGTACGAACCGCGCATTTCTTGCGGGCACAAAAAACCGGGCACTAGGCCCGGTTTTTTGTTTCAGACTGACGTCTTACTCAGCGGATACAGCTTCACCGCCGACAGCACGATCAACCAGTTCGACGTACGCCATAGGCGCGTTGTCGCCAGCGCGGAAACCGCACTTGAGGATGCGCAGGTAGCCACCCTCACGGGTAGCGTAACGCTTGCCCAGGTCGTTGAAGAGCTTACCAACGATAGCTTTCGAACGAGTACGGTCGAAAGCCAGACGACGGTTAGCAACGCTGTCTGTCTTGGCCAGAGTGATCAGCGGCTCGGCAACGCGGCGCAGTTCTTTGGCTTTTGGCAGAGTAGTTTTGATCAGCTCGTGCTCGAACAGCGACACTGCCATGTTTTGGAACATGGCCTTGCGGTGCGAGCTGGTGCGGCTCAGGTGGCGACCACTTTTACGATGACGCATGGTTCATTCCTTACCAAACACTACGTTCGGTGATTACGACGATCAGGCAGTCGCCTTGTCGTCCTTCTTAAGACTTGCAGGCGGCCAGTTGTCGAGGCGCATGCCGAGGGACAGACCGCGGGAGGCCAGAACGTCCTTGATTTCAGTCAAGGATTTCTTGCCCAGGTTCGGAGTCTTCAACAGCTCTACTTCGGTGCGCTGGATCAGGTCACCGATGTAATAGATGTTTTCCGCCTTAAGGCAGTTAGCCGAACGTACAGTCAGTTCCAGATCGTCAACCGGGCGAAGCAGGATCGGATCGATCTCGTCTTCCTGCTCGACAACCACTGGCTCACTGTCACCTTTGAGGTCGACGAACGCAGCCAACTGCTGTTGCAGGATGGTTGCAGCACGACGGATAGCCTCTTCAGGATCCAGAGTACCGTTGGTTTCCAGATCAATAACCAGCTTGTCCAGGTTGGTACGCTGTTCGACACGGGCGTTTTCCACCACGTATGCGATACGGCGAACCGGGCTGAACGAAGAGTCAAGCTGCAAGCGACCGATGCTGCGGCTTTCGTCTTCATCGCTCTGACGCGAGTCTGCTGGTTCATAACCACGACCACGAGCTACGGTGAGCTTCATGTTCAGGGCGCCGTTAGACGCCAGGTTAGCGATTACGTGATCGGGATTAACGATCTCGACATCATGATCCAGCTGAATATCGGCAGCGGTAACCACCCCCGAACCCTTCTTCGACAAGGTCAGCGTAACTTCGTCACGGCCGTGCAGCTTGATAGCCAGACCTTTAAGGTTCAACAGGATTTCAATTACGTCTTCCTGTACACCTTCGATGGCGCTGTACTCGTGGAGCACACCGTCAATCTCGGCCTCGACTACTGCGCAGCCGGGCATTGAGGACAACAGGATGCGGCGCAGCGCGTTGCCCAGGGTGTGGCCGAAACCACGCTCGAGAGGCTCGAGAGTGATCTTGGCGCGGGTTGGACTGACAACCTGCACATCAATATGGCGGGGTGTCAGGAACTCATTTACCGAAATCTGCATGGATGCACCTATTTTCTAGCCCTTACTTGGAGTAGAGCTCGACAATCAGGCTTTCGTTGATGTCGGCGGACAGATCACTGCGAGCAGGAACGTTCTTGAAAACGCCCGACTTCTTCTCAGTGTCTACTTCTACCCACTCTACGCGGCCACGTTGAGCACACAGATCGAGAGCTTGGACAATGCGAAGTTGATTTTTTGCTTTCTCGCGAACAGCGACCACGTCACCAGCACGAACCTGGTACGAAGGAACGTTTACGGTCTGACCGTTAACGCTGATCGACTTGTGCGATACCAGCTGACGGGATTCGGCACGAGTCGAACCAAAGCCCATACGGTATACGACGTTGTCCAGACGGCATTCGAGCAGTTGCAGCAGGTTTTCACCGGTTGCACCTTTCTTGCCAGCAGCTTCTTTGTAGTAGCCGCTGAATTGACGCTCGAGAACGCCGTAGATACGACGGACCTTCTGCTTTTCACGCAGTTGGGTGCCGTAGTCGGACTGGCGACCGCGGCGTTGGCCGTGGATACCAGGTGCTGCTTCAATGTTGCACTTCGATTCGATCGCGCGCACGCCGCTCTTCAGGAAGAGATCGGTGCCTTCGCGACGAGCGAGTTTGCATTTTGGACCAATGTAACGAGCCATTCTTTACAATCTCCTGGATTACACGCGGCGCTTCTTCGGCGGACGGCACCCGTTGTGCGGGATTGGCGTCACGTCGGTGATGCTGGCGATCTTGTAGCCACAGCCGTTCAAAGCGCGGACTGCGGATTCACGACCTGGACCTGGACCCTTGACGTTCACGTCGAGGTTTTTCAGGCCGTATTCCAGCGCAGCTTGACCAGCACGCTCAGCAGCTACTTGAGCAGCGAACGGGGTGGACTTGCGGGAACCGCGGAAACCCGAACCACCGGAGGTAGCCCAGGAAAGAGCGTTACCTTGACGGTCGGTAATGGTCACGATGGTGTTGTTAAAAGAAGCATGGATGTGGGCGATGCCATCAACCACTGTCTTTTTAACTTTTTTACGAGGACGAGCAGCAGGTTTTGCCATGATTAAATTCCTGTCGATTCGCTGGGGCGATTACTTGCGGATCGGCTTACGCGGACCTTTACGGGTACGCGCGTTGGTCTTGGTACGCTGACCGCGTACTGGCAGACCACGACGATGACGCAGACCGCGATAGCAACCGAGGTCCATCAAGCGCTTGATTTTCATGTTGATTTCGCGACGCAGGTCACCTTCAGTGGTGAACTTCGCCACTTCGCCACGCAGCTGTTCAATCTGCTCGTCGCTCAGATCCTTGATCTTTGCGGCTGGGTTTACCCCAGTCTCTGCACAAATCTTCTGTGCAGTAGTGCGACCAACACCATAGATGTAGGTCAGCGAGATAACAGTATGCTTGTTATCTGGAATGTTAACGCCTGCAATACGGGCCATTCAGTGGGACTCCAATTGACAGCTACCTACGCCCCGGAAGCCAAGAAATAGGGCGCGAGATAATATCGCTGTAATAACAAATAATCAACCCGGCAGCGCACTAGCTGCCGGGCTTGAAGCACAATCACACTCAGCCTTGGCGCTGTTTGTGACGCGGTTCCGCGCTGCAAATTACTCGAACAACACCTTCGCGGCGAATAATCTTGCAGTTACGGCACAGCTTTTTCACCGATGCACGAACTTTCATCACCAACTCCTCGAACCTTATGGGTACTCAGCGCAACATGCCGCTGCCGTAACCCTTCAGGTTGGCTTTCTTCATCAGGGATTCGTACTGGTGCGAAACGAGGTGCGATTGTACTTGGGACATGAAGTCCATCACAACCACGACCACGATCAGCAACGAGGTCCCGCCAAGGTAGAACGGAACGTTTGCTGCAACCACCAGGAACTGGGGCAACAGGCACACGGCCGTCATGTAAAGAGCACCGAACATGGTCAAGCGAGTCAGAACGCCATCAATGTAGCGCGCGGACTGCTCACCTGGACGGATGCCCGGAATAAAGGCACCGGACTTCTTCAGGTTTTCCGCTACGTCTTTCGGATTGAACATCAACGCCGTATAGAAGAAGCAGAAGAAAATAATCCCTGCACTAAACAGCAGAATATTCAACGGCTGACCAGGAGCGATCGACTGCGAGATGTCCTGCAACCAGCCCATACCTTCAGACTGACCGAACCAGGCACCCAGCGAAGCCGGGAACAGCAAAATGCTGCTCGCGAAAATAGCCGGAATAACACCGGCCATGTTCACCTTCAGCGGCAAGTGGCTAGTCTGCGCAGCGAAAACCTTGCGGCCTTGCTGACGCTTGGCGTAGTGAACGGCGATACGACGCTGACCACGCTCAATGAACACCACGAAACCGATAATCGCTACTGCCAGCAAACCGATGGCAACCAAGGCGAAGATGTTGATATCACCCTGACGCGCAGACTCGAAAGACTGCCCGATTGCTCTCGGAAGACCGGCGACGATACCCGAAAAAATCAACATCGAGATACCGTTGCCTACACCACGCTCAGTAATCTGCTCACCCAGCCACATCATGAACATCGCACCAGCCACAAAAGTGGATACCGCGACGAAATGGAAGCCAAAGTCACCAGTGAACGCAACGCCCTGCCCCGCCAGACCAATGGACATGCCAATGGCCTGGACGAGAGCGAGGACGACGGTGCCGTAGCGGGTGTACTGGCTGATCTTGCGACGGCCAGCTTCACCTTCCTTCTTCAACTGCTCCAGCTGCGGGCTGACGGCTGTCATCAGTTGCATGATGATCGATGCCGAAATGTACGGCATGATCCCCAGTGCAAAAATGCTCATCCGCTCCAGCGCGCCGCCGGAAAACATGTTGAACAAGCTAAGAATGGTCCCCTCATTCTGTCGAAACAGGTCCGCGAGTCGGTCCGGGTTGATACCTGGAACCGGGATGTGTGCGCCTATTCGGTAGACGATAATCGCCAGGAACAGAAAACGCAGACGAGCCCAGAGTTCAGACATACCGCCTTTGCCGAGCGCAGAGAGAGCACCTTGCTTAGCCATTTATTCCTCGAACTTGCCGCCAGCTGCTTCGATAGCCGCACGCGCACCTTTGGTGGCGCCGATTCCCTTGCCGATAGTGACAGCGCGAGTCACTTCACCGGACAGCATGATTTTCACACGCTGTACGTTGACGTTGATCACGTTGGCATCTTTCAGGGACTGCACGGTGACGATGTCGCCTTCCACTTTAGCCAGCTCGGACAGACGCACTTCTGCGCGGTCCATGGCCTTCAGGGAAACGAAACCGAACTTCGGCAGGCGACGATGCAGCGGCTGTTGACCGCCTTCAAAGCCTGGAGCAATAGTGCCACCGGAGCGGGAGGTCTGACCTTTGTGACCACGGCCACCAGTCTTACCCAAACCACTACCGATACCACGGCCCGGACGATGCTTTTCGCGACGGGAACCCGGCGCTGGACTCAGATCATTGAGTTTCATCGATTAACCCTCGACACGCAGCATGTAGTAAGCCTTGTTGATCATCCCGCGATTCTCGGGAGTATCCTGGACTTCTACAGTGTGACCGATGCGACGCAGACCCAGACCCTTAACGCACAGTTTGTGGTTAGGGATGCGGCCGGTCATGCTTTTGATCAGCGTAACTTTAACGGTAGCCATGATTACTTGATCTCCTCAACACGCAGGCCACGCTTGGCTGCGATGGACTCAGGAGACTGCATAGCCTTCAGACCCTTGAAAGTGGCGTGAACCACGTTTACAGGGTTAGTCGAGCCGTAGCACTTGGCCAGAACGTTCTGAACGCCAGCAACTTCGAGGACAGCACGCATAGCGCCGCCAGCGATGATACCGGTACCTTCAGAAGCAGGCTGCATGTACACCTTCGAAGCGCCGTGAGCGGACTTCATTGCGTACTGCAGAGTGGTGCCGTTCAGATCAACCTGGATCATGTTGCGGCGAGCAGCTTCCATTGCCTTCTGGATCGCAGCAGGCACTTCACGCGACTTGCCACGGCCGAAGCCAACACGCCCTTTACCATCACCAACCACGGTCAACGCGGTGAAAGTGAAGATACGGCCGCCTTTAACGGTTTTGGCTACGCGGTTAACTTGAACCAGCTTCTCAATGTAGCCTTCGTCGCGCTTTTGGTCGTTATTTGACATAACTTAGAACTCCAGCCCAGCTTCACGAGCAGCATCAGCCAGCGCTTTAACGCGGCCGTGGTACTTGAAGCCAGAGCGGTCGAAAGCCACCTGCGAGACGCCAGCGGCCTTAGCACGCGTAGCGACCAGCTGGCCAACCTTAGTGGCCGCGTCGATGTTGCCAGTGGCGCCATCACGCAGTTCTTTATCCAAAGTCGAGGCGCTTGCCAGGACTTTGTTGCCGTCGGCCGAAATGACCTGGGCGTAGATGTGCTGCGACGAGCGGAACACGCAGAGACGCACGACTTCGAGTTCGTGCATTTTCAGGCGTGCTTTGCGAGCGCGACGCAGTCGAGTAACTTTTTTGTCGGTCATTTGCTATGCCCTACTTCTTCTTGGCTTCTTTACGACGGACGACTTCGTCCGCGTAGCGCACACCTTTGCCTTTGTACGGCTCTGGTGGACGGAAGTCGCGGATCTCGGCGGCCACTTGACCTACCAGCTGCTTGTCGATGCCCTTGATCAGGATATCGGTCTGGCTAGGGGTCTCAGCGGTGATGCCTTCCGGCAGTTCATAATCCACTGGGTGCGAGAAGCCAAGAGCCAGGTTCAGCACTGTGCCTTTTGCTTGCGCTTTGTAACCAACACCGACCAGCTGGAGCTTGCGCTCGAAGCCTTGGCTTACGCCCTGGACCATGTTGTTAACCAACGCACGAGTGGTACCGGCCATTGCGCGAGTTTGTTGATCGCCATTGCGAGCAGCAAAACGCAGCTCACCGGCTTCTTCAACGATCTCAACGGACGAATGGACGTTCAGTTCGAGAGTGCCCTTGGCACCCTTCACCGAAAGCTGTTGGCCTGCGAATTTGACTTCGACACCGGCTGGCAGCTTAACGGGGTTCTTAGCGACGCGAGACATGCTTATCCCCCCTTAGAACACAGTGCAAAGAACTTCGCCGCCGACACCGGCAGCGCGCGCAGCACGATCAGTCATCACACCTTTGTTGGTGGAGACGATAGACACACCGAGACCGCCACGTACTTTTGGCAGATCTTCGACGGACTTGTACTGACGCAGGCCTGGACGGCTAACGCGCTTGACTTCTTCGATGACCGGACGGCCTTCGAAATATTTCAGCTCGATAGACAGCAGTGGTTTTGTTTCGCTGCTGATCTGATAACCCGCGATGTAACCTTCGTCCTTCAGGACTTTAGCTACAGCCACCTTCAACGTGGAAGAAGGCATGCTTACGACGGACTTTTCAGCCATCTGGGCATTACGGATTCGAGTTAGCATGTCCGCTAACGGGTCCTGCATACTCATGGGCTAGACGCTCCTAATACAGAAAAATTAGCCTTGCGGCTACTACTTGTCGCCGAGAAATTCCGGGCATAAAAAACACGGGCTCAGGCGAGCCGGTCATTCTAGACATACCCCAGAAATGAATCAAGCCCCAAAAGGGGCTTGATTCATGTTCAAGGCCACCGATGGTCAGGTTCTTGCGAACCCGACCATCGAGACTTTGACAGCAATTACCAGCTGGCTTTAACCAGACCTGGAACGTCACCACGCATTGCAGCTTCACGCAGCTTGTTACGGCCCAGGCCGAACTTGCGGTAAACGCCGTGCGGACGACCAGTCAGGCGGCAGCGGTTACGCATGCGCGAAGCGCTTGCATCACGTGGCTGCTTCTGCAGAGCTACGGTAGCTTCCCAACGCGCTTCTGGACTTGCGTTCAGATCAACGATGATAGCTTTCAGCGCTGCACGCTTGGTGGCGTACTTGGCAACGGTGAGCTGACGCTTCAGCTCACGGTTCTTCATGCTCTTCTTGGCCATTTTCCTACTCCAATCAGTTGCGGAACGGGAATTTGAAAGCACGCAACAGAGCGCGGCCTTCATCATCGTTCTTGGCAGTGGTGGTCAGGGTAATGTCCAGACCGCGGAGAGCATCGATCTTGTCGTAGTCGATTTCCGGGAAAATGATCTGCTCTTTCACGCCCATGCTGTAGTTGCCACGACCATCGAAGGACTTGGCATTCAGGCCGCGGAAGTCGCGAACCCGAGGCAGGGAGATCGACAGCAGACGATCCAGGAACTCGTACATACGCTCACGGCGCAGGGTCACTTTGACGCCGATCGGCCAACCTTCACGGACTTTAAAGCCAGCGATGGATTTGCGAGCGTAGGTCACAACGACTTTCTGGCCGGTGATCTTTTCCAAGTCAGCAACAGCGTGCTCGATGACTTTTTTGTCGCCGATCGCTTCGCCCAGACCCATGTTCAGGGTGATTTTGGTAACGCGCGGAACTTCCATCACGTTCGAAAGCTTAAGTTCTTCCTTAAGTTTCGGAGCGATTTCCTTCCGGTAAATCTCTTTTAGTCGTGCCATGGTCTTCTACCTAGCAGTGTTCAAGCATCAACCGCTTTTTGGGTCGACTTGAAGACACGAATTTTTTTACCGTCTTCTACTTTGAAACCAACGCGGTCAGCCTTGTTGGTTTCGCCGTTGAAGATGGCGACGTTAGAAGCGTGCAGTGGCGCTTCTTTCTCGACGATACCGCCCTGTACGCCCGACATCGGGTTAGGCTTGGTATGACGCTTGACCAGGTTCAGACCACCAACAACCAGACGGTTGTCAGCAAGAACCTTCAGCACCTTACCGCGCTTACCTTTGTCTTTGCCGGCGATCACGATGATCTCGTCGTCACGACGAATCTTTTGCATGTCGGATCTCCTTACAGCACTTCTGGGGCGAGCGAGACGATCTTCATGAACTTCTCAGTACGAAGTTCACGGGTCACTGGCCCAAAGATACGGGTGCCGATCGGCTCTTGCTTGTTGTTCAGAAGAACAGCAGCGTTGCCATCAAAGCGGATAATGGAGCCATCAGCACGACGTACGCCGTGACGAGTGCGGACTACAACAGCAGTCATCACTTGGCCTTTTTTCACCTTACCGCGAGGAATTGCTTCCTTCACGGTAACTTTGATGATGTCACCGATACCAGCGTAACGACGATGGGAGCCACCCAGCACCTTGATGCACATAACGCGGCGAGCGCCGCTGTTATCGGCCACATCGAGCATGGATTGAGTCTGAATCATATAATTTCTCCGACCCCTAGCCCTTAGACTTCCACAGCGCGTTCGAGAACATCAACCAGCGCCCAAGACTTGGTCTTGGCCATCGGACGAGTTTCACGAATAGTGACTTTGTCGCCGATGTGGCACTGATTGGTTTCGTCGTGCGCGTGCAGCTTAGTCGAACGCTTAACGTATTTACCGTAGATCGGGTGCTTAACGCGACGCTCGATCAGAACGGTGATGGTTTTGTCCATCTTGTCGCTGACAACACGGCCAGTCAGCGTACGGACAGTTTTTTCGGCTTCAGCCATGATCACTTACCTGCCTGCTGGTTGAGCACAGTCTTCACGCGAGCGATGTCACGCTTAACTTGCGAGAGCAGATGAGACTGCCCCAACTGGCCAGTTGCTTTCTGCATGCGCAGATTGAACTGGTCGCGCAGCAAGCCGAGCAGTTGCTCGTTCAGCTGCTGTGCGGATTTTTCACGAAGTTCATTCGCTTTCATCACATCACCGTCCGCTTAACAAAGGAGGTGGCGAGCGGCAGCTTTGCAGCAGCCAGGGCGAAAGCCTCACGCGCCAGCTCTTCAGAAACACCCTCGATTTCATACAGGACTTTGCCTGGCTGAATCTGGGCAACCCAGTACTCCACGTTACCCTTACCTTTACCCATACGAACCTCGAGAGGCTTCTTGGAGATCGGCTTGTCCGGGAATACACGGATCCAGATCTTGCCGCCACGTTTTACGTGACGGGTCAGAGCACGACGCGCTGACTCGATCTGACGAGCGGTGAGACGACCACGAGCTACAGACTTCAGCGCGAACTCGCCGAAGCTGACTTTGCTACCGCGCAGTGCCAGACCACGGTTGTGGCCGGTCATCTGCTTGCGGAACTTCGTACGCTTTGGTTGCAACATTTGGCGTACCCCTTACTTAGCAGCTTTTTTACGAGGCGCTGGTGCTTGTGGTTTCAGTTCTTCTTGGCGACCACCAATTACTTCGCCCTTGAAGATCCAAACCTTTACACCGATCACACCGTAAGTGGTGTGAGCTTCGTAGTTGGCATAGTCGATGTCGGCACGCAGGGTGTGCAGTGGCACACGACCTTCGCGATACCATTCAGTACGTGCGATTTCAGCACCGCCGAGACGACCGCTCACTTGGATTTTGATGCCTTTGGCACCAATGCGCATGGCGTTCTGTACAGCGCGCTTCATAGCGCGACGGAACATTACGCGACGCTCCAGCTGCTGAGCTACGCTCTGCGCAACCAGCATACCGTCGAGCTCCGGCTTGCGGATCTCTTCGATATTGATGTGCACAGGCACACCCATTTGCTTGGTCAGGTCCTGACGCAGTTTCTCAACATCTTCACCTTTCTTCCCGATAACGATACCTGGACGAGCGGTGTGGATGGTGATGCGTGCAGTTTGGGCCGGACGATGGATATCGATACGGCTTACGGACGCGCTTTTTAGTTTGTCTTGGAGGTATTCACGCACCTTCAGATCAGCGAACAAGTAGTCCGCATAAGTCCGACCGTCTGCGTACCAGACGGAGGTGTGCTCCTTGACGATTCCCAGGCGAATGCCAATGGGATGTACTTTCTGACCCATCTCTTCGACTCCGTTACTTGTCAGCAACCTTGACAGTGATATGGCAAGACCGCTTGACGATGCGATCAGCACGGCCTTTGGCACGTGGCATGATGCGCTTCAGCGAACGCCCTTCGTTGACGAAAACGGTGCTGACCTTCAGGTCATCAACGTCTGCGCCTTCGTTATGCTCGGCGTTGGCTACGGCCGACTCCAGCACTTTTTTCATGATCTCGGCGGCTTTCTTACTGCTGAAAGCCAACAGGTTGAGCGCTTCGCCCACCTTCTTCCCGCGGATCTGGTCGGCGACCAAGCGGGCTTTCTGGGCGGAGATTCGAGCGCCCGACAACTTAGCGGCTACTTCCATTTCCTTACCCCTTAACGCTTGGCTTTCTTGTCTGCCACGTGCCCGCGATAGTTGCGGGTACCGGCGAACTCGCCCAGTTTGTGGCCGACCATGTCTTCGTTAACGAGAACTGGGACGTGCTGACGACCGTTGTGTACTGCGATGGTCAGACCGACCATTTGTGGCAGGATCATCGAACGACGCGACCAAGTCTTAATTGGTTTGCGATCGTTCTTTTCCGCCGCCACTTCGATCTTCTTCAGTAGGTGAAGATCAATAAAAGGACCTTTTTTCAGAGAACGTGGCACTGTCGTATCCCTCTATTTACTTGCGACGACGGACGATCATTTTGTCGGTACGCTTATTACCACGAGTCTTCGCGCCCTTAGTCGGGAAGCCCCATGGCGATACCGGATGACGACCACCAGAGGTACGACCTTCACCACCACCATGTGGGTGGTCAACCGGGTTCATGGCAACACCACGAACGGTTGGGCGAACGCCACGCCAGCGCTTGGCACCAGCTTTACCCAGCGAACGCAGGCTGTGCTCGGAGTTCGAGACTTCGCCCAGGGTCGCACGGCATTCAGCCAGCACTTTACGCATTTCACCGGAACGCAGACGCAGGGTCACGTAAACGCCTTCACGAGCGATCAGCTGAGCCGAAGCACCAGCGGAACGAGCGATTTGTGCGCCTTTACCTGGCTTCAGTTCGATGCCGTGTACGGTGCTACCAACTGGAATGTTGCGCAGTTGCAGAGCGTTGCCCGGCTTGATCGGTGCCAGAGCACCTGCGATCAGCTGGTCGCCAGCGCTCACGCCTTTAGGGGCGATGATGTAGCGACGCTCGCCATCTGCGTACAGCAGCAGAGCGATGTGAGCAGTACGGTTTGGATCGTATTCGATACGCTCGACAGTGGCAGCGATGCCATCTTTGTCGTTGCGACGGAAGTCGACCAGACGATAATGCTGCTTATGACCACCACCGATGTGACGAGTGGTAATACGGCCATTGTTGTTACGACCACCAGACTTCGATTTTTTCTCGAGCAGCGGTGCGTGAGGAGCGCCTTTATGCAGCTCCTGGTTGACCACCTTGACCACAAAACGGCGGCCAGGGGAAGTCGGTTTGCATTTAACGATTGCCATGATGCACCCCTTCCTTACTCAGCACTGCTGCTGAAATCGAGATCTTGGCCTGGCTGAAGGGAGATAACTGCCTTCTTCCAGTCATTACGCTTGCCCAGACCGCGAGCGGTGCGCTTGCTCTTACCCAGAACGTTCAGGGTAGTAACACGCTCAACTTTCACGCTGAACAGGCTTTCGACGGCCTTCTTGATTTCCAGCTTGGTTGCGTCAGTAGCAACCTTGAAAACGAACTGGCCTTTCTTGTCTGCCAGAACCGTAGCCTTCTCGGAAACGTGCGGGCCAAGCAGAACTTTAAATACGCGTTCCTGGTTCATCCCAGCAGCTCCTCGAATTTCTTCACGGCCGACACGGTGATCAACACCTTGTCGTATGCGATCAGACTAACTGGATCGGAACCTTGCACGTCACGTACATCTACGTGTGGCAGGTTGCGAGCAGCCAGGTACAGGTTCTGATCAACAGCGTCCGACACGATCAGAACGTCGGTCAGGCTCATGTTGTTCAGTTTGCCCAGCAGGTCTTTGGTTTTCGGAGTTTCAACTGCGAAATCCTGAACCACAACCAGACGATCAGTACGCACCAGCTCAGCAAGGATGGAACGCATTGCTGCGCGGTACATCTTCTTGTTCAGCTTCTGGGAGTGATCTTGTGGACGAGCTGCGAAAGTGGTACCGCCGCCGCGCCAGATTGGGCTACGGATAGTACCGGCACGAGCACGGCCAGTACCTTTCTGACGCCATGGGCGCTTACCGCCACCACGAACGTCGGAACGGGTCTTTTGCTGCTTGCTACCTTGACGGCCGCCGGCCATGTAGGCCACGACTGCTTGGTGAACCAGCGTCTCGTTGAACTCGCCGCCAAATGTCAGTTCGGAAACTTCGATCGTTTGAGCGTCATTTACATTTAATTGCATGTCAGCTTCCCCTTAACCGCGAGCCTTGGCTGCTGGACGTACAACCAGGTTGCCGCCAGTAGCGCCAGGAACAGCACCCTTGACCAACAACAGATTGCGTTCAGCGTCCACGCGCACTACTTCCAGGGACTGCACGGTCACGCGCTCAGCGCCCATATGACCGGACATTTTTTTGCCCTTGAATACACGACCAGGAGTCTGGCACTGGCCGATAGAGCCTGGGACGCGGTGGGATACGGAGTTACCGTGGGTGTTATCTTGCCCGCGGAAATTCCAACGCTTGATCGTACCCTGGAAGCCTTTACCTTTGGACTGACCGGTTACATCAACCAGTTGACCAGCGGCGAAGATTTCAGCGTTGATCAGATCGCCGGCCTGGTACTCGCCTTCTTCAAGGCGGAATTCCATTACGGTACGACCAGCGGCAACGTTCGCTTTAGCGAAGTGGCCAGCCTGAGCAGCTGTTACACGGGAAGCACGACGCTCGCCGACAGTGACTTGCACTGCACGATAGCCATCGGTTTCTTCAGTTTTGAACTGGGTGACGCGATTCGGCTCGATCTCAATGACCGTGACCGGAATGGAGACACCTTCTTCGGTGAAAATACGGGTCATACCCGCTTTACGACCGACTACACCAATAGTCATGTTGTAAACCTCATGAGTGTACGGGGCTTTCACCCGCTATGGCCGCCCATTTCAGAGCGTTACACGACTAAGACCGAGTCTTAGCCGAGGCTGATCTGCACTTCCACACCGGCCGCAAGATCAAGCTTCATAAGTGCATCAACGGTTTTATCCGTTGGCTGGACGATGTCCAGAACGCGCTTATGAGTGCGGATTTCGTACTGGTCACGCGCGTCTTTGTTGACGTGCGGGGAAACCAGAACGGTAAACCGCTCTTTACGGGTAGGCAGTGGAATTGGACCACGCACTTGAGCACCAGTACGTTTCGCGGTTTCCACGATTTCCTGGGTTGATTGGTCGATCAGGCGATGGTCAAAAGCCTTCAACCTGATACGGATTTGCTGATTTTGCATTGGATTTCAGACTCCGGCTGCTATTCCCACCGGGCGCAATACGCCCGTTAAAAGGAGGCGCAATTCTATAGACGCCCCAGATAGGTGTCAACCCAATAAAAAAGCCCCCGCTAAGCGGGGGCTTTTTCAACTCATCAAAGCTATCTCAAAAAAGAGATTACTCGATGATTTTGGCTACGACGCCAGCGCCGACGGTACGACCGCCTTCACGGATAGCGAAACGCAGACCGTCTTCCATCGCGATGGTTTTGA